>Ga0105104_10000354_pt1 | contig 35060 bp, 27 predicted proteins | sample PPLLaktember2015_3_FD_87034 | JGI IMG/M metagenome (GOLD analysis project Ga0105104, IMG submission 87034) | Freshwater sediment microbial communities from Prairie Pothole Lake near Jamestown, North Dakota, USA - PPLs Lake P7 Core (6) Depth... | ecosystem: Environmental > Aquatic > Freshwater >... | reverse complement strand
GGCACATCGGACAGGGTCAAGCCCGCGTCCCAGAAGGAGGCGGTGGAGTTGGCTTGAAAAATTCCTGTTTCGCCGTGCGCGTCTGTGTCACTGTCGCGGTCATCGTCGCCGATATTGGATTTTGTGAACTCATGGGAATCGGGTTTGATAAATTGAACGATCACACCAGCCTCAGGTCGTTCGAACGCATAGTAGCCATTGGAATCGGTCGACGTTTCCGCGATGACCTCGCGGCTGCTTCCGTTCAACAAGCGGACGCACACGCCGCCGACGCCTGCCTCCCAGGCGTCCTGCTGACCGTTGGCGTTCTCATCCAGCCAGACGCGGTTCCCGATCCACTCCCCATCTGGGCGGATGATCTCTGCGCGGACCTCACACCCACCGCTGACGTTTGGGATCGCGCGCGGGAAATCCCCATAGAATACGTTCAGGAAACGGGTGGCTCCCTCGCCGATGTATAACTCATAGACCCATGAGGCGAAGCCGGGTCCCGCCTGCGGGCGGGCCGTGACCGGCATGTTGCTGATCGAAACCAGCACTGCCGGGAATTCAAGCAGCGCCGGATCTTCGACCGCGCGGCCCGTCAGCGGATTGACATCCGCCGGGAAATCCTCTGCTTCCGGTCCGTAGGTAAAAGGCGCAAGACGAGGCTGAGGAGTGGAGGTTGCCGAGGGAGTGAACGTCGAGGTTGTTGTGGGGACAACGGCTGTCAGTGTCGCTGTCTGGGTTGGTTGAACGACCTGGGAGGTGCTACAGGCAGTGAGTGCAAAAAGAAAGCTGAAGAGAAACAGGTTGCGAAGCATGATTGTAATGAGGCTATTATGAGTTATCTTATAACTTTTTGACCTGTCATTGCGAGTCTTCGAGAGGCAATCTCATGCAAAACGTAAATGAGATTGCTTCGTCGGGCTACGCCCTCCTCGCAATGACGAAAGTCATTAATAGTTCTTTGCACCTGCGGGCGCAACAAACCTGGCTCTCCAAAAGCCTGGAGATAACTCTTCCAAACGGGATTCTAAATTAAAAATGATCACCCAGGTGTGACCCGCTTTGAGGGCGGCGGGTGTTCCATCCAAATTCAGGAATTGGAGCGGTCTGCGCAAGCCCGTTTTCTGTTCGTACGCGCCTGCCACCGTGCTCCAGCGGATTTCACGTACCTTCCCATCGCGGAACAGGAATGCCTTGCCGGACCGGCCCACCTCCATGTTGATATCCACGATCGTTGGCGTGATGACCACGTGTTCGGCATACAGCAGGATCAGGTTCTCGAACTTTAATTGCCTTCCGGTGAGTCGGTCTGTATCGGGATGCAGCTCACCGGCGGTTTCAATTCTCGATTCGTCCACGTAATGCCACCAGGCTCCCGAGGCGGCGTCGTAGACCCACTTGGACTGATTCAGCTGCGACCAAAATTCATGCAGCTCCTGGACAGGCTCGCCGCCGGCCGGTGGCTTGTCTGAAAACAGGTTGCTGGCGTAGTCGAATGGCAGCGGTTTCCTGTCTGCCTTTTCGGCGACCTGCTTCTGGATCCGTTCCATACGCTCGATGGTAAGCATTGCCCCTCCGCCTGTCACCGTATGAGGCACGGTAGCACAACCGGGGATGCGCGCCAGCACATACTTGTCGGCCGAGGCAAAGATCAAACAACTATGCTGATAAAAATTCCCGATGTGACGATAGAGCATTCTCCCGGAGCGCACCGGGCCCACCTGCGCCGCGGGAAGTTCAACGGACGGGTCCGGGGTGGGAGTCCCGTTGGGAGATGGGACCAGGCCCGCGTCCCAGAAAAGAGGCGACGAGGAGGCGACGCTCACCAGGTCCGTCTGACCCGTGGCGGGGTCCACATCACTATCCGTGCCCTCCTCCCCAATGTTCTTCCGGGCGAACTCCAGCCAGGCTGGTTTCTCGAATTCGATGATGTACTTGCCCCTTTTCACATTGAATGCATAAACCCCATTGCTGTCTGTGGTCGTCTGTCGAAGGGATTTGCCATTCTCGTCCAGCAGATTGACACAGATACCGCCGATGCCGCCCTCCCCCGGATCCTGAACGCCGTTCCGGTTCTGATCGTACCAGACCAGATTTCCAATGAGGGGTTCAGAATTTGGAATGGGCTCGCTGCGGACTTCGCAATCTCCATGCAGGGGTATTTCCGGTGCCGGCGCCTCGCCATAAAAAACTGCGAGAAATCTTGTAGATCCCTCGGTGATGAAATATTCGTAGACGAACGGTGAAAACGACATGCCGGCCTGCGGGCGTGCGGCAGGCGGGAAGTGGGAGATGGAGATCAACAGAGCCGGAATGTCGAGCAACGCCGGGTCCGCCACGCGCTGTCCTGTGATGGGATTGTAGCCTTGTGGGAATTCATCGGGTCCCAGGGTGACCGGAGAGGGGAGAGGCTGAGGCGCGGCTGTATGGAGGGGAGGCAGCTCCGTGGCGGTGGAGGTGGAGGAGATTTTGGTTGGTGAAACGTTCTTTGGGGTTGGTTGGCTTTGAGGATTACCATTGCTCTCTGTACACGCAGCGATCAGTAAAATTAGAAAGATGACTAAAATATTTTTTTTCATAAACCCTTTTGTTGGGATTTGGATTATTTACGACTATCAGCGCCGCCCTCCTGCGAGGGTGCTGCGCGAGGGACGGCGCTGGGAGCATAAAAATTACTTGGCTCCGGGCGGCTGGAAAAAATTCAATAACCATTCGCCTGCAGAGCTTTCCGTGACCGGGGTCTCGGGTGTGACCACCAGGATCCAGGTGTGACCCGGCTTGAGCGGGAAAGGTGTCTTGTCGTCGAGGTTCAAAAACCGGATAGGCTTGCGGCGGCCCGACTGTACTTCTTTGTCTGTGGCTACTGTGCTCCAGCGGATGTTATACATCCTGCCATCGCGGAACAACAGCGCGTCCCCCAGCCAATCCTGCTCCATACGGATCTCCAGATTCGTCGGCGAGATGACCTCGTGTTCAGCAAACAGTACGATGACATTTTCAAAATGCAGCTGGCGGCCGGTCAGGCGGTCCACTTCGGGATGGACAACGCCGGCCGCCTCCGGGTCTGCATTGTCTACGTAGCGCCACCAGCTTTGATAAAGCGGATCATAGCTCCAGGCTGACTGATTCAGCCAGGCAATATAGACATGCAGCTTCGAGGCATCCACGCCGCCTTCGGGCGGATCGACGGAATAAACGTTGCTGGTGTAATCGATTTTCTGATCCGGCTTTTTACTTTCCTTCGCCAGCCGGGTCATCTCATCGATCTCCAGCAGGTAGCCGCCACCCTGAATGTCATGGTCTACATAAGCGCATTTCGGCAAATACTCAAGTACCTCCGGAGAAGCAAAGGCGTAGATCAGACAGGAATCCGGGAAGAATGCGGCGATGTGGCGATAGACCATGCGCCCCGATCGAACGGGTCCCACTTTGGCGGCAGGCAGTTCGGAGGTTGGTGGAGGAATAGTCAGCGGAATCAAACCCCCGTCCAGATCGAGGATCGAAGCGGGGACCTCGCGCGCATCCGCGCGACCCGTCCCCGGATCCACATCACTGTCCGTTTGCTCCTCCCCGGCATCTTTCTGAACAAACTCCATTTGCGGAGGTTTCAGGAACTCGAGGGTGTAATTTCCAGCCTCCACATTGAACCCGTAATAGCCGTTGCTGTCGGTGGTGGTCTGTTGGATGAGGGCGCCGGTCGAGTCATATAGATTAACGCAGACGCCGCCGATTCCGTTCTCCCAGGCTTCGTGGATACTGTTCGCATTCGAATCCAGCCAGACCTGATTGCCGATGATCAGACCGGTCTGCGTGAAGCGTTCCCTTCTGACCTCGCAATTCCCAACGATGGGTACTTCCGGCGCGGGGAACTGGCCGTAAAACGTCGTCAGGAAGCGTGTGGTCCCTTCGGTGATATAGATCTCGAAGACATAGGGAGCAAACGACAGTCCGGCCTGCGGCCGGGCATCGACAGGAAAATGGGAAACGGAAAGCAAGACCGCGGGGACCTGGAGCAGAGACGGGTCGGCGACGGGTAAGCCCGTCAGCGGGTTATAGGCTTCAGGGACAGGGGTTGGCTCAGCAGTTTGTGTCCCTGAGATCTGCGTCAGCGCGCCCGCGACAAAGGTTTCTGGTGCAAATGTTGGTATGGATGGGTTTGCAGTGACCGCTCCCGGGCTGCAACTACCCAGAAGGAGCATAACTACAATGATTGGAATCAATGGGGAAATTTTTACAGAACAGAACATTCTTAAGATTGCTCCAAGCCTTGTGGGCAGGAGCAGTTAACCCTCCGAAAATCCGTTTTTGAGGCGCCGGTACGTCTGCTCGAGCAGCTCCGGCAGGACACGCATCTCGCCCACGACGGACATAAAGTTCGTGTCGCCAGCCCAGCGCGGGACGATGTGGATGTGGACGTGCGACTTTACCCCCGCGCCCGCGGCTTCGCCGATGTTCGCACCCAGGTTGAACGCCTGTGGACTATAAATTTTGCGAAGGACCGTCATACAGCGGGTGGCTAATTCCATTATTTCGGCGCGGGTCAGGGGATCGAGTTCCTCGAGGTTTGGTTTGTGATCGAACGGGACAACCATGAGGTGGCCGCTGGTGTAAGGATAGCGGTTGAGGATCACGTAGGCGCGTTCGCCGCGGAACGCGATCAGATTCTCCGCGCTGTCCGCCATCTCCTGCGCGTGGCAGAAGATACACCCACTTTCTTTGCTGTTTTCGATATATTCCATACGCCACGGGGACCAGATGTGATTCATAGGATGGGTAAATTGTAGCAGAGAATTAAGCCGCAGAGCGCACAGAGTTGGATGAGATTTTTTATATTCTGTAACAACTCGATCAGGTTGGGATCATTCGAAAAGCCCAGTACACATACCAAAGGCATCCGATCATGACGTAGAGTATGAGCAAGATTGCGCCTGTCTTAATTTGCTTGCTCCTGCCAGACAGAAGCAAAGCGCCAATTATCATCCAAATCGCACTGTATGCCAAAAATGACGCTCCATAAATCAAGTCAGAAGATCCGAAATAGTCATCAAACACGTAAAACATTAGCTCGTTAAACAATTCTTCTTGCCCCGCGATGATGGGCCCAAGCAGAGGCGGATGAACTGTTTCACCAAGAATGAATAGAAAAAGACCAACGACAAAGCCCACGAGCCCGCCAGCCAACCAGCGTAAGGATAGCAGGAGCCAATTTCTCCAATTCTCTGGTCGCGAATTTATACGGCTGTTCTGGTTATCCAATTTCAGAGTCTTCCAGGTGTGCAGGAATTTTAGCAGAGAAACAAATCCTTCTCGTTCGCCTTTTGCTGAAAGCTGGAAGAGCAATGCATTACAAAACCAATCGTTGACATCCTCTCCCAAGTTGGGTATCCTGTTATCAATGCAACCCACGCTTTTCTCCACGCAGCAATGGACCGTTTCCAAGCTGACGTTCTACATCCGCAAGCTTCTGGAAGAGAACGAGATTCTTCAGGACGTCTGGGTGCAGGGGGAGATCTCGAACCTGTCTCGACCCGCTTCGGGGCACATTTATTTCACACTGAAAGATCCCTCGGCTGCGCTCAAGTGCGTGATGTGGAAGACGAGCGCGGCGCGCCTGGGGATCGCCCTCCAGGACGGCATGGAAGTGGAAGTGCACGGCAGGATCGGCGTCTACGAAGTGAGTGGACAGTACCAGCTCTACGCCGACCAGATCCGGCCCGTGGGCGAAGGAGCCTTATATCAGGAGTTCATGCGCCTGAAAGCCATGCTCGAAGCGGAAGGACTTTTTGCTCCCGAGCGCAAGCGTCCCATTCCGATGTTTCCGCAAACGATTGGCATCGTTACCTCGGCGACCGGCGCGGCGTTGCGCGACATGCTGAATACCCTGCGACGGCGTTTGCCGCTGGTGCAAGTCATTCTCGCACCCGCGCCCGTGCAGGGAACGGAGGCTCCCCCTGCGCTGGTGAAAGCTATCCAATCGCTCAATCTCCAATCACCCGATGTCATCCTGCTGGCGCGCGGCGGCGGTTCCATCGAGGATCTATGGGCGTTCAACGATGAGCGCGTCGTGCGCGCGGTCGCTGCGTCGGGTGTGCCGGTCATTTGCGGAGTCGGGCATGAGACCGATTTCACGCTCTGCGATTTCGCCGCGGACCTGCGCGCCCCAACTCCCACCGCTGCGGCGGAGCTCTCCACGCAGATCACGATGCTGGATCTGCGCGCGGTCGTGCAGAATTACAAAACACGCATCCTTACGGCGACGCTCAACCTGCTCGCCGAACAAAAGACTGAACTTTCCTCGCTGGTATCTCAACTCCGCTATGTCTCACCTGACCGCCGGGTCCAGTCTGAGAGTCAGCGCGTGGATGAGCTGGCACGCCGTGCCCATTCCTCGCTGTTCCATCACCTCCAGCTGCAGTCCGCACACGTTCAAGGGATGGAGCGCAGACTCGAGGCGTTGAATCCGCTGGCGGTGCTGAGGCGCGGCTATGCGGTCCTGACGCGCAAAGAGGATGGCAGTGTGGTAGCGCGCGTCGCACAGGCAAGTGATGAAATGAATGTACGGGTCAGTGATGGAGAGTTTGAGGTGAGGAAAAAGTAAGAAGTAAAAAGTTGGAAGTACTCGGAAATCGAAAATCGTCAATCGTAAATTGTTTGGAGTCCTTATGTCAAAATCATCTTCCAAAAAAGTGGAAAAATCAATAGAAGAGCTAACCTATGAAGAAGCCCTCGCAGAACTGGAGGAGATTGTCTCTGCTCTGGAAGGTGAGCAGAACCGGCTGGAAGAGGCGATCCAACTATTTGAACGGGGGCAGGCCCTGGCGGCGCGCTGCGGCGTCCTGCTCGAAGCGGCGGAACTCAAGGTGAAGCAGGTCGCCGGAGATGAGATCATCCCGTTCGAGGAATTGTCCGAATGAATTTAGCAGCAATATTCCAAAACAAGGTGCTTATGGCGGGATTGATCGCCTGGGGCATGGCACAGTTGATCAAAATACCCCTGGATTATCTGCGCACCCGCCGCTGGAACTGGGCCTTGCTCTTTACCTCCGGCGGCATGCCAAGCTCCCATTCGGCGTTGATGACCTGCATCACCCTTGCCATCGGTCTGTACCACGGGTTTGATCATCCGGCGTTCGCCCTCGGCATTGCGATCACAATGATCGTCACCTATGACGCTGCCGGTGTGCGCCATCAGGCGGGCATCCACGCCCAGCGCATCAATGTCATTTTCGAAGAACTTTTACACGGGCATCCCATCAATGAGCGGGATTTGAAAATCGTACTTGGGCATACACCATTGGAGGTTACCGGAGGAATTTTGCTCGGCTTGGTTGTCGCGATCAGCCAGTGGCTGATGTGGAAATAACATAGCCAGGGAGATTCAAAGTCATGGAAGAACTTGTCAACCTGGTGGTGAAGAAAACGGGCTTGCCCAAAGAGACAGCCCAGACCGTCGTGAAAATCGTATTGGATTTTCTCAAGAAGAAACTGCCACCCGCCGTGGGAGCCACGATCGATGGGTTCCTGAATAACAAAGGGCAGGCAGCGGCAGCGGCAAACCTGCTCGGCGGCCTGATGGGCGCCGCACAAAAGCCAAAGAAGAAGTAAGCATTCACCCGTCGCTGTGAGGAGGGGAAGCTCGCCGGAGCAACCTCCTCGCAATGACGCCTTTCAGCAGTTGCACTTCGGGGACTCGCAATAGAAGTACCGCAATCCCATAAATAACGCCGCCGACCACGACGCCTCCCAGCGTGACGATCCAGCGCGGCAGCCCTCCTGCCGCCTGAAGCCAGAACCACAATCCGATCCCCATCCCCAGCGATGCGATCGTGCAGGTGACGAATCCGCGCCCGATATGACTCCCCTCGATGCCATTCAGTCGTCGGCGCATGAAGAGGAACAATGCACTTGCTTCGAGGGCGGTTGCCAGTGAATTTGCCAGCGCCAGCCCGCCATGCGGCAGCCAGCCCATTTGACTGAATAGGCGCGCGAACATAAAACTGAAGACGACGTTCAGCGCCATCGCAATCGTGCCAATGATGACAGGCGTCTTCGTGTCGTGCTGTGCATAAAACGCGCGGGTCAGGATTTCCATGACCGAATGCCCGACGAGCCCCGCCGCGAACCAGAGCAATGCCCAGGCTGCAAGTTGAGTATCCTCTGCGTCGAATTTGCCGCGTTGATAGAGGAAGGAGATCAATGGCACGCGTAGCATCATTAACCCGACACTGGCAGGTAACGCCATTAATAAAATGCCGCGCAAGGAAGCCGCAAGCGACGAGCGCATCTCGTCCTGCATGCCGCGGGCATGCTGCGCGGAAAAAGTCGGCATCGCGGCAATCGCCACTGATTGAGCGATGGCCGCCTGTGCCATGATCATGAGCGAAAAGGCAAATCCCAGGCTTGTGACGCTTCCCTCCCCCATTTGGGAAGCCAGATTGTTATTGACCCAGAAATTCAATTGCACAACAGCCACCCCCAGCAAGCGCGGACCCATGAGCAGGATGACCTCGCGAACATCTCGATTCTCGAGTCCGAAGGTGGGACTGTATTTCCCCTTTTGTTTGATGAGCGCTGGAACCTGGACAAGTAAGTAAGCCAGCGCTCCGAGCACCACGCCCCAGGCGAGGCCATAGACACCCATCGATGGGGCCAGGACGACGGCGCCGAAGATGATCCCAAGCTGATACATGGCTGGGGTGATTGCAGGGATGAAGAAGACCTGATGCGCGTTGAGGATGCCTCCGATCAAACCGCCCAGCCCGAAAAGAACCGCAGAGACCAATTGAATGCGTGTCAGGGAGACGGTCAGCGCGAAGAGCTCGGGGTTTTCGGCAAAGCCGGGGGCAAGCGCGTAGCGGACCACCTGGGGGGCGAAGATCGCCAGTAAAAGGGCGAGCAGGCTGAGAGCCAGTGTGACTGCGTTTGCCAGAGAGGAGGCAAGCCTCCAGGCAGGGTCCTTTTCATTGCGGGTGAGCAATCCGGTAAAGACCGGGATAAAAGCAGATCCGAGCGCCCCGCCCGCGACGAGCAGGAAGAGAGTCTCGGAGACACGGTTTGCCGCAGTAAACGCATCGAGTTCGGGCGATGCGCCGAATGTGCCTGCAACCAGAATGCTGCGTGCCAGGCTGGCAAGTTGCCCAAAAAGGAGGGCGAACATTACTGTCCCCGCAGCGCGTGCGATTTGGCGATTGGCGTTGGTGTTTGTTGCGTTAGCAGTGGTCACGGGGCAGGATTATAATCCACAGGACTGCTTCGCTTGTGCACAGCAGCACTGCTTCGTTTGTCGTGAAACCTTTCGTTCCTGATGAGGGAGAACATGAAACCGTATCGCAGCTCACTCTATTTGTTGTTGACAGTGTTGTTGATCGCATTTCTATCCATGTCTGTTCTTGCGAACGTTATCTCAACCCCTGCGACGGAAACCGGGACCGCCCTTCCTGAAACTTTTGAACTCACTCCAAGTCTCGAACCTACTCCAACCTTTGCACTTCCGCAGGCTCCTGAAACAAGTGTCACGCCCATCAAGTTGCAGGCGGGCTATGGTGTGCGCGGAGCATGGTTCGAGTTGTACTTCACGAATCCAGCCAGCCCGCTTTCGTCGCAGGGCACGGGCGGTGTCGATGGTCCGCTCGTCGAGGCGATCGATGCGGCGCGCCTGAGTATCGACGTCGCTGCCTATAGCCTGAGCTTGAATAGCGTGCGCAATGCGCTGATCCGGGCCGATGAGCGGGGTGTCACGGTCCGCGTCGTGATGGAATCGGAAAATATGGACCGTTCTGATCCGCAGCGGTTGATCGAGGCTGGCATCCCCATCTTTGGCGATCACCGAAATGGTTTGATGCATAACAAGTTTATCGTCATCGATCGGTCGGAAGTCTGGATGGGTTCGATGAACTTTACGGATGGAGGCGCCTACGATGACAACAATAATCTGATGCGCATCCATTCCACGAAAATCGCGGAGGACTATATTGTTGAGTTCGAAGAAATGTTCAACGACGATATGTTCGGGCCCGACGTCGTGGCGCAAACCCCGAATCCCAGCGTGACGATCGATGACACGCGCATCGATGTGATCTTCTCACCCGATGATGGCGCTCTTGCGGCGCTGGTTCCTCTCATGGAGAACGCCCGGGAAAGCATCTACTTCCTTGCCTATTCCTTTACCTCCAACCAGCTGGGCGAAATCCTCCGGCAACAGGCAGAGGCAGGGATCACCGTTGCCGGCGTGATGGATGACGAACAGATTCGTTCGAATCAGGGAACAGAGTTCGATCCTTTCCGCCAGGCGGAGCTGGACGTGCGCATCGATGGCATCGATGGGCTGATGCATCATAAGGTTTTCATTGTGGACGAAAGCATCGTTGTGCTGGGCTCCTACAACTTTTCACAGAATGCCGAAGAGCGTAACGACGAAAACCTCATGATCATCTACAATCCCGTCATCGCGAGACAGTTCCTGTTTGAATTCCAGCGCGTTCAGGATCAGGCGCAAAGGGAATGATGGATGATCAGCCTTGCGAAGGTTTTATCAGGAACAGTCATAATAAGGAAATAAACCTTCGCAAGGCTATTTGTGTCACGCTTCAAGCGTGACCTACAGCATGACCTGCGAGGAGATTTGATGACCGATTCGCTAAAATTACTGGCTGTTTTTCCACACCCCGATGATGAGACGCTGGGGATGGGCTCCACGCTGGCGCGCTATGCAGCCGAGGGCGTGGATGTGCACCTGGTCTGCGCGACGCGCGGGGAGCGAGGCTGGTTTGACTCCGAGGGTCCCAACCCGGGCCTGCGGGAGCTCGGTCGCATCCGTGAAGCGGAGTTGCGCTGCGCGGCGCAGAATCTGGGCATCCAGGAAGTCAGCTTCCTGGATACCATCGATGGCGATGTAGAGCAAGCCGACCCCAAAGAGATCATCGGCAGGATCGTTGCACACATCCGCCGGATCAAGCCCGGGGTCGTCGTTACGTTTGCGCCTGACGGCGCATATGGGCACCCCGATCACATCGCGCTTTCGCAGTTTACGAGCGGGGCGCTGGTCTGTGCGGCGGACCGGGATTTTGTCGATGCGAATGGACAACCTCCGCACCGCGTGTTGAAGTTTTATTACATGGTGGATTCGTTCGAGGTTGTGAGCGTCGTCAGGGAGGCTCTCGGCGGCATCACTATGGAGGTAGACGGCGTGACACGTCATCACATTGGCTGGGAAGATTGGCAGATCACTACGCGCCTTGACAATCATCAGTACCTGGACAGTGTGCAAAAAGCAATGCTTTGCCACAAGTCACAACTGTCGGGGTACAGGGCACTTGTGGAGGGCAGTTCTGCTGACCTTGCAAGGACGTTCGGGACGGGTTGCTTCTACCGCGCGTTCAGCCTCGTGAACGGCAGCCGCAAGATTGAAACCGACTTGTTCGAAGGTTTGAGATAGTTCAGATTATTTGTAGAGCTTCAAGCAGTTTCGTTTACTGGTAGATCGGATAAGGTTCATGCAACATGATATAGTATTGAAAAGATTTTTTGTATTCACTGTGACCGTGCTTGCTGCCTGCCAACCCGGTACAATCACGGTCACCCTGCCTCCGCCCGCATCGACAGCGACATTCCCTCCCACAGGAACTGCTGTCCCACCCCCTACAACGACAGAAACGCCGACTTCAATTCCCACGATCCCTGCTTCCACAGTTGAGCTGGCGGGTGCCGAAGTTCCCCCGGGCTTTTCGTTGATCAAGTTTGCCGATCTCTATCGCCCGACCGCTTTCGCATTCTACGCCGAGGGAAGAATGTATGTTGCCTCTCAGGATGGAAATGTCTATCTTTTGATGGATAACAACCAGGACGGACATGCAGACACAAGGTCTATCTTTGGGTCAGGTTATTATTTTCCATTGGGTGTTGCGGTTCATCCGCGCAGTGGGGAAGTATATGTATCCTATCAAGGGGCGATCGCGGTGTTGAGTGACATCGATGGAGACGGCCGGTCGGACAAGGAAAGAATCCTTATTGATAACCTTTCATTTGATAAACACCAGAATGACAACCTGGAGTTTGGCCCCGATGGCTGGCTTTATATGGGGATAGGTTCCACCTGCGATGCTTGTAATGACCCCGATCCTCGCAGCGCGACGATCCTGCGCTTCAACGTTGATACCGGCGAGAGTCAGATTTATGCAACAGGCATGCGCAATCCGTTTGATATTGCGTTTCACCCTGAAACAGGCGAGTTGTTTGCCACGGACAACGGTCGCGATGACCTGGGCATGGATTCACCTTTCGAGGAATTGAACCACATTGTTCAAGGCGGGGATTACGGTTATCCGGATTGCTGGAATGAGCAGAATGCACCTGGCTGCGAGGGTACCATCCCGGCAGTTGCTTTTTTTGAAGCGCATTCCTCTGCTAATGGCGTGGATTTTTACGCTGGCGAGAAATTCCCTGCAGAATACCGCGGCAATGCTTTTGTTTCGATCTTCGGCTCCTGGTTGAAATCCAATGTGCAGACGGGGATCCAGAGAGTGGTCCTGAGTCCCGGCGGGAATACCTACACAGCCCAGACCAGCTGGTTCATCCGTTTTCCCAGCGGTGGCATGCCGTTACCACTTTTATTTGGTCCTGATGAGGCTCTGTATGTGGGCGACTATGTCAATGATGCGATTTACCGCATCAGCTATGGGACTCCCTGATCGCTTATAAAAAGGGGTTCCTTGCGGAACCCGTCTTTCTGACCTTTGATCATTCTTTTTGCCACGGATTCACACAGATTTTTTAAGAAGGTTTCTCTGTGTGAATCCGTGAAATCCGTGGCTCAGAATGCCTTACTGAATTTTCTGTTCGCCCATATTCTTCTGCATCGAATATTTCAAGGCGGTTTTATATATCTTGCTTACCTTCTCCCCGATGGTTTTGGCTTCGGGGTTTCCCTGCTGCGCAGCCTGGTCCACTTGTGCCACCAGGCCGACCAGTGCCTCCATAAATTGATCGTTGATCAGATCCTTGTTGCCTTCGAGCATTTTGTCGAGAGCAGTGTCATCAGGCGTGTCCAGCAATTGCTCGATGAAAGCGACCTCGGGCGGCGTGGAAACTTCGCGCAGGACTTCGACCATTTTTTGGAGTTTGCCCATACGGGTGTAGTCGCTTTTCTCCGAAGCCTGGCGCAGCATCTGATTGACGACTTCCACGGCATCCTGGGTGAAATTATTCAAGTTGTTGCGTACGGCCTGGATAATATCATCCTGGGCGAGCAGGGATTCGACAAAGTCCTGGGCCTGCTTGTAGCGCGTTTCCATTTGTTTATCGATCTCATTGGTGAAGTCGAGCAACTTGGTACGGATCGCTTCGAGCTGTGTTCGTTCATCGCCGGAGGCGTTATCGATTTTTTCCGAGAGCAGTTGAAAGAACTGGTAATCCATGCCGCCGCGGGCGACGGTGACGTACGCCCGCAGGCGCGCATCGCCGGGAGATTGGAGCACGATCTCCAGCAGTTTCTCGCGTGTGAGGCCCTGGCCGACCTCCTGCAGGGCTTTCGTCGCAGCTTCCAGCTCTCCAACGGATTCCTTTAAACCACGCCCAAACTCCGTCTCTTCGAGCAGTTGATTCTGCAGGTCGACCATTGCCCGCGCAACTGGCTCCTGCCCGCCGCCCGCCGCGCTTTGCGCGAGGCGGCTGAACAGGGCAAAGAACTGCTCATCGAACAAATTGATATTTTGCTTGATGATCTCGCTGCGCACATCCGCCGCGCTGGCTTGCAGGAGGCGCTCGATCAGCTGGACCCGTTCCTGCTGCTCCTTGAGCATCTCAGGTGTGATGCCATCCTTCCCAAGGATCGTTTGGACCATCGATTCGTAGGTCAGGTTCGGAATCGGATTGAGCAAATATCCTTTCCGTTTCTCAGCAGGCAGTCGATCCGTCACCTGCTTGATCAGTGGACCGATCAAACGTTCCTGTTCATTGAGTGGCATACTTAACTCAGGCGGGAAGAAGGTGAGCAGCAATTCCTTATCGTTGTCGTGGTAAACAATGGGCGTTGCCAGGCGGCCCTGGTAGCCGCAGTGCGGACAGCGCGCCATGTTCGATACGCCGCCGAGCAATCTTTGTTTGGCTTGCGGATCCTGTGTTATGTCAAAGAGTTGTTCGACATTTGCCGTGATCGGCTGGCGGCAGCGGGGACATGCAATTTGTGTTTGAGGCATTAGACGATTTCCGATTTCTGATTTTAGATTTACGATTGTAACTCGCGCTGAGCGGAGCGACGAATGCTCGTAGAGGAGCGCAGGCGAAGCGCGACCAATCGACTATTGAATTATTCAACTACCAAACTACCCAATTAACTTTTCCATCCGGTCGATGTACCTTTCCATCACCGCGAAGGTTTCCTCGACGGCTTGCGGGCTGGTCAAGTCTACGCCTGCTTTTTTCAGGACATTCAATGAATAATCGGAATTTCCCGATTTGAGGAAGCCGAGATAGTTTTCTACGGCGTTCGGCTCGCCGCGCAGGATCTTTCCGGCGAGGGCGTTCGCGCCGGAGATGCCCGTGGCGTAGGCGTAGACGTAGTAATCCGCGAAGAGATGCCCGAAGGTGGACCACGTCATGCCAACGCGCTCGCGGTCCAGGTCGAAGTTCGGGCCGAATCCCTCGGCGAACAGATCAGCCATCAGGGCGACCATCGAATCGGCGGTGAGCGACTCGCCGCGTTCGACGCGCTGGTGCGTCTCCAGTTCGAAGCGCGCCAGGGTCGGCATCTGGAAGAAATAGCGGAAGAAATTCCCGCCGACAGCTTCTTCGATCAACGCCAATTGGAAGTTCTTGTCGGTAATGGTCTTCAACAAATGTCCGCGCATCATGGCTTGATGGAAGTTGGATGCCACCTCCGCGACGAACAGGGAATACTCACTGTAGGCGAAAGGCTGGTTCTTCCAGGTGAGATACGAATGCATCGAGTGACCCAGTTCGTGCGCGAGCGTGCTCATGCTGGTCACTTCATCGGTGTAGCTCATATTGATGAAGGGATGAGTTCCCTGCGAACCCCACGAGAACGCGCCTTCCGCCTTGCCCTGATTCGGGTACACATCCACCCAGCGGTCCTGCAGGCAGCCGGCGCGGACCCACTCCACATATTCCTTGCCCATCGGCGTCAGACTTTCGCAGATCAACTCCACGCCTTTTTCAAAGGGCACTTTTACTTTCCTCTTCACTATGGGAGCCCACATGTCGTAGTAGGCAAGTTTCTTGAGCCCAAGCGCCTTGCGCCGGATCTCAAAGTAACGATGCCAGACCGGCAGGTTCTTCTTGAACGTGTCGATCAAATTATGGAAAACATCCGTAGGGATATTCAGGTCGAAAAGGGAGGCTGCCAGTGACGACTCATGTTTGCGGGCGCGCATGTAGAACACGTTGGCTTTAATGGAATGAGCCAGATTGCTCGCGAGCGTGTTCTTGTGCTCGATGTATTTATCCGTGTAGTTTTCATACGCGCGGCGACGAACTTTGCGATCAGGGTTGTGCAGGAGGTTAGGATACGTTCCCTGCGTGAGATCGATCACTTTGCCGGTGCTGTCCTTGACGGGTTTGAACTTGAAATCCGCGTTGGTCAGCATGCCGGTGGAATTGGAAGCGCCCTGTAACGGGTCGCTGACCAGCCCAAGCAATTCCTCTACTTCTGCAGAGCGCACATGGGCGTGCTTGCGGAAGAGGTCATCGAAGTAATGTTTGTAAACTGCCAGTTTTTCATTTTGCCTCATCCATTCATCGATCTTCTCCCGACCAATTTCCAAAATGCCCGGCTGCAAAAAGGAAACAGCCGACAAAACCTGCCCATACATGCCCTGCCCTTTGCCGCGCATCCCGGCGGCGTGCTGGTCTGTCGTATCCACCGCATAGGAAAAACCGGCGTACATGAACGCCTTCTGGGCACACGAAATCAGTTCAAAAACTGCTTCCAGGGCTTCGAGCAGAACCGCCGGACTTTCCGCCAGCCGGCCCTGATATTGTTTCACGTTGGGAATCTCTGCGAGGATCTGCTTGACTTCCTGCTCCCAGGCCTCCGCGGAGGGGAAAACGCTTTCGGCGTTCCAGGTAAATTTCTTATCCAGTTTATTTCGAAGGGGAACTTTGCTCGGCATAACTTTTTCATTCCTTGAACTGATAAACGTTTCGGACTCACGAACAGTTGCTTCCGTTTCATTCGATTTTACCACCCCGACTGGTTCCCCTCTCCCGAAGGGAGAGGGGAACCAGTCGGGGTGATGGCAGCTAACGCAGCAGGGAGAAACAGATCCGGGCACCAGAATCAGGCTTCGGGTCGGCCCAGATGCGGCCGCCGTGTGCCTCGACGATCGCCCGGGCAAGGTAAAGTCCCAGCCCGGCGCCTTTTGTCTGTTTGACGGCGCTCGTCGAGCGATAGAACCGGTCGAAGATGTGAGGGAGGTCCCTGGCGTCGATGCCGGGTCCCTGATCGCTGACGCAGATAACCACCTGTTCGGGCCGCACCTGACCGCTGATCTTGATCTCGCCTTGCGGCGCGTACTTGAGCGCGTTGGAAACCAGGTTAATGAGCACCTGTTCAATCCGGGTTTCATCTGCCAGCAGGACCGGGAAATTTTCCGGGAAATCCGTCACGATCGTGTGCTGCCCGGACTGCGAGGTGAGTTTCTCTGCAACCCGTCTTGCCAGGCTGGGAAGCGAGACATCGCCTCTGCTCAGGCTCAATCCGCCAGCCTGCAAGCGCGATGCATCCAGCAGGTCATCGATCATCTTGCTGAGACGGTCGGCTTCCTCCTCGATGACTGCCAGCGAGTCGCTGATGGTGTGCTTATCCCATTTGGCATCGTCCCGCCGCAGGGTGGAGGCGTAGCCTTTGATCAGCGTGACCGGCGTACGCAGTTCGTGGCTGACAATCGAAATGAAGGTTGACTTGATCTCATCCGCCGTGCGGAAGTGGGTAATGTCGCGCACCGAAACAATGATGTTGCGCAGCCTGCCATCGTTAGAGAGAAGCGGTGCGTACGTGATCCCCACCGCGATGGGAGGCGGAAGCGGGCGTTCCAGGTCTCCTTCCACATACAGGGTTGCATTGGGGGTGAGGGGCCAGCCGTTCGCAATGGCTTCATTCAATGTCGAGCCCTGCGGAGCATTCGCCCAGCGCAGGACTTTATCATGTGAAAGGTTCACAAGTTCGTCGTGGGTTTTTCCATAGATCCTTTCGAACGCATCGTTCACCCGTTCGACTGAAAGGTCTGCATTCAGGATGAGGATTCCATCGGCGGCGGAATCGAGCAGGGCATCGAGGCGCTGCTTTTCGTAGGAGACCTCGCCATAGAGACGGGCGTTGAAGACCGCGATGGCAGCCTGGTCTGCGAAGGATTGCAGGAGGACGCGGTCGTTCGGTGTGAAGAGATCAGGATAGTTACGGAAGATAAAGATCACGCCGATGACCTGTCCGTGGGCGGCGAGGGGGAGAGCCGTGCCGTTGAGGAGTCCCATGCTGGCGGTGTAGGTCAATTCCTTCAACATGCGGTTGAGCTCATCAACGTTCAACTCACGGACATTTTCTTCGGCGAGCAGCGGGGTGAGATAACTCAGAAACGCAGGAGCAATTCCATGGGCAGCCGCGACGCGCCAGCCGTCCTCCTTCAGCGCGATGATCCCCGCCTGGCCGGCGAGCATCTCGATCGCGATCCGCAGGATGCGCGCGAGCAGTTTCTCAAGATCGAGTTCCTGAGTAAGAGCGCGGGATATTTCGAGCAGGTAATCGCGTTGCCTAACGCGGAAATCCGGAAGCATAGGGAAGCTAATACAATTTTATCACCGCTGAGGTGTGGTTACCTTTTCGGGTAACCAAATTGGTGCCTGTTTTTGGAGCCAAACGACTAGACTGTAGCCAAAAGACTAGACTTGACAAAGCCTAAATTGGATATAAAATAGTACTTAACTCTTATTAATCTTTGGCGGGGCATTGATCCACAGCCTAGTTTGGTCGCCGACCCGGGTCTCCGGGAAGGACTGTGGTGAGCCAGTGGCGAAACCGACCGCACCGCGTGTGCCGGTTTCTTTTTTTAAGTAGGCTCTTTCAAGCTGAAAAGGACAAAATGCGAAAATCCATTATCTCTCTCCTCATCATCGCGGTAACCATTTCCATCCTGGCGGTTCCAGGGCAAACTGCGTATGCGCAGGTCTCCCTACCGGCGGAAATCAACAAGAGTTTTTCACCGATCTCGATCGCGATGGGGGGAACATCGCGCCTGAGTGTGACCGTTTTCAATCCCAATGGATTTCCGCTGACCAATGCCTCGTGGACTGACAACTTGATTGGGGTTCAGCCTGGTCTTGTCATTGCAAGTCCTGTGGGGTTAACCAATACCTGCGGCGGATCAGTAAGTGCCTCTGCAGGCGCCACCTCCTTATCTTTAAGTGGGGGCACAGTTCCCGCGCAATCGGGACCAACACCCGGATCATGTACGGTGTCGATCAATGTGACATCAACGACTACCGGTAATCTCATCAATACCATTCCGGCCGGTGAACTGACAGCTATCGGAGGCGGGAGAAACATCACCAACACCACTCCGGCCAGTGCTACTTTGAACGTTGATGGGACTCAGCCGCCCTCAGTGAGCAAGGGCTTTAGTCCAAGCACGATCTGGGCCGGGGCGACTAGCCAGCTTTCCATTGTGATCACAAATAATGAACGGGGCAGGAGTCTGACCCAGGTCACACTGACCGATAATCTCCCTGCCAACGTTTTCCTTGCCAATCCGCCGAACGCATCCACCTCGGGATGTGGACCCTCTCCCTCGGTGACGGCGGTCAGCGGCGGCACTTCGGTGACTTTGAGCAATGGCACAATTGCTCCTACTTCATCCTGTATTATCACGGTCAATGTGACATCAGATACACAGGGAACATATACGAACAGAATTCCTGCCAATGCTCTCGGGACGCAGCAGGGTCTTACGAATGCTACTCCAGCAACCGCCCGGCTAAACGTTCAGGAGATTGGCCTTACAAAGCGCTTTTCGCCTGCAACGTTTTCAGTAGGCGGTAACACGACGTTGATCATCACCCTGCAAAACCCAATGGCATTCCCATATACAGGCGCGAGTTTTACCGACAATTTACCTGCCCCGTTGACAGTTATAGGTGTAACGGCGAATACCTGTGGCGGGACAACCACCACCACGGCAAATAGTATTAGTTTGACTGGCGGCACGATCCCGGCTGGAAGCCCAACTGCCGTCGGAACTTGTACGATCTCGGTTCAGGTCACTGCACCTGTCGGAGCAGCTTCCGGGACCCTGACGAATACGATTCCTGCGGGTGGTTTAACAACAGATCAGGGTGTTGGCAATTTGCGCCCTGCCAATGGCAATGTGACCGTTAGTGGAACGAGTGTAACGGGAACAAAATCGTTTTCTCCTTCAACGATCCCGACGGGCGGCAACTCCAGGCTGAGGATTGATTTCTTCGCTCCCAGCGATACGAGTCTGACAAATTTCTCGATCACTGATAACTTGCCTGCAGGCATGACCGTAAGCAACTCCACACCTCCAGCAGTAACGGGCTGTGGTGCCGCAGCCGTACTTAATGCGCCAACGGGAGCAACGACAATTTCCCTGACCAACGGCTTGATCCTGGCCGGGCAGCGCTGCCGGATCGATGTATATGTAACCAGCAGTATGCCCACTCCGTCCGGGACACCTTATACCAATACCATCCCTCCGAGTAATATCACGAACAACGAAGGCCGGGTGCCATCTACCGCGCTGACTGCCAGCCTGACCGTCACCGGCGCTGGTACTTTATTCGTTGCGGTGGTTAAGGGCTTTGACCCACTGACGGTGTTTGGTGGTTCTTCATCAACGATGAGTATCGAATTGATCAACCCTGGTACTGTCCCGTTGAGTGGGATCGCTTTTACCGATAATATGCCGACGGGGATGATCCTTGCCAATCCCCTCAATTTTAATGTGGGGACTTGTGGAGGAACACTCAGCGGTGTCTCCGGCGCGAACTCCTTCTCATTTAGCGGTGGCAGTCTCCCGTCGTTAGGCCGTTGTACCTTGACGCTCAGTGCAACCATGACAGTTAATGGTAATCTTACGAATACGATTCCAGCGGGTGCGGTGACAACGACCAACGGGGTATCGAATGTAGACCCTGCGGAAGCCACATTGACCAACCTGCCGGGGGCAAGCGTCGGTAAATTCTTTTCACCGAATCCTATCCCTGCAGGTTCCTACTCACTGCTCACGATCACTATTCAAAATACCGGAAACATCGAGTTAATTGGCATGGGATTAAGCGACTCACTTCCCGCGGGTCTGTTGATTGCTGGAGGATCTGCGCCCGCGCCGGTCAATAATTGTGGCGGAACATTTGTAGCGATCGCGGGAACCCAGCTTATCCAATTAACGAATGGTTCCCTGGCAGGCAACTCATCCTGTACGATGGTTGTTTCCGTCACCGGCAGCGACCCTGGAGATTATCAAAACACGATCCCGGCTGGTGCTCTGGTCACAGACCCGAGCGTCAGTGCGACCAATGCCCTACCTGCCATCGATACACTGACAATTACAGGCACTTCCAGCGGAGGGGGCGGAGGTCGAGGTGGAGGCAGGGACAGAGGTAATAACAACTCAGCAACGACCGGTGCTTTCCTCATCCCGGTGACAGGGTTTGCTCCCGGCCGGGCGACAAAACTGGATGCCTCTTCCCATCCTGTTTACGATGCGACGAGTCTGGTGATCGAGATCCCTGTGCTCAAGGTAAATACCTCCATTGTTGGTGTGGCAGCCAAGAACGGGAATTGGGATGTCTCCTGGCTGCGGGACCAGGTTGGGTGGCTGAATGGAACGGCCTATCCCACCTGGAAAGGCAACAGCCTGCTGACGGCACATGTCGTCAATGCCGATGGGAAGCCGGGTGTATTCTCCAAATTAAAAGCCCTGGGGATCGGCGAATTTGTCTATGTATATAACTCTGGCTATCGTTACACATATCAGGTTGTATCCAACGCGTATGTCCAGCCGGATGACGCCAGCGTGGTGAAACATGAAGAGAAATCATACCTGACCCTCATCACGTGCGATACCTATGACGAAAAGACAGGTACTTATCTTCGTCGTGTCGCAGTGCGGGCCGTGCTCGTGGACGTGCGCACGAACCGATAACTCTTGTTGAGTTGATCGGTTGGGATGAATAAAGCACACCCCGAAGAAACATCTTCGGGGTGTGTCACTATAGCTTAGCAAGGCGGGAGGAATTAGTGCTTCATGCCCTGTTTCTGTTCCGCCAGGGTGATCGCATATTCCAAAATTTCCAGGCCTTCGTCGGCTTCCTTTTTGGTAAGACAAAGCGGCGGCGCAAGCCGGATCACGGAGCGACCACAACCGAGCAGCAGCAAGCCATGTTCGAAACCGTGCTTTTCGATCATGTCGCGCAGGGCTTCATTCGGTTCCTTGGTGCCCTTGTCTTTCACAAATTCCACGCCGATCATCAATCCTTTGCCGCGCACATCGCCAACAGAGGGATGACGGACCTGGATCTCCTGAAGAGCATCCAGCATATATTGACCCACCTCTGTGGCATTCGCAAGATACTGTTCCTCCAGCAGATCGATGGTCGCTAAGGAGGCTGCACACGAAACGGGATTGCCGCCAAACGTGTTCCCGTGAGTCCCTTTGTGCCAGGTCATCACCGATTCACGCGCGATGCAGGCGCCGAGGGGCATACCGGAGGCAATGCCTTTGGCTGAAGTAACGATATCCGGTTCGACCCCGAAATGTTCGATCGCCCACCATTTGCCGGTGCGGCCCATGCCGCTTTGCACTTCATCTGCGATCAACAGGATGCCATACTTGTCACACAACTTGCGCAAGGCCGGGAAGAATCCATCCGGGGGGACGAGGTATCCGCCCTCGCCCTGGATCGGCTCGACCAGGATCCCAGCGATCTCATCGCCTGGCACGTTGTGGTCGAAGATCTCCTCTTCAATGAAGCGTACAACGGTCTCCCCGTAATCTTCGCCCGGCTTGCGATTCAATATCTGGCGATAGGGGTTGGGGAATGGGACGTGCGTCACGCCCGGCATGAGCGGATAGAACCCGCGATGATAATGAGGCTTGCTGGCGGTGAACGCCACCGATCCCATCGTGCGCCCGTGGAAGGCGCCGAAGAAACCGATAAAGTTGTGGCGCTTGGTGCGGAACTTGGCGAGTTTGATGGCGGTCTCGACAGCTTCCGTCCCTGAATTTGTCAAAAATGTTTTGGCGGTTTCTTCAAAGGGTGCAATCTCGTCCAGTTTTTCGCTCAGGCGGATCCAGTTTTCATGATAAAAGTCTGACGAAATGTGCAGGAATTTTTCCGCGGCATCCTGGACAGCTTTTACGACTCGAGGGTTGGCGTGTCCGGTGGAGAGCACCGCGATGCCTGACATAAAATCAATAAAGCGGTTCCCATCCGGGTCCCAGACTTCCACGCCCCTGCCATGATCCATCACAAACGGGTACCCACGCGGATAAGAGGACGAGATAACCTTTTTATCACGTTCGATCAATGCCTGGGCTTTGGGGCCCGGCACATTTAGCTTGTTCATACGTACTCCTTGTTTTATTTCTACCGCTTGTCTCAGCAACTTTAAGGTTGTAATTAAACTCTCGTTTGGTTACACGTTTCAGAGATATATGCGGTACTGTGTAATTCTTGAATCTCAATACGTTTCGTGGCACTCAGTTAAGACGCAAACATTAAACCGAGTCCCCGCGGCTTTCTTAGCCGAACATTGATAGCATGGAATGAGTTCAGCTTAACGTAAGGCGATCCGCTGTCCACCACTTGGTTACCACCCAGCAGGGTGGCAAGGAGTATATGGCTTGCTTTCTGGTCATTCGCTCTTCATCCGTGCCAGCGCCAGTGCGCCGAGCAGACCAGCATCATCGCCCAACGCGGCTTTTGTAATCACAAGATTATCCAAATAATGCGGATGAAATGTATATTCCCGCAGACTTTCTTCAAACGGCTTGAAGAGCAACTCTCCCACCTGTGAGACCCCGCCGCCAAAGATCACAATGGACGGGTCGAAAATGGCAAGATAGTTTGCAACCGCAACGCCGAGATAATGACCCGCGCGCTCGAAGGCTGAGATCGCAAGCGCGTCACCTGCCCGGGCCGCCTCCGCGATTTGCAGGGCGGAAAGATTCGGCTGCATCTGAAGCGTCGAGGTTTGTCCCGCTTTGAGCTGTTCATTGACGTAGCGCGCGATCGCGGGTCCCGAGCAAAATGACTCGACATGCCCGCGCTTCCCACACCCACACAGAGGACCGTCTGCATCGATGATCATGTGACCCAGTTCCGCGCCCATGCCATGAAAGCCCTGGAGCAGGCAGCCATGACTGATGACGCCGCCGCCGATGCCCGTGCTGATGGTGAGATATACGAGGTTTTGATGACCTTTGCCCGCACCATATTGCCATTCGGCAAGTCCAGCCATGTTCGCGTCGTTATCGAGATGGACCGGCACACCAAAGTGCTGCGCAAGTTTCGGGGCGACCGGGAAATTTTTCCATTCCGGGATGTTTGGCGTGGCAAGGATCGTGCCCGTATGCGGGTCGAGCGGACCGGGAGAGGCAATGCCAATGGCGCTCACTTTTTCTTTCGGCCAGACGGCTTCGACGGCTTGTTCCAGACGATCATAGACGCCCGGCTCCCTTGCAAGTGAGCGTGTGCGTTCATGGCTAATGGGTTTGATGCTGTCCGGTTCATAGACAGCCACGCGGATATGCGTACCACCGATATCGACTGCAACAGTGAGGCTCATAAGGCTATTATAACCGACCCCCTCTCAGCCTCTCCCAAATTCGATGATTTAACTGTTGAATTCATATCCTGAATTTTTATTGTCGTATTTGGAGACACTCTGCAAGTGCGCACGCAGGGTGTCCCACGAAGACCTCCGGCAGGGCGGTGTATTGTTTTCTCAAAGTCGAAAATGAGTCCGCGAATTCACGCCAATCTTCGCGAATCTTTTACAGATTGGTGCCAATTTGCGGAGATTAGCGGATAAAGTGTGTGGCTCTTCCGGACCTTGAAAAAGCCATGGGCGGTGGAACCACCAATTGACTCTTCCTTCCCTCCCTGCTACACTTTTTGCATGGACAACTTACGGAAAGCCGAACGGGAACGTTTTCTCCAGAATATCCGGGACCTGGGGCGCTGGCTGGCGCCTGGTCTGGGCATCAAGCGCTGGTTCTTTGTGGTTTTAGCTGGGATCACCCTGCTGGGCGTGGGATTGGCAATTCTTCTCATCGATCTTTACCGTACTCAGTCCACAGATCAGACCATACTCACGCTTCTATATTACGCCGCCCTGCGCTTCCTGCCGCGTGGACTGCGCGTATTAATCTTCGGCGGGCTGGGAGTGGGGCTGCTCGCCTATGGCATCTATCGACTCAACCGATCGTTGTTGCGGCCGTTCATTCGCCCGGGGCACGCGGTGGTGGATGAACTTGCCAATTACCGCCGCCGCGAACGCGGACCGAGGATCGTCACGATCGGTGGCGGGCATGGACTGGCGACCCTGCTGCGTGGCTTAAAGACCTACACGCGCAATTTGACGGCAATCGTCACCGTCGCGGACGATGGCGGGTCATCGGGCCGGCTGCGCGAGAGTTTTGGGATTCTGCCTCCCGGTGATATTCGCAATTGTCTTGCTGCCCTCTCCAACGATGAACAAATGCTCACACAGCTCTTCCGCTATCGTTTCAGCGGCGCAGGCGAACTGGATGGACATTCCTTCGGCAACCTGTTCATTACCGCCCTGGCAGAGATCACCGGCAGCTTCGAGGAAGCCATCTCCGAATCGGGCCGGGTGCTGTCGGTGAGCGGACGAGTACTTCCCTCCACGTTGCACGACGTGAAGCTTGTGGCGGATATGCAACTGCCCAACGTGCTGAACCAGGTCCGGGTGCAGGGGGAGAGCCGCATCCCGCAAATGGCGGGACGGGTCCGCCGCGTGTGGCTCGAGCCAAACGATGCGCCGGCATTCCCGCCTGCCCTGAAAGCGATCCTGAACGCGGATATGATCGTGGTGGGTCCCGGCAGCCTGTACACGAGTCTTTTGCCGAACCTGCTGGTGGAGGACCTGCTTGGCGCGATCAAAGCCAGCCGGGCACTCAAGGTTTATATCTGCAATATCGCCACCCAGGCCGGGGAAACGGATCTGTACTCTTGCTACGACCATACCCGTGCTCTGGAGGAGCATGTCGGGGATAGTTTGTTCGACATCGTCCTGTGTAACGACAATTATGAGGGTGAACTCGACTCGGACTCACAGTGGGTACACATGGATGAAAAGACAATGGCTGACTCGCGGGTGCACTGTTCCGATCTGGCTGATGCGAGTCTGCTCGGGCATCATGATTCGGAGAAACTGGCTCGGAAATTGATCGAGATCCTGGACGAATATACAGGTCCCCTGACATAACATGGTCTATGTATGGTCCGGCGCCAGGTCGTTCCTGTCGGAATCCCATTAACATTACATTTGTCATTATTTTTCATGGAAACCCGGTGTGATAAAATCATTTAATTCTACGTCACAAACACTATATTTCGGAGGTTTGAAATGGCTGTAAAAGTAGGCATCAACGGATTTGGGCGGATTGGGCGTCAGGTGCTCAAGATCATCCGCGATCAGTATCCAAGTGAACTCGAGGTGGTAGCCTTCAATGACATCGGCGATACGAAGACCATGGCCCACCTGCTCAAATATGACTCGAACTATGGTCGCTTCGATGGGACTGTCGAAGTTGCTGATGATGGGCTCGTGATCAATGGCAAGAAGGTCAAGGTGTTCAAAGAGATGGACCCCGCTGCCATCCCGTGGGGTGACATGGGCGTGGACATCGTTGTTGAGTCCACGGGTTTGTTCACGATCAAGGAAGACGGCGTGAATAAAAAAGGCAAGACCGTCAAAGGCGCGGTCAATCATATTACCAAAGGCGGCGCCAAGAAAGTCATCATCTCGGCCCCGGCGCAAGGCGAAGATCTGACCCTCGTGCTCGGCGTCAATGAAGATATGTATGACCCCAAGAAGCATCATGTGATCTCGAATGCCTCCTGCACCACAAACGGTCTCGCTCCGGCAGTGAAGGTTGTTCACGACAACTTCAAGATCGTGAAAGGTTTCATGACCACGGTCCACGGCTATACAAACGATCAGAAGATCCTTGACCAGCCGCACTCGGACCTGCGTCGCGCCCGCGCGGCTGCCATGAACATTATCCCGACCTCGACCGGTGCTGCCAAGGCTTTGAAACTTGTCATTCCCGACATGGACGGCAAACTCGATGGTTACTCCCTGCGTGTGCCTGTCTCCACGGTTTCCGTCATTGACCTGACCGTCGAAATGGAAACTGCGGTGACCACCGAGGAACTGCGCCAGTGCTTCCGCGAAGCCGCCAAACTGCCTCGCTTCAAAGGTATCCTCCAGGCTGTGGATGAACCGCTCGTGAGCATTGACTACAAGGGCGAATCACACTCCTCCTCCGTCGACCTGCCGTTCACACTGGTACTTGGCAAGGAAAAAAGCACGTTCGCCAAGATCGTCGCCTGGTACGATAATGAATGGGGTTATTCCTGCCGCACGGCCGATCTGGCTGCATTGCTGGCGAAGAGCCTTTAGTGTAAACAGGTACACAGGTAAACACGTAAATACGTGGGTACTTGTGTACCTGTCTACTTGTAGACCTATCCCATGAACAAGAAAACCGTAAAAGACATTGACCTCAAAGGCAAACGCGTCTTCATGCGTGTGGATTTCAACGTGCCGATGGCAGATGGCAAAGTCACCGATGACAAACGCATCAAAGCCGCGCTGCCGACGATCAAGTACGTTTTGGAGCAGAACGCAGCGCTCATCCTTGCAAGTCATTTGGGACGTCCCAAGGGCGGTCCGGCCCCGGAGTTCAGCCTGAAAGCTGCTTCGGAAGTTTTGGCTGGTCATCTGGGCATTCCCGTCAAAATGGCGCCCGATACCGTGGGTCCCGAAGTGGAAAAGATGGCGAAAGAATTAAAGCCCGGCGAAGTGCTGATGCTCGAGAACACTCGCTTTCACAAGGGCGAGGAGAAGAACGATCTGGACCTGGCGAAGCAGATGGCTGCGCTGGCAGAGATTTACGTCAACGACGCGTTCGGGTCGGCTCATCGCGCCCACTCCTCCACCGAAGGAATTGCTCAATTCCTGCCGGCAGTCTCCGGCTTCCTGATGGAACAGGAACTGGAGTATCTGGGGCGTGCAGTCGGAACCCCTGAACATCCCTATATTGCCATCCTGGGCGGTGCGAAGATCAGCGACAAGATTTTGGTTGTCGAAACCCTGCTCGCCAAAGCTGATAAGTTGATCGTTGGTGGCGGCATGGCGAACACCTTCCTTGCCGCAAAAGGCCTCAATATGCAGGATAGCCTCGTGGAAGAGGCTTCACTGGATACAGCCAAGTCCATCCTGGCGAAATCGGGTGATAAGCTGATCCTGCCTGTGGACGCGGTCATCGCGGATAAATTCGAAGCGGAAGCAAATACCCAGGTCGTCGACGTGGACAAGATCCCGGCGGGCTGGCGCATGCTGGACGTCGGTCCCAAGACGCTCGAGCTTTACAAACAAGCGTTAAACGGAGCCAAGCTCATCGTTTGGAATGGACCCGTCGGCGTCTTCGAGATGCCGAAGTTCGCGGAAGGCACGTTTGCCCTCGCCAGGCTGCTGGCTGAATCCGGCGCGACGACCGTCATCGGCGGCGGCGATTCGGCGAGCGCGGTCAAAAAAGCAGGAGTCGCCAAACAGATGACGCACGTCTCGACCGGCGGCGGTGCCTCGCTGGAGTTCCTGGAAGGCAAAGAGCTGCCCGGCGTTGCCGCATTGATGAATAAATAATAGGTGACGGTCACTTCGCCCCACTCCGCTTCGCTTCGGGGGTGCTTCGCAAAAGTGACTGTCACCTACTGCTTTCAGCAGGATGAGCAAACTTGCTCATCCTGTTATTCTGTTTCAGGTTTGCTATGTTTGCCGGGACGTTGTCATGTAAAATAGTCAAATCAGCTTTCGTCGAGGTTATGGATGTCCTTCAGTGTCGGTGAAAATGTAGGTCCCTATCGGATCATTGAACAGTTGGGACAGGGCGGCATGGCAACTGTCTTCAAAGCCTATCATGCTTCACTGGATCGTTATGTCGCCATCAAAGTGCTTCATCCGGCTTTCGGGGAGGATGCTTCCTTCGAAGCTCGCTTTCAGCGCGAGGCGCGCGTGGTGGCAAAACTGGAACATCCGAGCATTGTTCCCATTTATGATTATGCCGAACATGAGAAGCGTCCATATCTGGTGATGAAATTTATCGAGGGGGATACGCTCAAAGCCAGACTCGATCAGGGTCCCTTATCTTCGGAAGAGGTTCTGAAAATTGTCGAGGCGGTTGGCTCGGCCCTGGCGTATGCCCACAGGCAAAAGGTGCTGCATCGCGATATCAAGCCGTCCAATGTGCTGGTCGCCAAAGATGGGCAGATCTATCTCGCCGATTTTGGACTGGCGCGCATCGCCCAATCGGGCGAATCCACCCTCTCGGGCGATATGATCATCGGCACGCCCCAGTACATTTCCCCGGAACAAGCCATGGGTGTGACGGATCTCGATGAACGTACGGATCTCTACTCGCTGGGTGTCATGCTCTACGAGATGGTGGTCGGCAAAGTCCCGTTCAATGCCGATACGCCGTTCTCGATCATTCACGACCACATCTATTCGCCTTTGCCGCTGCCGCGTAAAGTCAATCCCAACGTGTCGAATGAGGTCGAGCGGGTATTATTGAAAACACTCGTCAAGGACCGTTTGGACCGTTATGCAGCTGTGGACCAAATGGTCTCAGCATTCAAGGAAGCCTGGACGCAGACAGTCATCCCCACGCAGACAGCCGTTGCGACCCGTACAGCCGTGCGGCAGGCTGTTCAAGCCGCGCAAGTAGCCAGCCCAAACGCGGTACCCTCTGCAATGGACGCGAGCCCGGTTGCAACAGCACCCAACCTAAAGCTTGAGGGCAAGGGCGTTCGTGGACCCGCTAAGAAGCGCTCGCCCTGGGTGTGGGTCGGCGTCGGAGTGATCCTCTTGTGTTGTCTTGGCTTTACGATGAATGCGATCCGAAACCGTCTGTCTGTACGTTCGCCGAGGGACCTGCGTGAAACTGAGGGCATTCCTGCAATTTTACAGCCTACCTCGCACCCGGGAGAGAGTAACCTTCCACCCGAGGTCCTTCTCGTTCAAGAGTTAGCAAAGGTGGATCCAAATGATCCAGACCTTCAGCTTGAAGTGGCAGTCGCTTACTGGGAAGCGGACCTGTCAGAGGAAGCGTATGCGACTCTCGATGAGGTCATCAAACTGGCTGGACATGATAACGCCTCCTTTTACATGGAGGCGGGCGAGCGATTTTTGGACATGCAGGCCTGGTCGCCCTCCGCACTTATGCTTTTCCAGGCCATGAGATTCCACGCGGCGAACGGAGATGTCCCCCCGGATGTAATGACTGCATTCCACGAGGCCGTGTATAAATCTACAGACCGTTATGAGTCTCCCCAGGTGTTATCGTTCGAAGAGATCGCGAAGGTGGATGAACCCCTGGCACTGGTTGCGCGCTCACGATATGCGTTTTATACGAAAGAGTTCGATCAAGCCTATCTACATCTGGACGGAGCAAAAAAGCTCAGTCCTGACATGCATGAAGCCATACTGTTGGAAGCTGAATTCAATTCACTGGATGGAAAACCGGAGCGGGCCGAGATACTCCTTTTGGGCTTGCAGGAACTGGACTCTGTTCCGGATTGGATCCAAATCTTTGCTGAAGAAATCATAAAGAGGTTACCCTAAATGTCCCGAACATCCCTTGTAGCTGGAAACTGGAAGATGAACAAGACCGTTGCGGAAGCCCGCGAACTGGTCACTGCGATGAGCGCGAAACTGGGCGAGATCGCAAATATCGAAACAGTACTGTGCCCGCCCTTCCTTGCGATCCCCGCCCTGGCAGAGATGCTGAAAGGTTCCGGGATCGGTCTCGGCGCGCAGAACCTGCACTGGCAGGAGAAGGGCGCGTTCACCGGTGAGGTCTCGCCGGGCATGGTGAAGGAGTTTTGCACGTACGTCATCATCGGCCATTCGGAGCGCCGCGCCTATTTCGGCGAAACGGATGAGAGCGTGAACCGCAAACTTCATGCGGCCTTGAAGATGGATCTCACCCCAATCGTGTGCGTAGGCGAGACCCTGGAGCAGTATGAATCAGGCGCGACATCCGAGGTGGTTCGCCGTCAAATCAGCGTGGGTCTGGCTGGTGTGGACTCCGCTTCCGCGGGGAAGCTGATCGTGGCATACGAACCCGTCTGGGCGATCGGAACGGGAAAAGCCTCCAGCGGCGAGAACGCCAATTTTGTGCACCAGCAGGTCATTCGTCCCGCATTGACCGAGCTCCTGGGCGCGGAAAATGCCCAGGCGATCCGCATCCTGTACGGCGGGTCTGTGACCGCTGCCAATGCGGCTGAATTCTTTACCTATCCTGATATCGATGGCGCGCTGGTTGGAGGTGCAAGTCTCAAAGCGGACGAATTTGTGGCGATCACAAAAGCTGCTGCTAGACCATAAACGATAGACCACACCTGCACTGCATCAAACGCAGTGCGGTGCAGTGCAGGTGTGGACGATGGTCAATGATCCATCGTCCATGGTCCGAAACAATGTCTCAACTTTTCGGTTTGCTCTGGTTCATCCTGATGCTTGTGCCGCTGATCGTACTTCAGCGGCTTTTGCATCGCGAGATCCAGGCTGTGGTTTTGATCCTGACGCGCGATACCAGATTCACGATGGGGATCTTCTCGATCCTGTTCCTGCCGGGTGTGTTCCTGCACGAGTTCAGTCATTTTGTAATGGCGAAGGTTTTGCGGGTGCGGACCGGAAAGTTCTCCATCTTTCCGCAATCCCTGCCTGACGGGCGTTTGCAGCTTGGCTATGTGGAAACAGTCCGCGCGGATGTGGTGCGTGACTCGTTGATCGGCGCCGCGCCGTTGATCGTGGGGACGCTTGTGATCGCGTATGTGGCAATTTATCCCCTGCAAATGCGCGTCCTGTGGGATGCCTTCCGTAACGGTCAGTTCGACCTGTTCTGGATGGGTGTGCGTGCCCTGCCAAAAGTGGGGGATTTTTATCTCTGGTTTTATCTGGCGTTCGCGGTCAGCAGCACCATGATGCCGTCCGAATCGGACCGCCACGCCTGGCTGGAGTTGGTGATCGCCATCGGGGTATTGGTGGTCATTGCGCTTCTCGTTGGCGCAGGCCCGTGGATGTTAAGTAACGTCGCTCCGCGTGTGAGCAACTTTCTCAGTTCGGTGGCAGTGATCTTTGGGTTGAGTGTACTTGTACATATCTTGTTGATCCTGCCCACGGCGCTGACCCATAAACTGCTGGCGCGCCTGACCGGGGTGGATGTGGCGTAAAACAATGGTTTGGAACTGGGGTGGTGTGTGCGTTTGAGTAGCACCCTGCCGCTATATGGGTGGTCCCTGTAGTATTCTTTGGCGCATTGCCTCCACTGGCCAGTTCCCCTGCCACTCTCCTCTAAAGTGTTCCGGATACAGCTGTTCCAACAGCCAGGTGATGCCAATCTCTGCATATTGTGCAACCCGTTCAACTGTCCGGGCGGGATGATTGCCCGGATTCAGAGACGTACTATAAACGACCTCATAGGCTGCTTCCTTCTTCCGCTGTCCCCGGGCATATTGGATAGCCGCCTCGAGCTGGCTGAACTCATCACCCTGTTTCAGATCGACCTGGGGGACCATTCCGTCCCAGCAGGCTGCACGGCGAAACGGCGCTTTGTTGGGCCAATTTCCGGCGACCCAGATTGGAATTCGGGGTGACTGCGCCGGCGTGGGCGTAAACTGCGTATCTTTGATCTGATAGTGTTTACCCGTGTAGGAAAATGGCTTTCCGCTCCATAATCCCGTCAGGACCTCCAGGCCTTCGTCCAACATTTCCGCCCGGATCCGCAGATCCAATTCCTCTCCGAAATTTGCCCATTCCACCGTCAGTCCTCCGAGTCCGCCAGTTCCAACGCCCAGGACCAGCCGGCCGGCTGACAATTGGTCAAGCGAAGCAGTCTCTCTGGCTAGTTTCCAGGGACGCCGGCGGGGTAATGGTGTGACAAGCGGACCGAAACGAATTGTGGACGTGTTCAGCGCAATGGCACTCAAAGCTACCCACGTGTCGACAACATGAGGAGTCACCGTCCGCGCAATGTGATCCCAAATGAAGAAGCCATCCCAACCAGCTTGTTCAGCATCGCGGGCCAAGCTTGCGAGGAGGCGCGCATCCCCAAAGGCACCGAAGTTAGGTAAATACAATCCATACTTCATCGAATATATTTCCCATAGAATAATTCTTATTATGTCGCGTCACTGATCAGCGGCAGGACCTGCCCATGGGTGATCTGCACCAGATCCGCTAATTGAATTTCGAGCGTCCGGTCCGCGCGGCCAATGCCGCAGAACACTGTTTTGTCCGTTGGCACCTGGGTGTCGAAGAAAACTTTCACGCCTTCCTGTAAGGGTATTGGGCCGACACTTCCAACCTCGACTCCGAACACAGCAGCTACCTCTTCAGGTGTGAGCCGGACGACATCGGCGCGCTTTGTCCCAACAGCCGTTGCAAGCTTGGGGTAGTCGATGCGATCCGGCCCTCGTACGGCCGCCAAAATGTTGCCTCCGGCTTTGATCTTGAAGGCAATTGTCTTCAGCAAGCGTTCAAGAGGGAAGAGTGAACGTTCTTCGGCATCCGCGACCGTGTAGGATGGGGCATGTTCATGGATTGTGAAGGGGACACTGTGCATTGTAAGGAGTGTAACGATTGCTTCATAGGGTTCGTACACGTGAGTTGTCCTTTACACGGGTAATCAAGTCAGTGCCTCATCCATCGTGCGCATTTGCACTTCGATGATCCTCGAGCCTGACGACTGTGTGCAAGCCATCAGAACGACTCCGGCGACGTCTTCCGGATCGAGCATCCCGGAGGCGGCAACGCCTTGTTCCGTTCTGCCTTTTCCCAGCGCGAACTCGGTCTTGACTCCGCCCGGGCAGATCGCTCCGACTTTGATTCCGTGCGGGCGCAATTCCTTGTCCAGCGCCTGCGCGAATCCCACCTGCGCAAACTTGGTGGCACAATAGACCGCTTCCCCCCCGAACCCATACACCCCCGCCATGGATGAGATCATCAGGATGGTGCCCGAACCCTGTTTGATCATTACGGGCACGGCATGCCGCGTGAACAGGAAAGTGGAGCGCACATTGGAATCCATCATCTCGTCATATTCTGCGGCGCTTGTATCGACGAGGTTTTTATAGTTTCCGACACCGACGTTATTGATCAAAATATCCAGAGAACCAAATGTCTTGACTGCAAGATCGACAGCTTGACGCGCGGTTTCTTCCTCCGTCGCATCTCCCACCAGACTGACTGCTTTACCGCCAGCCTTTTGGACTGCTGATTCCAGCTCTGCCAGGCGTTCCTGCCGGCGCGCGGTGAGGACCAGGTTGGCGCCTTCTCCCGCCAAGGCGAGCGCGCTTGCCCAGCCGATGCCTGCGCTGGCCCCTGTGATCAAGGCTGTTTTTCCCGATAACTTTTGGCTCATGTTGGTCTCCATTTAATTGTATTGGATGAATATTTCACTCAATTATAGTGCCTCTGCGCGGCGCTTTCCCTCGAAACATGGAATAGGTGAAGAAGCCATAGTATCCCGGTTGATCCAAAATAAAATCGGCTGACTCTGGCGTGCACAATCGTCGATACTCGCTCCAGGCCCCTGATGACACATCCGGCTGCGGTTCTGTCCATAGCATTTCGTACAGTGAGGTCAGCGCGGTTCGTTCATCCCTGCTGAGTGGAGCTTGAACATCGCCTGCAAACGTCTGTGCCTCCACCTGCTCCAAACCCGCTTCCTGGAACCACTGCAATGACCGGAGGAAATGCTGTTCCGGATTTTTTCCTTTCAGGAAAGGCAGATATGCCGAACAGGTTGCATTCAACTCAGCTTCCAGCAAAGGATATCCGGGAAGTACCTGCTGGGAAGTCCAGGCGAGAATGATCACACTGCCTCCGGGCTTGACGACGCGCATAAGTTCTTTGAGTAAGGGGATTAACTCCCCAGCGGGGGCAGGATAACCGATACAATCCGCGCTCCAGGCCCAGTCGAAGGAATTCTCGCCAAACGGCAGACGGTTCATATCTCCCAGCCGAAAGCTGATCCGCTCCGAAAGACCGGCCTGCCTCGCGAGATTCTCTCCAAAGACAAGGAATTCGGGGATGATATCCACGCTGGTGACATGTCCCTCGCCTGCGACCGCGTCTGCGAGTAACAGTGACTGAAGGCCGATGCCACATCCTACATCCAGACCGTGGCTTCCGGGAGGAAGCTGCAAAGCCTGGATTGCCAAGCGGAGCACCGGCTCCCGCAAGGGATTCGCTTCCAATAGCCTTTGGATAGTGGCATCGACATTTGTCATTTTTTTTCTTCGTCCAATGCGTGTGATTTGTTGATGTCGCGCAGATATCTTACCCAAGTGTTGGATCGGCGCCGTAGGAGGCGAGAGCTTTCCCGCACCTGTCGCAAGTCTCTTCATACCAACTGTAACGCTCACCGCATTCGCACTGCCACCTCTGTGCCTGCTCTGCGAGCCATTTGTCTGCTCCCGTTTCATTCAACCTTTTCAAGTCAGTCAAAATATCCTCGTGGTGACGTCGACCATCGCTCTGAAACGCCTTGAGCCGTTCGCAGGGGAATTCGGTACACAAGCCGCAGTGAATAATTCCTCTTCTATCTGTGCAGGCTCTCATCTTACACTGCGCACACCCCGGGTGAATATAGAGCGTGTCTGAGCGGCATCCCTGGCAGGTGAATCCTTCCACGGAGCGCCCTCGTCGAGCCGCCTCCTGTTGGAGACGCTCTGTTGTGTAGAACGAAGCCCTGTAATGGTAGCAGGCGCCGCAATATAGACCGCAG
>Ga0105104_10000353_pt1 | contig 35071 bp, 34 predicted proteins | sample PPLLaktember2015_3_FD_87034 | JGI IMG/M metagenome (GOLD analysis project Ga0105104, IMG submission 87034) | Freshwater sediment microbial communities from Prairie Pothole Lake near Jamestown, North Dakota, USA - PPLs Lake P7 Core (6) Depth... | ecosystem: Environmental > Aquatic > Freshwater >... | reverse complement strand
AGCCTCATCGTTGTAATGGGGGATACAAAATTTTAAGAATTTGCATACATTTGAAGAAATTTTCTCCATCGTTTTAATAATTTGCATTAAATTCTAATGGGGGATACAAAATTTTAAGAAATCGCATACGATTGCAGAAAAAAGGTGCAACGCTTGCAAAAAAGACATAAAATTGAACGCAAAAGCGCATCGATGGCCGTTTTGGGTTAATCGCGACGTTTTTAAGCCATCGTCGAGGTCCACCCTGTTCACCCGGTCCACCCGGTCCACACTTTTTTGTAAAAAAGGGGACAGTCAAAAAAACTCAAGGAAAACGGGTTAGTGAAAACAAATTATGTGGTGAATTTCGGTACCGGTATCCTTTTAAAACTAAAGAACTAGGGCAAATAAGACTAAGGTATGAAACCGGGTGGAAAAAATGTGAAAAAGAACGCCATACAAAATACAACCAAAAATACAACTTTCTGAGTATTTACAAATTAAAATTCAGGGTTATAATAAGATACTATTATTGTTTTGCTTCCTACTATTCTCTCATTTTTTCATGGCTAAGCCCAATCTAATCAAATCTAAAAAATTCAATCGGTAGATATACATTAAAACTTTTTAAAATCCACGGGGAATTAAGCCCCCGTGGGTTTTTCCCCCCCCACACACGGCGGTGCCTGACATCGCTTTACCCATTCCACAGGCGAACTCCCCAAAACCTCTTTGAAATTATCCCTAATTTGTGGTAATCTATTACCTTAAATCTTTTCAAATCGATTGAAAATAAAGAATGGAAAAAACCATCTGTGTATTCAGTTCCTCCAGCGACGCAGTAGCAAAAGACTACTTCGACGCCGCCGACGAAATGGGAAAACAAATCGTTCAAAACGGCTATACCCTCGTTTACGGCGGAGGCGCGATCGGCCTGATGGGCGCAATGGCCCGGTCGGTTCACCGGTTCGGGGGAAAAGTCATCGGCGTTATACCGGAAAAACTAAACAAACCCGGCATCGTCTACGAAAACGCCGACCAATTAATCGTAACCCGCACTATGCGCGAACGAAAAGCTCTAATGGAAGAACACGCCGACGCTTTCGCCGGCATGCCCGGCGGCTTCGGCACACTGGAAGAAATCCTGGAAATCATTACCCTGAAACAAATCCAAACCCACCAAAAACCCATTGTACTCCTGGACACCTGCAACTTCTACCAACCCCTCATCCTCCTCTTCGAACAAATCTACCGCGAACGGTTCGCCAAATCCATCCACCGCCAACTCTACCACATCGCCCCCACCGTCCCCTCCGCTATGGAATACCTCCGCTCCTACATCCCTCCCCTACTCCCGGAAAAATGGTACTAAAAAAAAATTTAAAAACAAGAAACCTTTTCGTGAAAAGGTTTCTTGACTTCCAAAAGCTTTTGATTATTAATGTTAATGTTAAAATTGGAATCGATGGAACTACCCCACCCGGAAACCCCGGGTTAAGTAAAATATGATATGCTGAAAACAAAAGAAAAACGCGACACCGCTGTGCTCCTGGCCATGGGAATCGTCATTTTGGGATTTTTACTCTATGTTTTCATCCCTTCCAGGGATGACGATAAAACTACAGCGGAAAAAGAAAATAAAAAAGGAATTTACTCCAAAAAATACAACGGCTCCAAATCAAAATCCAAAACCACTATCCCCCAGGTTTTACCGGATGAACCTTCCGAAACCAGCATCCTCGACAACCTGAACCAACGCATCGAAACCGAGCTGAATACAATATTTAAAAACATCGTCGAGTCCGAGAACCCCTTCGATAACACAAACATCGAAGGCCTCGCCAACCTCCCGGGGGAATTTAATAACAAATTGGTCGATAAACTCTATAAATTCAGCTTCTCGGATTTGAACGACATCCCCTCCATCCAATTCCCCTCTACCTACTCCGACCGGCTGAAATTCAACCTCTACCTATCGCTATTCCTGCTCAAAATCAAAGAAGAAGGCATCGAAAAAAAAATAAACGAGCTGCCCGGCAATGAATTCGAAAATGCCATGCAGCTTGATTGCTACAAACTCCTGGGCAATGAAATCGAAACCGATTATGAACTCATACCCATATTATTCTATTTTAAATGCGCAGTCCAACACCTCACCCTCTTCCCTTCCGACGATGAAACCCTGTACTTTAAAAAGAAAATCAAACACCTCCGCGACCTCACCCCAGGTAAATGGCTGATCGAAATCCGGGATTTACTGGTGTTTTCAAAAAAAACGGGGAGATACCGCATCTCCTGGAGAGAACATGACCCCATCGGCTCCGACGATAAAGAAAACTACGGGAACCTCCCGATCGGTACCATCGATTTTTTAAAACAAGTCTTCGTGATCTTCCCGGATGAAGAACGAAACGAAAATAATAAGTGGATCAAAGACCTGTGCGACTCCGATAACGCCGGGGATATCGAATTGACGGAACTCGATATCCAGGGCGAAGACCCCTCGCGGCACTCAAAGGTTGAAAAAATCGTTTATAACCTCCAAAATTCACGCTTTGTGGCGATCTTTAAAAGCTACAACCCGGTGCCCCACAACTCTGAATCCATGGATATCACCAGCATCGCATCCGCTTTCATCAATCGCCTGCTGGCCCGACGGTGGACCGATTTCTATAAATATTTTACCGTTGTCGATTTTAACTCCCCGGATACCCTTTCCGCTTCCCTCGATAAATTCGGCTCATACCTGAAACGAACCGCCCGGCTCTAATCCCAAACTCAACAGGATTTTAAACCGCCGCCCCAGGCGACAGGGGAACGATTCAACCTCGATCCCCCTGCCAGGAACGTTCGATATTAAAATTAAACTTCTTTCATTCGTTTTACATGATAAAAAATCACTTAGGTCCAACTTCGAAAGTGGAACCATATATTTTTAAATTTCTTCTTTTTCTTTCTTTTGCGGTTCGCTGCCGGGTACGGGCTTATCTTTCTTATCTTTCAAGGTAAATTTAACCACCACGGTAAAGCGGACCGATTTTTTGACACTATTGACGATATAAGGGGCATATTTCCATTGTTTTACCGCGTCGACGGCCGCCTGGGTCAAGAGCTGTTCACCGGATACGACTTTGACATCGATGACATTTCCATCCGTATCGACGGCAGCTTCCAGGACTACAGTCCCCACCGCCCCTTTTTTTAGGGCTTCCGGCGGATACGTGGGGTTGACCTTTACCAGGATTTTTGGGGCTTCCGAAACGGTGATGCTTTCGGGTGCCGAGCCTGCTTTCTTAGCGGGTTTTTCTTTGTCCAGGCTAAAAGCGACTACCACGGTAAACTTTAGTCGGCGCGCTTCACCGTTTAATATGAAGGGTGCATATACCCACTGCTTTATTGCATCGAGGGCTGCTGCCCTCAGCTCTGCCGGCCCGCTCTCCACCTTTGCATCTACGACCTTTCCCTCGGTATCGGTAGTGGCAGTCAATACGATTCGTCCTGATATATGAGCTTTTAAAGCTTCCTCCGGGTATTGAGGCTGAACTTTCTTGAGCAGCTTCGGCGGATTGGCCGACAGCACAAAATCTTTTACTTTCGATTTTTCCCCTTTTTTTATCGGTAAGAACGTGAGAAAGTAAATTTTACCCCCGGATTCTTCAAAACCCACGGACGTAGTTTTATTTTCACTTAAAACCAATGTAGTCTCCAGCAAGGAACGGTGAGATTTACTCCCTTCCGTTTCTTCCAACACTTCCACTTTACAGGGATTCCCGGGTTTTGGGACAACCGACATCCGGATTAATAATTTTCGCCCGTTTAAAACGATGGACCCATAGACGGCATTATCTCCCGTCCCTCTGTTAATGGCGATGGTCGATTCCGTCATCAATGTGATTCCCGTGAGGTTAAATACTCTTTTTAAGGTTTCCTGCTCTTTGGCAATATCCACGTCGGAGGATACAGGCTCGTTGGGAATCAATTTCAAATGGTAAGAACTGACTACTTGCGGCTTCTGCGGGTTTTCTCCCCTGGAACCTTCATAGAGCCTGAAGTGGGCAAATTTCAAAACTGCGGGTGATTCCGCTGCGTCCACCGCATATAGAGCGATAGAGGGGGAGAGGAATAACAAACCCATAAGAGAGAGAAAAAAACAGCATGTCATAAAACGGTGATAACGATGATGATAATGATCATGGTTTAATTCGTTCATTTTTTTATTCTCCTTGTTTAATCGGTTATTTATTTTTTTCCACCCAGATAATGACCATATCCGGGTTGTTGGTTTGAATGCGAATCGTATCGGCGGGTACCCCTTCGACGGAGGCAAACCGGACTTCATCGCCGGTGTAGGGCTTCTCCACGATACCCGGCTGGAAAAGGGAGAAAAGAAACAGGAGGGCGGCTATCGCCGCGGCAGCGGCAGCGGCCCCATACACAAAATGACGATAAGGTCTGCGTGTGAGGGGCAAAACGTTTTCAAAGGCTCCCGGGGACTCGTTTAATTTATTCTTGATTAAAGAGAATTCCAGGTGTCCCGGGACTTCCGATTCCACTGACCGGACTCTTTTCTTCAAATAGCGATCGAATGAGGTTGATTTCATAGGTTCACCTCCAATTTTTTTTTAATTTTTTGCCGGGCCTGGTGGAGGACAAATTTGATGGTGGTTTTAGTCAAGCCGGTGATTTGCCCGATTTCGGAGACTGTAAAATCATTGTAATAGTAGAGAAAAAAAACTTCCCGGTGTCGAGGTTTGAGCTGCTGGGCTGCAGCATATATTTCGAGGATTTCGCTGTCGATTTTTCCACCTTCTGACGGGATTTCGCCGGATTCTTCCAACGAAACCGATGCGTGTGCTTTGCGGAGCACGTACAGGCTTTTTACCAGGTTGTGGGCTATGGTGAACATCCAGGTTTTAAAATCCCGGTCCCGGTCATAAGCATGAAAGTAGCGAAACCCTTTCAAGAGAGTATCCTGGAAAACATCATCGGTATCGATCGAGTAATCCAGGGTTTTCCGGATGAAATTGTATAAAGGTTTCTTGATGGGTTCTACGCAGGCAGAAAATGCGATTTCATCCGTTTCGATTTTTTTCATGTTCATACCTGTTATACCATGAAAAGGGGGTACCGGATAGAAAAAATCAAAAAAAATTCTCTTTTCTTTTTCCCGATTTTGTTATATAATAAGGCGATGGTTGTTGGAACAAATTTTCAAGAAGAGAAGCTGCAGAATATTTTAGATCCCAAAAGTACGAATAAAAAATTCAAGGTTTCTCTTCGGATCCGGTATCATTCGTCGCCTCAGTACCGGCAGGCGGTCGAATTGGCCCGGAAGAGTAAATTTTTCCTTGAAGAGGGAACCGGGAATGCGGCGAGCGTTTATGTGAGTTTTTACCCCGAGGATGTCGACAACCTGTACACGATTTTTGAACTGGTGAAAGATCTGGGCAACACGCAGATTTTTTTGAATGACAAAAATATACCGTACATTCAAGAGCTATGGTTGTTTTTGCTGTGGTTTTACAAGGTCGCATGAAGGTGATCTTGTGAATTTTTTTGAAGCAAAAAGCTTGACAATTAGACGATATTGATTTATAAATTTAGTTTTAGAGGAGGAATTGATGAAGAAGAACGTATCTTCGATATTAGTAATGGTAGTAGGGCTGGTAGTCTTGTTTCATTTTGTCGGCTGCGGAAAGCTGAGTATTTCCAACCTTAAAGCCAACTACAGTCTTAAACGCGCAAATGGATTGTATAAGGAAGAGCAGTATAAGAACGCTGCAAAAGAATATGAACAAGTCTTAAAATTAAATCCCGACATGAAGAAGGTATATCTTTATTTAGGGACTTGTTACAGCCAGGTTTACCGGCCCATGAACGACGAGGCCAGGAATAAAGAGTATGGAGAAAAAGCCGTTGAATATTTGCAGAAAGCCTATGAATTCGAGCCTGATAACCAAACCGTCATCATGGCATTGGCTGACCTTCATGATAAAATGGGCAATGTCGAGAAAGCCGAAGAGTTCTATCTCGGACTTCTGAAAAAATCGGAAGACGACCCCAAATCATATTATACAATGGCCAACTTTTATTCGAAAAACAATAAGCCTGAAAAGGCCGAAGAAATGTACCTCGCACGCATTAAGCTCGATCCCAAAGACCCCGAAGGGTACAATTTCCTTGCCAATTATTACCAGGATCTGCGGAAATGGAGAGAGGCCATTGATTGCCACTACAAACGCCTCTATGCCATGCTGAAACCCGATATCATCACCAAAATGGATGAAATCACCCAATTGACCAAGGATGCCGAGGATATCAAGAAAGTTGAGGACTATGTCGCCCTGGTCCAGAAAAACAAACAGGTCGATGCGGCTGAAAAACAACGCTTAATCGATGAATCCAAACAAAAATTGCAAGGCAAACTCTCCCTGGATGCCACCAATAACAAACTCAAAGCCCTGGACCCCGAGGTTAAAGCCTTGATCAAGAGAGCGGAAGCCTCCGTCGAAGCTTTAAACGACGAACAAAAATTAAAAATATCCGATATCTATTATTCTCTCGGTGTCGTATGCTGGAACTGGAGCTATCAAACCCAGGACAACCTGATGGATGCCAAAACACGAGATGTAATCCTTGAAGAAGGTTTAGCTAACTTAAATAAGGCCCTCAAAGTCAACCCCGAATATGCTTATGCTCTCTCTTATATCGGCTTGATCTACCGGCAAAAAATCCGCGTAGACCCCGTAAATGAAGCCAAATATGTCAAATTAAACGAGGAATACAACAAGAAATTCCAGGATATCTTCCTGAAGAAAAAGAAAAGCGAAGACTATAAGAAGAAACTGGAAGAACTGGGCGTTCAAGAATAAGAACCTAAAACTGCAAACACACTATAAAACGTGGTTTAGTTGAAAAAAGCAGGGCAGGGTTACCTGCCCTGCTTTTTTTTTGTTTAAAAAAGTTCGTATATGATACTGACGCGGCGGTTTTTGGAGCGGTTTCCAGGATTATCGTTGGGTACGATGGGTTGTGTTTCTGCGCGTCCTACAGCCGTGAAGCGAGGTGCTTGGAGTTTCCCTTCCTCGATGAAATAGCGAACCACACTGCCGGCGCGTGCCGAGGATAACTCCCAGTTGGATGGGTACTGCGGCGTACTGACCGGGATATCGTCGCTGTGGCCTTCGATGGTAATTCTATAGGGGGTTTCCTGCATAATCGGGATCATTTTTCGCAGGAGCCGTTTGGATTCAGGGAGGATTTCGGTTCCACCGGGATTAAACATAGCGGAGCCACCGGTTTCCATGATATCCATGCGAACGCCGCGTTTATCCATAGAAATCAAAATATTTTTGTCCAGTCCTTCCTCTTTCGCCGATTGTTGCAGTAAATTAACAATGGCATCCCGGGCTTTCGCTTCGTCCATGGCCGTCCCTTCCAATTTGATGGGGAATTGTTTCCCGCCTTGTTCTTTTCCCCACGCCAGGGTTTCCGTCTGGACGCCGAAGGCATCTTTCACAGCGCCGGTGACTTCTTTGAATTTACTGGCGTCCGTATTGGCGAAAGCCACGATACAGATAAAGAAACAAAGCACCAGTGTAATCATATCCGAATACGTCCCGAACCATTTGGGTAACCCCCTGGGACATTCGGGGCAAATGCATGGGCCAGCCATTGTTCTATCCTCCTCGTGTTTTTAAAGTTGCATCCAGGATTTTCCGGGCATCGGGTTTCAAGAAAGATGAGAGTTTTTCTTGAACGACCGCCGGGTGATCGCCGTTGGCGATAGAGAGTATCCCGTTTACGATCAAGCTTCTCAACTGCATCTCTTGTTCGTGGAAATATTTTAACTTATCGGCCATAGGGACAAAGAGAATGTTGGCCATCAAAGAGCCATATAATGTCGTGATCAAGGCCAGGGCCATAGCAGGTCCCAGTCCTTTCGGGTCATCCATATTCGCCAGCATCGATATCAAACCCAACAGTGTCCCGATCATACCGAAAGCCGGGGCGGCATCACCCGCCGTCAGCAGCATCCCCATGCATGTTTCATGCCTCTTGGCCGTCGATGCGATATCGATGTTAAGAACTGCTTCGATCAATTCCGGTTCGACTCCATCTATGGCTAGCTGGACACCTTTTTTTAAAAAAGGATTCTCGATCTTTACTTTTTCCAATCCCAGTATCCCGTTTTTTTTGGCTTCCACGGACAAGGATATGATTTTTTTGATCATATCGTCCGTGCTGTCCAATTTCGTGACAAACGCCTTTTTATAAACAGGGAAAAGGTTGGCGATCATATTGAAGGGATAACGGATGAAAATCGTTGCCACCGTTCCTCCTACCGTTACGACAAAGGAAGGGAAATCCAGGAAGAGACGAACATCTCCTGCACCGTAATACATAAAGAAGAACGCACTCACCAGGCCTATAATCGTTGTTAATTCCATTTAAAAAACCTCGGTATTTTCAATTTCTATATCCGTTTAAATATAATCAGTAAAAGTAAAAAAGTCAATATCGATTGACAAATGAAATTGAAATATTTATTATATAGGCATGAGAATAAATACAAAAATCAGGTATGGTTTACGAATGCTGGTCATGCTGGCCGAATCCGCTAGCTTGATAAATACCGGAGACCTGGGGAAAAAAATGCTGGTCTCTCCGAAATATTTACGAAAATTAGCGGGCCCCCTTGAGAAAAACGGACTGATTCGAAGCGTACAGGGAATCTATGGGGGATATACTCTCAATAAAAAACCCGAAGACATAAAAATGTCTTCGATTTTCGATGCCTTTTCCGAAAACGTTAATATTACCGGCTGTACCAGTAAAAGCGGATGCCCTCTCAATGAAGATTGTTTAACTCGACCCGTGTGGGAACACCTGGAAAAATTGATTTCCAAACAATTCTCAAAAATTACGCTGAGATCCATCCTGGACAACCGGTTCGATGATTAATTGACCCGAGCCGAAATAAGGAGACAGAAACCATGAAAACGTTTAGCCCTGAGAGAAGAAAACGAAGGGCGATTATGTCCGCCTTTGCGCTCATCATGGTCACCATCGTCATCCACTCCTACATCAACCAGATCAAGAAGGTGGTTCCTTTCCCAAAAATTTTTTACGGGATTCCCACTTATGAGCGGTCGCGGCTTGACGTTTCCATGACTTCTTCTCCCAACATCGACCCTTATATGGTTGTTTTTATCACGGAAGATTCGTATGAAAAGGTCCTTGATTTTTACAAAAAGCAGTTAAAAATGAATTACAGGACTGTCGTTTACCGGGGGGTGAAAAATACGAACCGGGGTTTGAGTATGACGGTTTATCAATTCGTTATCAAGGAGAGTTCGCTTAAGAATTATCTTCTCAAAGGTGTCGAAGTTATGCCGTTTAACCGGTGGTCTGGCCGTCTCAATCGAGGTCAAACGAAGATTCGGATTATTATTCCCCAGGAAGAGATCAAGAAAGCGGCAGCGGAAGCCCAGCAGAAGAAAGAGTCGACTTCAACTGATAAATAAGCTTTCGTCCCACTTCGGTTCGATGTCGGAGATCAAAGAGATAATGGAAAGGCCGATGCCTGTAATGCCTTCGAGGAAACCTGCTTCCGGTTGCCACCCGCCGTGTTTTTCCGTGTGCCAGGCTTTGTAGCCCGCGTATCCGTCCGGGTACTGTGCGTATTTAAGTAGGTGGTCGGCCCAGTACAGGGTGGTTTCTTTCAGGCTTTCATGGCCCCATGTTTGGTAGCCCCGGTTGTAGATGTGCATAATTCCCGATACCCCGTGGCACAGGCCTGCATCGATCACCATATTCTCTTTAATATCTTTCCGGCAGGTAGAATCTACCAATACATCCAGTGCGATTTTCTGCCATTCGGGGTTGTCGGCGTTTCGGCCTGCGGTCGCCAGGGCCAAAGAAATCCCCAGGTCTCCGTAGCACCAGGCTAAGCGGCTGTGTGCCAGGGGTTCTCCTTCTGAAATCCAACTGGGGAAATTCGAAATAAATTGGGTGCGGTCCAGTTTAAATTTTAGAAGGTATTTAACTGCGCCGTCCAGTAGTTCTCGTGATTTTTCCAGGTTAATGCCTTTTTTCACGGCTTTGGACAGGAAAACGATAATGCTGGCTATCCCGTGGGATAGGCTGAGGTTATATCCTCTTTGCTTAACTTCGTGGTTGAGTTCCGACTCCCATTTCCGTGCGTCGTCATCGTCTTTGTGGCTAATGGTATCCAGGTGGTCGATGAGTGCTTCCAGGTAATCGGGGGCACGGTTACCCTCGGCTCGGTTTAGGAAGTAGGCGCCGTTTCCCACTGCGCCGTGTAGGAAGTCGTAGTTTCCGTTTTGGATGTCGAATATCATGGTTTTGCTGAGGTAGGGGTCCAGGGCTTCCAGTACTTCGTTGGTATCCGTATCGATGAATTCATTTTGTGCCAGGTGTTCGATAGTCCAGCCGATACCGGCTAACCCCCCGGCGTGGGTATGGTATGAAAAATCATTGTTGATCTGGTCGAATATCTCTGAAATGAGATTGACGGCGAAATCGGCGTATTTTTCTTCGTTAGTAAGCCGGTAATAATAGAAGAAAAATAAGGCAGTCCCGATTTTTCCTCCCATCAGGCCGATATTATCGCCCATTTTCTCCGTATGTTCCATGAGAGCGCCGGCGATCTCGGCCAGTTTGTTTTTGTAAGGTACAGCTTCATTACCTGTGAGCAATGTTTTCCATGTCATTGGTTTCACCTTTTTTTTATTTTTTGTTAATGTATTGTTGTATCATTTTTGAGAGTTAAAATCAAATACTCTTTAACTCTTAATAAAAGTTTTTGTCCTGCTTTTTACAAAAAGCGGGCGGCCGGAGGCAGCACACTGGGGGTTGACACCTTTGTGAACATAGATTAAAATTCGCATGATGGTTATTTCATTCATTTACTTTGCTGTTGGGGCGTTTGCATTGATTGCGCAGGCTGTACTTTTGCGGGAGTTTTTTGTTGTTGTGCATGGGAATGAGTATATTGTCGCGGTTTTGCTCACCCATTGGTTTATAGGGATATTTGCCGGGGCGTGGGTCGGGGCAGCGGCGGCGAGGAAAATCACGGATCACGTGGAAGTGTTTGTTTTTTCACTAATCGTATTGGCGATACTCTTGCCGGTGGATATTTTGTTTATCCGGTTCCTTTATTTCATTAGTGGAACGGAGCCCGGGATGTATATCGGTTTTTTGCAGGTTTTTTCTTTTTCCGCGTTGGCGATTATTCCAGTCGGTTTTTTTATCGGGTTTGCTTTTCCCGCAGCGGCGCGGGTCAGTGAAAGTGTTCGCCGGGTTTCGTCATCGATCCCGGGAAAGATCGAGAGTATATCTTCCATATATATTTTTGAAGGGTTTGGTTCGCTCCTGGGTGGGGTGGTGTATACTTTTTTGTTGGCTGGGAGGGTGAGTTCGTTTTTGGTGGCGGCTATATTCGGTTTATTTTTATTAATGCCTGTTTTTGTACTTTTGCGCAGGACCCCGCGCACCGTGTTTCGATTTTTTACCGGTATTATGCTGGTTTTGCAAGTGGTCATGCTTTTGCCGTTTATTCATCATACGGTGGAGAGATTCACAGTTCGGGAGCGGTGGCGGAGTATGTCGGCTTTGCCCCTGGTTTATTGCACCCAGTCCCCGTACCAGGATATTGCCCTAACCGAATTAACCGGTCAATTCAACCTGTATGGGAATGCGATGTTGTCGGCGGTTTTTCCTAATGACCAGGATAACCGCGTTTTAGCCGCCCATTTGATGTGCCAGCACCCGTCTCCGGGGCGGATATTGATTATCGGGGAAGCGGTGAGCGGGCTGGCGAAATATTTATTGGAATATAACGTGGAGAAGATCGATTCGGTTGAGATGGATGGGAAGATCATTGAAACGGTTTTGAAGTTCTTGCCTGCAGAAGACCGGAAGGCGCTGGAGGATAAGCGTTTTTCTATGATTACCGGGGATGGCCGGGAATATGTGAAAGATTTGATCCGTGAATTGGGAGACCCGGATTGCGCAGTGGGGTATGATATCGTTTATTTAAATATCCCGGAGCCGTCTACTTTATTATTAAATCGTTATTACACTGCGGAATTTTCCCGGGATTTGGGGAAGATATTGAGACCGGGTGGGGTTGTGGCTTTAAAGGTCACGTCGTCGGAGAATTATGAAAAGGGGGTTGTGACGGATTATACGGCATCGATTTATCACACGGTTAAGAGTCGGTTCCCGGTGGTGGTGGTGATGCCGGGGGTGCAGAATTTTTTGTTTGCTTCGACGAGTAAAACCAGTGTTTCGGATGACCCGGACATCTTAAAAAAGAGATATGAAGCGACAGGGGTAAAGCCGGCGAGGTTGGGAATCCTGTTTCGGTCGCTTTACCCGGTGGAACAGACGGGGTTCATCAAGAAAGCGTTGGAGGAGTGGGGGATAAAAAAGATCAACAAGGATGAAAAGCCTATTGGGAGTTTATATTACAATAAAATCCTGGGTTGGTACAACAAGAGTGTGCTGCCGTCAGTGCTGGAGAAATTCGAAGGTCTCCGGGTATGGGTGGTAGTGGCGTTTATTTTGGTTTTATTCGGGAGCCGTTTGGTTTATGTTTATGTGTGGATTCGAAAAAAGAAAAAAAACGGTGAAGGGGGGTGTAGATTTCATGTTTATCTTGCGGTTTTAGCCTGTGGTTTTGCGGGTCTTTCTCTTGAATTGGTTATCTTGTATTTATTCCAGGGTAAGTTTGGGAATATATACCAGGTGGTAGGTTTCATTATTGCGTTGTTTATGTTGGGTTTGCCTATAGGGGCGGGGATAGCCAACCGTTTGTCGGCAAGAGTAACCCATGGTAACCCAGGGCGGAAGGCTATTGCAGTCATCATGTTTTTTCTTTCGTTCTTGTGTGTTTTGGTTCCTTTGTCAGGGAAGTTGGACATCTCCAGTGTGTGGATCAGCCAGTTGTTGTTTTTTTTAGAAATCGTATTAACCGGGTTTGGGGTGGGAATGGCGTTTCCGTTTTTTCTTCGTCTTTATATGTCGGAAGTGGAAGTGGAGGGCGAGCCGGGGAAGGCAGCAGGAATCATTAATGGGTATGATCATATCGGGGCGGCGTTGGGGGCGTTTTTAATGGGGACGTTTTTGGTTCCCGTGGTGGGGGTATTTCCTTCGTGTATCGTGTTGGCGTTGGTTTTGGTTTTGTCTGCTTTATTATTAGTCCAACCGCGTGGGGGTGCGTTTGCAGTGCCGGGAGATATTGCTAAGGAAGCCGCCGGATGGCGCGGCGCGCCATAATAAAATCCCTCCGTGAGGGGCCATACGGGGCCTCCCCGGGTTCACCATCAGTTTGTCAGAACCCTTTTGTAAGCCATCATGATGGACAGGTTCCGACACCTCACAAAACCTTATAATGTTAATAATCAAAAGCTTTTCTGGGGGTCCAGGGGGCGACTTTTCACCAAAAGAGCCCCCTGGTCGTCGAAGACAAATCGGGTGGTGGATTTTGGGCACACCGTGTGGTTGACATTCGATTTTTTTTATTTTAAAATCTATCCATGAAACAAAAAAAATTTTCCTTGCTAATGATATTTTTCGTGTTTCTCTTATCCCCCATCATTTTGTTGGGAGAATTACATGTTATTTTGGAATCAAGCCGTATCTATAGGGGAATTACCCGGGCAAATCAATCCGAATACTGGTTTTCAGGGAAAAATGTGTACCGCAAACGGGGCAACGCCATCACAATCACCCGGAAAGACCTGGAATTGTCCTGGAATATCGATCTCTCCACCAATACTTATTGGGAAGAAAAAATTGTGAAAGAAAAAAAACTAAAAAAAGAGAAAGAAGATACCCGGGCACTGGGATTTCAATATGAACCCTCTTTTGATTGGACCATACGGGAACCCGGGGAAAAAAAAGAGATCGACGGATCAATGTGTTTTGCAATTACTGTTGAAGGGGATGATGATTTTGCCGAATCGATTACGCGAATATGGTTAAGTCCCGATTCACCCCTGGAAGATCTTCGCCCCATCAACGACATACTGACGAACTCCATGTATAATCAAGGAGAAAGCGAGATTGTCCAAAAAATATTGAAAAAATATCCCAAAGCCCAGTGGGTCAGTTGCGAACACACCATCGATAATCCCATAGCCCCCATAATTCGTTCTGTAATTACCTTGAAGAAAGTAGAAATAGCAGCGGCTCCCGCTAATATTTTCGATCTACCCCCGGGGCTGGAAAAAGAAAAAAATAAGAAATGACAGAGTGTTGTGAGAGAACATGAAAACCAAAATCCCGATTTTTATTTTTATTTGTTTGTTTTTAGGATGTTTTAAACCTTGTTTTCCCGGGGAGAGCAGCCAGGTCCCATACACGCTGCCGGAACCGGTAATACAGGTATTGAAAGGGCTGGAAGAAACCTACCGAATCCTGGATATCACCGCGGGAGATGTGTGGCCGGGGTGGAAGGATTATCGCAAATATCCTTTCCATTACCATTTCCAAAACGGGTTATCCATACTGGTCAACCATCCCAAGCCACCGGGAGGTTTCGAACTGGCCGAAGGCATCACGGTAGACGGGAAACCAGTCTATATCGACAGCAGGGAAATCTCTACCCTCCCTCTCAAATCCCCCCTGTGCGGCGGCGGCGGTATTCTTTCCCTGGGTGTTACGGATGATGGAAAACCCATCGAATTGGTCGACTTACACCTTGAAACAGCAGAAAATGCTAAACCGGGAGAGCTGAAATTTCAATCCGACCGTCAAATCCTGATCAATATTCATGAACTCTTCCATCTCTTTCAAATGGAATGGCTGGAACGGAAATTCGGCGCATTAACTTTCAACCCGACGGTGGATTTCTCATACTATTCCGGGATAGAAGGCCTCGCATTGGAAAAAGCCTACCTGGAACCGGATCCGGCCAAAGCAAAAGAGTATATCAAAGATTTCCTGTTGGCCCAGGAACTGAAACGCAAAGCCACCATGACGGATTTACAGGCTAATCAAGAATCCGCCGACCATATCTCGGAAGGAACAGCGATGTACTCGGAAGTGAGAACACTGGAAATCCTTCGGAAAGGATACACGCCGGACCCATCGATGAAAACCGATCCCTTTTTCTCAGGTTTCAGCGATATCGATTTTTTTCTCAAACGCTACCAGGACACGCTTCGCGAATCGTCAAAATCCATATTGGAGTGTTTATCCAAATGTTATGATTACGGCTGCTTCGAAGCCCTCCTTTTGCAGCGGTTTTTCCCGGGTTGGCAAACAGCTATCGCTAAAGTAGGCCTCTCTATGGACCAGGAATTAAGAAAACAACTACCCATTGCACCTCAGGAGGCGGATTCCATTAAAAAACAGTGGGAAACACGGTACGACGCAGCGGGATGGAGAAAAAAATGCACGCAAGAAATCGGGGAACGGGACCGCTATTATAAGTCGATTACAGGAAGAAAAGGAAAAACCTATATCATCAATTTCAAACCGATTTCCGAATTTGCATATCCAAAGGAAAAGAAAAAGAGCTACCAAATTGGACTGATCGATATCTACCCGGAAGGAATGGGGGATCTGAAAATCAATGACATTGAAATAACAGGGCTCTCTGTTCCAATGTCCAAAAATGAGTTATACCACCTGAAAATAGTGGATACGAAATGGAAAAAAGGACAAAAACCCTATTCGCTCCAATACGAAAAGCAGCTCGAAGGGAACATCTATGCGGGCGCGGTGATCACAACGCCGATTTTTACGATCAAAGCCCCAAAAGTGAAAATAAAAGAATCCGCTAAACGGGTGAAATTCATCATGCTGTCACGGGTCAAAGAGAATTAGCTATAGGTTTAAATTTATTTTTTCAATTTTCGCCGGGTTGAGTTTTCCCAGTTTATAGGTGGATTGGGCGATGACTAAATGGCGGGGGATATCCAGCGGTTCTATGCCCAGTTGTTCCCGTTTTTCGTTAACCGCATCCACTGCGGCTAATTCCGAAGCAACCGGGTCCTGGCCCATGATGATCCCGCCCCAGTACCAGGGGATGCCTCTTTTATATGTAGCCCTCAAACCATCGGACAATAATAACAGTGTCTTTTTCCGAATCGAAGGCCGGGCATTTACAGCAGCCAGGAAATCGGGATTACCATGACAACGCGGCATATCTTCATCTTTCAAACTGCCGATATGGTTCTTAAAAAACAGGCTGAGCCCAAAATCCGATTCCACGCATTTGAAAGAGGCCAGGTTGATGATTTTCGTGCAGGTGTCGGTAATAATTCGGGTCAAAGCTTCATCCTTATCATACCCGCCGCCCTGGTCATTACCGAAAAACCGCACCCCGGTTTTGGACTGGTTAATGGTAAAACCGCCATCCCGCAGGTCTCCCGACGTCCTCTCATAAACGATGATGTTATTAAGCGGAATCACCTGCCCCAGGCTTTCGAACAGTGCGTTTAAAAACTCCGGGTGGGGCAAAAGCGAAACAGTCCACGTGTTGCAATTGATTTTAACAGCCACCGTGTCATGTGATTTCAAACCGAGAACACCCCATGCGGTTTTGGTATCGGAACTGCCGGACAGTGCCATTAATGACCGGTCAAAAAGTTGTTTCACCCGCTGCGGATCACATTGATTGCGATCATTAATGCAGAGGGGATCCCGTGCTAAAATCACCCGTGACTTCGAGTCGGCAGCGTCTTGCGGCAAATTTGCCAGTAACCCGGATGGATGAGCGGCTGCGCCTAATGATAAAATTCCCGCCGCACCGGTTTTAATAAATTTTCTTCGGGTTAATTGAATGGCCATATTTCTACTCCTTCTATTATCGTATTTTTTGAAAGAGCCGGGCCGCTAAATCTTTAACAGGCTCGGCCATTTCGTCGTTTGATACGTAAATATACACCAAACGGTTATTTTTGATGAAATATAAAAAAAATTCAGGGGAGAAAAAATACGCTTTAGCCTGGAAACCATTGAACTCCATATTGGAAAAACCGGGGGGACAAATCGCTTCATCCGCATAAGCACTTTTTGTTTTTCCCGGCTCGGCAAATTCGAACACGTCGATGGTCAAGCGGGTGTTTTTCGTATTTTTAAGGGATGCATGTACCAGGGTGGAGAAACCATATTTCAAATACACCACGCCTCCCCCGTTCATGTAATTGTATATGGTTCCATCCTGGAGTTTATGGTTGTCCGTGCCGTAATATTGGAGGGGTTCTTCCAATTCGAACCCACTGGGGAAAATACCGGTTTCTGCAAGGATATCGTTTTTTAAAGCTGTTGGCGCGTCGGCGCTATCCCCATGAACCGGCAGCATTAAAGCCATAAAAAAGGAACAACCCATTAAGGCAAAAAGAAATCCTGTTTTTTTATACTGGCTTTTCATTATTACCTCCATTGGTGTATTGTACTATTTCCAGGCGTTTAAATCAAATATTCAACCTCACCCCCCCTCACCCCCCCACACACACCAGTTTTAATTCGCTTTTTAAATCCTGCATCTTTTTTCTATCTCTCATCCATTGAAACGGGAGCCCGCGGGTATGAAAACTACCCGGTATATTTTTTTTAAAGGTTTTTCACACGACACCTTATATCCCCGTCTATATTGCTTTTTAACGATGAAATCGACTTCGGCGGAGTTGTATTTTTTCGCCAGTTGTATTAAAATAAAATCATGGAAACAATAATCGAAATCATGTGCCCTGAATGCCACACCGAACTGTGGGTGGATATCGAAAAAAAAATCGTCGTCCAACACAAAAAATCAGAAAAAAGAACCCATTCCTCTTTCGATGACCTCCTGGTCAAAGAAAAAGAGAAAAAAGAAAAGGCGGATGAACGATTTTTACAAGCCAAAGAACTCGAACAAGCCAAAAAAAAGAAAGCGGAAGAATTATTTAAAAAATCCTTTTCTTCCTGATTAACATGGATTGTATTTGAATCGCTTTAACATGCAAAGCGGAACATTTCATCCAAAGAAAAATCGTATAACCGAAGGAAAAAGAACCCGATGAAAAAGAAAATCCTTTTGATTCATACAGGCGGAACTATCGGTATGATTAAAGACATGAAAAGCGGGGTATTGAAACCGGATTTATTCTACGAAAGCCTGGTGAAAGTCATCCCCGAACTGTACGACATTGCGGATATCGAAGTTGAAATCCCTTTTGTCATAGACAGCTCGGAAGTAGGTATCTCACATTGGCAAAAGATAGCGGGAATCGTTAAACACAACATCGACGGGATACAAGGCGCAGTCATTACCCACGGAACCGATACCCTCGCCTATACGGCTTCCGCTTTATCGTACATGCTAATGAATGTCCCAATCCCGGTTATTTTAACCGGTGCCCAAAAACCTTTAAGCGAGCTGCGCTCCGATGCCAGGTCCAATTTTATCAATGCCATCCAATTGGCGACCTCACCGGGAATTAAAGAAGTTGCCATTTTCTTCGACGATAAACTGATGCGCGGGAACCGCACCCTAAAAAAACATATCAACCACTTCGATGCGTTCGACTCCCCCAACTACCCCCTCCTGGCCAAAGTCGGGATAGATATCGATGTGTACCACCAAAACCTTCTCAAACCCGGGGGGCTTTTCCACGTTTTTGACCGGATGGACCCGTCTATTGCCGTATATAAAATATTCCCCGACTGCGATTTCAATTACTTTCAACCGGGTGAGAATGTACGGGCGGTATTGATCATCGGGTATGGAGCCGGAACGTTCCCATTTAAAAACAACAAAATTTTTGAAAAAATCGATACCTGGATCAAAGAAGGAAAATTGGTGGTATTAATGAGCGAAACCCGAGCAGGAAAATTGGATCCCCGTTTATATGAACCGGGGGATGAGCTTTTGAAGCGGGGCGCACTTCATACCGGGGATATGACTTTCAATGCCAGCATCACCAAATTGATGTTTTTGCTGGGTCAATATTCTGAGTTATCGATAATCAAAACGAATTTTTCACGTTCCCTGGCCGGCGAAATCACCTGAAGGAATATTTTGGACTCTCCGGGTTCTCCGCGTACTCGGTGAGAAACTTGTTTTTTATCTTTCGCAAAGCTCCCGGAGGTCACAGGGAAGTTCCCTTTAACAAAAGTTTTTGGCCCACCTTTTTACAAAAAGGTGGGTCGTCGAAGACAATATCTATTTATTAATAACGATAGTGTTCCGGTTTGTAGGGTCCTTCGACAGGAACGCCGATATAATCCGCTTGATACTGGCTCAACCGGGTGAGATTGACGTTTAAACGTCCCAAATGCAAGCGTGCCACTTCTTCGTCCAGTTTCTTGGAGAGAGTGTAGACTTTTTTCTCTAAGGTTTTTGAGTCCAATTCCATCTGGGCCAGGCATTGATTGGTGAAACTGGCGCTCATAACGAAGCTGGGGTGTCCCATGGCGCAGCCGAGGTTAACTAACCGGCCTTCAGCCAGGACGATAATCGAGCGGCCGGATTCCAGGGTCCATTTATCCACCTGGGGTTTGATGTTTTCTTTTTTGCATTTCGGGTTCTTTTCCAGGTAATTCATATCGATTTCATTATCAAAATGACCGATATTGCATACGATAGCACCATCTTTCATTTGTTCCATGTGTGCGCCGGCGATGACTTTGCTATTACCTGTGCAGGTTACAAAAATATCGGCTTCCCCGACGATATCTTCCAGGGTAACCACTTCATATCCTTCCATTGCTGCCTGGAGTGCGCAAATAGGATCGATTTCCGTAACGTAAATGCGTGTACCGGAGCCTTTCAACGATTGGACGCTGCCTTTTCCGACATCGCCGTAACCGCAAATAACGACTTTTTTCCCGGCCAGCATGATATCCGTACCGCGTCGAATACCGTCCACCAGGGACTCACGGCACCCGTAAAGGTTATCGAACTTGGATTTGGTGACGGAATCATTAACATTAATCGCAGGGAAAAGCAAGGTTCCCTCTTTGGCTAGTTGATAGAGGCGGTTCACGCCTGTAGTGGTTTCCTCGGAGACGCCGAGGATTTTTTGAGCAGCCTGGGTCCAGAATTTGGGCGAACGTTGAAAACTAGATTTAATACGGTCCATCAAAACCTGGAACTCCTTGTTGTCGTAGTTCTGTTCCAGGATAGACGGGTCTTTTTCAGCTTTAACAGCCTGGTGGATGAAGAGCGTCGCATCTCCGCCGTCATCGACGATCAAATCGGGCCCGGATCCATCCGGCCAAATCAGCGCTTGTTCCAGGCACCACCAGTACTCTTCCAGGGTTTCGCCTTTCCACGCAAAAACGGCAGAGGTTCCTTTTTGAGCAATCGCAGCAGCCGCATGATCCTGCGTCGAAAAAATATTACACGAAGACCACCGGATATCGGCGCCAAGTTCTGCCAGTGTATCGATTAACATGGCAGTCTGTATCGTCATGTGCAAACTACCGGTTATTCGTTTGCCCTTGAGAGGTTTCAGCGGTCCATACTTCTCTCGAACCGCCATCAAACCCGGCATTTCGTTTTCTGCAAGGATCATCTCTTTTATACCCCATTCGGCTAAAGAAATGTCTTTTACTTTGTTCTTTAATGATAGATCAAGTTCCATGGGTTTCATTCGTTTTTCTCCTTCTATTTTTTTATGGATCGAACCAGGAATCCCTTCAATCCTTTTTTCAGGTTAAAATACTCGGTGTTTTGAATGGCGAAGTCGTAAATGCCCAACCAGGAGTGGATATCGTCCGTCGAAAATCCCAACCAGCGATCTCCATAGCGCTCCCGCATGTTCTCCATCTGGTGGGAAACCAGGTCGACAATCACGAAAGCATCGCCGCTTTTCAGTATCCGGTGAACTTCCCGGAGGGCTTTTTGCGGGTCCACCAGGTGATGCAGGACCATATTGATTACGGCTGCATCCGCTTCGCCGTCCCGGACCGGTAAATATTCCAATTCGCCGATTCGCAAATCGATATGGCTGTTGAAATTTAAAAACCGCTTTCGAGCTGTTTCCAACATCCTGGGGGATTTTTCAACTCCTATCACCCGCTGCGCTTTGGCGGTTAAAGACATCAAAAGATCTCCTGTACCGCATCCCAGGTCTACGATGGTCCCGGAAGCAGGAAGGGCTTCACCGATGAAATCTTCGATATTCGCATCGCCGATGATTTCCCGTTTGAGTTTCTCCCAATCTTCGGCTATGGAATCGAAAAATCGAACGGTTTCGAGAGATCGCTCTTCGATAATTCGCCGCGCCGACTCCAGGTCATGTGTAAAACCGGGATCACGGTCGAAAAGATACCGGATAGACTGGATAAAATCATGCCCTTCGCCTTCGGCGGCCGAGGAATAAAAACTCCACAAACCATCCCGCCGGTGCTTCAATAGTTTGCTGTCGGTGAGAATTTTTAAGTGCCGGGAGATTCGCGATTGCCCCATTCCCAAAATAGACACCAGCTCATTGACATTCAGCTCATAATGAAGCGAAAGGTAAACCAGGCGTAATCGCGTTTCATCCGAAAGGGCTTTAAAAAAATTGACAACATTCATGTAAATAACTATATCAAGATATCTTGATGTAGTCAAGGGGGTATTGAGAAAATTTTTAATTTTTTGGAACAATTGCCCCTTTCAGCGATGTAAAACCAGGTTTATCAAATGCACTGCGGCTGGCTTCCCCGGAGTTTTCACCTGTCGGTCCTTGTCTAATCGAGAAATATTTAGTATAATAGTAACATGGAAACAAATACGATGAATAAGAAAGCATTGGGAATACTTTTTTTGGCATGGCTGTTCCCTGGGATGGGGCATGTCATTCAAAAAAAATATGTAAAGGGCCTGGTTTTTTTCCTGGGCATTCTATTGTTGTTGGTATGCGGTATTATAATGGAAGGTAAGTTTTATAATACCAAGCAGATGCACCCGTTAATGGTCCTTGGGTTCCTGGGTGACCTGGGTAATGGAATTTTATATTTTATTATTAAACTGGCTGGTTGGGGTGAGGGTAATATTCGTGCAGTAACCCACCATTACGGGACCACCTATATGGTGAGCGCGGGTCTTATCAATTACCTGGTTGCGCTGAACGCTCACGATATCGCCAGGGGAAAACGAAAATGAAGACAATTTTTGGCAGCCATCTTATTGCGATGTCGATTTTTTCGCTCATAGCGTCGATACTGTTAGCCTTTATTAAATTCGATGAAAAGAAAGATATAGTAAAGTACGCAGTTAAGTTATTCTTATATATGGTTGGGAGCGTTATTGTCGTCAGTTGGATTATGTATTGGATATAGGATATAAAAAATCCTCGATAAATAATTTATAATTGATGATTCTATTGAGCTTTTTGCTATTCCCTTATAATTTATCGACTACTTTCCAGGCTTTCAAGCTTCTTTATTTCTATTCCATTAGGGGCGAGCCGATGTGTGGCGTGGTCGCCCCAAATACTCATACCCAGGTTTAGAAATTTTAAAAAACCATACCGATTCCACCCATTACGGCGAAACCGTCTAATTTTTGCCCACCTTCGGTCTTTAGGAAAACATTTTTTCCTTTTAAATCGATGAAAAATGTTTTGATATTAAGTCTCAGGCCTAATTCAACGAAAAAACCGACGCGCTTTTCATCCAAAGTCCCGATGGGGTTTTCTTCTTTTATCATGTAATACCCGGCACCTGCTCCCAGGTAGGGGTTGAAACTCATTTTCCCTTCGGAACGGGTCGATTTCGATTTGATGGTGACTAAATACCGGGCCCCAATTTCGATGGGGATGATTTTAATAGTGGTTTTTTCCAGGGTGAACGTGGTTTTCCCGTCCTTTTTCAACAAGTCGGTGTGTAAAAATACTTCCAGGGGTTCGGTCACTTTGAAGCCGAGATCGATATTGTAGGTCATAGTAGTCCCGGGGTAGACGGCTTTATAGAGGTCTGCCCGGAAACTTCGCATTCCTGCACCGATAGAAAATGCAAATTTCTTGGTGTTAGGCTGAGCGCCAATAATTAGAGAAGAGCTCACCAGGGTTATTAAAGCCAATAAAATCAATTTTTTCATCATGCCTCCTAATAGTTCGCAGTTGAAGTTCGATTTCAAACGCCAGCAGCGAATTTTTTTTAAGAAAAAATATTATACCACAGAAAAAAAAATATTCAAAATCCGGGAGAACCTTTCAAAATGAAAACACATCCTAAGAATTTTTGTAATTCGTATTTTGGGAATTGCTTTTTTCCACAAAATTCATTATAATGAACTGTAAAATAAAATGAGGAACATAAATGGCAGAAGAATTGTTGAAAAGCATACAGCAGTTAAGCAAAGAACGAGGTATTTCACCGGATATTTTCTATTCTGCCATCGAAGAGGCGCTTTATACTGTCGCGGATAAATATTTTGACCATGGGGCGGACATCCAGGTAGAGATAGCCAAAGACAAAGGCGAAATCCAGGTATATTGCACCAAGCTGGTGGTAAAAGATGTTGAAGATCCGTTATTGGAGATCTGTTGGAAAGAAGCGTTGAAATATGATTCAAAAGCAAGAGAAGGCGACGAAATAAAAATTTTCCTCCCGGGGGAAACCTTGGGGCGGGTTGCTGCTCAAACGGCCAAACAAATTATCATGCACAAGGTCTTCAAAGCAGAACAACAAAAAATTTATTCGAAATACTTACCCCTCACCGGTACTCTTCTCTCCGGCGAAGTAAGCCGTATTGAAAAAAATAATGTGATCATTAGCCTGGATATCGGCGAAGCCATTATTCCTTCAAAAGAATTATCTCCCCGCGATACTTTTAAACGGGGAGAAATAATCAAGTTCTATATCAAACGCGTTTTCCCCGAAGGGAAAGGACCTCTTATCCTGGGGTCCAGGTATATGAACGATTTTGTTGCGGAACTCCTTAAAATAGAAGTCCCTGAAGTCGCCGAGGGTATTGTGAAAATCTTTTGTATTTCACGGGAACCCGGCATTAAAACGAAAGTGGCTGTATATTCCGTCGATAAAACAGTCGACCCGGTAGGCGCTATTGTCGGGATGAACGGGAATAGAGTCCTATCCATCACGAAAGAACTTCGCGGAGAACGAATCGATGTGATTGCCTGGAGCAACACTCCCGAACGTTTTATCGCTTCTGCGCTAACCCCCGGCGAAGCCGTTAAAGTTAAAATCATCGATCCGGTCGAATCTAGAGCGGAAGTTACTGTGACCGACGAAAGCCTCTCTTCCGCCATCGGGAAAAAGGGTATTAATATCAAACTGGCATCCAAATTAACCAAATGGAACATCCAGTTAACCAACCGAATGGAAACCAGAGGGGATTATTCTCAAAAAAAATTGTAAGCAACATATAGTAGGAGGAGCATTTAATGCAGACTATTAAATTGCATGAAGCCACAAGGCAATTCGGAATCTCCAATAAACTGGCCATGTTTTTCCTCGAAAAGAAAAATGCCCCCGTTAAGTCCCATTCTTCCGTTATTTCCATCGATCAACTGGAATCGCTGAGAGAATTCGCCAGCAACCAGGAAGATCACCTGGATATCATCGAAGAATTTGAACAAATCGAGAGGGATAGAGAAAAGGACAGACGAGATAAAGAAAAAGATGTGAAAAAACCCAGAGGCGATGAAGAAGAAATCGAACCGATTAAAGAAGAAACGACAATACCACCTTACGCAGCCTCTCCCATTACCATATCCCCGGAAAAACCCAAAGATGAAATTAAAATAAAAATAGTTTCACCCGAACCTTTCAGTGTGGCCATAAAACCAGGGGAAAAAATCGAAGCCGATACCGCTCCGACTCCAAAAGTACTACTCCCATCCGAACCACAAACCCAACCTTCTCAACCCCATCGACCCAAACCCCAACCTCCTACTCATACCCCCACCCAACAACCCAGACCTCAACAACAACAACAATACCAACAACAACAACCTCAAAACCGACCTCCTCAACAACAACAATACCAACAACAACCTCAAAACCGACCTCCTCAACAACAACAATACCAACAACAACAACCTCAAACCCGACCTCAACAACACCAACAATACCAACAACAACAACCTCAAAACCGACCTCCTCAACAACAACAATACCAACAACAACCTCAAACCCGACCTCCTCAACAACAACAACAATACCAACAACAACAACCTCAAAACCGACCTCCTCAACAACACCAACAACCCAGACCTCAACAACAACACCAACAACAACCTCAAAACCGACCTCCTCAGCAACAACACCGACCTCCTCAACAACCCCAACCCTCAAACTTCCAAAAAACCGAGAGACCACAACAACCTTTCCATAAAAAAGAGACCTTCGAACATAGAGACAGAAACGGGAAACCCCAAACTCCTCCTCCTCCTTCTCCTTATAAACCACCCCGCGAAACCCCCGACTCTACCCCCACAGCTAAATATGTCCCCCATGAAAAACACTTTAAACCCGAACGAAAAGAAGGAATCGAACTCATCAAACACGACGAAAAAATCGATATCCCCCCCCGATTTGAAAAAGAATCTACCTTCAATGAAAATCAACCCAGGCCGGAACGGGGAAAACCCCATAATCGCCCCGGGAAAAAAGAACGCCTGAAAATGAAACTAAGAATGAAACGGGATATCGAACTGGAAATCCCCCCCGAAGAACTCCCTGCCCCAATTATCGAAAATCTCATCGATAATACCGGAACCCCGGTCGAAAAATCCCCCCAACTCATCGCCGAATCCGAAAAAATTAAAATAAAACCCAAAGATAAAACCGTCGAATTACCTGAACTCATACAAACATCCAACTTTATCACCATCAAAGAACTGGCAGAAAAACTAAAATTAAAATTAAAGGATATCGAAGAAAAAACTCGAGCCCTCGGAAAAGAATACCTCACCAACCAAATCCTGGAAGTCGACGAAATAAAAGCCATATGCAACGAAATGAACGTCGAAGTGGAAACCGTCTCCTTCGAAGACGAAATATTTTCCAACTATATTGAAAAATTACAAGCCCAAATGGTCCCCCGCGCCTCTGTCGTTACCGTTATGGGACATGTAGACCACGGGAAAACTACCCTACTGGATACTTTGAGAAATACCCGGATCGCCGATAAAGAAGCTGGCGGTATTACTCAAAAAATCGGGGCGTATAAACTGACCTACAAAAACAACGATATCATTTTTATCGATACTCCCGGCCACGAAGCGTTCACCAATATCCGGATCCGGGGCGCCAAAGTCACCGATATCGTCGTCCTCGTTGTCGCCGCCAATGACGGCGTCCAACCCCAAACCGTCGAAGCCATTCACCACGCTAAAGCTGCAAAAGTCCCCATCCTGGTCGCTATTAATAAAATCGACTTAGCCGGCGCCGACTCTCAAAAAGTAAAACAACAATTAACCAAACACGATATCGTGGTGGAAGACTGGGGCGGCGATGTCGTTACCGTCGAAATTTCCGCCAAAAAAAATATTAACCTCGATGCCTTACTGGATATGATTAACCTCATCTCCGAAATGCAAGAACTCAAAGCTTACAAAAATATCCCCGCTCGCGGCACCATTATCGAATCCCGACTGGACCCCCAATTGGGACCCCTCGGCACCGTTTTAATCCAACACGGCACCATCCGACGCGGAGACTTCTTTATCTGCGGAAACTCCGTCGGAAAAGTTAAATCCATCTTCGATGATAAAGGAAAAGTCCTTAACGACGCAGAAGTCCCCCTTCCTGTCGAAATAATGGGCTTCGAAGAAGTCCCCCAGGCCGGCGAAATGTTCCAGGTCACCGACGACGCCGATAAAGCCCGAAAAGTCGTGGAATTAAGAAAACAAAAAGGCAAAGAGGCCCGCTCCGAAGGCTTTATGACCGATAAAAAACTCAGCCTCCAAAACCTCTTCGATAAAATCGGCGAAGATAAAGTCAAAGAAATCCACATGGTTGTCAAAGCCGATAATTTCAGCTCCGCCGAAGTCCTGGAAAAAGTCCTCCTAAAACAAAGCGTCGAACAATTAAAAATTAATATCATTTATAAAGGAATCGGGAATATTACCGAAAGCGATATCTTACTCGCTTCCACTTCCAACGCCATGATTGTCGGGTTTAATGTCAAAGCACCCCAAAAACTCATGGACCTGGCTAAACGGGAAAATGTCGACATCAAACTCTACAGCATCATCTACCACCTCATCGAAGATATCGAAAAAGCCATAAAAGGAGAAATCGCCCCCGAATACATCGAAAACCTCATCGGACAAGTCGAAGTCCTCCAAATCTTTAAAATATCAAAAGTCGGCAATATCGCCGGCTGCCTCGTAAAAGAAGGAAAAGTCACCAATAAATCGAAAATTAAAGTAACCCGGAAAAACGACCTCGTTTTCGAAGGCGAAATCGAAACCCTCAGACGCGTCAAAAACGAAGCCTCCGAAGTCAACGCAGGCACTGAATGCGGCATCCGCATCAAAAATTTCAACTCCATCGAAAGCGGTGACATCCTGGAAATATACGAAAGAAAATTAAAGGAGTAGTAATACTTTACGTGGTTATAGGAATTATGACTTTGGATTTATTCTCGGACAGCTCGCACAGTTTAAAAGAAAAACGGCACATCATTTCCAGTGTGAAAGAAAAATTGAAAAATAAATTCAACATCTCCTTGATCGAAAGCGATTACCATAACCTATGGCAAAAAATTCAAATCTCTATCGCTATGCTTTCCATGTCGAAAGTCATCATCGAAAAATCCTTCGATCAAATGGAAGATTTTGTCTCCCAAAATTACCCGGTCCGGGTTGTGTCTGCTAATAAGGAGTTTATTTAAACACCATGTCTCACCGTATCGAACGTTTTTCCAGTACCCTTCGCCACTGCTTAGCCGAGATTCTCATGAATGAAACAAATAACCCGCTGTTTAAATCCGCTGTTATCACTGAAGTAATTACGGATGCCGATTTGCGCCGGGCTCGCATTTTTGTCTCTTCTCCCCTGGATAACCTGGATAACATCGTAACCCAATTAATGAAAGCCTCGGGCTTTATTAAACGCTCATTGGCCAAACGAATGATTTTAAAGTATGTCCCGGAACTTGTTTTCCTGGAACATATTAAATTGGATCCGGTGGACCCCCTGGTTTCACCGAACCCGGACCCGGAACAAGAACAAAACACCGTCGAATCGTGAATATATGAAAGTAATACCGGTTTTATCCCCTTCCGTGTCCATGCCGAAATATAGTGGGATTACCGGTGCTTTTAATATTATTATTACAAGGTGCGGCAAATGATCCGGGACATGAAACGAAACAGGAGCAGGAACGTCGAAACAAGAAAAAAAATCGCGGACGCTATCCGGAAAGCCGACCGAATTGCCATTACTTCTCATGTTAGACCCGATGCCGACTCTATCGGCAGCGGATTAGCACTCTATTTAATCTTGAAACAATTGGGAAAAGAAGCCGGTTTTTTTAACTCCGATAAAGCTCCTTTCCCGTTAACCGAGCTCCCGGGTTTTGATGCCATTCAATACGGCCAGATATCCCCCCAACCTTTCGATATTGTTATGCTGATCGAGGGCGGTACCGAAGAGAGAACCGGGATGTCCCGTTTGTCGGACTATTACACGGTGAATATCGATCATCATGCGTCCGGCTGTTATTCCTGTAATATCAATTGGGTTGCACCGGAAGCCGCGGCAGTCGGCGAAATGATTTATGACCTGGCCGTCGAATTGGATATCCAATGGACTCGGGATATCGGCTTTAACCTCTATGCCGCTATTTCTTCGGATACAGGCTCTTTCAAATATTCCAATACCACCGCTAAATCGCTCAATATTGCTTCCCGCCTGGTCAAAAAATGCCGCTTCACCCCCGTCGAGGTCAGCGACATCCTCTTCTACTCCAACCACATGGAAAAAGTCCGCATGATCGAAAAAGTTCTCTCTACCCTGGAACTCCAATTAAATAAACGTGTCGCTATTATTTACTTTAAACAGGAATTCCTGGCCCGCTTCTCTTTAAAAGAAATCGAAACCGAAGATGTCATTTCTATTGCCAGGTCTATTCTCGGCGTCGATGTGACCCTCTTTTTTAAAGAAATCGGCAGCGAGTTTTACCGGGTGTCCATCCGGTCTCGCGGGAGTATCGATTCTCAAGAAGTGGCTAAAATGTTTAATGGCGGCGGGCATTCCCATGCAGCGGGCTTTTTTTATCGCGGCGATATCGAAGAAGCCAAACGGTTAATCCTGGATATATTGAAAGAAAAATTGAAATGATCCACGGACTAATCCTGGTTTACAAACCCACGAATATCACCTCCCATCAAGCGGTAGATAAAATTCGCGACCTCTTGAAAATCAAAAAAGTAGGCCACTTCGGAACGCTGGACCCCCTGGCTGAAGGACTATTACTCATCGGACTGGGCCATGCCACTAAATTCTTCGATTTTTATATCAAAAAAGCAAAACTCTATTCGGGGAAAATCTTCTTCGGCTATTCCACTACCACTTACGATGCGGAGGGTGAACCCACGTCGCCCCTGCACCCCATCGATCTCAACTCCATCGATATCGATGCACTCCTTAAATCTTTTACCGGGATACTGATGCAAATTCCCCCCATCTATTCCGCAAAAAAATTCAAAGGAAAACCCATGTATCGATATGCCAGGGAAGACAAAAACCTCGAAAATGTTCTAAAACCCGTAAAGGTCGATGTCCATTGGATTAAAGGCAAAGTCGTCGCTCCCGATACATTGTGGTTTCAAACCGAAACTTCCTCCGGCACTTATGTTCGCTCCCTCGCCCACGATATGGGAGCAAAACTCGGCGTCGGCGCCTATCTCAAAGAATTGAAACGCGAAGGAATCGGGGAATTCTTAATTGAAAATGCCCATTCCCTGGATGAACTGGCCTCCCTCGCAAAAGCAGGAACCATTGAAACCGTCATTACCCCCATCGAATTGCTGCTCCCAGAATTCACTAAAATTATCGTCACCCCCGGCGGACGCAATGAGATTATTAACGGCAAACTTGTCTTGCCCGGCGACATCGTAAAAATTATCCCCGCACAAAACAACGAATTATTCAGGCTGTTTGACGATGAAGGCAAATTACTGGCTATCGCCAAAAAAGACCCCCGCATTATGGGTTTCAAGCCTTATATCGTTTTTACCTAATCCCCTTCGCACTTCTATTTAATTATCCCGCGGTAGGTTTTTAATTATGACCTCAACCGAATCTTTTAATTTGACAAATTCTTCGATCGGGCAGTTCGCCCGGGTAAAAATGAAATAGGTCTTCTTTTCAAGATACGAAACGCCAACTATCGTGTAATACTCAAACCGGTGGAGGGATTCTATTTTATAAGGAACACGGTTGATCTGCATTCGAAGGATTACATGCTGCTGCCGGTCGATATAGGCGGTGAGGTCGAATTGGTCGACGATATAATAATTACCTTCCAGGTTGAAAGGGAATCCCTTTTGATATACCACTGCCCCTTTTTGCCCGGGATTCACAAATTTTAAATTGACGGCCGCCGGTGCGGATATTATTTTCTTCCCGATTCGAAAAGCGCGGTCTACTTTCCAAAAATTCCATTGTAAAAATTTTACGGTCAGTATAGTGACCAGGATCATTAAAATAATTATTCCTGCGGTTTTTAACCGTTTGTCCGATATGTCTAATTTCATTGTGCTTTTTTCCTTGTACGATCTTTTATTATTTCATATAACCCCGGTTTTTGCAATCCATATTTCCCTTTACCTCCCTTTACCGGCAGTTCTTGTTTTGAAAAGTGATTTTATACGCAAAGGGCACGTGTCGGTGCCTTTGAAATGATGATTGATGATTTGCGGTGGATTTTGGATTTCTTATTATAATTGATTATGGTATAATTCACCCGATAACCCGCGGAATATAAACCCTGGGTTCAAGGAGTTCGATTATGAAGAAGAAACAGGTTTGTTTGATCATCCGTGACGGATGGGGCAAAGGTAATGCAGAGAAGAGTAATGCCATTTTTTCTGCCAACACACCTTTTGCAGATCGAATTGAAAGCGAATACCCCACGACGCTCATTGAAACCTCCGGCTTAAGTGTAGGTTTACCCAAAGGTACGCAGGGAAACAGCGAAGTGGGTCATTTAAATATAGGGGCAGGGCGAGTCGTTTACCAGAGCCTGACCCGGATCGACCATGAAATTTCCACCGGGGAGTTTTTTAAAAATAAAGTCCTAGTAGATACCATTGAAACTGTAAAAACAAGAAAATCCAGGCTGCACTTGATGGGTTTGATCCAGGAGGAAGGCATTCATTCCGCGACGCGCCACTGTATTGCACTGTTGGAAATGTGCAAACAGCAGGGCCTCCACGACGTATTGATCCATGCTATCACCGATGGACGCGATACCCCACCGAAATCGGCCCATCACCACATGGAATTCCTCCAGGAGAACATCGACCGTATCGGGATCGGCCGTGTTGTGACCGTTATGGGCCGTTACTATGCTATGGACCGTGATAATCGATGGGATCGAACCGAATTGGCCTACCGGGCCATTATGGAATCCGTAGGAAAAACCGCATCTTCCTGGAAAGAGGCCATCGACGACAGCTACTCTTGCAGTGAAAACGATGAATTTATCAAACCCCGCATCATCGACTATACCGGCATCGACCCACAGGACGGAATGATCTTTTTTAATTTCCGCTTCGACCGGACCCGGCAGCTCACCCATGCGATTGCCGAACCGGGTTTCTCCACTTTTAAAACCATCCCCCACTCCATCTATTTTACTACCATGACCCATTACTACGATAACGGCCATTTTTTCGAAGCTTTCTCCGAAATCCAATATACCGATATCCTGGGCGAAGTCCTTTCAAAAAAAGGAATGAAACAATTCCGGTGTGCTGAAACTGAAAAATACGCTCATGTCACTTTCTTTTTCAACGCATTAAAAAACGAACCTTTTGAAGGGGAGGACCGCGTATTGGTGGATAGTCCCAAAGTGGCTACTTATGATCTGAAGCCGGAAATGAGCGCATATGAGGTCCGAGATAGAATAATTGAAGCTGTGGGAACCGGCAAATACGATTGTATCGTGTGTAATTTTGCCAATTGCGACATGGTGGGGCATACCGGTATGTTCGATAAAATCGTGACCGCGGTTGAAACCGTTGACCGGTGTGCACGGGATGTGGCTACTGCTGTCATGGATGAAGGGGGTACCTGTATCATTACTGCCGACCACGGCAATGCCGAGCAAACCCAGTTGGAAGACGGCTCGCCCATGACTTCGCACACCATTAATCCCGTGCCTCTCACCATTATGGGGGCCGGGAAAATCGAATTGCGCAGCGATGGAAAATTGTCCGATATCGCTCCCACGATGCTGGAATTTTTGAAAGTCCCAAAACCCAGGGAAATGACCGGTATCTCCTTAATAAAAAAAAGAGACATATAATTATATGTCTCTACAATTCTAATTCGCGATAATTCGTATAATTCGTGGGCTCCTCTTCTTCGCCTAATGGAGCGCCGCTTACCGGATATACCCCAGGCTTTTTAGCCGCTCTCTTTCCTGGTCCGAGAACCCATTTATAGACTTCATTAATTGCCTCTTATACTTCTGGCGAAACAATTGGGCTTTGCGAATAATCGGCTTGTATTGAGTATTTTGGGATAGGTTCACCGTTTCACCCCGGTCTTTTTCCAGGTCATAGACTTCGATTGCCTTGTCTTTTACGATGACTTTTATTTTTCCTTCGATGTAGGCATAATGGGGGAGATCCCCGGCCCCGTCCGCATAAATGAACCGGTCGCTTGTTCCTCCCTGGCCGCCGCTGCTTTTTCTTTCGATATCGATGGTTTCCAGCAGTGAACGCCCCACGAAGTTTCCTTGCGGCGAATCCCCCAGCCAATTCATTATGGTGGGAAAAACATCCGTTAGTTGAACATTTCGGTTGAAAATACCCGGCGTGACGCCCGCACCTTTCATCATCAGCGGGATGCGCAGGACTTCCTGGTACATATCCGGGGGCCCGTGAATCCATGACCCGTGTTCATAGAATCTTTCCCCGTGATCCGCGGTAAAGATATACAACGATGACGAATTCCAGGTCAAGTTATTTTCAAGGTGTTGGTTCACCAGCTTGAAAAAATCGTAAGCCGTGAGCACATCGTCTTTGTACATCGCTTTGAGGGCCGACAATTGCTTATCGGTGGGATTAACCAAAACCGGGTACGCCGGGGATTGCGCGACTTTTTCAAAAAGCTCCTGTAAAACACGCCGGTCCGCATTGGCGGAATATTTTCGTTTTTCCAGTGGGATTTCGTAGGATACATGCGGCTCCATCGTGTGAATATAAATGAAAACCGGTTTGTTCCTGTTTTCCCGTGTAAATTTGCGGAGGAAGGTTTCCATATCGCCGTATTTCAAAGCCTTGTACTCTCCCGGTGTCGGGTAAGGGGAAGACTTGGCCACAGGGGACCAGCAGTGGTATATAAAATCGAAACCCTGGGTCGAATTCGTATGGTCGGGCCACGGGTTATTGATAAAAGCCGCAGTCGTATAGCCTTTGGATTTTAAATATTCCGCCAGTAGGAGTTTGTTGCCGGCGACGTGGGGTAGTTCGCCGTTTTTGCCGATAAGGGTGAAGGTGTATCGGCCTGTAAACAGGGTAGGGATGGAATAGGCCGTAAAGGTGGCATTGGCATAAGCCGAGGTGAAAACCGCGCCGTCTTCGAAATAGGATGGGAATAGTTCGTCGGTGGCGCCTCCCATATCGGCCCGGAGTGCATCCACTAAGTATAAAACGATGTTCTTTTTTCGGTTATCTTTAAAAGGCCTGAAAAAGGAGAGATTGCCCACCACACCCACCAAACCCGGAGAGCCTTCTACCTGGATGGTTAATTTAATCGTGCCTGTTTCGGTTTGAAGCCTCCCTTTAAAATAGGATACTGTTTTTCCTGCCGGTCGGATCACCAGGGGGGTTGTGTTTTCAAAGATTTTTAAAATCAGCGGTTTTTCTCCCACGCTGCCGAAGTAACCGTCCAGCAGGATTTCCCCTTTGGAATGTGTTTCGATAGGTATGGAGTAAGTCAGCGTACTGCCTGCGGGGATAAACACGCTGCTCATTTTTCGCCGGTCTGCGCCGCCGTATTTATAATAGTGTGCCGAAGGCATACCGTTGAAAGGTTTGATGCGCCGGTCCATGATTTCCAGTCGTTTTAGTTTTATATTAAGTGCCGTATTTCGCAGGGGGGTTATTCGGATCATCATCCCGGCTGGGGGTATCTTCTCAAATTGCCGTTCGTGTTTAAAATTCAATGGAAAGCCGATGGCTGCGGGTTTATCGATATCGATTTTAGTACCGGTTTTTTTATTGTCGGTGTCTATAGTGGTTTGAAAAATCAATGGACCGTTCGGGATTTTCTTTTTAATTCCTTCGTTAAAGACCGTTTGAAGGTAGTCCACAAATCCAATCGGTCTTGGAATCGCGTAAAAAGAGATTTTCACTGCGTTTTTTGTTTGCAATTCCAGTTCGATCCAGTTCCAAATATATTTATTGAAAGATGTTTTATTCGCCCACACGCACCAGGTGATTTTTTTCCCCGAGGTCCATACTTCTTGTTTTTTATCGTGTTTTTTAACCTGTTTTTCTCCTTCCAGGAAGGATAGTCCAGGGATATCGGCGTGAAACTTCGAAGAAAGGAAAGAGTCTGCCGGTGAGAAGGACGAGTAATGGGAGTAAAAGCGGTTGAAAAACGTAATTTGCCGGAGGGGAGGGATAGGGTTTGATGTCCGGTTTAGCTGGGCTTTATCTTCGGCAGGTAGCAGCCGGTTGGAGTTTCGGGGGTCGATGACGTAGAGAGCCAGGGTCGATAATGCGGCGATCATTATGGCCAGGACAGCGGTGGTAAAAATAATTTTTTTCCGGGTGTTTTTCATTTCGGTTTATTCTCACAAAGGGCGTAATCTGCTGACCCTCTTTCTTTTACCAAAACATCTTTCCCACTGAAAACAACGGCCAATTTCTTTATGTTTTTTATCCCTCTTTCAACCAATTCCGTTTCGTATTTTTTCTCTTCGATT
>Ga0105104_10000351_pt1 | contig 35103 bp, 27 predicted proteins | sample PPLLaktember2015_3_FD_87034 | JGI IMG/M metagenome (GOLD analysis project Ga0105104, IMG submission 87034) | Freshwater sediment microbial communities from Prairie Pothole Lake near Jamestown, North Dakota, USA - PPLs Lake P7 Core (6) Depth... | ecosystem: Environmental > Aquatic > Freshwater >... | reverse complement strand
GGGAAGCGGACCTCGACGGTGTAGCAGCCGGGAACGGGCGGGAGCGGCAGCGCCCCGGGGATGACGCAGTCCCGCGCCGCCCGGTCCAGCTGATCCGAGCCGGTCGTTCCCAGCAGGCCCACCTCGCTCGGCCGGCCGGCGGCATCGAGACAGAAGCGCAGCGGGACCCCCGGGACCGCGTGGCGCGCGGTCCGGACCACCGAGGGAGGAGCGCAGCGCTGGGCGGACCACGCCAGGCGCTGCGAGAGCACGGCCAGGAGTGAGGCGTCACCCGTGCCACCGGAGCCCGAGCTTCCCGGAGAGCCGGACCCCGCGCCGTCCCCTCCCGCGCTCGAGGCCGCCGCCGCCGCGGGTCCGCCACCGGCGACCTCCGGGCTCGATGCGCCGGAGGCGCCCGTTCGGTCCGCGCTGGCCGCCGCAGGGCGCGCCTCGGGTGCGGCCTTCGTGACCGGACCCCCGAGCACCCACAGGTCCGACTGCACCGGCGTCAGCAGCGCCACCGCGTCCGCGGCCGCCGCGCCTCCGGAACTTTCCGGGGGGGGCCGCTGCGCCTCGGATCTCCGGACGGACCGGGACGCCGGCGGAGAGGGCGTGGCCCGCGGAGGCACGCTGTCGGTCGCGCCCGAAGCCTCCCGGAGAGCCGGAGCCGTGCCGGGGTCCGCCCGCGAGTCCTCGCGTTCCGCGAGCCCGACCGCGCCTCGTCCGGGCGCCCCGTGAGCCGCGCCGGTGCCGGCGCTCGCCGCAGGCCGCCCGGCCGGGCCCGCCGCCTCCACCAGAGCGACCCGCATCGCCGGCGACGCCGGGACTCGGGGATGCGCGAGCGCGAGGAGACCCGCGACGACGATGAGGTGCGCCGCGGCCGAGGCGGCCACCGCGCGCGAGAGCCGGGGCGCGCTCACCCCGTCCCCCGCGGAGCGAAGAGACGGTGGCCGGTCTCGGTGCGCGCCTCGGTGAGGCCGAGCCCGTAGAGCTGTCCCAGCCGCTCGGCGTCGAGCAGCTCGGCGGAGGCTCCCTGCCCCAGCACCCGCCCGTCGCGGAGGAGCAGCACCGCGTCGGCGAATGCCGCGGCGAGGTTCGGATCGTGGAGCACGGCAACCGCGGCCAGGCCCCGGCGCACCCGTGCCCGCACCCGCTCGAGGACCTGCGCCTGGTGCTGGAGGTCCAGGAAGGCGGTGGGCTCGTCGAGCAGCAGGAGCGACGGCTCCTGTGCGAGCGCGCGGGCCACGAGGAGCAGGCGCCGCTCCCCACCGGACAGCCGCGAGACGACGCGCCCTGCCAGATGGGCGATCTCCAGCTCGGACAGCACGGCCCGCGCGATGGACAGGTCCCTTGGGCCGGGGAGCCCCCACGCGCCCTGGTGCGGGGCGCGCCCCAGGAGCACCAGCTCGAGGCCGGTGAAGCCCGGGTCGCCATCGAACGACTGCGGAACCCAGGCCACGCGGCGGGCGAGCGCGCGACGTTCCCACCGTCCCAGCAGCGTTCCGAAGAGGCGCACCTCGCCCTCGAGCGGCCGGAGCAGACCCAGGACGGTCCGGAGCAGGGTGCTCTTCCCCGAGCCGTTCGGCCCGAGCACCGCCCAGAGCGAGCCGGGGGCGATGGCGACCGAGACTCCGGAGACCACCGGGAAGCCCCCGTACCCCACGGCGAGCGAGGCGGTCTCCAGGGCCGGGGCGGTCATGCCGGCTGGTCCCGCCGGTTGAGGAGCCAGACGAACAGCGGGCCGCCGAGCACGGCGGTCACCACGCCCACCGGCGGCTCGGCGTGAAAGACCGGGAACAGCACCCGCGTCGCCGCGTCGGCGAGCACCAGGAAGGCCGCGCCGCCGAGCGCGCTGGCCGGGACCAGGAACCGCTGGTCGGGTCCGAGCCAGAGCCGCAGCAGGTGCGGCACGATGAGGCCGACGAAGCCGATCAGCCCCGCGAGCGCCACGGCCCCGGCGACGCTGAGCGAGGCGGCGAGGAGCACCAGCGCCCGGGTCCGCCCCACCGGCACCCCGAGCGAGGCGGCCTCCTCGTCGCCCAGCGAGAGGAGGTTCAGCCGGGCCGACTCGGCCCAGAGAAGGCCGAGGGCGAGGAGCTGGAGCCCCCCGCCCACGAGGAGCGTCCGCGGCCGCTCGTAGCCCAGGTTCCCCGCGAGCCAGTACAGGACCTCGCCGAGCCGGTCGGGCGTGAGCAGCGTCTTGACGCAGGTGATGACCGCCGCGGCGAAGGCGTTGAACACCACGCCGGTCAGGAGCGCCGCGTACGGCGAGCTGCGCGCCCGCCCGGCGGCGAGCACCAGCGCCATCGCCGCCACGGCGCCGACGAAGGCGAAGAGCGACGGTCCGGCCAGCGCCTGGAGCCCCAGCGCGAGGGCCAGCGTCGCCCCGAGCGCCGCACCTCCCGAGACGCCGAGGACGAAGGGATCGGCGAGCGGGTTCCGGAGCAGCGCCTGGAGCGCGCTGCCGCTCGCCGCCAGCGCCGCACCCACCAGGGCCCCGAGGAGCGCGCGAGGGAGCCGCAGCCCGAACAGCACCCGCCCGTCCGGCGACGCGGGATCAGCCAGCGCCCGGAGCACGTGCACCGGGTACTCGCCGAGCAGCGCCGAGGCGACCAGCGCCGCGAGGGTGACCAGCAGGAGGCCTCCGAGGACGAGGCTCGCCCGTGCGGGCGTGAAGCGCACCGCCGAGGGAACGGGGAGCGGTCCGGCCAAGCTGGTCAACGTCCCGCCTCCGGGTGGACGAGCGCGAAGAGCTGCTCGAGTCCTCGTCCGAGCGCCGGACCGGGGTGCAGCAGCGCCTTCCCCGGAACCGACGCCCAGCGCGCCTCGGCCAGGCCGGGAAGGGTCTGCAGCCGGTCGCGCCCCGCCGGAACCATCGCTGCGTCGAGGATGAGCTCCGGACGGCTCCGCAGCGCCCGCTCCACCGAGTAGACGGGGTACGGGCTCGCGGCGTCGCGCGCCACGTTCAGCGCCCCGGCGTCCGTGAGCAGCTCGTCGGCGAAGCCGCCAGGTCCCGCCACCACCAGCGGATCGAAGCCGTAGACCAGCAGCACCCGCACCGGGGTCCGGCCGCGAGCGCGTTCGCGGATGCGCGCCCGCGTGGCCTCCAGCTCCCGTGCCAGCGCCTCTCCCTGCTCGGCCCTGCCCAGCGCCTTTCCGGCGGTGCGCTCGGCGGCGAGCACGTCGGCCACCGTCCCCAGCGGGAGGAGCAGCACCGGCGCGCCGAGCTCCGCCATGCGCTCCACCGCCTGGCGATTGCCGGGCCCGGGCTCGGCCAGGATGAGATCCGGGTGGAGGGCCATCACCGCCTCGACGCTCGGGTCGACGAAGCCCCCCACGCGCGGCAGGCGCGCCACCTCGGCGCGCTCGTCGAAGCGGGACACCCCCACCAGCCGGTCCCCGGCACCGAGCGCCAGCACCACGTCGGTCAGGGACGGGGTGAGCGTCACCACCCGCCGCACCTCTCCTCTCGGCGCCGGCCCGAGCATCCGGAGCGGACCGGGGTCCGCGCCGGCGCCGAGCACCACCACGCAGAGGAGAGCGGCGGCGGTCACGGCGCGGGCGACACCACGAGGTCACTGATGTACGTGGGGCAGATCTGGGGCGGCGTCCCGCCGTCCACGTAGCCCACCCGCTCCACGAAGGAGTTCGTGCCGTAATCGAGGACGTAGAGCCGGCTCGCCGACTCGTCGGCGACGTACACCGTGGTGTTCTGGACCACCGCACGGCCCACGCTGGGAGGCGTCTGACCGGCGCCGTTGCTCGGGGCCCAGGAGGTGATCTGCTGGTCGTTCCCGTCGAGGAGCAGGAGCGCGGTGTTCGCGACCGAGGTGACGTTGAAGTTCTGGTCGTAGGTGCGCACGCCGGCACAGCTCACCAGCATCGGGCGGGCGGCGGTGCCCAGCGGGAGCGAGGCGAGCCACTCCACATTCTGGCACACCCCCGCGTCGAGTCCCTGCACCGCCGAGAGGGCGGCCTGGCCGGACTTGGTGGGGTCGATGCGCACCACCAGGGGCGGGCCGTAATCACTCACGAAGCGGTCCGGGTCGAACCTCAGGACATTCGCCGCCACGTACACGTATCCGTTGCGAGCGATGGCCTGCGTGGGCGAGGCCTGGAACGCCCCGCCGTCGGGGAGCACCCCCCCACCGGGCAGGGCGGCGACCAGAGGCTGGAGGTCGTAGGTGTCCCCCACCGTCGTTCCGGCGGGATTGCTCACGTTCACCCGGAGCACCTGGCCGGTCGCGTTCAGGGGCACGAAGACGTCGTTGCCGATCTTCCCGAACGGCTCGGGGAAGCTTCCGGGGTCGAAGGCATGGCCGCCCAGGTCCTGGAGCCCGAGCGCGCCGACGGAGCCCGGGCCGGCGTCCAGCAGGGCTCCGGCCTGCGCCGGATCCGGCCCACCGAAGATCCGCAGCGTGTTGACCAGGGTCGCCATGGCGTAGATGCGCGAGCCGGCGTCGGCCGCCTCGACGTAGATGTCGCTGGTCCCCGCGATGCTGCCGGTGGTCCCGGTCACCAGGGAGAGCCGCTCGCTGCTCGCGCTCCCCAGCGAACCCACGGGGATCTCGAGCAGGGTCGAGCTGTCGTGGTCGCCGTAGAGCAGGGCCGTCCCGATGAACCCGAGCGCGTCCGGGAAGGTGGCGACCGGTGGGTTTGCCGGAGCCTCGAGCAGGAGGCCCCCGGGCGCGTCCTGGATGCGCTGCAGGTAGCCACCCGGAGCGGCGATGCACCCGGCGATGAGCGCGGTCCGGCACCCGCCCTGCGAGCAGTCCTGGCAGACGCCCTGGTTGCAGGCCTGACCCGCACCACACGTCAGGCCGCAGACCCCGCAGTTGTTCGGGTCGCTGGCCACCGCGGTGCAGATGCCGTTGCACACGCCCTGACCCACGGGGCAGGTGCACCCCCCCGCCACGCACACGTTCCCGCCGCTGCACGCCGAGCCGCAGGAGCCGCAGTTGTTGTTGTCGGTCTGGGTGGCGACGCAGGTGTCGCCGCAGCGGACGGTGCCGCTGACGCACTGGATCTCGCTCGACGACAGGCAGCCGGGAAGCAGCGCGAGGCCGGCGAGGAGGATCGCGGACAGGGCCGCTCGGATGGACGGCGTCATGGAGTTCCCTCGGAAGACACGGACGGCGGGGTGGAAGGAGGACTGCGCGGCAGGTCGAGCCGCATGGTCAGGGTGGCGAGGAAGGCCCGGCCCGGGAGCGGGTAGGCGTCGAGGTCGCGGGTCTGCACGTCGCCGAGGTTGGTGGCGTTGAAGGAGAGCACCACCTCCGGGCGGCGGAGCACCGTGAGATCCACGCCCGCGTCCACGAGCACCCGGCCGGCGATGGACTGGGTATTGGACCGGTTCACCCACATGAGGGACTGGGCGCGCAGGGTGCCGTGGACCCGGAGGCGCTCCGGCCCGAGCGCGAGACGCAACGTACCGCGGTGGCGGGGGCGGAAGGGCGCCTCCTTCAGGTAGTAGGCCTGGATGGCGCGGATGTTCTCGGTGAACAGGAGCCCGTAGCTCCCGGTGAGCTCCACCCACCGCGCCGGCTGCAGGCGACCCTCCGCCTCGAGCCCGGCGGCGCGCACCGCGCCGACGTTCTCGGGCCGGGTGGGGACCGGGGGCTGGTACTCGTAGACGATGAGGTTCTCGTACTGCGCGGCGAAGCCGGCCACCCGGAGCATCCCCGGGGCGCCGGCGATGCCCGCGCCGGCGTCGACGAAGACGCCCCGCTCGGGTTCCAGGTCCGGGTTGGCGAGCGTCGTGCCGGTGGGAATGTACAGCTCGAGGAAGGAGGGAATCCGGTACGACTGCCCCACGTTTGCCTGGAGGGTGACGCCGGCCGGCAGGGCCCAGGAGACGCCGAGCTTGGGGGAGATCCCCACGAAGGGCCCCCCCTGGTCGATGCGCGCCGACGGCACGATGGAGACGCTTCCCCCTCCCGGCCGCCACTCGTCCTGCACCGAGGCCGAGGTGACCGCCCAGCGAGGCGCGTGCTCGTCGGCGTCGGCGAAGGACAGGCCCACCGAGGCCGACGCCGACAGCCAGTGATGTCCGACCGGCAGCGTCCCGTCCCAGGAGAGCGATGCCTGCCACCACCGGGTGTCGTCGGAGAAGTCGCCACCCCGGAAGGTGTTGCCCTCTCGCCGCGTGTCGAGGCGCAGCGAGGTGTCCGCGCCGGAGGCCCAAGCCCGCGACAGCCGCAGGCCCGCCTGGAGCCCGAGGAAGTCCTGGTGCGCGTCCGGAGTGGGATGGTCCACGGTGCCGGCCAGCCCGCGCGACAGCGCGCTCACCTGGACGAGCCCGTCCAGCCGCCACTGCCCGACGCGTCCGCCTCCCTTGGCCAGCCCGCCGACCCACGTCGCCTGGTTGTTCTCGCGGATCAGCGTCTTCGGATTGCTGGCCGGCGTCCCGGCGAGGGGGTCGTAGAGGTAGGGGAAGTCGCCGTCGCTGTGCCCGGCGTGCAGCTCCAGCAGCCCCGAGCCGCCGAGCACCGGTCCCGAGGCGCTCGCGCTGCCCTGGATCGTCCCGAAGCTGCCCGCTCCGACGTCGCCCGAGATGACCGGCTCCGCGGCGCTCCGGGTGACGAGGTTGACCACGCCCCCGAGAGTGCCTGCCCCGTAACGGGCGCCCGCACCGCCGCGGAGCACCTCGGCCCGCTGCACCGCGGGGAGCGGCACCAGGCTGAGGTCGGCGACGCCTCCGAGCGCGTTCAGCGGCACGCCGTCGAGCAGCACCAGCACGCCCGTGCTCGACGCGCCCCGCAGGCTCAGCTGCTCGGCCTGTCCGATTCCACCGGTCTGCTGGAGCACCACCCCGGGCGCCTCCCCCACCAGCACCCCCAGGGTGGAGACCTCGGAGCGACGGGAGGCCACGTCCACCACCGTGGTCAGCCCGGTCGGATCACGCACCAGCGGGGACTCGGGAGGTGGCGGCGCGGCCGGAACCGGCACGTCCACGGGGGGAAGCTCCACCACCGCCGGGGACTGCCCCCAGGCGATCGACGCCACGCTCAAGGCCGGCCCGAGACACGCCCGGGCCCATCGCCATCCGCCCATCGTCCGCCTTCCACTCTCTTCGCCGAAGAGAGAAGGCCTTCACCGGCGCCTCCGGCGCCGCACCCTCGGGCAGGTCTCCTGGCTCACGGCTGGGGAGCGTGGGTGACGCCCCGATGGCGCCTTTCACGTCCTCGTTCGTCCTCCCACCTTCCCGCGGAACGTGCTGTTCCGCAGTGGTGACCGACGGAGGATGTCGAACCGGCCCGGTTCCTCGGGCCGCTCCGTTCACAGTGGCGGGACCGCGCCGGACTCTCACCGGCTTCCCTGTTGGGCCCGACATGGGCACCCGGGGGCAAGCGGCTGTCTGGCACAGCCCGCGGTCGCGGTGCAAGCGGCTGCGACGTGCGCAATGGGTAGCGGCCGCCTTTGCGCCCCGACTGCAGCCCCCCGCATACCGTCTGTCGATACGGTCGCGGCCGCCCTGACTGAAGGTTTTTGCGTTGACCCGGGCTCGTGGCCTCACCGACGCTGCCGGGCCGATGCGACCTCGCGCTCTCCTCCTCCTGCTCGCGACCACGGGCTGCGTGGGCTTCAACCCGGTCTCGGTGAAGCACTGGTACCCGCCCCCGGACACCGACACCCAGCAGCTCTGCACCGGGGAGCGTGCCACCCGCTGCACCGACCAGGCGCTGGCGCTCATCGAGCCCACCGCGACGCAGAAGGAGCCGGACCGGGCGGCCCGGCTCCTGGGCGCGGCGTGCGAGCAGGGGGATGACCGGGCTTGCAAGACCCTGGACACGCGATTCACCGCGCCGAAGCGGCTCAACCCCTTGCCGAACGACATCGGCCACGGCCTGCCCCATGCCTCGACCTCGTACGGGGAGGTGGCATGCACCGTCACCGTGGAGGGCGAGGCCATCAAGTGCCGTGGCATCAGGAACGGCGGATACAACGCGAGCTACATCGACGCGCTGCTCCGGAACCGCTTCACCCCCGCCAAGCTCGACGGCCAGCCCTTCGAGAGCGAGTACATCGAGCGCTACGTCATTCAGGGCGACTAGCTACCAGACCTTGCAGACCCTCTCCGGGGGCTTGGTCATCGGCGTCCCCGTCTGGCACGCGAAGGCCTGGCCGAACTCGGCCATGTTCACCATCAGCCCGTTGACCCGGTACCTCGCCGGCGAGTGCGGATCCGTCCGGGCGCGCAGCCGGGCGACCTGCGGCCGCACGTTGCCGCACGCCCACTGGGCATAGCCCACGAAGAAGCGCTGGTCGGGGGTGAGGCCGTCGATGGGCATGAGGCGCTGGTTGGCGGTGGCGGTCCTCCAGGCCCGGTAGGCGAGGATGAGCCCGCCGAGGTCCGCCACGTCCTCGCCCAGCGTGAGCTTGCCGTTCACGTGCACCTCGTCCACGGCGAGGTAGCTGCTGTACTGGTCGGAAACGCAGGCGGCGCGCCGGTTGAACTCCGCCACGTCCTGCTTCGTCCACCAGTTCCGGAGGTTGCCCTTCGCGTCGTACTGCCGCCCTTCGTCGTCGAACCCGTGGGTGAGCTCGTGGCCGATGGTCCCGCCGGTGTTCCCGTACCCCGGCGCCGCGTCCATCTTCGGGTCGTAGAGCGGCGGCTGGAGCACTCCGGCCGGGAAGTTCATGTCGTTCATCGAGGGGCTGTAGTACGCGTTCACCGTCTGCGGCGTCATTTCCCACTCGCCGCGGTCCACCGGCTTGCCGATCTTCGCCAGGAGCCGGTCCGCCTCGAACTGCACCGCGCGCGTGACGTTGCCCCGGAAGTCGTCGCGGGCGAGCCGGATGGACGAGTAGTCACGCAACCGATCGGGGTAGCCGATCTTGTTCGCCATCGCCTTGAGCTTCTCGATGGCCCGCGTCCGCGTCGGTGGTGACATCCAGGCCAGTGTACGGAGGTCCTCCTCCATCTCGCGCTCGATGCCGAGGACCATCGCCAGCGTCCTTTCCTTGAGCTCGGGAGAGAAGTTCTTCTGGACGAAGACCTGGCCCAGCGCCTCGCCGAGATCCCGGTCCACCCAGCGCACGCATCGCTTCCAGCGGGGGGCGATCTGCTCGGTGCCCGCGAGGGCCTTCCCGTAGAAGGCGAAGTCCTCCTCGACGAAGGCGCGCGAGAGGTAGCGGGCGCTGACGTTGACCAGCTGCCAGCGGAGGTACCGCTTCCAGTCCGCCAGCGGACGGCGCTTCAGCTCCCTGTCCAGGGTCTGGAAGAATCGTGGCTGGCTCACGTTGAGCACCTTCGTTCCCGGGACGCCGGCGGTCGCCAGGTACGCCCTCCAGTCGAAGGTGGGAGACATCGCGGTCAGCTTCTGCAGCGAGAGCCGGTGGTAGACCTTGTACGGGTCGCGCTGCTCCACGCGGGTGAGCGTCGCCTTGGCCAGCGTGGTCTCGATGTCCATCACCAGCCGGCCGGTCGCCCGCGCCGTCGACGGGTCGTCCCCGAGGAGCTGGAGCGTCCGCACCACGTGCTCCTGGTACTTGCCGAGCGTCTCCTTCGCCTTCGGGTCGGGGTCCAGGTAGTCGTCCCGGTCGGGGAGGCCGATGCCGCCGGCGTACACCGCGGCGATCACCTGGGTGGCGTCAGCGGCATCCTGCTCGGAGTCGAATCCGAACATCAGCCGCCCGGTCCGGGTGGAGAGGTGCTGCCGCGCCACCCAGGCCGCGAGACCGGGGCGGTCCTTCACCTGCTCGAGCGCCTCCAGCTCGGGCTGGAGCGGCTTGCTCCCCAGCGACTCGATGCGCGCCTCGTCCATGCAGGCGGCGAAGTAGTCGCCGATCTGCATCTGCGCCGGGCTCCGCGCCGCCGAGGGGTCCGCCGCGGCCTGGAGCAGGCCCCACAGGTGCCGCTCGATGTCTCCCTCCAGCTTGGCGTACACGCTCCACGCGCCCTGGTCGGGAGGGATGGGGTTCCTCGCCATCCATCCCCCACAGGAGAAGGCGTAGAAGTCCACGCAGGGATCGACGGTCCGGTCCATCGACGCCGGATCGAGCCCCGGCGTGTAGGGGAGGGTGGGGAGCGGCCCCTCGGAGACGGTGGCCGGCGCCTCGGCGGCAGGGGCGGCCGTCCCGAGCAGCGCGGCCAGCAGGAGGAGGGAACGCACGGGAGCGAGCCTCACCACACCCTGCAGACCTTCTCCGGGGGCTTGGTCATCGGCTGACCCGGCTTGCAGGAGAAGGCCTGGGCGAACTCGGGCATGTTCACGACCAGCCCGTTCACCCGGTACCGGGGAGGCGAGTGCGGATCGGTCCGCACACGGAGCCGCATCGCCTCCGGCCGGACGTTGGTGCACGCCCACTGGGCGTTGCCCACGAAGAACCGCTGCTCGGGCGTGAGCCCGTCGATGGGCTGGAGCCGCTGCTTGGCGGTGGCCGCCTTCCAGGCGCGGTGGGCGAGGATGAGCCCGCCAAGGTCCGCCACGTCTTCTCCGAGGGTGAGCTTCCCGTTCACGTGGATGTCGTCCACCGCGATGTAGCTCGAGTACTGATCCGAGACACACGACGCGCGGCGCTCGAACTCCGCGGCGTCCTCCTTGGTCCACCAGTCCGCGAGGTTCCCCTTCGCGTCGAACTTCCGGCCCTCGTCGTCGAACCCGTGCGTCAGCTCGTGCCCGATGGTGCCCCCGGTGTTTCCGTAACCCGGAGCCGCGTCCATCTTCGAGTCGTAGAGCGGCGGGAGGAGCACCGCCGCCGGGAAGTTCATGTCGTTCATCGTGGGGTTGTAGTAGGCGTTGACCGTCTGCGGGGTCATCTCCCATTCCCCGCGATCCACCCGCTTGCCGATCTTCGCTAGCTGCCGCGCGGACTCGAAGCGCACCGCCCGGGTGACGTTTCCCTGGAAGTCGTCACGGACGAGCCGGATCGACGAGTAGTCCCGCCAGCGGTCGGGGTAGCCGATCTTGTTGGCCATCGTCTTCAGCTTCTCGATGCCCCGCTGTCTCGTGGCTGGCGACATCCAGGCGAGCGTCCGGAGGTCCTCCTCCATCTCCCGCTCGATGCCGAGGACCATGGCCAGCGTCTTCTCCTTGAGCTCGGGCGAGAAATTCTTCTGGACGAAGACCTGGCCCAGCGCCTCGCCGAGGTCGCGGTCCACCCAGCGCACGCAGCGCTTCCAGCGCGGAGCGAGCTGCTCCGTCCCCCGGAGAACCCTGTCGTTGAAGGCGAAGTCCTCCTCCACGAACCCTCGCGAGAGGTACCGGGCCTGGGCGTTGGCCAGGTGCCAGCGCAGGTACCGCTTCCAGTCCGCGAGTGGCCGCTTCTTCAGCTCGGCGTTCACCGCCTGGGCGAACGCCGGCTGGCTCACGTTCAGCACCTCGGTGCCGGGCACTCCCACGCCCGCGAGGTAGGTCTTCCAGTCGAACGCCGGCGCGAGCCGCTGCAGCTCGGTCACCCGCATCTTGTGGAACACCTTGTACGGGTCGCGACGCTCCACCCGGGTGAGGCTCGCCTTCGCCAGAGCGGTCTCGATGTCCATCACCAGCGCCATGGTCTTCTTCGCCGTGGCGGCGTCGTCCCCGAGGAGCTGGAGGATCCGCACCACGTGCTCGCGGTACTTCTCGCGGACCTGCTGCGATCGGGGATCCTGGTCCAGGTAGTCGTCGCGGTCGGGGAGTCCGAGCCCCCCGGCCCAGAACGCCGCGATGAACTGGGTCGCATCGCTCGCGTCCTGCTGCGAGCCGAACCCGAAGAGCAGCTGCTCGCTGGTCGCGGCCAGGTGCTGGCCTGCCAGCCACGCCGCGAGCCCGCGGCCGTCCTTCACCTTCGCCAGCGCGGAGAGCGCAGGCTGGAGCGGCTTCGCCCCCAGGTCCTCGATGCGAGCCTCGTCCATGCACGCGGCGAAGTAGTCGCCGATCTGCGCCTGCACCGGGCTACGTGCCGTGGACGGGTCCGCCGCCGTCCGGAGCAGGCCCCAGAGATGCCGCTGGATCTCGTCCTGGAGCTTCCCGTAGACGCTCCACGTGGACTGGTCCGGCGGGATGGGGTTGAGCTTCTCCCACTGGCCGCAGGAGTAGGCATAGAAGTCCACGCAGGGGTCCACGCTCCGGTCCATGAAGCGCGGCTCGAGGCCCGGGGTGTAGGGCAGCGTCGGGAGCGGCGTGTCGCGATCCGCTGGCTCGGCGGCCAGGACGGCACAGCCGACGAGGAGAACGGGAACGAGGTGGCGTCGCATCGAGGTCCTGACGTTGGGAGGGAGGGTGGGCACGCTACCGGCCACTCGTCGGCCTCGAAACGACCATTGCAGCGAGCGGACCGGGCACGCCTCTCGTGAAGCGGCTGAACATCCGTCCAGAACGGCGGAGGTCGGTCCTGCGTGGCGGACCCCCGTCCGGTCGCGCGCTCGACGGGGAAGGTCATGGCACGGCCGCTGCTCCCGGGCAGCGGTGCTCGGTCTCGCTTCGCGGGGCCGACGGCCGGGCCATTCCGGTCCGGGTGCAGGGCGGGGAGGTGGAAGGTGCTGACGACAGGAAAGCGGCTGGCGGTGTTCTCCATCCGCGAGGGAAAGGGTGGAACGGTGTGGGTGCGCGCGGGCTCGGCCTTCGTGAACCGCGATGGCTCGCTGAACGTGCTCCTGGACGTGCTACCGCTCGATGGCAAGCTGCACGTCCGTGAGGCGGGTGACCGCCGAGAGTCGACGGAGGCGGCGGCAGAGACGAAGCTCGCTGCGGTGGGGGGTGCGCAGTGAGCGGGCGCGGACTCCTCCTCGTTGCCGCACTGCTCTGCGCCGGCCCCGTGCACCCGGCGCCGCTGCCACCCGGCTCGGCCACGACGGGAAAGGCAAAGCGGGCCCCCGGCACGGGCGTGCTGAACCTGAACACGGCCACCCTGGACCAGCTCGACGCGCTCCCGGGCGTCAGCCCGAAGCTCGCCGCAGCGGTGGTGGCCGAGCGCGCGGCCCGCCCGTTCAGCCGTCCCGAGGACGTGATGCGGGTCCGGGGGATGAGCAAGCGGCGCTTCGAGCGGCTCCGCCCGCACCTCGCGGTCACCGGTCCGAGCAGCTTCGTCCCCGCCCGGGTGGGGGTGAAGCACCCCGGATCCAGGTCCAGCGCCCGCCAGCGGCCGGCCCCCTCGCATCCCTGAGGCGCCGGGGCCGGGCCTGGGCGGGGGGCGCCACCCGCAGCGGTCCCCACCGAACCGCCCTTCTTCTGGGGCGTTCAGCGGCTGCCAGCCCGTCCGGCAGCGCCACTTCCCAGGAGACCCTGTCACGGGCCATGCTCCTGGGTGTCCATGTGAGGAAGGACGGAGCGGGGTCCCGGGTTGTCGCCCGGCTCCCGCTCGCGTGCCCTCCGATTCTGCCGTGAACCTGCTGCAGTCCGCCCCGGAGACCGATTCCGCCCCCATCCCGTTGCCGGACGCGGCGGCGGGCGCGACCGTCGAACGCTTCCTCCAGTCGGTGCGGCGCCGGCAGGCCCGCGCCGTGGCGCTGGAGTCGGCGCTCCTCGGGTCGGCCGCGGTGGCCTTCGGGATGGCGCTGGCCGGGCTGCTCGCCCGGGCCTGGCCGCGCGGCATGCGCTGGATGGTGGCGGCGTCGGTGGTCGTCGCGGTCGGGCTGGTGGCCGATCGCATCCGGCGGCACTGGACGCGCGCGGCGGGGAATCCCTTCCGGACCGCGCGGCTGGTCGCGGCGAGGATGCCAGGCGTCTCGCTGGACCTCCTCGCCGCCCTCGAGCTGCGGCGGGCGATGGCACACGACCCGTCCTTCTCCACCGAGCTCGCCCTGGCCCACCTGCGGTCGGTGGACGCGCGGACCGCCCACCTCGATGCCCAGGCGGTGGTGGACCGCGCAGCCGTTCGCCGCGCGGGCCTGGCTGCCCTCGGCGCACTCGCTGCCCTGGCCCTGGTCTGCGCGGCCTGGCCGGACCGGATGCGGGCGCTGCTCGTCGCGCTCAGGCCGGCCGTGTCCTCCGGGAGGCAGCTCGCGCGCGAGCCCATCACCGGCGAGCTGGAGGTGCTGTACCAGTATCCGGCCTACACCGGCCTCGCTCCCCGGACGGTGAGCAGCACCGGGGATCTGGTCGGTCCGAAGGGAACGGTGGTCCAGCTCCGCACCCGGGCGGACCGGGCGGTGAGCGGCGCACACCTGGTGCTCAGCACCGGGCCCGTGGTTCCGCTCCGCGTCGAGCACGGTCGCGACCTGAGCGGCAGCCTGGTGCTGCAGACGACCGGCACCTACTCCGTGGTCTTCACCGGCCGCGCCGGACGAGAGGTGGCCCGGGGCCCCGACTTCCCGCTCACCGTGGAGCCGGACACCCCGCCCCAGGCCACGGTGCTGCTCCCGGGCTCGGAGCTGGAGGTGGATCCGGACCAGGAGGTGCTGCTCCGCTGGGAGGCGTCCGACGACTACGGGCTCTCCGACGTGGCGCTGGTGTGGACGGGCCCGGATGGGCAGAGCCACCGGCAGAAGCTGGCCCACGACGACGGACGCAAGAGCTCCGGGCAGTATCGCTGGCCCCTCGGCCCGCTCAAGCTCTCCGCCGGAGACCGCGTCAGCTATTCGGTCGAGGCGCAGGACAACGACGCCGTGGACGGCCCGCAGAAGGGCTCGAGCCGGCAGCAGATCCTCGTGGTCTACAGCGCCGCCGAGCATCGCCGGGAGGCCCTCCGCCGCGCCACCGAGCTCTGGGAGCGTCTCCTCGCCCACCTCGCGACTCGCATGGAGGGGCCTGACCGCGACGGGCGCAAATCGGAGGACAAGGTCCGGTCCCAGGAGCCGGTGGACACCTCGGGGCTGGTGCTGTCCGGCGACATCGTGGCCACCGCCCGGGCGCTGGCGCGCGAGCGTGACCGCAACGAGGCGCTGGTCTCCGCGCTGCAGCACGTGGGAGCGGACGTCGCCGCGCGGGTCCGCGCCACCGCCGACGCGCGCAAGCTCTGGCTCCGGCTCTCCGGGCGGCGCACCGAGCTGGACATGGACGGCCGGCTGACCAGGGTCGTCCAGGAGGAGATCTCCGCGCTGGAGAAGGACGCGCTCTACCTCGAGTCGCTGCTCGACCAGCAGCGGCTGGAGGAGCTGCGCGAGCTGGCGGGTCAGATGGCCCGGGAGCAGCGGGAGCTGGCCAAGCTCATCGAGCAGTTCCAGAGCACCCGAGATCCTGGGCTCCAGGAAAAGATTCTCCGCCAGGTCGGGGCGCTCCGGAACCGCATGGACGAGCTGGCCCGGCGGATGGCCGAGCTCCAGAAGAGCATCCGCGACGAGCACTACAACCTCGAGGCGCTCCAGGAGATGGCCCGGCAGCAGGACATGCAGGGCGGTCTGGACGACATCGAGAAGCTCCTCAAGGAGGGCAAGACCGAAGAGGCCCTCGCCCGGCTCCAGCAGCTGCAGGCCCAGATGAGCGAGCTGCAGAAGCGGCTGGAGGAGAACGCGGAGAGCATGGGCGGTCGCGCCAACCCCGAGCTGGTGAAACGCTACCGCGAGTTCAGCGACGCGCTGAAGAACACCACCGAGGAGCAGCGGCAGCTCGCCGAGCAGACCAAGGCCGTGCGCGACCGCTACCGCGAGCAGATGCGCCAGCGGATGAAGCAGGCCGCCGCCGGGCTCAAGGAGCAGCTGCAGAAGAAGGCCGATCAGGTCCAGCAGGACTACCTGCGGGTGGGACCGAACGACCTGAGCCCGCGCGCGGACCAGCCGCTGGAGCAGGCCAAGTCCGAGCTGGAGAATCTCAAGTCGGCGCTGAAGTCGGAGGACTTCGACCTCGCCGCCGAGGCGGCGCAGCGTGCGGTGCGCCAGGCGGAGGAGCTCGCCCGCGCCGGCGAGCAGCAGCGCGCCCTGGATGAGGCGTACCAGAATCCCCCGGACGTCCGGGAGAAGTCGCGCCGGCTGGCCCAGCGCCTGGAGAAGGACGCCGAGGCGGTGCGCGACATCCGCCGCAAGCTGGATCAGCTCTTCCCTCCGCTCTCGTCACAGCTGGGGCAGGCGGACCGGCAGAAGCTCCAGGAGCTCGGTCAGGGGCAGCGGAAGCTCGGCCAGCGCGCGCAGGATCTCCAGCAGAAGATGCGTCAGCTCGAGCAGATGGCGCCGCTCTTCGGCGAGCAGGGCGAGGAGGCGCTGCAGCAGATCTCCGACCGGATGGCAGGTGCCACCGAGCGGCTGGAGGGCAAGGACCCCCAGCGGGGCTACGGAGAGCAGAAGGCGGCGCTGGACTCGCTCGAGCAGCTCCAGCAGTCGATGCAGCAGAGCCAGCGCGGCGGCGGCCGGGGCGGACTGCCGCTCCCCCTGCTCGCCGGCGGCGAGCAGGAGGGGGGCAACGAGCTGAGCCGGCAGAAGGTCGAGGTCCCGGACGCCGACCCCGACGGCGCGCCGCGGGAGTTCCGCAAGGACCTGCTGGACGCCATGAAGCAGGGCACCCCGGAGCGTTACCGTGACCAGGTGAAGCGCTACTACGAGGAGCTGGTGAAGTGAGGCGAGCCGCGGCCGCCTTGCTCCTCCTCGTGGCCGGCCTGAGCTGGGCCGCCCCCGCGGATCTTCGCGCCCGGGTCCGGGCGCTCGAGGAGCTCCTCGACGAGGAGGAGTACGTCGGCGCCCGCGCCGAGCTGGACAGACTCCGCCAGGGCAACGAGAAGAACGAATCCTTCGACTTCTTCGCCGGACGCGTTGCCTTCGGCGAGGGTCGGTACGCGGACGCGGTCTCGGCCCTGGAGCTGGCCGGGGTCGAGGACCGGCCCGGGAGCTACCTCCGGCTCGCCCGGGACACGCTGACCATCACCCGCGACCACGAGCGCGCGGAGAGCGATCACTTCATCTTCCTCTACCCGAAGGGGAAGGACGCGGTCCTCGCCCCCTATGCGCTGGAGGCGCTCGAGGCGCAGCGCGCGGCGCTGGCGCAGGACCTGGGCCACGCGCCCCCGGGGAAGGTGCGGGTCGAGGTGGTGAACGACGCCGCGGAGCTCGCCCGGGTCTCCACCCTCTCCCAGAAGGAGATCGACCAGACCGGCACCATCGCCATCTGCAAGTTCAACAAGCTGATGGTGACCTCGCCCAAGGCCGTCCTGCGCGGATACGACTGGCTGGACACCCTGGCGCACGAGTACACGCACCTGGTCGTCACGCAGACCGGCCACAACTCGGTTCCCATCTGGCTCCAGGAGGCCCTGGCCAAGTACCTCGAGTCCCGCTGGCGTGGCCCGGCGGGCAAGGCATTGCCACCGTCGTCGCGCACCCTGCTCGCCGAGAGGGTGCAGAAGAACGACCTCATCCCCTTCGCCAAGATGCACCCCTCGATGGCCAAGCTGCCCACCTGGAAGGACGCCGCGACCGCCTTCGCGGAGGTCTTCTTCGCCGCCGAGTTCCTCCACAAGGAGCACGGGATGAAGTCCCTGCGGACCATCGTCGAGGCGATGGGTGCGGGGGCGACGGACCAGCAGGCGCTGGAGAGGGCGACGGGGAAGCCGTTCGCCACCTTCGAGAAGAGCTGGATGGCCTACCTCCGCGCGCAGCCGCCGCCCGCGACGAGGGCGCCGGTCACCACCGAGCGCAAGGTGCTCAAGGCGAAGAACACCCCGCCCGAGGAAGGAAAGAAGGGCCGGGAGATCTCCTTCGGCGACTTCGACGAGGTGGAGAACCCGGCCGCGCGCCGCTGGGCGCACCTTGGAGAGCTGTTCCGTGAGCGAGGCCGGTTCGTGGCCGCGGCCGAGGAGTACGGGAAGGCGCACGCCCTGGTGGGGAACGCCTACGAGACCATCTCCAACAAGTACGCTCTGGCCCTGATGGCGGTGAAGCGGCTGGAGGAGGCGGAGAAGGTGCTCCTGGGCTCGCTCGAGGCACATCCGGGCTACGCCTCGACCCAGGTCCACCTCGGCCGCATCTACCTGAGCCGCGGGCAGTGGGCCGAGGCGCGGACGGCGTACCGGGCGGCGCTGGCGCAGGATCCCTTCGACCCGGAGATTCACCTGGCGCTCCTCAAGTCCGCGCAGTCGCTGGGGGACGGGGCGATGCTCGAGCGCGCGCGGAGCGCCTCGGTCATCCTCACCGGTGTGCCCGCCGAACGTCTCTCCGAGCTGCTGGCGCGCCTGCCCGGCCCCCAGTCCGACCCGTCCGACGTCGCGCTCCCACGCGGCCCGGCCGAGCCTTCCCGTCCACCCCGACCGGCCCCCAAGAAGCCCCCGAACACGTCCGAACCCACGGCCTCCGAACGGCTATGACCTCTCCCATGACCTCGACCCCTCTGACCGCCGTGGAGCCCGGCGCCGACCTGCGTGCCGTGGAGGCGCTCGCCCGGGCTCGGTCGGCCATTGTCGAGCAGATAGAGAAGCGGGTGGTGGGCCAGCGCGAGGTGGTGGAGCACCTCCTCATCGCGCTCTTCTCCCGGGGCCACTGCCTCTTCGTGGGCGTGCCCGGCCTGGCCAAGACGCTGCTCATCTCCACCCTGGCGGAGGTGCTGAACCTCACCTTCAACCGCGTTCAGTTCACCCCCGACCTGATGCCCTCGGACATCACCGGGACCGACATCCTCGAGGAGGACCGGGCCACCGGGCACCGCGAGTTCCGCTTCGTCCGCGGCCCCCTCTTCGCCAACATCATCCTGGCCGACGAGGTGAACCGCACGCCGCCCAAGACCCAGGCCGCGCTGCTCCAGGCGATGCAGGAGTACCGGGTGACCGCGGGCGGCGAGACCTATCCCCTGGACCTGCCGTTCCTGGTCTTCGCCACCCAGAATCCCATCGAGCAGGAGGGGACCTATCCCCTGCCCGAGGCGCAGCTCGACCGGTTCATGTTCCTGGTGGACGTGGGCTATCCGTCCGCCGAGGAGGAGGTCCAGATCGTCAAGAGCACCACCTCGGGGTCGAGCCCGAGGCTGACCAAGGTGCTCTCCCCGGAGCAGATCATCGCCCTCCAAGAATTGGTCCGCCGCGTGCCGGTGCCGGAACACGTGGTGCGCTACGCGGTCGAGCTGGTGCGGCAGACGCGTCCCAGGGAGCCCGGTGCGCCGGAGGTGGTGAGGAAGCACGTGAACTGGGGCGCCGGCCCGCGGGCGAGCCAGTACCTGGTGGTGGCGGCCAAGGCGCGGGCGGTGTTGCAGGGCCGCTTCGCGGCCACGGTGGAGGACGTCCGGGCGCTGGCGCTCCCCGTCCTCCGGCACCGGGTGCTGCCCAACTTCGCCGCCGAGAGCGAGGGCATCTCCAGCACCCGCATCGTCCAGCAGCTGCTGGAGCTGGTGAAGGGCTAGCGCCGTCGCCGTGGCCTCGCTCGACGCTGCAATGCTGGCCAAGCTCGCCGGGGTGAAGCTGCGTGCCCGCGCGGTCATGGAGGGCGTGCTCTCCGGCCTGCACAAGAGCCCGCACCAGGGGCAGAGCGTGGAGTTCTCCGAGCACAAGGAGTACGCGCCCGGGGACGAGCTTCGCCACCTGGACTGGAAGGCCTTCGGCAAGTTCGACCGCTACTACGTGAAGCGGTACGAGCACGAGACCAACCTCAAGGCCACCCTGGTCGTGGACGCGAGCGGGTCGATGGGCTACCGCAGCGCGCCGCTCTCCAAGCTCGAGGTGGCCACCACCCTCGCCGGCACCCTGGCCTACCTTCTCGTCCGCCAGCAGGACGCGGTGGGGCTGAGCGTGGTGACGCGGGCGGGCGCGGCGGACCTGCCGCCCCGGGCCGCGGCGGGGCACCTCCACACCGTGCTCGGCGCCCTCGACGGGCTGCAGCCCGCTGGGGGGACGGACCTCTTCGCCGCGGCAGAGCACCTCGCCGAGAAGGTGCGACGCGGGCAGCTGGTGGCCGTCTTCTCCGACTTCTTCGACGACCGCGACGAGGCGCTGGGGCGGATCCTGGCCCTGCGCGCGCGCCGCAACGACCTCGCCCTCTTCCACGTGCTCGATCCCGCCGAGCTCGAGTTCCCCTTCGACGACCCGACGCTCTTCCTCTCGCTCGAGGACGAGCGGCGAATCGAGGTGAACGCGCGGGAGATCCGCGAGAGCTACCTGGAGGAGTTCCGCGCCTTCCTCGACCGCACCCGCGCCGCCTGCACCGAGGCGGACGTCGACTACACCGTGGTGCGGACCGACGAGCCGCTCGACGCGGTCCTGCTGCGGTTCCTGGGGCGGCGCCAGCGGAGGGCGGCGTGACCTTCGGCCAGCCCTGGCTGCTGCTCGGCGCGATGGCGGGGCTCATCCCGCTCGCGGTGCACCTCTTCGACCGGCGAAAGCCGCGGCCCCATCCCTTCGCGGCGATCGCCTTCGTGCTCCGGAGTCAGCGCCGCACGGCCTCCCGGCTCAAGCTGAAGCGGCTGCTGCTCTACACCCTGCGCACGCTGATCCTCCTCGCCATCCCGGTGGCGCTGGCCCGGCCCGAGCTCCGGCGCCCGGGCGCGGCGGTGTCCCGGGCGGTGGGACCGGCGGCGACCGTGGTGGTGGTCGATCGCGGCCTGGCGATGCGCTTCGTGGACGGGGAGAGCCTCTTCGAGAAGGCGCGGAGCGAGGCCCGGAGCGCCATTGCCGGCCTCGGAGCCGAGGATCCGGTGACCGTGCTCCCCTGCGGCCCGGAGGTGACGCCGCCCACCGCGCCCGGCCTCGACCGCCGCGAGGCGCGGGAGACGCTGGATCGGATGGTTCCCGCCTGGTCCACCGTCGATCTCGGCCGGTGCTTCGAGGTCGCCGCGCGGGCCCTGGAGGAGAGCCCTACCGCCGGCAAGCGCATCGTGGTGGTCTCGGCGTTCACCGCAGGATCGCTCCGCCTGGAAACGCCGCCTCCCACGGTGCGGGTGCCCGGCGACAAGCGGGTCCGTCCGGAGATGGTGCTTCGCGACGTGGCGCGCGGGCGGAAGGTCCTCCCCAACCACTTCATCGCCGATCTCAAGGTTGAACCCGCGCCCCAGGCAGGGTCCCGGTCGGTGCAGGTGAGCTTCACGGTCCGGAACATCTCCGATGCGCCCGCGGGGGAGATCCAGGCGACGGTCGAGCTCGCCGGCCGGGTGGTGGGAAAGACCTTCCTCGCCCTCGCTCCGGGGGGGACGGCCCAAAAGACGCTCACCGTCCGCTCCGAGGTGGGCGGGCCGGTTGCCGGGGCGGTCTCCCTCTCCCCGGACGGGCTGGCCGAGGACGACCGGCGGGACTTCGTGGTGCAGGTGCCGCGCGAGCTCCGCGCACTGGTGGTGGATGGCTCGCCCAGCCCGGTGCGCTACCGCGACGAGGTCTTCTTCCTCGAGGCCGCCCTGAGCGCGCCGAGCTCGCCCCTCCGTCCGGTGGTGAAGGACGCCACCGCCGGTCTGCGGGAGCCGCTGGACGGCTACGACGTGGTGGTGCTGGCGAACGTGCCCGCGCCGCTGCCCGAGGAGGTCACTCGCCTCAAGGCCTTCGTGGAGCGCGGCGGCGGGCTCTTCATCTCCATGGGCGACAAGGTCGAGCCCGAGCCGTGGACCCAGCGCATGGGCGATCTCCTTCCCCGCCCCTTGCGCCTGGTGAAGGCCGCGGGCTCCGAGGCCGGCGCGGGTGACGGGCGGCCGGCAAAGCTTGGCGACGTGCACTGGAGCGACCCGCTGTTCGCGCCGTTCTCCGGCCGGGGGCGCGAGGGGCTGATGGGGGCACGTTTCCGGCGCTACATGCTGGTGGAGGGGGGAACGCGGGCCGACGGCTCGGAGGTGCTGGCGGCCTATGACGACGGCGCTCCGGCCTTCGTCACCGCGCGACGGGGCCGCGGGAGGGTGCTGCTCTTCACCAGCACCCTCGACCGGGACTGGGGCGACTTCGCGATCCGGACCAGCTACCTGCCGCTGATGCAGCGGGCAGCCGCGTGGCTTGCCGGAGCGCTGGACGAGCGGGAGGTCGTCGAGGGGCGCGTGGGCCAGACGGTGACGCTCCGGCCGGACCCGCAGGCCCACGTCACGGCGGTCAAGTCGCCGTCGGGGGCGGCGGTGCCGGTGCAGACCGAGCCCGACCACGGGCTGAAGGTCGGCCCGCTGCCCGAGCCCGGGCTCTACCGGACCTTCGATGCCGGGGCGCAGCTGGTCCCTGGCTCGCAGTTCGCGGTCACGCTCGATCCGGCGGACAGCGACCTCACCCGGCTGGACGAGTCGCAGCTGCAGGCCTACTTCGGCGAGGAGGCGATCCGCGGCCCGAGCGGCACGTCCGACCGGCGAGTGCCCATCTGGACCTGGCTGGTGGTGACCGCGGCGATGGCGTTCTTCGCCGAGGGGCTGCTGCTGCGGAAGCCCTGAGCAGTCGGAAGAACTCCCGCGGAACGCACCGGCCTTCATCGGCGCCGGACTCGCACAAAGCAGACTGTCAGCCCGAAGCGGATGAACCCGAACGCTTCGGGCGGCCGTGGTCGCAGATCTCCGAGGCGTCGGCGCGCACGAAGTCGGCGGTCCAGTTCGTTTCCCACGAGCTTCCGTCGTAGGAGAAGGCCTGCTCCCAGCGGGCGTGGTCGGCGTCGAGCTTGGTCCAGGCGTAGCGGACCGCGACCGGGCGGCCGCCGTCCTCGTCCTCGCCGAAGAACTCACCCCGGGCGCCCTGGAAGCCACCGATGACCGGCGTGCCGAGCGCGCCGGAGCGGCTGCTGACCCAGTAGATGGACCACCGGTGCTTCTCGCGGTCGAAGGTCCGCAGGGTGAGGCCCGACCAGCCCTTGGTGGGGAAGAAGAGCTCGTCGACCGTGGCTGCCCCATCGAGGTAGGGCGTCATGCACAGCGTGGCCGGGAACTCCTCCCAGTCGCTCGCGCCGGCGCCGCGGGTCCCGAGGCGGCGCTGCACGGTCCTCCAGCCGCCCGCGAAGTAGTCGAAGTCGTGCACGTCCCCGGTCGGAGGAGCGAGGCCGACCCGTCCGGGAGCCGCGGGTGCCTGACGGGAGGTCGTGGTCAGTCCGGCACAGCCGAGACCCAGCGCTGCGAGAACGAGAAGGCATCCCGACGAGTTGGTGGCGATCGACATTCCCCGACGCTGACCCGCGGTCCGCGCCGGCACCAAGACCAGTGCGGCGGATGCCGACCAGTCCAGAAATCGCCCCGCGCGCGGGTCGCGGGGGACGAGACCGACCGCCGCCGGCCGCATCGACCGGCCCTGGCCTGAGCGCGCACGCGGCTTCGCGCTCGAGGGTTCGGCAAGGAAGTGGCAACGCCCCGTGCTCACCGGTCCTTCGGTTCAGGACACGGTTGCGCCTGAAGCAGCTCTAGCGACCAGTCCGGCAGCGGCCCCCACGGCGCGTGGCCGGGGAGCTCTGCAGCGCAGCTCGACTCACGGAGAGCGGCTCAACCGGTAGATGGTCCCGCTGCCGTCGTCGGAGATGAGCAGGCCCCCGTTCGGGTCCACGGCCACGTCCACCGGGCGGCCCCAGTAGTTGCCGCTCGAGGTGGTCCAGCCGGTGACCAGGTCGACCGCCGCCGACGGCTGCTGGTTCCCGCTCACGAAGGGCACCAGGATCACCTTGTCCCCGCTGGGCGTGGTGCGGTTCCAGGACCCGTGGAGCGCGATGGCCGCTCCCGAGCTCCAGGGCGCGGGGAAGCCGGTCCCCTGGAGGAAGACGAACCCCAGCGCCGCGGCGTGCGCCTGGATCCCGAGCGTCACCCGGTCCATCGCGCCGCAGTCGGCCCTGCTCCCGTCCCGGTTGGTGTCGTAGTCGCGGTCGAAGGGCATGTCGAACAGGCCACTCGCGCTGTCAGGGTTCGGGTTGCAGTACGGCCAGCCGTAGTTGCCGCCATCGCGAAGACGGATGAATTCGTCGGGCGGGTGATTGTCCACGTAGCTGGCGATGATCTGTCCGTACTGGCCGGTCCCGTCGTCGAACGGGTACGGGAGGTTGTCGCGGTTGTTCACCGCGACCCACAAGTCGTCGGCGCCCGGAAAGAAGGCGAGCCCTTCCGCGTTGCGGAGCCCGCGCGCATAGAGGCGGCCGGCGCCGCCGGTCCCCGGGTACACGTAGACCGACCCGCGGACCGGATCCGCCTCGGCATCGCTCAGGCAGACATTGCAGCTCGAGGCGATCGCGACGAAGAGCCGGTCCTGGCTGTCGAGCGCGATGTTCTTCAGCTCGTGGCCGTAGCTTCCCTGGAGCTCGGGAGTGCTGCTGTCGGGCAGCCCCGTCACGACCGCCTCGGACGCCGGGGCGGGCTCGGCGCCGTTCCACGCGAAGCGCCGGACGCCGTTGGACTCGGACACGTAGAGCCAGAGCGTGTCACCGATGCGATGGAAGACCAGGTCGTGCGGCTTCTTCAGCCCGCTGATCCAGTCCGACACCACCGGGTCACCCCCGCCCGAGCCAGCGCGGACGAGGGACACCTTCCCCGCGCCGGGCCTCGAGACGAGCAGGTTTCCCTCCGGCGTCACGGCGATGAACCGCGCCCCCGGCACCCGGGCGTACACCGCGATCGAGAAGCCTTGGGGCACGGTGAGCGACCGCGGCACGTCGAACGGAGCGCTCCGCATCGAAGCCGGCACGCTCACCGGGACGCTGGCGGACGCTCCGGGGGGCGGCTGACCGCCCCCGTCGGGCCCGCCGATCCCGCTGGACCCACCATCCGGACCCCCTCCCCCGGACCCGTTGCTGCAGGCGACGGCGAGGGCGGCGAGGAGAGGGAGAGGACGGAGGCGCATTGCAGAAGGCTGTGCCCGTCAGACGCCGGTGCCAACCCCGGACGTCGACGCCTGGACAGGCTCGCCCTCCCGCCGGTCGGCCGCGAGGCGCTCCACGTGGGCGAGGATCCGGCCCGCCGGGTCACCACCATCCAGCCGCGCCAGCTCGGCCAGGCCGGTGGGGCTGGTGACGTTCACCTCGATGAGGAAGTCGCCGATGACGTCGATGCCGACGAACACCAGGCCCTCGCGGCGGAGGAACGGAGCGAGCCTGGCGCAGATCTCCCTGTCCCGCGGAGTGAGCTCGGTCTTCACCGGGCGCCCACCCACCGCCATGTTGGCCCGGTTCTCGGTCTCGAGCGGGACGCGGTTGATCGCGCCCAGCGGCTCGCCGTCCAGCAGCAGGATCCGCTTGTCGCCCTCGCGCGCTTCCGGGACGTAAGCCTGGGCCACCGCCCAGTCCCGCCCGCCGCCGGTGAGGAGCTCGAGCACCGAGTTCACGTTGCGATCGTCCCGCCGGAGCAGCACCACGCCCGCGCCGCCGTGTCCGTCCACCGGCTTGACGATGGCACCATCCGGGGCGTCGTCGATGAAGGCCCGGAGCTGCCCCAGGTCGCGGCTGACCAGAGTCGCCGGGGTCAGCTCCGGGAAGTGGAGTGCCCAGAGCTTCTCGTTCGCGGTGCGCAGACCGGAGGGCGAGTTCACGTAGACCGGAGCCCGGCCACCGGTCGCCTCCACCAGCTGCGTGGCGTGGAGGAAGGTCACGTCCACCGGGGGATCCTTCCGCATCCACAGCACGTCCAGCGTCGCGAGCGGGAGCTGCTTCTCGGCGATGACCCGGAAATGGTGCCCCTGCCGGTCGAAGACCTTCACCTCGCGCACGCTGGCCTCGGCCTGCCCACCCGAGTGGAGCAGCGCCTCCTGACCGAAGCTGAGCAGCCGGTGTCCGCGCTCCTGCGCCGAGTGCATCAGGGCGAACGTGGTGTCGTGGTGGACCAGCACCTGCTCGAGCGGGTCCATCAGGAAGCCGATGGTCAGAGGCGCGCGGTCCACGTTCGGGGCCCACCGTAACCGAGCCTGCGGCCCGGTGCCGTCACAGATCAGCCGGCGCGCCAGAGGGCGAACACGCTGCCCCAGCCCATCGCCAGGAGGAGTGCGAAGGTCAGATACACCACCCACTCCAGGCGCCGCAGCGCGCCGGCGCTCGCCACCAGGCCCTGTCCCATGGCGAAGGTCTGGATGCCGTTGGCCAGGTGGTAGCTCACCGCCAGGATTCCCAGGATGTAGACCACCAGCGTCGGTGTGTGGTGCGCCATCTCGCGCGAGATCTCGGCGAACGGCTCGGGCCGTCCCTCCACGAACCGGGGCTGCGCCCAGGCGAGCCAGAGGTGCGCGCCGATGAAGCCCAGCAGCCCGATCGCGCTCACCCGCTGGAGCAGGTACTTGAGGTTGTCGTAGTTGCCGTAGCGGACGTTGTTCGGTCGGAACGAGGCGAGCCGGACGATGCCCCAGACGGTGTGCAGGAGGAGCGGCAGGAGCACGACCACGACCAGCAACGTCTGATGGAGCGGGTGGCGCGCGCCGGTGACCGCCTGCTCCCAGGCCTGCGCGCCGGCGAAGGCGCTGAGGTTGTCCCACAGGTGGATCGCGGTCCAGATCCCGAGCGGGGCGATCGCCAGGAGCGAAGCGATGCGCGCGCGGTAGAAGCTGCCGGTGGAGGCGAGCGGTGGGGCGATGTCGGCCATGGCGATCCGGGGAGATTCCAGGCCGGGGGGCCGCCGTGCAAGCTGCTTGTTCCTCCGGGGGCAGGCCCGGGTGCTGCGTCCCATCAGCCGCGCCAGCGGCGGCGCGGGCCCCTGATACACTCCGTGGATTCTGGTGACCGATCTCCGTCAGGCGTGTGCGCGGCTTCTCCTCGTGGGGTTCCAGGGCCGGGAGGTCGACGGTGACGTCGGAGGCCTGGTGGATGCCGGAGTCCTCGGCGCCATCCTCTTCGGGCGCAACGTGGGAACCGCGGCGGAGACCTCGCTGCTGGTGCGGCAGCTGAAGTCACGCGCCGGCCGTCCGCTCGCGGTGGCGGTGGACCAGGAGGGCGGTCGGGTGGCCCGGCTGCGCGGCGCGCCGTACACCCCGCTGCCCCCGATGCGGGCCATCGGGCAGCGCGCCGACGCGGAGACGGCTCGGAAGGTGGGGCGGCTCCTGGCCTTCGAGCTGCGAGCCACCGGGTTCGACTGGGACTTCGCGCCGGTGCTGGACGTGGACAGCAACCCCGCCAATCCAGTCATCGGCGACCGGAGCTTCGGCGCGAACCCGGCGGAGGTCGCGCGGCTGGGCGTGGCGCTGGCGGAGGGCATGGAGCGGGGCGGGGTGGCCTCGTGCGGAAAGCACTTCCCTGGCCACGGGGACACCCTGCAGGACAGTCACCTGACCTTGCCGGTGCTGGAGCACGGGCTTGCGCGCCTCGAGGCGGTGGAGCTCGTCCCCTTCCGGGCCTATGCCCGGGCAGCCCTCGCCTCGGTGATGACCGCCCACGTCCGCTTCCCGGCCCTGGGCGAGGACGTCGCCGCGACGATGAGCCGCGCCTCCATCACCGAGCTGCTGCGGGAGCGGATCGGCTTCGACGGCGTGGTGGTCAGCGACGATCTGGAGATGAAGGCGATCTCCGACCCGACGGCAGCCGCAGTGGACGCGGTCCGCGCCGGAGTGGACGTGCTGCTCGTCTGCCATCATGCGGCGGTACAGCACCGGGTGCTGGACGCGCTCGTTGCGGCGGCGAGGAAGGGCATCGTCACCGAGGAACGTCTCCGCGAGGCCCACGCCCGCATCGACGCCCTGGTCGGACGATTCGTCCGCCCCGCGGAGGATCGGGTCGGTGAGCTCGGATCGTCGGAGCACCGCCGGATGATCGAGGACCTGCCGCTCGGCCCGACGTCTCCCGCCGTCGCTGGATGGGACCCCACCGCCCGCCCCGGCGCTCCGGGCTAAGCCGAGAGGCCGGACCTCTTCGCCCTTCGGGACACGAAGGCCCCGGCCCGCTCGCGGCTGGCGGACTCGCCGGGACCGCTCACGGGAATCAACACTGCGCGTTCGTCACGCCGGGGCGCGACGGGCTACCGCATGCCGGCGTCGCGGCCGCCCATGCCGGCATCACCGGCGCCGCCGGTCCCGGACAGGTCGCTCGGGCTCGAGCTCGTGGCGGACCCGGAGGCCATCCCGCCCGGTCCCCGCTCCGAGGCGCTCGAGCCGGGGCGGGACGACGTGTCGCCGCCGGGGCCGCGGCTGCCCGGCGCCGACGTCGTGCCACCACGCTCGGCGCTGCCCGGACGCTGCTCGCACGCTGCCCCCAGCGCCAGGGCGCTGATCACTGCCAGGACTCCGATCATTGCTTTCTTCATCTGCTTCCTCCTGTTCCGGACACCGCTCCTCGAGGGGTGACGACGGCAGACGCCGGATGGAAGGGGTTGACAGACCAGCGCCAGGAGGGTCGCCGGGCCTCCCGCGGCGAGGCGTGGTAGAGCGACCCGGCGGAGAGGCCCCTGACCACCGCGACTGCCTGGTTCCTCGGATTGCTTCTTGGCATGCGCCATGCCCTCGAGCCCGACCATCTCGCGGCGGTCTCCACCCTGGTCACCGAGGAGGATGACCCACGCTCGGGCCTCTGGCTGGGCGCGTTCTGGGGGCTCGGCCACACCCTCGCGCTTCTGGGGGTGGGCCTGGTGCTTGCCTTGCTGCGCACCACGATGTCGGACCGTCTGACCGTCGCTTTCGAGCTGCTGGTCTCGGTGATGCTGCTCTTCCTCGGGCTCCGCGCCCTGGTGCGGGCGCGCGCAGAGATGGCCGGAGGCGCGCCGCAGCGGCACGAGCACGGCGGACGGCTCCACGTCCACGCCGGGGCGGGCGCGCACGTTCACCTCGGTCGCCGTGCCTACGCGGTCCGACCCCTGGTGGTGGGAATCGTCCACGGCCTCGCCGGAAGCGGCGCGCTCACCGCGCTGGTGCTCGCCGGCTTCGATACCAACCTCGAGCGGCTGGCCTACACGCTGGTCTTCGGCGGCGGCTCGGTGCTGGGAATGGGGCTGCTCTCCGGCATCGCGGGGTGGCCGCTCGCCCATCGGCTCCGCACACCCCGTGCGCGGGGCTGGACCAGCGCCGCCGCGGGGACGCTGAGCGTGGCCATGGGCCTGCTCTGGGGCTGGCCGCTCCTGCCGAAGCTGCTGAGCTAGGTCAGGGCGGCCGCAGTCGGGGTCCGGGTCGGGTCGTCGTCAGGTGGGCGGCAGTCGGCGAGGTCCGGGCGGCCGCAGTCAGCTAGGACGCCGGCTTCTCCAGCGCGTGGACCGCGAGGAGCGACGCCAGGGTGAGCTGCACCACCGGCTCGGGCCGCCGCGCGAAGGCGATGAGCTCGGCCACGGTGCGCGTCCCGTCGGCGTGCGCGAGCAGGTCCGATTCCCACCGCTCCAGCTCGATGTCCGACTGCGGATAGACCGGCTGCCGCGAGGGGACCAGGCGATCCTCGAGGGCGAGGATGCGTTTCACCCGCTCGGCCTTGTAGAGCTTCTTCACCCCGCGGACGATGAGGTTGGCCGGGTTCACGTCCAGCTTGAGGGTCTCGCCCCGGGCCTTTCCGCCGAAGGACATGACGTACGTGCCCTCTTCCCAGGCGAAGAGCGAGTAGATGATCGACTTCACCTGTTGCCCCACGTAGTAGAGGCGCTCGGTGTCGCGAAGCAGCCCGCGCTCCACCAGGATGTCGCCGGTGCGCCGCTTGGTCTGCTGGGCCATCAGCGCCACGTCCGCGAGCTGCTCGGGCCGGATCTTCCCCGTCCGCACCAGGAACTGCCCGAGCCGGTCGGAGAGAAGGTTGGAGAGCGAGAACACCGGCATCCCGCCCTCGAAGTAGACCACCTTCTTCACCTGCCCACGCTGCACGCCGAGCTCGCCGGTCTCGCGGGTCTGGAAGAAGGCGGTGATGAGCGAGGGGAGGTTGTCGCGGAGCTCGCCGCGGCGGAGGGCCTTCGTCGGGGGCGGCGCCGGAGGGGTCCCGACCGGACGGGTCCGCACCAGCGTGTCCGGGAGGCGCTCCATCGGCCTGGCGCGGAGGTCGGCCCCGTGGAGCTCGGCGCTGCCGTCGTCGCTGCCGTGGCTGACCTTGATCTTGCCGGTGAGCTCCATCGTGTCCGGCTGGTCGTCCTCCTCGATGTCGATGTCCAGCTCGACCTCGAACTCCTCGGTGCCTCCGGACGCGCTGGGCAGCGCGGCCGGGACGTGCTGGGCCACCGCCTCGAGGAGCTTCCGCGCCTCGAACGGCTTCTCGAACCAGGCGACTGCGCCGTGCTTCTGCTTCGCCTCCGCCCCGTGCTTGCCGCCCTTGAAGACGCCGGTCACGAAGATGACCGGGAGCTGGGGGAACTCCTTCCGGAGCTGGTCGGCGAGGTGGTACCCCATCAGGTCCGGGAGCAGCACGTCGAGCACGGCCAGGGCCGGCGCGTTGCCCCGGGCGACGTCCAGCGCCTGCTTGGCCTTCGAGGCCGACACCACGTCGTAGCCCGCGTCCTCGAACAGGTGCGTCAGGAGCGAAAGCAGCTCCAGGTTGTCGTCGACGACGAGCAGGCGCGGGCGCGGCATATGTCGTGACGACGTTAACAAATCCATCTCACCAGAGAGGATTTCCGACGCGTAGGCGACGCGCACACTCGCTGCGACACATCGTTGCCACTGCACAGCCGGCACGCGCTGCAACGCTGCTGTGCTCGCAGCCGACGGGCATTCCAGCCTGAACGTTCGGGTGAGCACGGCCAGCGTCGGGACGAGGGTGTCCCGCCTCGTCCGGCTTGACCTGTCCGGTGTCGGCCCCCACGCTGCCAGGCGATGAAGCGAGCCTGGGCGGCGGGGTTCCTCGGGATGTGGACGGCGTGCGCACCCGCCGGGCACGGCAGTCGCCCGCCTGCGCCCGAACCGGCGCCGTCGCCGGGGATGATCGCCACTCTCGGGTTCGACCAGGCGGTCCGGATGGGGAGCGACTACGTGAGGCAGTCGACGGGAGTCGGAGACGCCACGCTCCTCGCCAGCCAGGAGACGCCGGCGGGATTGCTCCAGCTCACCTTCGACCTCGGCCCGGGCAAGTTCCCCGTCCGGGTGACGGTGGACCGGATCAACGGCCAGGTGACGTCGATGGAGCCCGTCCAGGGCGTGACCCAGCCGGCGCAGTAGCGCTTGACTGCGCCGGAGGCGGGGTCCCAGGCTCCCGGCTCGTGCGCTTCCGCTCCTCCGGCTGGCTCGGCGTGCTCCTTGTCTGTGCCGGGTGCGCCGCCGCCGGGCACGGCGATCGACCCCCTGCGCCGGGTCCCGCTCCCTCTCCCGGCGCCATCACCAGCCTCGGCTACGAGGGAGCGGTGAAGGCGGGCAGCGACTACGTGGCTGCCAGCACCAACGTGCCGAATCCCACGCTCGCCCGGAGACAGCTGCTGCCCAGCGGGATGCTCCAGCTGGACTTCGACCTCGGTCCGAGCGTCCCCGAGCCGGTTCGGGTGACCGTGGACCCGGACAAGGGGAAGGTCCATTCCCTCGAGCCGGTGCAGCAGATCCCCGGCATCCTCACCCCGGCCAAGCCCCGGTAGTTGCGCGGCCCCCACCCTCTCCGCTACGTGACCCCCTTCCTCCGCAGCGAAGGGTGATCGAACCGTCATGGCCGAGAAGCTGACCCCTCGGGAGAAGAACTTCTCCGAGTGGTACGTGGACGTGGTCCTCAAGTCGAAGCTCGCCGACTACTCCGACGTCAAGGGCTGCATGGTCATTCGCCCCAACGGCTATGCGGTCTGGGAGAACATCCAGCGCGGGCTGGACGGGATGTTCAAGGCGACCGGCCACAAGAACGCTTACTTCCCGCTGCTGATCCCCGAGAGCTTCCTCCGCAAGGAGGCGGAGCACGTGGAGGGCTTCGCTCCGCAGCTGGCGGTGGTGACCCACGCCGGGGGGAAGAAGCTCGAGGAGCCCTACGTCATCCGGCCCACCTCGGAGACCATCATCAACTCGATGTTCGCCCGCTGGATCCAGAGCTACCGGGACCTCCCGATGCTCCTGAACCAGTGGGCCAACGTGATCCGCTGGGAGATGCGCACCCGGCTGTTCCTCCGCACCACCGAGTTCCTCTGGCAGGAAGGCCACACCTGCCACGAGACGGACGCCGAGGCCGAGGAGGAGACGCTCCGGATGCTGGAGGTGTACCGGACCTTCGCCGAGGAGTGGATGGCGATGCCGGTCCTCGCCGGACTGAAGTCGGACTCGGAGAGGTTCGCCGGGGCGGTCCGCACCTACAGCATCGAGGCGATGATGCAGGACAGGAAGGCGCTCCAGGCGGGGACCAGCCACAACCTGGGCCAGAACTTCGCCCGCGCGTTCGGCACCCAGTTCCAGGGCCGGGACGGCCAGCAGCACTTCGTGTGGCAGACCTCGTGGGGGGCGTCGACCCGGCTCGTCGGCGGCCTGGTGATGACCCACTCGGATGACGCAGGCCTGGTCCTCCCTCCGAAGCTGGCCCCCACGCACGTGGTGATCGTGGTCATCGGTAAGGGGGAGGAGCGCGGTCCGGTGGTCGCGAAGGCGCAGGCGGTGGCCGAGGACCTCCGGAAGGCGGGCCTCTCGGTGCTGGTGGACGACGACGAGAGCAAGGGCCCGGGCTTCAAGTACTTCGAGTACGAGCTGGCCGGCGTCTGCCTGCGGATGGAGCTCGGTCCCAAGGACCTGGCGAAGGGCGCCTGCGTGCTCGTCCGCCGCGACGACCGGAGCAAGGAGTCCGTCCCCCTCGACCAGGCGGTGGCGGTGGCGAGGGCCAAGCTCGATGCCATGCAGAAGGCGCTGTTCGAGCGGGCCAGGGCCTTCCGGGACGCGAACACCTTCGTCGTGGGCTCCCTGGAGGAGCTGAAGAAGCGGGCCGACGACGGCTTCCTGGTCGCCCAGTGGTGCCTCGCCCCGGCCTGCGAGGCCCGCATCAAGGAGGAGACCGGGGGCGTCACCTCCCGCAACCGTCCGTTCACCCTGAAGCAGGAGCCGGGCAGCTGCGTGGTCTGCGGCAATCCCAGCCCCGGCGCGTGGGTCTGGAGCAAGGCGTACTAGGGTCCGGTCCTCCCCCGGAGGGCTGGACATCGTGACCACCTGTCGTGCGCGAGGGCCCTGGGTACTCGTCGCCCTGCTTCCTTCCCTTGCCGTTGCCGGGACCACCGAGCGCATGGCCCTGGTGACGGCCAACGGTCGCATCGGGACCCTGGTCGTGACCAGCCAGGGAACGAGCGTGGACGTGGACTGGCGCGTCGACGACAACGGTCGCGGTCCGAAGATCCGCGAGCATGTCGTCCTCGGGCCGAACGGCCTGCCGACCTCCCGCACCATCGCGGGAACCGCGACGTACGGCGCCCCGGTGAAGGAATCGTTCACGGTCGAGGGCACACGCGCTCGATGGACCAGCCTCGACGACCAGGGTGAGGCGGCAGCGGGCCAGGCGCTGTACGTGGACAACCGTGGAAGCCCCTGGACGCTGATGCACTTCGTCCGGGTCCTCCTCGGGAGCAAGGGACTGACCCGCGCCGCGCTGCCCTCGGGGACCCTCCGTCTCCAGAAGCTTCGGCAGGTGACCGTCGGGCCGTCGCGGGAGCGGGTCCAGGCCTACGCCCTCTGGGGTACTTCGCTGGGAAACCCCACCCTGCTCCTCGTTCGCGGCACCACGCTCGTGGCGTCGGTCAGCCCGTACGTGGTGCTGACCCGCGAGGAGCACGCCGGTCGCTTCGCCGAGCTCTCGGGGGTGGCGCGGGAGCTGAATGCCGAGCTCCTCCGGGATCTCGCGAAGCGGCTCACCCACCGGGTGGACGGTCCGGTCTGGATCACTGGCGCACGGCTGTTCGACCCCCTCACGGGCACCGCCACCACGGGGCAGAACGTGGTGGTCTTCCGCGATCGCATCGTCGGGCTGCGCCCGGACTCGCCTCCGCCAGGGGCGACGGTGATCGACGCGAAGGGTGGAACGCTCCTACCCGGCCTCATCGATTCCCATGCCCACCTGGGCGACTGGGACGGGCTCCTGGACATCGCCTCCGGAGTGACTCACGTTCGCGACGCGGGGAACGACAACACCTCGCTCCTGGCCCTGATGCCCCGCTTCGACTCGGGCGAGCTCATCGGCCCCCGCATCTTTGCCAGCGGCTTTCTGGAGGGGAAATCGGCCTTCAACGCCTCGGGCGGCTTCACGGTGCAGACCGCGGAGGAGGCGGTGGACCGGGTGCGCTGGTACGCGGACCACGGTTTCTGGGGAATCAAGATCTACAACTCGATGCCGCCTGCCTTCGTGAAGCCGATGGCTGCCGAGGCCCACCGGCTGGGGCTCCACGTCTCGGGGCACGTCCCGGCGTTCATGACCGCCGAGCAGGCCATCCGCGACGGGTACGACGAGATCAACCACATCAACCAGCTCCTGCTGATGTTCGTGCTCCGGCCGGGAGAGGACCCGCGCACGCCGCTCCGCTTCACGGTGATCGGCGAGCGGCTGGCGGACCTGGACCTCCAGGGGGCGGAGTTTCGCCGCGTGGTCCAGCTGATGAAGGAGCGCCGGACGACACTCGACGCGACCGTGGCCACCTTCGCTCCGCTGTTCGTGGCCCGGCCGGGAAAGGGTTCTGCCACCGACGCCCCATGGATCGACCACGTGCCCGCCCCGGTGCAGCGGGACCGGAGGACGCTGGTCCTCGACCTGAAGCCGGAGCAGTACGACCGGTACGACGCGAGCTGGAAGAAGCTGGAGCAGGTGCTCGTGACGCTCCATCGCGAAGGAATCCCGCTGGTTCCGGGAACCGACGATCTGGCTGGCCTCGTGCTTCACGGTGAGCTCGAGTCGTGGGTGGCCGCGGGCCTGACTCCGGTGGACGTGCTCCGGGCGGCGACGCTGGGCGGCGCGCGCTTCCTCGGCCGTGACGCGGAGCTGGGAACCATCGCCGTGGGCAAGCGGGCCAGCCTCTACCTGGTGGACGGCGATCCCCTCACTGACATCGGCGCCATCCGGCGGGGGCGACTGGTGGTGAAGGACGGGGCGCTGTTCTTCCCGGACGAGATCCACGGCGCGCTGCAGGTCACACCCTTCGGCCGGCACGTCGAGGTCCAGCCCCCCGGAGTGGCGCGGCCAGCGAGCCGCTGAGCCTGAGCGGAGCCAACGCCGAGTGGTTCGGCGTTAGCATCCGGCGCGTGCGCCTGTTCCTCGCCGGCGTGGTCCCGGATGCGGTGAAGCAGACGCTGCACGCGCAACTGGAGCCGGTGCGTGCGGCGACGCGGCAGGCGCGATGGCTGCCCCCGGAGAGCGTCCATCTGACGCTGGTGTTCCTCGGCTCGGTGCCTGACGCGTCGGTCCCTCTCCTGCAGTCGGCCTTCGGGACGGTGTGCGGCCGGCATCGTGCGGTCCGGCTCACCCTCGGCGGGGTGGAGACCTTCGGGCCTGCTCGTTCCCCCAGGGTGCTGGCCACCACGCTCTCCGGGGAGGTCGAGGCCCTGCAGGCGCTGGTCACCGACGCTCGCCGGACGGCGGAGCCGCTGGTCGCGCTCGAGCCCGAGCGGCCCTTCCGTCCGCACCTCACCGTGGCCCGG
>Ga0105104_10000350_pt1 | contig 35119 bp, 34 predicted proteins | sample PPLLaktember2015_3_FD_87034 | JGI IMG/M metagenome (GOLD analysis project Ga0105104, IMG submission 87034) | Freshwater sediment microbial communities from Prairie Pothole Lake near Jamestown, North Dakota, USA - PPLs Lake P7 Core (6) Depth... | ecosystem: Environmental > Aquatic > Freshwater >... | reverse complement strand
GAACTTGAGCTTGAGAAGCTAGAGCTACAAGAACAGGAACTACAAGAGCAAGAACTTGAGCTTGAGAAGCTAGAGCTACAAGAGCAAGAGCTTGAGCTTGAGAAGCTTGAGCTACAAGAGCAAGAACAAGAACAGCTTGAGCTTGAGCTTGAGAAGCTAGAGCTACAAGAACAAGAACTACAAGAGCAAGAGCTTGAGCTTGAGAAGCTAGAGCTACAAGAACAAGAACTGCAAGAGCAAGAGCTTGAACAGCTTGAAGAACAGCTACAGGAGCAAGAGCAAGAGCAGCTTGAACAAGAACAACTTGAACAAGAACAACTTGAACTTGAGCTACAAGAGCAAGAACAAGAACAGCTTGAACAAGAGCAAGAACAGCTTGAGCTACAAGAGCAGGAACAACTTGAGCTTGAACTGTGCTCATTGTCTTCTGTAGGCTCCAAAGATAACCGTACTGTTCCTTTAGTAGCTAGAATAATTCCATCTAATATTGCTTGACGCAATTGGTAACTGTCAAGAACCTGCTTTGCCGTAAACTTTGTTCCAAGGTCAAGAACCATATTATCAGTTGTTGTAACAGTGCGTACCCCATTAGTCAGTGTGACAGTTTCCTGTTTCTCACCTAGCCACACCTTTTGGTTTCCAATCATACCAACCCAATCCGTTCTAAACGTATTGAGTGTTATTTTTATTGGATGCCCGTTTTCGGCATGAATTATTAGCTGCGGAATTGAATAGGCCATTTTGTACCTCGCTTAATATTAGTCAATAAGGTTTCTTACTGCGTTGTCCTTGATACACGCGATCAGCCTTCTAGGATCTTCATCAACCCACGCATCTTCATATTCAGCCGTAACCTCTTTCGGAACGCCATAAATATCTTCTACAAATCCAGAAAAATCTTCAAACGATGCCATAGACGTTGCTTTTCCATCAAGATATTCTGCTACAACTTCACCAATGTTTTCTTCATTCACACCAGTAAAGTTGCGCCCTTCTGCAAGGTCATAGGCACTACCATCGTCTCCGTCCGCGCCAGAAGCAGCCTCCACTTTGTTTTCATAAGTGATTGCTAGTGTTTTGTGGCTACCAAATGAGTCGTTAAAGTCGATATCCTCTTCCACATGTGCATCAAAGTTATCTAACGCACCTTTTTTAACTATTGATACTACTGTCTGGTTTCCACGCTCTCCCTGAATAATGACTGCAGGCCAGTAACTGTTAGCTTCCATCCATTCATAGATTTCTTTAGGCATATCATCAATATTATCTACTTCGATGATTGCCTTATCAGCGTAAAAGGCAGTCTTTTCATCTTCATTAATATAGATAGCTTCTGGATCGTCAAAAAATTCTTTTTCAAGTTCATTACTTTCTTGTGTATCTTTTGGGTATACAAACTCATACTCCGGATCAGATGTTTCAAGTTCATTTTCAGGTTCCATCTCTTCTGTTTCGTCTGCCTTCACATCACGTGGTTCAAGATAGTTAGCAAAAGGAAGCTTATCTTCCGTTGAAAAGTTTGGTTCCATAGCAACATATGGGTCATTTGCTTTCTTATCAAGAGAAGCCTCAAGGTTAGAAATCTTGCTTTGAACCTTCTCAATTCGTTCTTGCGTTGATGTAGGTCCTGTGCCATAATCCTGTTGTTTCTTAACAGGGCTTTCGATTGCGGTTTTCCCCATGCTGTCGATAGCGGACATCGGGGAACCTTCAACGCCACCAAATCCAGTTATTAAATTATCCAACGCAGTAGGCTTAATTGAAGTATCACCAAACGCTTTTCTTAGTGAAGAGAAACACTCTTGAGCTTGAATACCATCAAAACCAGCAGACACCATAGCATTATAAATCCATACCCCAATCTTATCTTTATCCTCTTCTGAAAGAGTAGTCCAATCTTTCCAAGAGCTATGTGCCATTATTGCAGCGACAGGTTTATTGATATAATCAGACATATCTCCTCTATCCATACGTCCTTTAATCTTTTTCATGTTTGAAACAAAAACACGAATAATTCTTTCAGTAGCAGAGTCTGGTTCTTCCGTTGTCTCAATCCTGAGACCCTCATACGGACTTTTGTATTCATTTTCAGACACATCCCCACTACCAAAGGTAATGGTTGCGGTTTTCTTTGTCGCCGTCGAACCGTCGTCCACTCCTTTCCAAGCTAACGCTTCTTGCACCGTAGGAACTTTGCCGTTGTTAGCCTTAACCCACCCATCATATTCTTGTCTAGTTAGTGGTACAGATTCCCCTTGCGCATTTAGCTCTTCAACCCATACATCATAATTGGCGGTTTTTTTGGAAGCCTCCGTTTCCGACTTCTTTTGCGCATCATATTCAGCAGACTCTTTTGCGTCTGCGTCAGCCAGTGCAAAATCTTTGGTTAAGCTTCCACTTAGTTTCTCATTAAGCTTCTTACCAGCTTCCGTGGTTTCGATTAGCTTTCTAAAGGAATCAAATGGAATAATATAAACCGTCCCATCAACAGCTTCCATAACATAGTCTTCTAATGTCTTATCTAATTCTGCTGCGTCTTTTTCGGTAGATGCTTTTTCTTCCTCATTCATACCAGAAATTTCATTATCTTGATAACCGTCCCAAGCATCTTGCAGGGCATAGTCTGCGCCTTGTTGAGATACGGAAACATAAGCTTGCACCCAATTATTGCTCAGTTGTTGCCCAATTACTGCAACATTAACGGTATCCCGTGCGTCAGTAATTCCATCGCTATTGGCACCAACAATACCACAATATTCCAATTCTTTTTCAAGCTGTCCTACGTTAGTAGAAGTGTGATCTCCACCAGCCGTCTTCTTAGAACCAACCTTCTCCATGCGCCAAGTTATGTCTGCGTTTGGAAAGTCTTTTTCTATTTCGGCAACCTTCGATTTGGCTTGTTCATACGTTTGTTCGTCTTCGTCATCACCCCAAAAATTAAAAGAAGTTAGTGTTCGTTCCGTTCCAGCATCTGTAACGTAAACAGTATACATTTGACGAGCTGCCGTTTTCTTAGAACCTTTTACAGGAGCCTCAACCGAAGGTTCTTCAACAGCAGGCGCACCTTCTGGTGTTCCCATAGGAGTTCCAGCTTCTTCTGAAACCGTAGGTTCTGTTGGAGTCTTTGGCATTATATTTTTAGGTTCTTTGGCCTTCTTTGTAGGTTCACCAATTTGTTCAGGAGAAGGTTCAAGAGCTATATAATATTCGCCTTGCTTCAAATCTGTAGGATAAACCACAAATTCCTCGTCAGAAGATTTGGATTTTTCCGCAGGATTTTCAGGATTGACAAATATTGCATAGCATTTGTCTTTAAAAGTTTCCGTAATCTTACAAAGATTTACGGAACCAAACCTTATGCTTTCGTACACGATTAGTTGTCCTGGTGCTACTAGAGCAAGGTCAACCAAAACGTCACCCCGGCGATATTTGCCAAGTCCAGTTCCTGCTGATAATTTTTCCATAGTCACTCCTATCAACTTAACTTAAAAGATTTTTATCAATTTCAGTCCAACCATCAAACGACATCTGTGCATCGGGAGACATTGGGGCGGCAGAAGGTTCTGTAAGGTCAAGAACAATTATGCTTGATACTTTGTCAGCTTTGGCTTTTAGCTTCTGAAGATATTCTACAAGTTCCGCCCCTTTTAAAATCCTCTCCATTTGAACTCCACTGTCTAGTTGAGAGTCCTGAACGGTTTCCCCTTCATCGATATAAAAATCTTCCCCACCAAAGCTTATGTCTGGAAACGCAGCAACCATCTCATCTTTTGTCCCGTTAAACGTTGATATAACGGAATAGGTGGTTTCAGGTTTAACAGCAGCAGTCTTCTTTGCAGCTACCATACCCTTATACCGATGCAACGTTTCTCCTGTGGCTTCCTGAAATCTTTTTTCTATCTCTGCCACTATCTGGTCGTAGACAGGCTCAGGGTACCAGTTACGCAAACTAGGTTGCCAGTCATAATTTCCCTCATCGTTCTTAGAGGTGAAAAACCACTCAGAGGTATATGTTGCCCCACCGCCCACAGACTCATCCCCCTCTGGAAACTCCAAGGACATGTCCACTAATTTCGTACCGGGACGGTTTGCTTGGTCTGTTACTGTAAATTCTCTGACAGTCATACCCTCAAATTCCTTTGCAATGTCCGTATCCGACTTGAACCTATCGGCAGCAGTCTTTTTAGATGCACTTACACCCCAATTAACACTATTATCATCCATATGTTGCTCTTGCATATGAATTCTAGCGTCATCAAGACTGTCTTCCCCGTTTTTGGTGTATAAGTTAGGATTGCCATTTGCTTCCCTAACGTCTTTTATCCACTCCAACACATCAGCATCTTTAGGATAATAATTACCAAACACATCCTCATACCAATATTTAGCGTCTTCCCCGACAAAGGTTAACCCAATAGATACAGTCGATTCAAAGCTTTCCTGCTGTTCGTCATTAGAATACACCGTAACTGTAGCATCAACATTTTCAAGGTCTAAGGTTGTACCCTCTGCTATTCCACTACCTCTTTGATACCCACCAAAAAGCATGCCGTACGCATTATTCTTTTGTGGGATTGTTAACTCAAAAGTAGCCTTGGTATCTTTAGAATATTCCCCCATGTCGGATAAGCTAATGTCAGTAACCTTCAACAATTTTCCGGTAACATTTAACATCCCATCATCATATCCGTGAGCGTCAAATTTAACAACAGCCAAATCACTATTGGCTATATTACCTTTACTGTCAAGGGTTGCGCTCCCACTAAACTCAAAGTTCTCAAACCTTATACCAGCTCCACCACCCGCTGTTTTATTGGCTAACGCAGGATAGTGTTCATCCGAATACATCTTCTCTTCAAGATAAACCGTAATTTCATCGTCAGACCAATTTTGTCCTATTTCAGCAGGAACCCCAAAATCTTCTGGGCTTTCTCTAAAAGAGTCAATGTCTGTCTTAGACGTTCCAGCTAATTCGGAGGTTTTCACAGACGAGGTGTTTCCCCCTATTTTAAGACCCTCCACCCATTTTGTTAGGGTTGTAAAGTTACGCTCTTGTTCTGTTTCCCATGAGTTTCTCTTTTCGTTTTCAGCTTTGACCGTGTTCATTTGTTGCAAAATATCCTGACGGTACTGTTCCGCCTCTTCTTTTGTTCCAAACGAGACCCAACTATCGGTTCTTCTTTCAAGAATATCTTTAGGAGTCCCAAGAAAATTGCTGTTCCCGTAAAATGAGCCTATCCGCCTACCAGAAGAATCTTCTAGATAGACCGATGCGGTTTTAACAGACGACACTAATTCCTTCCACTGTTTAATCTCCGCTGGTTCCGTATCGGTAATGCTTTGCGCATTGTCAGTTGTCAACTCACCCTTTTCCAGCTTTGCCTTTATATCATTAGCAATGGTCTGGTCCGTGGCCACAAGGTGAACCTGATCATTCTCCACAAAAATATTCCAAGCACCTTTATAATAGCCTCCTTCCATCACCTTATTGTTTGGGTATTCGTTCCAGAAGTAGGCCAGCTCGTCAGACATGTCTTCCCCAATGTCTGCTTCCGAAGCTATATGAACAGTGATATCTTTAAGGTTGTGCGCAATCTTTTTAGAGCTAATATTACGTTTGCTAAGAAAGTCCGCTATTTCCCCATAACTCATAGACGAGGCACGATCTTTCTCTACACCATAGTTTTCAGGATTTTTCATAAATTTTTCAACTATTTCAGGGCGCACACCAGCTTTTTTTACAGATGGCTTTTTAACAGTAATATTAGGATCGTAGCCATCATGCCCTACCAATGATCTCTTAACTTCTGCAGGGTCTGTTTCACTATCCCATACTGTATCAATAACTTTGCCATCTAAAACAACATCCCAAGCCTGAGAACCGGAGGTTTTCTCTGAAGCAGGTTTTTTAGGAATCTTTTCTGTATTAACAGGACAATTTTTAGGATCCCCTTTTCCCTTCCAACCTGCTCCTGGATTTTTTCCTTTCATATACCACGGACCAGTGCCATCACGCTTTCCAGGCTCTATACCAGAAGTTTTTGATGTGCCTTTTTCAGAAGCCCGTTCTATTTCAGACATTGGGATAGTCATAATATCGGGGGAAGACGAAAGATCGTTTGGTTCTCCCGTCCCATCAACCTCTTCCGAAATAACCCTATCACGGATAGATGGATCAAAACGGTTTGTCTTAATACCGTAATCCACCGCCTCTTCCTTCGTATTGAAGGTTGGACTTACAGGTTCCATCATAGTAGTACCCAAAAGCCAGTATTTACCATCAGGAGTAGCCCAAAGTTCTGTTCCTGCGGTTTTCTTTACACCTTCAATATTACGCTTTGACAAGAAATCAGAAATGTCGCCATAACTCATAGAGGTTGCCTGATCTTTAGAAATGCCATAATTTTCAGGGTTCTGCATAAACCTCTCTACCACTTCCGGACGAACTGCAGCTTTCTTTGACGCAAACGATTCACCTTCACCAGATTCTGTTTCAAACTTCTCGTATTCCGCAAGCCCTTCTTGATGCCGTTCTTCACTAACAAATTCACCGCCAACAAAACCACTTGAAGAATTGGACAATAAGAAGTAAGGCTCAGATGTTTCAAACAACTTTTGTTCTTCAGGAGAAAGTTTGTAATAAGAATATACTTCACCTTCCCCAAAATCCAACTCATCTTCACCCGTATCACCGTTCATAGCCATCTCATAAAAGAATAAAGTGGCAATCCAATCACCCTCAAACTTTCCATTGTCTTTAATAATGTTGTTTTCGTCAACCGTATATCCCATAGCTTCTACAGCCGCTTTTAGCTGATCAAGCGTTTTAGCGTTAAGAACATCATCGGAGGCATCCGCTTTCACAACAAATCCTGCCTTTTTTACAACAATAGTAGGATCGTTTTTTCCAAGCTCTACCAACTCACTTTTAACATCTTCCTCTGTTGTGTTTTCATCATAATAAACAGTGTCTAAAAGTTTGCCGTCAAGATACACTTCAAAAGGGCGAGTAGAACCATATGGGTTTTTGTCTGTTTTTTTCTCTTGTTGTTTTGAAATCCGTTCCGCATCATCTACATGCTGTAAGTGTGGATTGTTTTTCCCATACAACGCCATAAACTCCGCACCTCTTTTAGTTTTAAATGGCCCAATTACATAGGAGTACGTCTCTCCGTGAGATGCTTCTGTAGGCGTAGTATCGGAATTAAAAACTTCACGAACATTGGTTTTATAATTAACACCCACATAAATAGAGGAGATTTTCTTGGAACCTTCAACACCTTCCACAGATGTATTAGGTTCAACCTTCATGATTCCAGACGGTTCAAAGTTTTTCTTTACAAGCGCATCGATCCAATGATTTACAAAAGCATAAAAAGTGTCCCGACCCTTATTTCCTTTACCATTAAGTATTTCCTGCGCCCAACGTTCATTAGCTTTATACACCTGCCCAAACTTATTCGTAAGCATCGTTATAACTGCTTCAACCTTATCCGTTGGCACATCTTGGCGAGAGTCCACAGCGGTTTCAATCACCAGCCAAGGTAACAGTGGATGCTCATCATTAAAATCGGTTTGCCAATCTCCAGTGTATTTGAAAGAGGAGGTTTTTATGGAACCTTCTTTAACCTCATTAGTGACTTCTGTTTTTTCAGATAATGCTGGCATATAAGGAGGATTGGATTGGTAATGGTCGCGCAACCCTTCTATGGCATCCTCATAACTGCTTTTATTGTTCTTATCACCATCATATCGACCCTCTCCCGTAACCCCTTCATCCCCAAGATGCTTCTTATGCTCTTCGGGAATGTTATCAATAAGGTGTTCTCCATAGTAATCTGGGGTAGAGTCGGCATTCTCCAACACATCCATGTTTAGTTGGTCTCTTTCTTCTTCTGACAACCCTTCTTTTGCATATTCTTCTGTGACGATTGGGTATAATAAATAAGACCCATCGGTAGAGGCAATATACGTTACTTCATTTTTGTCATACAAATAATAAGTAACAATAGCATCCACTTTTTCCTTAATATCATCAGCCCAATAGTCTGTTTCATCAATCCCAACAATCCAAAAATCTGGAGCAATGTTAGTTTTTTCATTAAGTGCAATTTTCTTGGAAGCCTCTTTAACTTTTACAATAGCAGATCTTGGACAACCTTCAGATTTCATAACCTTATTAATTGCACCCTCTTCACTTTGTGCAGACGTTTGAATATTGACAGTACCATTATCGTGTTTTACTGTCAATACATACTTTTTATCCACGCCAACCTCAGCGGTTTTCTTAGATGCTTCTTTACCCCCGTTATTTATAAACGTTTTGCCACAATCTTTACATTCAGAAACTCCCTGATTCCCATTATCCTGCCCATCATGAATAACCTTAGCAGTATTTATGTTTTTAGAACCACAGAAAGGACAGCTAGTAGATAACACAGAGGTTTTCTTAGATGCTTCAAGTTGGTTGCCTGGATCTTTATAAAGGCTCCATACCCTATCCACCAACTCCTCGATGGTTTCTACATGTTCGTCCCCTGTCTGCTTAAATGTAGACACGTATCCCATATCTTTCAGTGCCTGAACAGCCTCTTCTTGTGTTTCTGATGCCTCTATCGCTTCCTGCTGCATTATCACATCGGACTGAGATTCTCCGAAACTTTCGGGATAGGCTTCTGCGGCGGTTTTCTTAGAACCATCAACAGCATTACCCGGATCTTTATGTAAACTCCATATCCTGTCTACACATTCTTCAATTGTTTCTACCCTGTCAGAATTGCTGTCGGGAGTAAAGGTGGATACATAACCCATATTCTTGAGCTTTTGAACAGCCTCTTCAGGTGTTTCCGAAGACTCTATCGCCTCCTGTTGCATTACAACATCAGACCAAAATTCACCACCAGCGGTTTTCTTGCCAATATTGTTAGAATCTCTTATTTTCTGAAAATCTATTCGCATTCCCGTACCCTCACAGGCAGGGCAGTTGTCCCGTTGAACTCCTGGCTTACAGGAACAAGGCTCTCCGGTTTTAGGTTGGTATTCCCTACCAGCGGTCTTCTTAGACTGTTCCTTTTTAATGTCAGGTTCGTTTTTTGGTGCTTTCTTATCAAACCACTCGTCAAATTCGTCACCGGAGGTTTTCTTACCCGCAACCTTCTCAAAGTCAAAACCTCCTATACTTGCACCCCCTTCTGCATCAACCGCGTCAAATTGTGCAGTCTCACCATCCTTGGAGGTTCCCGTGATCCACCAATGTCCATGCTCATACACAGGTTGAAAGGTTTCCATTTCAGCAGCGTAATCCGATACGGCAAAACACTGTTTAATTTCTTCGCCTGTTTCTGGTGACGGGTCTTCAGATGGAAGTTTTTCAGCAACCTTCTTGGAACCTTCTACATTATCACTTGTCATGGAATTATCAAAATTGTGTATCTCTGGAAAACAGGCTTCAATAAGTACAGGATCATTCACATACTCTGCCATTTGTGCATCAAATTCAGGAGTGTCAGGAGATAACGCTTTTCCATCTTCATCAAAAAACATATCAACGCCATCCCCCATACCTTTATGCTCTCCTGTAGGGATATAAACAATGGTGTAATCATGAAAGGTGTTAACAATTCCAATTTTTCCATCTTTAGAAACCCAATCGTAATTTCCAGCAACCTTCTTAGGTTCAATACCATTCATAAGGTTGTCAACATCCTTATCAGCCTTAATAGTTGATGGATATCTCATCCCTCTAACCTTCTTCTCAAAACCTTCGATAAGTGTGCCAAGATGCTGCTTTATAGCATCAACAGTTAAAGGATATTTTAGGCCAGTCGAAACAGAAAACTCTTTCCCAAGATCTATTGAACCTTCCTTCATAACCATCGGAATAGTTATTTGCGAAGAGCGCTTATAATGCGGAGATGAAATTCTTACATTCCATTCAATCTCACCGTCCGTAGCCTGCCCTTCTTTGTTAACCGCTGAAACCTTCACTTTATTTAATGAGCTTCTATCAATGTACGCCACACCCTTTGCGGTTTTCATAAAATCTGAAAGAATACCTGCGGAAGCTGAAAGAATGTTGTCATAATTTTTAAGATCACCAATCATTGGAGCAACCTTCTCAACATCACCAACAGGATTGTATGTAGGAATGTCTTCTTCTGTATAGAGGGAGTCAGAAGGTTCTTGAAACGCCTCTTCCGAAAGCGGCCTTCCAACCTCAAATTTGTAGATTTTTATATCATCTTTGGAATATACCACCCCATCTTGATCTTTGAATGCGCCATTAGGATAGACCTCATCAATCAGAACCGTAAGCGTAGAACCATCAACAGGGTTTTGCCCAACAACAATAACACCCTTTGCAAACTCCTGTTTTTCATACATTTGATCGCCCATATCAGGAGAAAAGGAGTTGTCAAGGCACATCTGGCTCATTGACATCGGAATCAAAATCATATAGTCACCACCAAACATGCCTCCGTTTGTGGCATACCTTCTGCCAGCAACCATTGTGTTAACATCAGCGTTAACCATACCTTTTATGGACTCCGCAATGTGTTCTTTCGAACCTTCAACAGAATGAACAATCTTGTCGTCTTTGTTGGCATGTACTTCTAAACGAAATTTTGAATTAAGCTTTTCGTTTATTTCCTTAATAACGGAGTCGCCCGAATAAGGAAATTGGTGCAATCCAAGCTTGTCTATATTCTGCTCAAGCTCCTGAAGGTTTTTTGCAATCGTATGAGTAGAACCACACTTTATCTGGAACCTTCCACGTTTCATTGCAAAAACTTGCAAACCATCCTTATTGAACAACTCCTGATACGCATCAGAAGAAGCCATGACATCACTGGCTGAAACTATTAATTTTGACATTTTACTCTCCTATTACATAACCATAAGGTTTTCACTGTCAAGAAAGTCGTTAAATTCCTTTGTAGAAAACACACCAAGAATCTCGCCTTCATCGGAAGACAATTGAATCTGATTGTTAGCCAAACGTCTGAAATTTGTGGTTTCACCCGTTTCACGATCCGCAATCTTGCCCACCCGCTTTATAGCTGCAATATTTTTTGGATCATTAAACTTCTTAACATCTTCCTCTTCGGAAGCAGTCAAGGAAATATCAAGCATGTCATGAATTTGTTCGGAAGCTAATGAGGGGTTCTCTGCAAACAGCTTTTGTCTTCCAGAAACAATTTCTGATTCAGAAACTCCATCAAGTAAACCAGCCGCGTCATCATCACCAAAACCAGCAGCACTATAGTCAAGTTCTTCTTTAACAATACGCCCACCAACCTTACGTGTCATGGTTCTTGGACTAAATTTCAAATCTTTTTCTAAATCCATGTTTGCTCCTTAGTTTACTCTTGAACGGCCCGTTTTTGTGTCCATGATAAGCTGAATTCTTCCTGCACGATAATCATTGATTACATCACGTCCACGTTTTAACAACTCCTCAATACCCTCATAATCTTCAACATTGAACCTTTGTCCTACTACTGAATTAGAGTCCATTTTTATCTCTGACAATACGCTATCGTCAAGTATTCTGAATTTTTGAGTTTGAGCTTCTTTTGCAATTGTAATGGCATGTAATTTTTCTTCTATCGTGTCCAAAGAATCCTTAAGCCAGTCGTCAAAGCACGTATGCATATCCCAATGTGTGATAATTCCACCAACAACCCTCTCATCTTTCCTTTGTGACGCAACAAGATAATTTTCAAAGAGTTGCGTCAAGTAATCCTCTTTGTCAAATGAGACGTTCCTATTAAGTTTCGCTGTAATTCTCTCAGGAACAGCCTCTTTTTCATTGTTTTTTTGCAGATCAGCCATATTACCTCCACATAAAGTACTCCATATTAGGGCTAAGGAATTGCCGCAAAAGCGAACACTTTTGAATGGTTAGGAAACGACTTTCAGTATTTTGGGAAACTTTCGGAGTGTTTTGTAAAAACCTTAAAGAACGTAAAAATCGTTAGAGTCGGACACCCCTTGGGAATTTGCTCTGTGATTGTTGTTTTGTCTTTTGGCTTACGCTACGAGAGCCGTACCCTTGGCCTAAGCCGGGGAACAAGTCTGAATGGATGATCCTTTTTCCAAACTGCTGCTGCATTTGGCCGCTAAAGGGGTTCTGCTGCGTTCTAAAGGCAGTTCCTTGGATTCCAGAGGTATGACCAGCCCCACCAATAGTTATGCTTGAGGGCGCTCTACCACGCCTAAACTGAATATTGTTGACTAGTGAACCTAACAATAAGGTAGTAATGCCGCACCATGTGTCTGAAATATCTTTTTTGTGCTTTGATGACCCTGGCTCCACATTGTTTGTACGTGTCCTTGAAAGGTGCTTTATCTGTTCAACACCCTTTACGGATTCAGGCATATTTGGTGCTAAAAATCTGTTGGTATAGAGGATGGTTTTGAAAAACCCATAATCTTCCCCTGAAAGGTTATGCTTATCGCATAATATCTTATGCTGTCTCAACTCAAAAATACCAGTTCCGCTGTTCCACTGATCCCACCATACAGCCTTCAACGGAATAAATTTCAAAACGTCAGTGCAAACCTTCGCCATCGATCCAATGTCCACAATTCTCTTTAGCTTCTTATCAGGTTCCCATACAAGGGTATCATCAAGGATAACACATTCTACATCCCGTGTTACTGCCCCTTCTATGAGCTTTACCCACTCAAGATGCCCGAATGATAAAGAAGCGTCACACACCGCATCACCCGCATCCAACCATGCAACATAATCCGCATCCATATTTGGAGACCTGTTTAGCCCAACAATCTTCTTTCTAACATAATATATAGATGCACCATAACCATCATTTGACGAGATATATTCTGTTTCAACCTTAAAAAGTTTTTGACGCTCTGGACGAATAGCTGTATCAATCTTCTCAATATATTCAATATACGCCTCACCAACCGCAGGAGGGCGTAACAGATAAAACATTTTTGCGTCTTCAGGGTTCTTTTTAAAAAACGCCTCATCCAACTCTACAGGAACTTTTACAATATCTGGTAACTTTTCTGTCCCTGCATTAAATTCAAAGGTTTTATTAGAATAGAACCGTTTTGGTTTTATTTCTTCTTGAAGCCCTCTTGAAAAGAAAATACCAGACCCTTCTTCTAATGCTTCCTTTTCCAACTCAAACATTATATCATCATCAGTACGAGGGTAAGAAATAACCATCCCCAAACCCATAAGAGTTCTAGTGTTTCGAGAACCCTGTGAAGACCGTAGTACGGATAGAATCTTTTTTGCCAGATCGCGCCCAATTTCAGAAGTCCAACCAGAGATTTCATCACAAATATGAAAGATGATATTATAACCTTCAAGTGATTGCGGAGAGCCAGAGTTTTCAGAAAACGCCCTTACCTTTTTGTCCATCCATTCAACAGATCTCGTTAGAATTTTACACGTTGGAAACAGTTTTCCTTTTTTAGAAAGAACCTTTCCACGATCAATAATATTATATTTATCCATCATCCATTTCCACGACAACAATCTGGAACGGAACTTTTCAAAGTAAACCTTTTCAGCCTGTTTACCTTTGCTACCAATGTTCAAAATGTCGCAAGGTTCGTTTGTACCAAAACCAAAGAATTGCGCGGGGTCTTTCAGACATAATAGAATATAGCTCAAATAGGCATGAACAAGAGCACAAACATAATCCTTGCCTGAATTATGATTAAGAATACCATTGGCTGTGAAATAATTTGGGGTTTCTTCGTCCACTGTTAAGTCGAATACTTCCCCATCACCAACATCTTCCATAGAAACTATTCTCTCTAATAAAATTAAGGGGTTGTCATTTGTATGCTCTACATATATTCTTACACCAGTAGTTAAATCCTTAACCGCAATATAGTTAAACCCAGTAAAAAATTCATGATCTGGAGAAACAGTAATCTCTTTTCCAGAGGATAACTTAACTTTAATTCTTCTGCTTTTACCTTTACTAAAAACATCTACAACCTTCTTTACCAATGTTTTATTTGTCGTTTTATCATAACATTTGATATACAAATCAATTTTTTTATCAACTACTTCTTTTACCGTATATGCCTTGTTTGTCCTCTCATCATATAACAACGTCTCTGCTGCTATACAACCTTTAGCCCAAAGTAATACACCGAGTTTAAATTTACGCAGTGTGGGATCAAACATTCGTTTTGGATCATCCCCAAGTATCTGCATACAATCATGGTACTGCCTATCAGACAACGCCCCTTCCTCCCCTTCTTTCCAGTTTCGCGGCAGAAGGTTCATGTGCTCTTTAGATTCACAGAAGGTTTTGAAATCTACAGGCTCATATTGCCAGTCTAATGATGTGGGGTCTTGTATAAGACTTCGTTTGTTTTCAAGATCAATTGCCATCTTTGTACCATAGTGGATAGACAAATCTTGTTTGTTACCTGAAACAGGTATAGCCGTTCTACCTATTTTTTTACTATGTACCTGCTCAAACGCAAAATCTAAATCGGCTATATTATCCATCTGTACCAACCATCGATAAAAAATACCTTTCTTTACACTTCTCACAGAACAGTGTCACAATTCCGGCAGGATCCTTATCCACAACACTCATATCTGGAATATAATTTGAGCACTTACATTCTGGACACACTACCGTTACAGCGTGTATCTTTAAGATTTTTGCCATATTTTTTTCTGTTGCAAACGAATGTTTAAATGTCAAGGCAGTAATAGAGCCAAACTCAGAAATAATGGTGTCTATTGCCTTATTAAGGTCATCTGTAGCTAGTACAACCTTCACAACAGCCATATCAAAAACAAGCTTTAAATCATAAACCTTAATTTGAGAGTTCATCTATAATTTTAAATACCTCCTGCCAATTAGTTACAACAAAATCAACATAGTTTTCATATGCTGCATTTCCATTATGTGGTGCGCTGAAACAAACAGTATAAAATGGATCCGTCACATCCCGATGTAGCCGCTGTTCGTTGTAAAAAGCCTCAAGATTCTTTAGTGAATCATCGATCATTACATCCCCATGCAGTAGGAATTTTGGGTATCCTAATATAAGATTATGTTTGACATCAAAGAACGGGCAGTTTTTAAGATACCATGTCACCTTACCCTTAGCTGAATTTGGGTCTCCCGAATAGCTTGTAACCACATAAAGATCATGCTTTTTATTAAGTTCTTCAAGCACAGTAATAGCTCCGTCAAAAGGGGTTAAATTTTCAAAAAACCCCTCACGCTCATAAATGTTATAAACTTTTTCACCACACTCAGGCTTGACAACCTTATGCACATCTGAAAAGCTCCGTCCAAATTGTTCCGTAGTAAGGGTATCATTATATAATTTATTGTACTCAAAACACCAATCTTTTAGCATATCTACAATAACAGAGTCACTATCAATTAGCAATCGTAACTTTTTCATTTTTTCCCCCAACTAATTCCGACAACGCATTCAAAACCTGCTTACGGTCTTCAACCCTTTTTACCCATGCTATAAAACCTTCTTTATCGTCAACCTGATTCCACAAATCCTTTATATGGGCCACTGCAAATTCCACAGGAAGGTTTTGTAGGGTATACAACCCAATTGGAATACCTAGATAAAAATAAGGATTGAAAGCGTATAGTTTTACCTCAAGATGTTCTGTTTCGCTGTTAGGTATTAGTTCAATATGTTTTATTGCAAATTGTGTGTCATCGTAGAAGCAAACCTTCTCTAAACCATCCAATACGATTTTGAGGATGTTGTCGAGATCAATATGGCGTTCACCTCGTAGAAAAACCTTAATATCTATTCCAAGGTTTTTGCGCCTGCTTTTGCATTTTTTACACTCAGCCGTATTGCCATATTTCTTACAAGGTTCCTTTTCACAATATACCCTACAACCAAAATATCCAGGGTGGTTTGTAGGGTAGTGTTGCCGAATATGCTTTTCAAATTTTGTTGTGTTGGGGTTATTATATACAAACCCCTTACCAAACCTTGGACGTTCTTTAGCAAATATTCGGTAGTCGTAAACAGGAGTTCCGTTAAGGTTTCGTTTTTGTGCCTTACGATTCCCAACCAAAGTTTTAACCCCAACCTTCATAGCTGGAACCGTAAACTCTATTGAATCAAAAATATCAATCATAGATTATTGGCTATTCCTTCTGGCGGCATAAAAATTTCATCTAATGTTTCATCAAGAAGGGTTGTTATCCCCTTTTTCATTTCAGCAAGGTTTTCCTCACTCATTTCTTCTTTTTGTACTTCCTCTTCCGCGCCTTTAAGCACGTTTGGAACAACCGTCATAAGTTGTTCTCTAATATTACTCTTCATCCCTTCATTAGCCTGTTTAGAATTGAATTTTAGAAGCAATGCCCTAAGCACCAATTTTAAAGTTAATATCTGCAAGTCTTTACATAAAAAAGATTTTCCAACCGTCTCTTTCAATTCTTGAAGTTCACACCCTAAAAAATCCATTGTACAGAAACAATATGTTGGACAATCTTCACAATGTTCTATCTTTTTGCATTCTTCACTATCAGGCTCAATATCAGGCATTTCTTCCATTTCCATCTTATTCTCCTATTGATTTGTACACATTGCTAACGCGATCCCAATGGTTATCTGAACACTCAATACTGTCTCGCAACCCTTTGTCCCCAATATTATATGCCCTGACAGCTTTTTCATAATCATAATAGTATCGAATAAGCCGTTGAGAAAAATAATACGTACCCCATTTTATATTTGTAACCCCATCAAATAATTTTTCATAAGAATAACTGTCACCAAGCTCACTGGCAACGGATGCTGCGGTAGATGGTTTTAACTGCATCAAACCTACTGCAAACTCCTTTTCCTTATCCCCTTTAAGCTTAGTCGCAACAAATGATCTTATAGAGGGGTCAAAATAGGACTCACAGTATATTTTTGCAACAATATACTTCCAATCAAGTTTAAGAAGACTACTATTTCCATGAATAGCCAATGAGTAGGGTTCTACATATTCTGCAGGACACTTTAACCTATGCATAGTAATAATAATACTATCCAAAGTCGTAATAGGCTTTTGAATATCTTGGTGCTTCGACTTTAGCAAAAGATTTGAATTAAACAAAAGTAGGGCAAAAATAAGTACAAAGCATGTTTTATTAATAATCTTTAATAAGTTTGAAAGTATTTTCTTAATTAATAGCATAGTACCTCCATGTTATTTTTCAAGAATTACGATATTAAACCAGTTCACTACCACTTCTCTTGGAACCAAAGATCTAAATTTAACAACCAAATCATCTCTGATTTTAAAGTTATGCTTGTTAAACAGGTCATCCCACCATAACCTCATTGACATATTCAAATGTCCGGAGATCATTAAATGTGCCTCCAAAGGGTGTGCAGGAGTTAAGTTGCAATCCTTTTCCGCATCAAATACCTCATTAGAGTTATTTGCTACTGGAAACTGCAAAAAAACCCACTTTCTAGCTATCCTATAAAATTCAGAAAGTACAAGATCAATTTGTGTTCTCCGAATGTGCTCCACCATATCACTACAAAAAATAAGATCATATGCCAAATCAGGTTCTGGAAGTTTAGTTGCGTCTCCTCTAAAAAGGTTTCCTTTTGCATAGTGATGTGGGTGCTCAACGGCCCACTCAGAAAAGTCATACCCACGAGCAGTCAACCCAAATCTTAATGCATAGTCAGTAAAACTACCTTGTCCTGCACCCACATCCAAAATAGACCCTATGTTTCCATCAAAGGTGTCCATAATTGCTTTACATACAAAGTAATTTCCAGACCAGTCGGTTCCTTTATATCCCCAAACCTTCGTCTCACCAGTAAGCTTGTCTATAATCTTTTTAGAACCTGTTTCAAAATAGTCTTTGTCATAATATGTTTGGTCAAACGCATCCATTAAATTACCTCTCTAATATAGTAAGGGTTATTGGGACACAATTGATAGCCCCACTAGTAGAAAAAGCAGTAACCAATTTTTTAATTGTGTCTTGATATAGATTGTCCAAATGAATATGTTTTAACCCAAGTTCCATAAGGTACTTTTGCTCTTGAAACAGTTCTATTGATTCCTTACCCCGTAGATGTGCAAATAAAATAGCAAGAACATCGCACCGTTTCAAACCTTGCTCACTCAAATAAGTAGTTAGGTGTTCTAAATCATATAATAAACCGTCAACGTCCTTACAATGCCATGTGTAGTATTCGGCAGAGCAAAATGGGGGGTATATTGATATGAAATAAACACCAGATTCTTTTCCAAATGATAGCCGCCAATCAGAAAAAGGCTCCGGAAAAAACACCTCAACTTTTTCCCTTGATTTTGCCAGTTCGTCCAAAATAAAAGTTTTGTTCATACCTTCCCCTTGTTTAAAATTTTTTTTATTTCCCAATCCAAATATGGCTTTATTGCATTAAAATATAACAGATGCCCATACTCACTCAAATGAACCCCATCAGACAAGACATGTTTTCCTTTATCACCATCATACAAACAACTTATTTCTACCTTTTTCTCCATATCTATTACATTAACAGAACATCTAGAACATACTTCCCTTATTATTTTATTATATTCTGAATTATCCTTCTCATATTTTATCTTAGTAGATGAATGATTGGTACAAGCAAAAATAGACCCTATCCCACATCCATGTAGTCTAGTAAGAATTTCCATAAAATTAGCCATAAAAGTTGTTTTAAAAACCCTATGAAACCCCTTCTCTGTTGCCCACTTATTACAATCATTCATTCCAAACTGCACCACAACTATATCATAGGAGGTATTAAAAAAATAATGTATCTTTTCCAATGCATCTCTTGTTGTGTCCCCATTTCTACTCATCATTGTAAGGACAATATTGACTTCTTTCTTATACTCATCTTCCAGTTGTTTTGATAGCAGGCAAGAAAAGGTTTTATGTATTGGAACCCCCTTTCCATTAATAATGGAGTCCCCAAAAAATGCAATCTTTATATCAGAGAGATGTTCCATACATATCCCCAACCTCTAGAAGAGCGTTTTTAAAAAGGTTAAACCAATTATAAGTTGCATGAACAAACTTATACCCCCTATCTGCTATTTTTTCTCTTTCCGTATCATGTTTAAGATAAAACTGTACCTTATCCAAACACTCTTTAGAGCTATCCGCATAGCACAAATTCTCACCGTCCCGCCCAAACATATCTTCTATTCCATCGACATGTTGGGTTATAGTAAAAGTTCTACAACCAAGTGATTGAAACAGCTTATGTGAAGCCATGCCGTGGTCAAATCTCATTGCTACTGGACAAACATAAATTTTATACAGTCCAATAATACCAGGCCCCTGTTCCGCAAAAAATGGATCTTTAAAACAATTTTTTGCCCAAGGCATCAAGTCCCTGCCATAATTTTGATATACATGCAAAGCATTTGGGATCGTATCACAAATGGGCTTGACAAGCATTTCATACGATTGTAATTTATACCCTAAAATAGCAGTTCCGGTTGACATAATATCATATTTTTTATTGGACGGCTTTTCATAGAAAGAGGACACTCCATAAGGAAAATATCCCACGGGAATCGGCAACAAACGCCTATAGGCATCAATCTCTTGTTTTACCATAGTAAGGAACGCTTTATTAGACCTGTGCGGCATAATAAGTGGAAGGGGGTCATCTTTTTTGTCCCTTGCTGGTGATTCAACCTTATAAAATATTGCATTTGGGAGGTTAAGGTTAGAAAAGGAGTTCCAACAACGCACTAAAATAATATCTGGTTTTACATTTGATATAATAGAATCAACACTATTTTGGGAAACTTCAGCCAATGAGACTGCGCCAAAAAAAGGAACTACATTTTTAAATGGGTTACAGTTATTATAAAAACAGGACACATTCCAATAGGAATCTTCCACAACAGGAAAGAACTGATGCCCCCTACCAATCCATTCTGACGCAAATGAGTACTCTAAATTGTACATATTTCCCAAATACAACAACTTCATTTTGACGCCTCTACGAGTAGATGCCAACCAAATTCTTTTCCTATTGCCCCACTATGTAATGAAAAAAAAGCGTCCACATCAGCTATATGTGTTTTTTGTACATCAAACTTTCTGCCAATATAACTTAGCTTTCTTTCTGTTTTCGGGTCTAAGCCATCATAAACAGGGTAGTCAATTTTCACATCAACTGTTGAAAAGTACCACAGCATATCTCGAACCTCAAACTCTGAATAGCATCTTGTATAAGGGCAACCTTCACGAAATTCTGAGTACTTTGATAATAGTTCATCCCTACTCAAAGAGGACTCCCCTAAAAACTTGTGCAGGTACAATATAGAGTAGTAATATAAAACAGAGTTTTTGTTATAAAGCATTAATCTCAAACATCCCTTTGGCTTTAATATTCTATGCGCGTCTGCAATAATATCTTCTATGTATGGAGTATGGTGCAGAACCCCGTAGGAACAAACCATGTCAAAACTATTGTCTTCAAAATCCCAAAGATACCTTCCATTGTATAGTTTCAATTGCGCCTGTTTATTTTCTACCTCAAATCGCAAAGCTGTTGTTCTTATGGCTTTATCCGTTATGTCTATCCCATATACATTAGCACCTGCTTTTGCATATTCTAATAAGTCAGACCCTGCACCACACCCTATCTCTAAAATATCTTTTCCATTATACCTTGAGGTGTCTAAAAAGTTTTTCCAATATGGTACAACACTAAAACGATGCTTTGAAATGCTCTTTGACCATTTTAGAGTCCCATATTTTCCACTACCTTTAAATGGGGGCTGTACTTCCCAATATTGTTTAATATTACTAATTAACATCTAATCCACCCCTTAGTGACACTGCATATACATTTCTGTCATTAGCAAAAATACTTTTTCCATGAGATAGATCAAAAACATCCCTGCCAATATGCCGTTTCAAAACACTACGTAAGAAAAAGTCATCCCATGATTGTTGAAAAAGTACCTCATCCCCATCCATTCGTTTTGTTTTGTACCATTTGTTTGAGGTTGTAAGAGACAATAGCATAACAGAGCATATCGGAAGGTAATTTAATAAGAACATATCCAACCGCTGGTCTACATTTGGAAACAGATCATTAGCAACAATGATATCATATGCATCTTGTTCTTCAACAACATCATTACTCCACTCTCCACGATTCTCCACAAAAGAAGGGGTAGGAAGCACATCCATTAAGGTATAAGTGTAATTGTCACAAAGGTATCTTGTTATCGCAGTAACCCCACCCCCAATATCTAATATTCTGGTTGTTTTTCCTAAAGATACGTTGTGAATATCCAAAAAGTTATCGCTTCGTACAGGCTCTACAAATCCTCCATAAACCTTAGAAAATACACATCTTTTTTCTTTAGATTCCTCATGCCATTTTTGACTTTGACATTTTTCAAAGGTAACAGCATCAAACCCAGTGTTACAAAACGATTGTTTAACTCTTTCATCATACTCGCTATAATATGAAAAAGATTCTTTATCAATTGTAATTTGTTTACAAGGATAGCCCATACGTGTTTCCTCCTATTTTTACTCTTGCAGTTTGTGGTGGATAATATAATGCGCGTACAATTTTATTAGTTACTTGTTCTGGCTTAACAACCCTAAAGGGGTCTAAAGATGCCTTATCATAAAACTTCCCTCCCACGCACATCTTCCTTCTTGGAATATTTTTATGATTGTCAATATAGGACAACAGCAATTTTACAAGGTTGCTACAGCTAACCATTGTTCTATTATAAAGAGAGAGCGCAGTGTCGCTGGGGCTAATTGGAATTTTTCTCTCAAAAATGATATCACCCGAATCTACTTTTGGTGCCATATGGTGAAGTGTTGAGGTATATACCTTATCCCCATTAAGAATAGCGTGAGAAATACTGTAGTACCCTTTATAATTGGGTAGCTTTGCGTTATGGATATTATACGCACCCTGTACAGAGTCAAGAACATTTTTTGATAACACCCAGATATGCTGTACGGACAATAGGTAATCTACATTATTATCTTTTACAACCTTCAAAATCTTATTTTCATTTCTAGTATTGTTCGGTATAAAATGAACATTGTCCATAAAAGCAGCATCACATAAGTACGGAAGACTATACGGAGTGCACTCACTATTAGCTACTATTGCGCACACCTTAAAATGGTATCGCTTCAACAAGTTATAACAGGACAAACCCAACTTTCCTCTTGATAGCAATATTATACGTTTTTGGTCATTTTCCATGCCGCATTCTCCAAAATTGTTCTAATGCTGTTATATTTAGCCATTGTTCTATGTATTTTAACATACTTATTTTCAGACAAAGCAACAAGTAGAAAGTGATCCCCATCTTCAACTACAATACTATTATATGACTCATAAAAAGAGACAATACCAAGACGGTCATAAATAGTAAGTTCTGTCGGCTCTGATATAAACCTAAACGGAGTTTTTTCATTTGCAGCTACCTTATTAGTTTCTGCAATTTGTTTGGTAAAAAGCTTATTTGTAACATTTTTAAAGAAATCTCTAAAATATTGGTCTGTGTTCCCCTTAAGTTTTTTAATACATTCTGAAACTATTTTACTTTGACCAACCAATGTTGCTGGAACCATCCCACACATACCATCACCTACTACATAGGACAGACATGTGTTAATGTCCTCCCAATATAACATCCCATCTGGCATACGATCATAAAAATAAATAAAGTCAACAATATCAGTTAGTAAAATAGAGTCAACAATCGGTTCTTTATATATTTGAAAAAATGCATGCTCTTTTGCTTTGATGTTGGCTTTCGTAGCATCCCCACAAAACATAATAATCCCTGCGATACCTTTATTAAGCTGAGTTTTTGATGGCAAAAGATTTGGACAACTTGCACTTTTAAGGAACCACACAGAACGGTCAATCGCTTCTTCCCTTGTGATAACCTTTAATTCAATAATGGCATCATTCATTTAAAACCCCCTACCAATCCTAACGGAACCTTAAAATTGTTATTTCTCAAATTCCAATGGATAACCTCATTTGGGTCAATCATCCCTTTTGCACCACATATTTTACAAGTAGCAATTCTATAATACTCAAAAAAAGAAACCTTAATAAAATCATTCTCACCAAGTTTGTCGTCCCCCCTAAAGTTGTTGTTTTGGTTTTTTATAAACGGTTCTACATCGTGTGTATGATCGAACTGGTAGGTGTATGGCATTCCACCCGTTGAAAGATTTAACGTAGTTGCGTCTGGATTAAAAAATGTTTCAAAATGGGCAATAGATGCACGAGCACCAATGTCACAATCTTCAAGGCCACTTTCAAGCCTTGGGTCAAACCCATTAATATGCTCAAAAACAATCCTTGGGATTCCTAAATTACCTGTATAGGTTATTCCAGTAGCTTTATATCGTTTACCATCCCTATTACGAAAATCCTTTCCAACGTTTGCTTTATAAGTCTCAAACAACCCCGTTAAATTATCAGGAATAAATTCATATACAAACCCGTCAGTATACCGTTCTAGCCGAAACATGTTTCCAGCACTTAGACAATTGTTTTTTAATATATCAATATGCTTTTCAACATAATCAGGAAAAATACATGCATAATCATCAAGAAAAATAACCGCATCCCCTGTAGCAAGTTTTAAACATTTGTTTCTGTTTCTGGTAATGTCTCTAAAATATAAGGTGCCATCTCTAACATTTGGTGCATGTATTATTTTTAAACCTAATTCAAAAGATAATGCCTGTAAAGTAGCAACTCTTTCTTCATACGCAAAGTCAACCAGAACCCATTCAATGTCTTTGAAGGTTTGTTTTGCAATCATCTTAGCTTGGAGGTCAACAAATCCTCTACGAGCCGTTACGGTACAAATTGATATTTTCATATGACCTCTATAATATAATAAATTCCATAAATTTACGCAATATGCCACGCCAAGATTTGATACCCCTCAATAAGATTTACCCGATACCCCAACCCCAATAACAACTCTATATTTGGCTGTCCCTTATAATTCAAAAACTTATTACGCTCAACACTCTGTTTATTAAGCTCTCCAAGATGATGACCTAAACCACAACAGGTTATCAAGCAAGTATTTCTAGATACTGCTATCATTTTACTTGCTATGTCTATTTGGTCATTTTCTGTCAGATGTTCAAAGGTCTCAATACACTGCACATGGTCAAACATCTTTCCAAACCGATCAATGTCTTTTCCATTCATTACAACCGTTTGCCAATATCGTGGGGCGGATATTTCAAATACATCAATCGCTATTCTTGGTGGTAAGAATGCTTTAGATAACGCCTCCAAAAGGAACACTCCTGCAGAACCTGTCCCAATGTCCAACACACCCCCTCCACCATTCTTAAGAAAATTTTTACCAAAGGCGTAATCAAGCAGTTCCATGTGGGATTTAAACCCATCAATACACAAGTTAGAATGCTTTTCAAACAGAGAATAATTACGCTTTTCTATGGCAATAACGCTATCAACATCCTCTTCCTTAAAATTCTTTAAAAGATGTTCACGAGTATAAATAGGAAAGCTCATAAATCCTCATGGTGTATTTGAATATTTATATCACGCCCCCCAAATGTCATTTTTGACATTGCTTTTTCAAACTCTTTATATGCTTTTTCAGATTGTCTTCTTGGCATAATAGTATCATAAAGGGCAACCTTAAAATATTTTGATAAAAGATGCCGAATCAAATAGGCAACAACAGTTTTCCCTGATCCATGCTTTCCATCAACCGTAATATTTACCTTCATTTTACCCCCCGTACATGGGTATAGGTTTCAGTAATAGTGTTTTTCTTACACCAATCTATATGCCGTTGAATACCCACTGCTAAAGGCGTTTCCACTTTCCACCCTGGAAAATGGGATTGTGTTTTGTACGGGTCAATAAGAAGAGTCTTCGCATCATCATCACCTCTAGGCCGTATCTCTATTTCATCGTCTTTTGGTAAACCCATCGCGTCTCTAATAGTTTGGTACACTTCTAAAATAGAATAATCCATACCACTAGAGATGTGATAAATATTATCATATCCTTCTCCATCAACAGCTCTTAACACAACCTTAATCAAATCTCCGACATAAACAAAATCTCTACGGCTATCCACTACAAAGCACTTTTTTCCTTGTGACAGCCTTTGATAAAAATTAGTAAATGGTCCCGATAAATTACGCTCACCATAATGATTTGCAAGACGGAAACTAATATGGTTTAGTTTACTCAGGCCAATATAATGTTCACCCGCCGTCTTTGAAATGGCATAGCTACTACCAGAAGGGTCAAGGGTACAGTTTGTAGTTATTGGGTGCTCTTCTGGATGAAGCCCATAAGCCAAAGATGTGTTAAAATATATCAAACGCTTTATCTTCTGTTCCTCAGAAGATTTTACAATGTTTATAGTTCCTACACAATTGGTTGACACATCACTCCACCAATCATCAGGGTTTTTATATGAAGCAGCAGCGTGAATAACTACTTCTGGCTCTACATCCCTAAAAATACCTTGTACGGCACGAGGGTCAGAAATGTCCTCATAGAAAAACCGTATCTTATCTTCCATAACCAACTGATCAATATTTGATTTTCTACCCGTAGAAAGGTTGTCAACCACTGTTACCTTATCCCCACGTTTTACAAGATGATCTGTTAAATGTGAGCCAATAAATCCTGCACCACCAGTAATTAGCACTTGCATAGTTTCTTCCTTTCTTCTTCAAGGTTGAACAATTCTTTTGGAACAACATATTCCGCATTGTTTAGCTTGTTATAAACAAATGTATGCGGATTTAATATATATTCAGCTCCACATATCGTACAGACAAGGACATCACAGCCATACCTATTTTCCAACTTTATATTTCTAATCTTTTTAGATTGTGTATAAAAATCAATCTCATTATTTATGGTTGTTCTAAAACTCTCTATACTACAAAAAGAATCTTTGCACACATTTGATAGAATAGGATTATTTTTTGTACACAAATTAACAGACTTTGCCTTTGGGTTGTATACAATATTAGCCCCTAATTTTCCTGCACGTAAACCAAAGTCACTATCTTCCCCGCGCGAACTTAGTCTTGGATCAAACCCATTGGTTTTGAAAAAAAGACTCATTGGCACACACAAATTTCCAGTATATGTCCATTCATTTCCTAAAACTATCGTGCAATCCGTAGGATTTTTTAAAACATCCGATCTGCTATCATTAGAATAGTCGTGTTTAATAACCTGTTCCACTGAATAAAAAGAGTAGGAATCATTAAAAACCTCAGAATATTCTTTCATATAGTACATTTTTCCACAAGATATTGTACTACTATTAGACAAGCAATTTAGATGTTCTTGAATAAAATTATCGTCTATAACAGCAAAGTCGTCAATAAAAACAATAACCTCACCTTTTGCGTATGTCAATGCCTTGTTTCTGTTTCCTGCAATGTTCCACGCATATTTTGGATTCAAATCATTTTGAACATGGGTTATAGGAACTTTTAAAAGAGATGATAGATAAGATACCGTTTTAGCGTTTTTTTCATAAAGATAGTCAACAAAAACCCATTCAATATTTTTATATGTCTGTTTTGATAACCGATACACAAAGTCATAGAACTTCCACAGCCTAGCAGATAAGGTACAAACAGAAACCATCATAAATATGCCCCAAACTTGTTTTCCCAAATAGATAAGGACAGCTTTCCCCACGCCTCTCTATCAAAACCTTCTATTTGCTTTTTCCCATATACTTTTGATACAATTGGTGACTTTTCAATATTGTCCAGAATAAATGAGCGTACAGGGCTGCTTTTGTCTTTTAGCCATTTATCAAATGGAACTGGAAACCCCATTTTGTCTTTTCTATTTGTAATCTCTGATGGTATCATTCCTAAAGTAGCTTGCCGTAAGAGTCCTTTTGACGCACCCCCCGAAAACTTATACTTTGGTGGAATAGAGAAGGAGAATTCAATAATGTCCTCATCCAACAATGGAACACGAGATTCAAGCTCAAACGCACCGTTCACTCGGTCATCTACCTGTAACAACGCAGGTAAGCTGGCAACGAAGTCAAAATATGTCATTTTTGTAAAATATGACACATCTCCTAATTCAGAAAAGATTTGTCTAAACTCCTCTAAAATTGTGGTATAATATTTTACGTATTCTGCACTAAACTCTTTACCAATTTCAGTATTTCTAACAATCAAGTCAAAATATCTCTTGTCCTTATCATCAAACATTCCTTTAGACAAAAACTTTTTTAACATCGGCTCATAGCCTTGCAAAACAGGTAATATTGGAGAAAGGTCATCCAAAGTCAAAATATAGTTTCCTTGCTTCTGATATATCGCACCAAGAATACAGCTTTCAAGATACGCTATAATATATCTGGAATAACCCCCAAACAACTCGTCACCCCCCTGTCCCCCAAACATAACCTTAATGTTAGTCTTTTCTCTAACCTTCTTTGCCAAAATATACTGCCCAATAAGGCCAGGACCCGCACATGGCTCATCTAAGTAATAAATAGCATCAGATAAATTGTCAACCACATCCTGTTCTGTTATAGTAACAATATCTAATTTGTGTGGACTTGATAGAGTCTTTGACAGTTTTTGTACATATTCTGATTCATCATATCCATTTTCTGAGTATCTACCAGAAAACAACGTAAAATCCTTTGCGTATTCCGATAACATAGATGTTACAATACTTGAATCCAACCCTCCACTAACATACGCACCAAAAGGTACTGAAGGTGTCTGCCTACGTATAGAGGAATGGAGAAGCGATAGCAATTTATCTTTATAAAATTCCTCTGTATAGTATCTCTCATATGTTCCCTGAATACACAACTGATCCAGTTGCCAATATTTTTTTCTTTCTATGTTTTTACCTTTAATAATAACCATTTCTCCAGGTAATACTTTATACACCCCCTCAAACATCGTTTTGTTTCCAAGACAATATTGAAAAATTAGATATTCACAAAACGCATTAAGGTTTATCTTATTATACCCAAATACTTTTATTTCTGACGCAAACCGTATCTCGTTTGTATAATACAAAGGTTTTACGCCTACACGATCCCGACACAAAATTAATTGCTTTTTTTGAACGTCATAAATAGCAAAGGCAAATATCCCTTTTATATGGCTAATAAAAGACAGACCATACAGGAGGTAACATCGTAGTATAACTTCTGCATCCCCTTTTGTCTTAAACTTTACCCCATGATTCATAAGGTCGATCCTCAAATCCAGATAATTATATATCTCACCATTAAAAGTTATAGCATAGTCTTCAATAACTATTGGTTGTACGTTACTTTCACCCCCAACAATCTCTAGTCTTGTGTGCCCCAAACATACCCCATCCTTCTCATACACAGGGGACGTTTCAATCCCACGATGCTTTATCTTCTCAAGCATCTGTTCTGTGACAGATTTTTCAAAACCAATAGCCCCCGCAATTCCACACATTATACAGCTCCAGATATTTCAACTAGCTTATCCATTTCACGAGGGTACTGCCCCCACTCATGTTTAGCATTTCTTATTACACCCATTTTATTTCTATACACATGAAACATTTCCCAACCAGACATTTTTGGTGTTGAAGCCGTCTTTTGTGTAAAATCAGCAGAGCAACCATGAAACTGATGCAGAGCTAAAATGGTTGGATTTTGGTATCTGAATACCATCCCACATCTCTCAAGTCTGTCAGCAATGTCGTCATCACCACAATTAGTTTGTCCGTAGTAATCCTCATCAAAACCCCTAATCTGAAAAAGATGTTTTTTTAATACTGACATTTGAAAATGATATGGGGATCCAGCATCCTCATACTCAAATGCATTTGAATAGCTTTTACCAACACCCGTATACATTTTATCGCACGACCCTTTAAACAACAAACTTGACGGATTGTTTTTCCAGTCATACGAATCAATCTTGGTTTGTGTTTCCTTTGTTAATGAATGAACCGTAGATATCAGCACAAGATTATCGATAACATTAAAATGTGCCATCCTATGCTGAGCTATCGTGTTTGACACACTCATTACATCACCACTATTTAACAGGATAAGATCTCCTGTTGCGTGTCTTATACCAACATTATATGGATAGGTTTCTACCGACCAGCCATTACCACCGCGTTTATACGGGGCAGTATAAAAATATTGTATCGGAGCACCTTTAGAAATAAACTCGTTTACCACTTCCTCTGTCTTTTTATATATATCATCATCGTCATCATTCATTATGCAAAGCTCATAGTCAAGATCATTCTGTCTCCACAAACTGTACAATACCCTATATAAAAGCTCTGGCCTATTATAAGATGGGATAACGACACTTACTTTCATAACACTCCAGATATTGGAGGCAACTTTTCCATGTTTCTTGGATATTCCCCCCACTCATGCTTTGCATTTCTAACAATACCCATTTTAGATCGTTCTTTAAAAAGCATATGCCCGTTATAGTTTGGGGGACACAATTCCTCAAAATGTTTTGCCACATGTGTTGAATCTGCATGTAACTGGTGAATAGCTATTGCATCAGGAGAAAAATAAAAGCGCACTCCCTTACGCCCAAGTCTATCGGCTAAGTCATCATCTGCACAACCACCAATATTTCCATAATAGTCCTCATCCAACCCGCGAATTTCCTCAAAATGCTTTTTCCTTACAGACATCTGCCAATAATAGGGTGTCGCCGCATCCTCATATTCATACATCGTTGTATAACTCTTTCCTATTCCAGAAAACATTTTATAACAGGAACCTTTAAACAAAAGACTTTGCGGGTTGTTTTTCCAATCATAAGTGTCAATATTTTTTTGAAGTTCGTGAGTTACAGCATGCACTGTAGAAAAAACAGCTCTTTCCCCACTTGCTTTAATGTGTGCTTGTCTATGTAGTTCAATAGTATTGTTTATGCTCATAACATCATCAAGACAAAGCATTACAATTTCACCTGTCGCCTGTCTTATTCCAACATTGCACGGATAAGTATTTAATGACCATCCCACCCCACGTTTATATTTAGCTGTATTAAAATATTTAAGATTGCAGCCTTGTGCAATAAAATCTTTACAAATCTGTTCAGTTATTGGGTATACTTCAGGATCATCATCTATGCTAACAAGAATTTCTGAGTCGGCATCCTTTTGTTTGTGTAAGGAATATAGTGTCCGATAAAAAATCTCTGGACGATTGTACGCCGTAATAACAATAGAAACTTTCATTCAATCCTCTCGATATAGTGGAACCCCCGAAAACTACTTTTCTTTATTGGATTATTCAAAGTTATCGCAGGACATTTTAAAAGAAGGTTTAGTCCACGCCAAACCCTTCCAGTAACCTCACAAACAGGATCATAAACAAAGCCAATAAAAATGTTATAGTTAACAATAAACCCGTTTTTTATAAAGTAAACTCTATCACCAATATTAAGGTTTTTAGGCTTCCTTGGAATAGCCCAAAACTGTACCGCATCCCCGTAAAGTTGGCAGAACGCATTCTCTTTTTCTGTGTTTTCTATTTCTGTTTTTGGAACAGTAACTAAAATGTCCAGAATCATCCCCTATATAGATGTTAGTATAATATCCAATACCCTTATAATATAATAAAAAACGCAATGAATGTCAAGCGGTTAGGTTAACTTTTTTAAACTGGTTAAAACAGGGTTAATTTAAGGGTTAATCTAAACCCTCTAGGAAGCGTCAGGATTGAGGCTGTTGGAACTAACCTTCTAGCACTAAACAGAGGCTAGACCACGCCAGAACGCACCAGAAGGGGGGTAAAACGGGCTTATAACGCCTGTTTTTACCCTACGGATGTTTTACGGGAACACCCGTCAAAATGGGTTGGTTTTTGGTGCCCACATTCAGGGCAAACGGATATCTCACTTACCGTTCTTGTTTCTTGTTTTGGGGCACCACAATACGGGCAAAAACCACCAAGATTTTCATTATAGCTTTGATTATGTATAAAACAATGTCCCATCATTACCTCCGTTAAGCAACCGTTTCTTTAGATTTCCTATCCCAATACCCTTCCCAACCTCTTTTTTTAGGCTTAAGTCCATATTTACCAAAATACTTTGTCAGGGTAGAGGAGGACACATGCATAAACTCACCAAACTCAATAAGACTAAACGGACTTTTCATATAGTCCTTATACACTTTTTCTGTATATTCCTTGGTATATTTTGGCCTCCGATCTCTCCGCAAAGCCAAACCTTTATTTTTAAAATATCTAATATATGTTGAATAACTTGCTTTGTGCGGCTTTTTTGGAAATGCGGGGTCTGCAATATACTCCCTATATGCGACAGAAACTTCTTCATCCGAAAGGTATTTGCGCCTATGACAACCTTCTTGAGTCAACAAAAACGAGATCGCCTGTTTTGATACATTAAACACTTCCGCTACAGCCTGTAGCGTCATACCTTGTTTGTACACCATGTCAATGATTTTTGCAAGGCGTTCTTTGTCTCGTGCGCGTTTTTTAATTTTCATGGTATCTCCTTTAGTTACCTGTTTTGTCCAAATAAATAGGATCCCGTTGTTTTAAAAATAATCTACCAAAACCATCAATGTATTCTTCTTCCATCGGCTTTATTACAATTCCTTCACGCCACTTGCCTATAAGCAGACTCATCCCATTAGATGCTCCTTGGATGGTTTTGTTCCCAAGCCACTCACGCAAAATAACATTTTCTGCCAAGATCGGGACAAACAGCCGTTTCCAACATTCTATAATTCCTGCTTTCAATACAACATCATTCAAATCTTTGTAGGCAACCGCTTTTCCATCCACCTCTAATTCATAAACCCTAACGGTATAGTTCAAAAGCCCATAATAGTTTCCTTGTATTTTTGGTCCCAAAGCCTCTCCACGTATAGCTACTGTTTGATTAGGGAACAAACTATGCAAGGTTGTTACCATATCAATTATACCTTCCTGACGAGCAATCTTCCAAAAGGTATGCTCTTCCTTATCAGGAATGTTTTCTATGGCATATTGACGTTGGTTGACTGTTATTTTTCCTTCTGGATTAATGGACGTTCCAAAATTACTCCCCTCAAGTTTTTCTGTTATAACAACACGTTTGTCCAACAACCTATTTAAGATATCTGGAAACCTGTCACAACCTTCAATGTCATACATATACACATGTTCTGGAAGACGCACAAGGTTAGCAGTACTCGTCATAATTTCAGGCGGCTCATATTTTATTACACCCATTACAGAGGTTATGTCATCAGGCAGGGTTGAAACCTTAAGGTAATCCAAAACACTCTTTAGGGAAGCCACGTATCCTTGAGATATCTCCTTTCTCAAGGCAACAGTTTTTACTCTGTTCTTATCTTTTCCAGCAAGAAAATTTGCAATATTCTGCTGTTTAATAAACTCTTGAGGCAGTATTGAGTCTATTGGAAAATAAACAACAGTCTCACCAACCTTATAAACATCCTTTGGAATACAAAATTGAAAAGACATCCCTTCCACCTGCCCAAGCTCAAGTCTATCCGCATTCGGATGTTTGTAAACCTTTGAAAGCTTTAGCGCCTCTACTTTAAATGTTGACATAGCTCCTCCATATTCCTAAAAGTATCTAAATTCCTAAACAGGAAAGCCCTTTAATTTAAGAATAAGCTCACGCAATAACGGTTCTGTATTTAGAGAATTTTTTATAGTCTTTATGGATGGGTCAGGAATCGTTGTATTGAACGTCATGTAAAAACGTCCTTGGAAGCCAGCTAATAGCGCATATTGAGCCTCATACTTTAAGCCTGTCTTAAGTATTTCGTAATAAAGACGAGTAGACTTTTTAATAATATCTTCAATAATTGCTTTATCTGTTTCATTAAGCTTTTCCATCTGATCATTAAACTTAAACTTAAAAAACGGGGTCCAAAACTGTCTCTGAACGTCAAAAAAACTATTTGGATAGTAACAAATGTGTAAAATAGATTGAATATCGAGATAGGTCAAGAAGTTGTCAATGCAATCCACTACATACAGCCCAACATCGCAATCATTCACCTCAAACGTGCTTATAATATCCTTACGAATTTCTTCTGATAAGGCAGGGACAATTAGGCGAACCTGACTCATTGGGTGTGTCACCCACTTATACAGCCTGTTTGCAATGGCATATTCTTCAAGATGATTCATATCGGTTTTCAAAACTTGTCTATTGGGAATGTCTGTACGGGGCTGATATCGTGAACAAATACTTTGGGAAATGGTTTCAATAAGGTTTATTTTCTGAATAAATTCATCTGATGGTGGATATGCAGTGTTTGGGGTTCTATTGCAGTCCTCTTTGACTTCAGAATGTAAATAATATAACACCTTATCAGGGCACTCATCCCCCACTTCTAGTCCAACTGCCAATGGCAGTAACAATGCACGGCTCTGGCGGGAGAGGGGTAATGTAGGCAAAACCTTCATAATTTCATTAAGTGTTTGTTCATAAAACTCACCGACAGACGATTTTTTTATTACGGATGGGGTGCAAAAGGATCCGTTTGGAATATAGCAATTGTCTTTATAAGCATCATTTAGAAGCAACGACATTTTTTCCCCCCAAACTGATTTAAAAATTCGTCATAAAGATTGTTCCTAACAATATAGTCTGATACCCTCTTTGGACTCAACTTGTCAAAGAAGCCGGGGTAGTTAAACAAAACGTAGTTCGACATTGGTACAACTCTTATTACAATAGACTTTATTTTTACTTGCTTAATACTCGTTCCCATTAAAATATGCTTATTGATAACCCTTGTTACCCAAGCTTTTTTACCCCGCTGATTCATTAGCTTTCCTTTGGTCGTCCAACACAGGAACGTATGGTGTAGTATTAAGAACCATTGAAAACCTTCCAAACCCATCGGAACCTATTTCATTCCTTCTTATACACTCATCAAAATTACCCAGCTTTGCCATAAGGTTGTCCATAAAATGAAGAATGATTGCTTCACGTGTTGCAGGTTTAACCTCTGAAAACTCCCCATGATGACTCATTATACAATGTTTTACTTGGGTTAAAAGTTTGGAGTCTATTGTAATATCAAACTTGTGTATAGCCGTTGCAATAAGCTCTATAGCAAATGCGGAATGGGACATTAGATGCCCTTCAGGATTATACATTAAATTGTCTGTATATTCCTTTACCTTTCCTATGTCGTGATATAGTGCGGAAAAGTTAAGAACATCATAGTTTAATCCATATGGCATACAGTTGTAGATACTATCAACCCCACTAACAACCTTATAAACATGTTCTGCAAGCCCCCCTCTAAAAGGCTCGTGGTTTGACTTTGCCGCAGGCGCATTTGGCAAATAAGGTTTAAGATATTCCATAAGACATTCTGAAAGGTACCTTAAATTATCATCCTTAATAGTCAAAGAATGTTTAGTAAGAAAGGCAATGTATATGTCAAGCTGTTCTTTTGGGACACTAGGGATACAAATATTTTTAAAATCATCAATATCCGTTTGGTCTATAATCTTCTCCATATTTTTTGTATAAATAGAATAGCCGTATTTTCCATCACCAACCGTCCCAACTATATGAACCACATCTCCCGTTTCAAAACGGGGAAGCTTTGACTGTCTGGCAAGCTCGTCATTAAACATTGTACCCCGAACAGTAAGACGATTAGCATCCAACCCATACCATGAAATATATCCATGATTGTTTGATGATTGAAGAACCTTTGAAGATTGAATAAACACCCAACCTTCTACAGCAGTTCCGCCTTGATACCCCGTTAGAACCTGTTTATTTACCACTTGCAGTGTCCTCCACGGTTTGTACAAACAATTGGTCTCCACACTTAAAAATTAAATAGGTAGTAGTTCCGTGTTTGTACTCCGCCACAGAAATGTCATTTTGAACAAATCTTGTGTGTATCCGGACTACATCTGTATTTAACACTTGCGGAATTTGTTTCTTTTTATCAAACCCGTCTGTTACCTCTAATGTACACCCAATAAACAGCAGCCACAAGACAATGACATATCTCATTTTTCCTCCTTAAGTAATACCCTCAAAAACCT
>Ga0105104_10000349_pt1 | contig 35177 bp, 29 predicted proteins | sample PPLLaktember2015_3_FD_87034 | JGI IMG/M metagenome (GOLD analysis project Ga0105104, IMG submission 87034) | Freshwater sediment microbial communities from Prairie Pothole Lake near Jamestown, North Dakota, USA - PPLs Lake P7 Core (6) Depth... | ecosystem: Environmental > Aquatic > Freshwater >... | reverse complement strand
ATCTCCGTGAAGCAAACCTCCTTAGAGCAAACTTAAGTGACGCTTACCTTTTTAGAGCAGACTTCGGACTTGCAAACCTCAGTGAAGCAAATCTCAGTAATGCAGATCTCTTTCATGCAAACTTTTTATATACAGACCTCAGTGGAGTAGACCTAAATGGTGCAACCCTTATTTCAACAAACCTTAGAGGTGCAATTCTTGATGGAGCAAAATTTAAAGGAGCTCGTCTTTATAATACACTTTTCATAAATGTTGATATCAGCGAAGTGAAAGAGCTCGAAGAAGTTGTACATGTAGGTCCTTCATATATTGGGATTGATACTATTTACAATTCCAAAGGGAAAATACCGCACAAATTTCTTATGGGAGCTGGTGTGCCAGAAAGCTTCATTGAATGTATGAACTCACTTACAGGAAATGCGTTTGATTATTATTCATGTTTCATTAGTTATTCAAGTAAGGATGAGGATTTTGCGAAACGTTTGTATGCAGACCTTCAAACGGAAGGTGTCCGTTGTTGGTTCGCGCCAGAAGATTTAAAAATTGGTCAGAAGATCAGGCATGGGATTGATGAGGCAATAAAAATTCATGATAAACTACTTATTGTTTTGTCTGAATCTTCAGTGAAGAGTGACTGGGTAGAGAAAGAAGTTGAGACAGCCTTTGAGAAAGAACGGAAGGAGAACAAGATTGTATTATTTCCTGTACGATTAGATGATACTGTTATGGATACAAGTATTGCTTGGGCAGCAGACATAAGGAGAACACGTAACATTGGAGATTTCAAAAACTGGAAGAACCATACTAACTACAAAAAGACCTTCGACAGATTGATGCAGGACCTTAAGGCGGATGAAACGAAGGCAACAGAGTCTTCAAGCGTTTAAGTATACTTGCACACTTATCATTCGATGAATTGACAAGGGAGCAATCATGCAGTATATTATCGTATGGTGTAGGCAGTATAACTGCTAACCAATTGCTAACCAACTTGTAATTTTTCATGGTAGCAGGGATCACCAAACTCGCGTTTTCCGTTTAATTTATGCGCACCTGTAGCTCAACTGGATAGAGCATCAGCCTTCGGAGCTGAGGGTTGGGGGTTCGACTCCCTCCAGGTGCACAAGATTTTATTCGTCTCACACCAAACCGCAGAGAGACATCGAACTTTATTCCTGAGGCCACTTCCATGAAACGCATAAGAATAATATTTCACAAGACGAAGAAATATTTTATAAAATATCCTGCGGTGCTATCCGGAATCTTCATTTACTCTTATCTCGCCATTTGTATCGTAGAATATTTAATTAAAATAAAGACCCTGGGTAATAATTCTTACAGCGTCGGTGAAAAGATATTTGAGAGTTTTGATGCCTTCCCCTTTATGTGGCTTCTCTCTGTCGCATTAGTCAAAGTGATCGATATTCGGACCAAACTCCATGAAAGCGAACATCAGAGGCTTGTCGCTGAGCGTGAAATGCATGTGAAGGAGACACAATTAAAAACGGTGCATGAAGTAACGCGCGGAATCCAGCATCATATCAATAATCCGCTGTCCATTATTATGCTCACCCTGGGATCGGCGCATAAATCTGCCTCAGGAAACATCAAATTGACGCGTCAACTCGATACGCTGGATGAAGAAGTAAACCGGATCATTGCTGCACTCTCAGATTTTTCCAAACTCAGCGAATATAATGTGGAAACGGTGGATCCTAATGTCGGCGAGATACCCCTCAGAAGCAGTGTGCGGTAAAATCCTGCCGGCCTGACAATCCAACCGAAGAGTTCACCCCGGTCCCGAATATATTCTATGATCACACAGCATACACGATGGATGAAGCTGGCGTTGCGCGAAGCCCAGCGGGCATTCGATGCGGATGAAGTTCCGGTGGGAGCAATTATCGTACACGAAGGTGAAATCATTGGACGGGGCTCGAATCAGGTGGAACAGCTCCAGGATCCCACCGCCCATGCTGAAATGATTGCACTGACTGCAGCAGCCAACGCGCTGCAATCACGAAGGCTGGAACATTGCATCATGTATGTCACTCTTGAGCCTTGCCCCATGTGTGCAGGAGCGATTATGCTGGCACGTATCCCGACACTCGTCTTTGGTTCATATGATCCGAAAGCCGGCGCGTGCGGGACGTTGTATAATATTGTCGAGGACCGGCGGCTGAATCATCAGGTTCATGTGGTGGGGGGAATTTGCGATCTTGAGAGCGAGGCGCTCTTGAAGGATTTTTTTTCGTTGAAAAGAAAAGTGACACGAAAGAAAAATCCTCTGCGGTAAGCGGTCTTATGCCGTTGCGTTTTGCAGTTTTTCAGCCCGTTCGGCAATCCGTAGCTGGTCTATCAATTCATCCAATTCTCCGTTGATGACCCGGTCCAGGCTGTAGATCGTAAATCCGATCCGGTGATCGGTCAGGCGGTTCTGCGGGAAATTGTAGGTCCGGATTTTATCGCTTCGATCGCCGCTTTTCACCATCGATTTTCGCTGGGCGGCAGTAGATTTTGTCTGCTCTTCAAGTTTCAATTCGTAGAGTTTGGCCCGCAGCATTTTCATGGCCCGTTCACGGTTTTGAAATTGCGACCGTTCCTGCTGGCATGCGACGATGATGCCGCTTGGTTTATGGGTAATCCGGACGGCCGTTTCCACTTTATTGACATTCTGACCGCCCTTGCCGCCCGAGCGATAGGTGTCCAGCTGCAGGTCTGCAGGATTTATTTCAATCTCCACATCTTCGACTTCCGGCAGTACGACGACGGAGGCTGCAGAGGTATGAACACGTCCCTGGGCTTCGGTCTCGGGAACCCGTTGCACCCGATGGACGCCGCTTTCATATTTCATCACACCGTAGGCCCCTTCACCGGAGACGGCAAAGACGATTTCTTTAAAGCCGCCCTTGGCCGTATCGTTCCAATCCATGAGTTCGACCTTCCAGCCTTTTCGTTCCGAGTAGCGGGTGTACATTCTGTATAAATCCGCCGCAAATATTGCCGCTTCCTCGCCGCCGGTGCCGGCACGAATTTCCATGATAAAGTTTTTTGTATCATTGGGATCCGGAGGAATCAGCAATATCTTCATCTCTTCTTCAAGCCGCGCAAGTTCGATCTTCAGCCGGTCATATTCTTCCTGAGCGAGAGATTTCATTTCCGGATCGCTGGTCGAATCGAGCAATTCTTTGCTGCCGTTGAAATCGTGATACACTTTTTTATATCGCTGTCCGGATTTCACCACCTGTTCCAGGGTGCGGTATTCCTTCCCCAGGTCCCGGCTCTTTTGCTGGTCGGCGGCAATGACCGGATTACTCATGAGCTTGCTGACCTCGTCGTACCGCTGAAATATTTTTTCCAACTTCTCAATCATGTGATTCTCAAACCTTTTCGGAGACGGGTTCCGCAGGTTGTAATTGAAGCGTATACTTTGCCGGATTTTCCTGTCCGAGAGCGCATTGGAGCGCCACGAGAGCGACTTCGATCTGCGGTTCAGTAGGCTCTTTGGTCGTGATGCGTTGAAGCCAGAGACCGGGAGCAATGACGATTCTGCCCCACCATGTCGTGCTGTGCTTCGCGGAAAATTTTATAATTTCATACGCCACGCCGCCGACGATCGGGATAAAAGGAAGGTGGGTCAAGAACCGGATAGGGAGCGTGATGCTGGAAAGAAAGGTCAGTAATAATGCATCAAGCAGGCTGAACGAAAGAATCGCGACGAACGCAACGATAAGAAGAAAGCTTGTACCGCACCGGGGATGAAATCGACTGTACCGGGCGACCGAACTCGGGAGAAGGGCGCCTTTCAATTCGTATGCGAAGACGGATTTATGTTCTGCACCGTGATAACGAAACAACTGCTGAATGTCCTTCATCAGCGAAATGCCGGCCATATAGAGAAGCAGGATGGAGATGCGGATAGCGCCTGCGACAATATTGAATGCCACCGCTGTCTGTTCAATGGCAAATACTTTCGTTGTCAGGTACAACGGCAGGATAAAGAAAATTCCTATCCCGACAGCAAGAGCAAAGATGAGCGAAGCCACGAGAGCCAGTTTCGATGGTGATTTGTCTTTTCCCTTTGAGTCTTTTTTGTCCTTGCGGCCATTGCTCTTTGCTTCTTCGGTTTCCGCGTCGAGCATCGCTATTTCAGCTGAAAAGTTGAGCGTCTTTATACCGAGATACATCATATCAACAAGGCCGACGGCACCGCGTAAAATGGGCACATTAAGCCAACGATATTTTTCTGTGACCGATTTATAACTCTGCTGCTGGACGACAATTTGCCCGTTCGCGCGCCGTACCGCTGTCGCAACCGAACCGGGTGCACGCATCATCACCCCTTCGATCACCGCCTGACCGCCAACCTGCATGGGTTTGTTGGGATCATAATCGGGATTAGTCGGAATCCACTCTTTATTTTCCTGGTTCTGCAATTTACACTCCTGTTGTTTTTATTAAATATACGGAAGTTTTTCCGTGCTATCAATTTGAGAGGGAAGGGAAGTTTCTCTACCTTGTAGGAAGAGAACTCTCTGAATGCGTACCAAAGACAATAACCGAAGCATCGAACTTCTTGCTCCGGCAAAGAACGAAGAGTCCGGAAGAGCCGCCATCAATCATGGTGCCGATGCAGTGTATATCGGCGCCCCGAAATTTGGCGCCCGCCTCGCTGCAGGCAATACGCTTTCCGACATCGCAAAACTTATTGAATATGCGCACCGGTACTGGGCAAAAGTCTATATAACCCTCAATACGATTTTGTATGATGACGAATTAGATGAAGCACGTGCGCTTATTCAATCGATCTCTGACGCGGGCGCAGACGCCCTCATCATCCAGGATGCGGGAATACTGGAGTTGGATCTGCCCCCGATTCCGTTATTTGCCAGTACTCAAATGCACAATTATTCTCTTGAGAAAATTCAATTTCTTGAGAAGGTTGGATTTCAGCGCGTCATTCTGGCCCGTGAATTATCGCTGAAACAAGTACGTGAGATCAGGGCAAACACGTCGATCGATCTGGAGTTTTTTATCCACGGCGCACTGTGCGTGAGTTTCAGCGGACAATGTTATCTCAGTCAGGCCGCCCAGGGGAGAAGCGCAAACCGGGGGATGTGCGCCCAGCCCTGCCGCCTGCCGTACACGCTGCTGGACGCATCAGGACACATCCTGGACCAGCATAAATATTTGCTTTCCCTGAAAGATCTCAATCTCTCCGAGGTTCTTCGCGACTTGATTGATTGCGGCGTGAGTTCATTCAAGATAGAGGGGAGATTAAAAGATAAAAACTACGTCAAGAATGTCACTGCATTCTACCGGCAGCGAATCGATGAAATCATCGGACAGGGCGGGACGCACGTCAAGGCATCATCCGGAAATACCGTTGTCTCATTCCAGCCTGATCCGGCGAAGACATTCAATCGCGGATTTACCGAACATTTTATCCGGCGGAGAAGCAGGGATATTCTTTCGCCGGACACGCCAAAATCCACCGGCACGGTGGTGGGGAAGGTGAACAAAGTGGGACGCAGTTTCTTTCTCCTGGATGCATCGGAGAAGCTGCACAACGGAGACGGCATCTGTTTCTTCAATGCACAGCAGGAATTGCAGGGGACCAATATCAATAAGGCGGAAGGCGATAAAATATTTCCGGCGGATATGAACGGACTCGATATCGGGACCGTCCTTTATCGTAATTTTGACCATGCATTCGCGAAAGAACTTCAGACAGATTCCACAAACCGATTCATACCGGTGATGATGCGATTTGAAGAAGGGGACAATGGATTTGTTCTTCATCTGGAAGATGAGGACGGTGTTCAGGCCCGGGTGTCCCTTGATAGCCCAAAGAATCCTGCAAAAAACGCGCAGCAAGCGGATGAAACAATCCGCCGTCAGTTGACAAAATTAGGTGATACCATTTTTGTGTGCGAAGAATTAATCGTACTCTGGACTCAGCCATATTTTCTTCCTGTCAGCCTCTGCAATGAATTACGCCGCCGGGGGATTCGAATGTTGGAGGAGGAACGGTTGAAATTATACCCGAGATCACTTGCTCAAATTCAATCCAATAATATACCATATCCGGTACAACGTCTGGATTATTCTGCAAACGTTGCAAATAAGAAAGCGGAAGATTTCTACCGCCGGCATGGGGTTGAGCACATCGAGAGAGCATTTGAACTGCAGGAATGGACCAGGGGAAAAACGGCGATGACGATGAAGCACTGCCTGCGATTCCAGTATAACTTATGTACTGGAAAAAACGTATCAAATGCAGAGCCGTTATTTTTACAGGATGGAAGGAACCGATACCGGCTTGAATTCGATTGTCAGGCATGCCAGATGAAGGTAATCCTGGAGTGACAGGGCGGGATGACTGATTCGGTATGTAAATAAAAAAGCCCCGTTAATACAGGGCTTTTTTTGTGCACCCAGAGGGAGTCGAACCCCCAACCTACAGCTCCGTAGGCTGCCGCTCTATCCAATTGAGCTATGGGTGCGGAATATTTTCAATCGAACCATCACAATATACGAAACGATGAAAAGGGAAGCAAGAACCCGTGTTGAAAGGTAGTGTGCTATTTTGAGAAAGCTCTATAAGGCAAAGTAAGATTCCCGATAGCTGGAAGCCTGATAATGTATCACGCTTCGCGTGATTCAATTTTATGCCTCCGGCTGGGAATAACACAAAAATTGTTGCAAGCTAACGCTTGCATCATTCTCAGGCCTCCGGCTATCATACCCGCGGATTGTTTGCCCGCCATCTTTTTGGCGGATTAGCGGGAATCTTAAAACAGCCCACTACTAAAGAACCGCCTTTTATTGTTCCCTGAATATTAGTTTCGTATTTTTTTCATCATCAGCGATCATGAAACGAACGTGATATGAATGAGAGTATCATAGAAGTCCAAAATCTTGCTAAGACATATCACAAGCGCGGGCATACGCCTGTGCATGCGCTGAAAGGTATTTCGTTTTCTGTACAGAAGGGGCAAATCTTCGGACTGCTTGGTCCGAACGGTGCAGGAAAATCAACCACCATAAAAATTCTCACCACCCTCATTGTTCCGACTTCCGGAAAAGCCGCTGTGTGCGGTCACGATGTTGTTGCGCAGAGCACCGACGTCAGGAAACAGATCTGCGCAGTCATCCAGGATAATGCGCTCGAAATCTATCTCTCCGTCCGGAACAATTTCAAAACATTCGGCAAATTCCATGGGATATCAGCGAAGGAGATCGATCGACGCACCGACCGGCTCTGCGAATTGTTCGGGCTTCGCGAATACCTTAACGAATCCGGTATTGATCTCAGCGGAGGGTTGAAACGCCGGGTGCAGGTGGCAAAAATGTTTCTTATCGATAAACCGGTCGTTTTCCTTGATGAAGCAACGACAGGGATGGATACGTTCAACAAGCGGACGACCCTCAATGCCATTCGGGAAGAATCGCATAAAGGAAGAACCATTCTGCTCACCACCCATCTGCTGGACGAAGCGGAAATATTGTGTGACGCGGTGACCATCATCAATCATGGGAGTATCCTAGCTCAGGGCAACATCGAAGAGGTCAAATCGATGGGACTTCAATTATACACCGTCTCGATGACTTGTCAATCCGATCCCGCAGCATGGCGCCGCTGGATCGAACAATGTGCCCCTGTTTCGATAGAACAATCAGAGAATTCATTTATTGTCACCGTTGCAACAGAGGACCAGGCGCTTGACATGATACAGCGTGCACGTGCAGCCGGTGTTTTTCAGTATTTTGAAATATCACGGACCAGCCTTGAGGATACCTTTATCGAGCTGATAGATAAAAAAACGGAGAGGAAAGCATGAAACCCGTTTTTGCTGTGATGTACCGCGAATATCTTATCCGCCGGACAAGTCTCACGTGGATGTTTTTTGACGTCATGGTTCCCCTGCTCTATCTCCTGATGTTCGGCGTCGCATTTGACCGGGCCCTGGGGGCAAGCTTTATGATCGACGGCAATGCCATTCGCTACAATGCATTCTTTTTAGCGGGCGTGATTGCCATGACCTGTTTTGGAAATGCGGTGAACCAGTCGTATGGATTTTTTATTGACCGGGACAACGGTATCTTCTACGAACATCTTACGTATCCGCTGACGAGAGGGGAACTGCTCCTGGGAAAAATTTTATTTCAGGGGATGATGACGGTGGTACAGGCAAGCGTCACCCTGATTGCCGGTGTTGTGATTCTCGGTGTCGAGATCCGTCTTGCGATGATTCCTTTCATCCTTGCCGGTGCGGTGCTTGGAACCGCCGGATGGTTCTTTTGCATGGCAAGTGCGACGTTCCTCATTCGCCGGAACGATACGTTCAATATGGTCATCAACGCCTCCTACTTTATATTGATGTTTATCAGCAGCCTTTTTTATCCGACCGACCAGCTGCCTGCATGGTTAAAAATTCCATCCATGGTTAATCCACTCACATGGCTTACGAATGTTTTGAGATATTTGACCATAGGGACGGGTTCTTTCAATGAAATTGCACTTCAATCCGCGGCATTTTGTGCTTTCCTGATGGCCTCGTTTTTCCTTGCTCAAAGAATGATCAGGAAAGCGACAGAATAAACTTGAGCAGGAAGCAGTAGGCAGTAAGCAGTATGCAGTAAGCAGAAGGAAGAAACCTAGAGATACATACCCGGAAAAGCGATAAAACCGGCTAAAAAAGTCGAGAATTAAACAGGGAGTTATGAGGGTGGCTGAACGGGGTGACGGGAAATAAAAAACGAGGGCATAAAAAAACCCTCGTTTTTGCGGGGCCGACGAGGATCGAACTCGCGACCTCCTGCGTGACAGGCAGGCGCTCTAACCAAGCTGAGCTACGACCCCATAACATTATACAATTAATATAATGGTTTTAAATGTCTGTTTCAAGTCTGAAGTTCTAGTTCTTTCGTAAAAAATATACAGTTTTTATACACTGTATGTGAACTCTTTTCAACCACGAAAGGAGTTCAACATGTCTACGATTTACTGGAACAGACGCTCTGAAAATAAGATATACTACCTCGGCATTAAAAACTCTGCTGGAAAAATACAATGGCGAACCACTCATTGCAGAAAGAAAAGTGATGCACTTTCATTTCTATTAAACAAGCCAGAAGTAACAGCAGAGCCGGTGAAGGTGATGCACACGCTTTCATCATTCTATGAGTTATACGTATCTCTAAAATCTAATCTGCTACGACACAAAACGATTGAGCTTCATAATTCTGCACAGAGACATTTCCTTTTGGCTATTGGCGATAAACTGCTAAGTCAATATACGCTTGAAGATGTTGAACGATTCAAAAACTACTGCTTGGATAAGAAGAAAACTGCAACTACTGTTAATATGTATTATCGGGCTGTGAAATCTGTCTTTCAGAGTGCCGTGGATAATGAGTATTTGCAGAAAAATCCATTCAAGTATTCAAAACAAGTGAAACAAGTAACAAGGAAAATTTCGTTTATGCAGAAAGCAGATATTGAGAAATTGCTGGCAGTCGTGAAGAATGATACTTTTAAAGATTTATATCTTGTTGCATGTTTAACAGGTATGAGACTTTCGGAAATTGTAAACTTGCGATGGTGTCAGGTGGATTTTAAAGATTCTTTGATTCAAGTTATAAACGATGAAACTTTTCAAACCAAGACAGGCAGGAATAGGGTAGTGCCGATGCACGACTTGGTTAAATCTGTCTTGAAGAAACGAAGACAAAATGGAGGATATGTTTTCAATAAAGGTGGTTATAAATATGAAGCAAGTTATGTGAGTAGATACTTTAAAAGGTGTGTAAGAGTATCTGGACTCAATCCAGATTTACATTTTCATTCAACACGACATAGCGCCGCTTCATTACTATGTGTTAGTGGAGTTTCCATTTATGAGATTCAGAAGATACTTGGACATAGCTCCGTGAATCTTACAGCAAACACGTATAGCCATTTACTGCCAAGCACTCTCGTTTCTTCTGTGAATAAGATACAATTCTAATATGGTTAATATATAGTCACTGTAATACGGTCTTAAAAATAAAAAGCCCGCGAAAGCGGGCTTTTGTGTCTCATTAATTTGCGTTTGTGTTCTCTAATATCTAACTTTCTCATAACTACTTATAAACCACTCACTACATTATGCCTGATTATATTTTAAATTTTCTTGTCAATGTTTTTCTAATGAGTTTTGCCATTCTTTCAGTGAAAGACCTGATTTATATTAAACACTCAAAAAAATCTCCTTTTCACCGAATAAAGGGAATGGCTTGGGTTTTAATACTTTTTGCCATTTTAAGTATTGTATTTAATTTATATAGGGATTGGAGAGCAGATTTAAAACAAGAAGCATCTGAAATCAAACAATTAGCATCCGAAAAAGAAAAAAAGAAAGTTGATTCACTTTTTCAAGATGCACAAAATAAAATAATGCAACTCCAAAAATCAACTAAAGATACAATAGTCTACGAAGTTAAAAATGCATATACAAATAGTATTAAGGCATCCAATGATGCGCTCGCAAAATATCATTTAAGGTATAGCGATTCATTGCATTCTGTGGTAAGCACTTTAAAATTGAATGCCCTTAACTCTCAATTATCAATTTCGCCAGTGATTGATGGAAAACCACCTGCTTATCTTAACAAGGATAAGGATATACTATTTATTAATTTTATTTCAAAAGATGGAACAACTTATAATATAATTCTTACCTGTTACTTATTAATAGGGAAAAATTACCGTCCTACTCTCTTGAAAGCAGATAAACTTGCCAGTGGAGAAAGTGCATTGATTGTAGAAACCACAAGAACCCTACAGACCAATATATCATCCAACATACTTCTCCAACCGGAAGTTGATATTTTTATTACTGGGTCTTTTTCAAGAGACCCAGAAGGTAAAATAAAGATTCCGTTCAATGATGGATTTACATTTAATTTTAAAGAAAATAAATATTTAGGTGGATTTGACGCAGAATATAGTAAGATAAGGGCTTTTTTAAAAATTGAATGAATATTTGTAAATATTGTGATATGAATATATAAGCCTATCTAAAACAAATCGCATTTCCAACAGGGTGTTATCTTGGAAAAAAGAGACTCTGATAATAAACATATTAAACACCAGAAAGATAACACCGAATTATCTGACTATAAATATTACTTTGAAGAAATAGCCAAGAAAAAAGGATTTAAAAAATACACAGATTATCAGACTTTTCTTGCGAAAAAGCATGGCTTTAAATCAATGAATGAATACAATCTATATCTTATTAAACAAAAAGGTGTTTCATCCTCATATGAGTATAAAACTATGCTAGCACATAGTATCGGATTAGAAACAGCTGGTGAATATGACAAACTGTTACAGGCGGAACATAAACAAAGACCAAGAAACCAAAAACTTGCGAAACTCATTCGCGATAGATTGAAAGAAACAGGAATGAACCAATCTGATTTAGCAAGAAAGGTAGGTGATAATAGAAGCTTAGTTTCACTTTATGTCCGTGGATTATGTTTTCCCAGAAAAGATAAATTAGATAAAATATTAAAAGCCCTTCAGATTATTTATAATGATTAATGATAAAAGGACTCACCTTTGATTAATGTATTACATAATATTAAACAAATATACATTAAGTATGAAACTTGGATAAAGATTATTACTTTCGCCTATTTTATATTTGACCATTTCACTTTCAAATGGTTCACTCCATTGTGGAATCTAATAGTCCCTTACTTATATACCATGTGGCAGAAACCAATTATTGATTGGTCATTTCAAACATTTATTATTGCAATATTTATCCAATTAGTAATTATCATGACTGCGGTAAAATATATACCAAGAAGAAACAAAACGTCTGGCATTGTCTCTACCGAAAAGGTTATTCCTTTAACAGAGCCCAAGAAAATAATTAATGAGATAAGTGTAACGCCAAAAGAGATTCAGAGGAAAAAACACTCTGAGGAATTTGTAAAATACTTAGATGTAAAATGGCGCATAGTAGACGGCGAAATAGAAAGAGCCCACTACTGTCCAATTCATGAAGCAAAATTAATTCCGTCAAAAACTATGAACGGTGGCTATAGTTGCCCTATAGAGAAATGTGCTTGTAAACCATATCTGCCACTGGATGATGCCACGTTTGAAAAAGTCAATTCAGCTATTCCTGCAATATTAAAAATCAATGAAAAGAAACGATTAAGAGATATGGTAAGTGTTATGCGTGATAATAAATATGTAGAACATGCGGATGTCTTGTGGGAATATGAAAAACGGACAGGCGAACTTAATGTAGACCCTCTCTGTCCAATAGATAGGACACCATTATTATTTTATGAATATAATAAAATAAATGTTGGTGATAGTCCTTCAGCATTTGTCGTTGGCGCGATAATGCAATCAAGTTCTAACTATTATTGCCCAAAGTGTAAGAACAAATACTTAATTGGAAAATCTATGGTTGCCATGGAACGTATTAGAACAGAAGTAAAAGCAATTATAAAAGGGGAAAATAAATAATAAAAGCATCGTATTCTATCCCATTCTAAATGACATTCATTTTTATACCAACAACTATCTGGAGTTTGGTAACGAATATATGACGCATTAATTACGACAATAACCTTCCATTTATGTAAGATTAAACGACCTTTACCAGAGAGGCTTCCACTTAAAAACAATTCTCCACCTTTATCTATTTGTATTCGTCCATCTGATTTTAATTAAACACTTGATACCATCACTCTTTATTGCTAGCAACTTGGTGGGTAGAATATAGGTGAGTGAAATATATGAAAGAGATGTAAAGAGATTTAATAAGTGGAGGATATATGGAATTATCACAGAAAGACCGAGATAGGATTTATGCTGAAGAATCTGCAAAGCTTCAAATTCAGAATAAGTTTAAAGAAGAGGAAAAGGCAAAGAAGAGAAAAAAATATTGGTATATAATACTTGGTGTCTTTGCATTCATAGTAATAGCAAATCTGTTTTCGGATAGCGGAACTCAAAGTAAGGATTCCTTAAGAACAAATGCTTACACGATGGCTAAACATTTTATCAAAGAACAACTTACATCCCCTGCATCGGCTGATTTTGCATCAATGTCTGAATCCAATATAAGTACTAAGGATGGCGTAACATTTACTATATCATCGTACGTTGACTCACAAAATTCATTTGGTGCTGTGATAAGAACGAACTTCGTTGTAAAAATCAGATATATTGAAAGTACTAATAAATGGCGCCTTGAGGATATAAGTACATATTGATTGCATTCATAGGAGACAGTCAAATAATATTAGTGAAAGGCAACTTGTATGAAATTATTTACAGAAATAATTATGGCTCTCGCAACAGTTGTTCTTGCATATGCCACAATTGTCTTAGCGAAATATACAAAAGCCATTGATAGTAGAGAGAAGAAAAATAAACGAGAAGATGATTTAAGAAAATGCATAATTCTGGCACAGATAATTATTAAACCGGCAGAAAAGGTATCATCCGGAGGCATGGTGGCTCCTACGCCGACATTTATTCAACCATATAGTGAGTTGGTCGCATTGGGAGACTATTTCCATGACTCTGACACACGAAGGACATTAGAAAGTATCTATACATCGTTAGTATCATTAGTGATGGACCCATTAACACCCTCCGATTCGTCAGCATTGTATAGTGGAAACGAAATATTACAAAAACGACTAGTTAATGAAATAATTAGATGGCAAAAAGACCTGGGGAATTTCAAGTAGATAAGACGAACGAAGGGTAGACTGGAAGGCATTGAAGAATTAATGTTTATCACTTCAATAATATATTTGAAAAAAGGAATGGACGAACACGTAATAAGGAATTGATGGAACAAACTAACGATGGTGGCTAGGCTACCATCGTTATCCAGCAAAGTCCATAATATTGGAGACAATTATGGCAGGTATAGAAACTTCCTTTCGCGAAAAAGATTACTTAAATATTATTGGTTTAATAACTGTAAACCTTTCAAAGCTTGAAGATGAAATGTGTAGGTCCATCGGGCTTCTAATTGGCGAAGATAAGGGTGCAAACATACGAATAACAGCTAACGAACCATTTATCAATCTCCTTCGTTTACTTGATGTTTTGTTTAGATATAGAATCGTTGATAAAAAACAATTGAATAAATTTGCTGAAATCGTAACCGATATGAATAAATGTAATAAAGCGCGTAATACTAATGTTCACGCAGTTCTAGGTTTTTTTTGGATGCCATTCAAAACGTATGTCACAAAACGCAGATATTCAAAATATAATATTGGTAAATTTGAAGTTGATACCACTCCGCCGACCGTTCCACAATTAGAAATAATTGCAAATGAAATTGCAACTGTTACCTATAAACTTAGTGAAATTGTTGAAGAGAATAAAAAAGAAATAATAAAGCACCGAAAAACAGCCATTGCCAATTCTAGGTCTCATAAAAGAACAAGAAAGAATCTAAAGAAATATCTTTCGTCCATTAAAATAGAAGATAATCCACGCGTAGGATGACCAGCGTTTCAAGAAGGTTGTGCACCAGAGCTTCTAAATAAATTTGTATGGAATGCTTCAAGACTGAAAGGATTATATGTTTAAAAGCAGAACTGTATTTATTCTCGGTGCAGGAGCAAGCATACCTTATGGTTTTCCTTCGGGTTACCAACTTGTAACAGATATAATTGATAATATATCTCTCTCTTCAAAAACGGCTGTACTCGCTAAGGTGGCTACAGAATTAATTGGTTCTGTTAGTCAATTTGAATATGAAAAGATTCAACGTTTACGAGAATCACTATTAAAAGCAGTGGTTGAATCTATTGATGATTTCCTCCAAGCCCGTCCTGAATTTCTAAATGTTGGCAAGGCAGTGATTGCACAAGCTCTTATTCCTTATGAAAATGAAGCGCGATTATTTGCGAGAGATAATAAAGAGAATTGGTATTCAATGATTTTTGAAGTATTAAGAAAAGACATTGATAATCTTAAAAAGGAACAAATAAGTTTTATCACTTTTAATTATGATAGGTCGCTTGAACATTATCTGTTTACGCAATTAAAGGAATACATGAATCTTTCATTTGATAACTGTAAAATGGTAATGAATAAAATTCCTATCATTCATGTCTATGGCCATATTGGTAATCTCGGATGGCAAAACAATCAAATATATCGCAAATATGAACCAACGGATGATGTACAGAATATATTATATGGGATGATGCATTTATCGGTAATTCATGAAAGCAACCCTGCCGATGGGAAACTTATTGAAGCACAACGATTAATTCAACAATCTGAGAAAGTCCGATTCTTAGGGTATGGTTTTCATGACACAAATAACGAAAGACTTCAAGTGGCTATAAATGCAAAAGGAAAAGACATTAGGGCAACATCTTATGGGTTATCAAAACTTCAAAGACAAAATATAATTAAGTATTTTGGAAATCCCTCTTATAATATCCCATTGGATAAAGGGGAGAAAAGAGATATTGTGAGATTCTTTAAAGAATGGATTCCGTTAGAATAATTTACAGGTAATAATAATTTGCATTATAAATAGATTATAAGACTGTTGGTAATATGGAACCTTCATTATTTTCCGTTATCTCTAAAACAACGCGCGCATGTTGCAATAAATATTCTGGATAACGGATTAAATAATTATAAATATTATCGTAACGAACATAGGTGGTCGTAACGCAATATGTATGATTTCATTAGAGTAACTCAACCGAAATACATCAACAGACAAATTAATAATTGATAGGTAGTTATGAAGCCAAGTGTAGTTCTCCCCAATAGAACTGGAGCAGGAGATAATGAAGAACTCCAGTGTGAAAATAACCTTGTATTAATCGGAGCAAATGGTTCTGGTAAGACACGTCTAGGTTCCTGGATTGAAGAGACGCTTCAAAAAAATATTGATGTTCACAGAATATCAGCTCAGAGAGCATTAAATATTCCTGAATTCGCTGCATTGATGAATTTAGAACAAGCTGAGAGGAATTTATTTTATGGGCGAGAAGACCAATATGCCATTCCAGAATATAAGAGAAGTTCAAGATGGGGTTCTAATCCTATCACACATTTGCTAACTGATTATGACAAACTACTTTCAACATTATTTGCAAGAACCGCAAATCGTGACAGACAATACACAAAAGAAGCAAAAGAGAAGGAAATATATGTTCCAGTTGTTGATGCCCCTACTGATATAATAATCCGACTTTGGAAAGATATCATGCCTCAAAGGGAAATATATTTTGAAGATGGCAAAGTAATGGCAAATAAAGAAGGTCAAGATAAATATCATGGAAAGGAAATGAGTGATGGTGAAAGAGTGACATTGTACTTAATTGGACAATGTCTTTGTGCTCATGACAATTCAATAATAATCATTGACGAACCGGAAGTTCATCTACATAAGTCATTGATGGCAAGGTTATGGAATAAAATTGAAGAATTATGCCCTAATAAGCTTCTAGTATATATCACCCATGATTTAGATTTTGCATCATCAAGAAAAGGAAGTCTGAAATTATGGATAAAGAGTTACAATGGAGAAAAAAGTTGGGAGTGGAATGAAATCCCAAGTTTAAATGAAATCCCTGAAAATATAACTATTGAAATTGTTGGTAATCGTAAGAATATTATTTTCTCCGAAGGTGAAAAATCAAGTTATGACAACATTCTTTACCAAGAAGTATATCCAGAATACCATATTATTCCTAGGGGGAGTTGTGAGAAAGTTATTGAATCCACAAAAGCGATTAGTGAAACACCAATGTTACATCATTTGAAAGCTTATGGAATTATTGATAGTGATTATAGAACAGAAGAGGAAATTCAAAAACTTAAAGAATCTGGAATACTCACTATCAATGTCGCTGAAATTGAAAATCTTTTTTGCATTGAACCTCTATTAAGGCTTGTTGCAATTAACCAAAATCTTGACTCAGACAAAACGGTTAAGGACGTAACCGATTTTATCATTAAATGCCTTGAGGATGAAATTGATGTTCAGATTGCAAATCGTGCCGAAAGAGAAATACAATATAAATTAAAAACCTATTCCAAAGATAGTGATACAGAAAAAGGGCTTAAGGACGGGCTTGATAAGGTTATTGCTAGTCTAGATACCTCAAAAATATATTCAGCGAATAAAGCCATATATCAACAGGCGATAAGTGAACGTAGTTTGGAAAAGATATTATTATTGTACAATAGAAAAAATCTTCCAAAGAGAATCGCAGCGTATTTTGGGTTAAAAGAAGGAGAATATATTAACTTAATATTACGGTTGCTGAAAGGTGATAAAAAGAAAGAAATTATTGGTGCGATAAAATTATTCACACCAACAATCAATTGATGATGGCAACAAACTATGTGAATTAATATCTCCGGGGAGTAAAGCCGAAATTAAAATCTTTCGGTTCATACATTCAATAAATGTATTTACAAAAACTCCCTGTTCAAAAACCGGCAGCCAGTTCCTAACGTTCCGTCCACGTGGTTTACAAATAGCGATGGAAGGGTGGAGGTCTGCACCACCCTCTTTATCCCGTATATCCTTTCAAGTCTCTTCCTATTGTCAATCATTCAATGAACTGTATCTAATAAAACCTATTAGATACAGTATATCTTAGCGCCTATGTGGTAAGGTTGAATTGCATATATCAGGTAGTGATAATCATTAGGGTAGATATGAGATAATCGTTTATACTTGAAGGTGAGTCATATTACCGTAGAAAAGCTCATTTATACTCTCTGAAGATGTCTTTTAGTTGAACTGATTCAAAAAACGAGTATTTGAGCGCACTGTATATAAACGACTGTATATGAATGATGGTTCTTGACGGTTATCAACTTACCCATCGGAATTAGAAGCAAGAATATTTTATACGGACAGCAATAATTGATATCAGGCGTTATTATACACGTCAAAAAATCAAATTCCGGAGTTTCGAAGAAAAAAATAACGAAGAGAGATGAAGTTTTCGCGTCGCAAACGAAGAAATTTTAAAATAACGTGAACTAAAAATTCATTCCTCTTGTTCAAATTTTAACAAAATGGGATTCGGAGAGATCAGAAGATGCTGAAAACATTGAAGAAAAATGATTTTTTTGTTGACATTTGAATTAAAAACAACATATATTTCCTCCAGATAGATTGAATCACAAGGGATTAGGCAATTGTTCGCTCTTGTTCATATGCAAGTTTTCTAAACAATTCACAAACAATTAATCATACAAAGGGACTCCTATGGGAAAAGCAATGACGAAAAGCCAGATTGCAGCTCATCTTGCAAGCAAGTTTGAGTTGAAGAAGAAAGATGCAGTAGGGATTTTGGAAGAGATTGCCGGTTTGGCGTATCGGGAAGCGAAAAATTCTTTTACGTTACCAGGCATCGGTAAGTTGGTTCTGGTTGATCGCAAAGCCCGTATCGGACGCAATCCTGCGACCGGAGAGCAGATTAATATCCCTGCAAAAACAGTCGTAAAATTCCGTGTTGCAAAGGCCGCAAAAGAAGCAGTCCTTGCCCAGCATTGATTTTATTTTTAAGGGGAAAATTTAAGGCGCCGAGAAATAAGCTTTCGGCGCCTTTTCTATTCATAGTCTTATTCTGATTGAGGGTGCCTTTCCACAATTCCTATTTCACTATAGGAATTTCAGATGTTCTGACTTATCATATAGAATAATAGATGGTTCAGCAGGGTCGTTGCTATGGAAGACACATATCCAAAAACCGGCAAAACGCTCTATCTCAATATAATCTGGCATCAGCATCAGCCGCTCTATCTTGATCCGGAAACTGACCAGCTTCAAGGTCCGTGGGTGCGAACACACGGTACAAAGGATTACTATGATATGGCGGCGATCCTGGAAAAGTATCCCGCTATTCATTTTACCGTAAATTTGACTTCATCGCTGCTTTCACAGCTGCAGACATATTATATCGAGCGTTTAGCGCCATTTGTGGATGTCAGGAAGAGCCGCGTCAATGCAAAGAAATATTTTGCGAAATACGGCGGTAAAACAGATCCCTGGATCGATCTCGCGCTTAAACCGACCAATCAATTCAACGAGCAGGATTATCAATATCTGCTGACCAATGTGTGGAACGCCTTCGGCGTCAGTGATATTATCATTTCGCGGTGTCCGGAATATAAAGCCTTGAGAGAAAAATATTCCCGGGCGGGAACGGATGGACTGTCGGAACAGGAATTTCGAGAAATAAAATTTTGGTTTTTCCTTTCCTCGTTTGATCCGGATTTCCTTGATGCGCCGCAGAAACTTGCCACGGGCGTTTCGATCGATCTTACGGATATCGTTCGGAAACACGAAGATGGGTCGTATACCCTGAAAGGGACCGTCACAGAAGATCTTTGCAACCGCATGGTTGCGGAAACATACAAAGTGCTTGCCGCCATCATCCCGATTCACAAGAGATTGATGTATCATCCCAATTCGCACAAGGGACAGATGGAAGTGCTCACCACTCCATATTATCATCCCATTTTACCATTGATCTACGACTCAGATCTTGCCAAACTCTGCCAGCCATCGGATGCCATGCCAGCGAGATTCCATTATCCGAAGGATGCCGAAATGCAGGTGGCGAAAGCGGTCACCAAGTTTAAAAAAACCTTTGGAGCGAAACCGACCGGCATGTGGCCGGCGGAAGGGTCGGTCGCACACGATATTATTCCGGTCTTTGCGCACCAGGGAATCAAGTGGATCGCCACCGATCAGAAGATTCTGGAACGTTCAAACGCATCCTCTTATGCGTGCTGCTATCCGTATGCGGTCTACCCCGAGCATGATTCAAAGGCAAAAGACGCCGTGGTGATCGTATTTCGACAGACTGAACTGTCGGATAAAATCGGATTTGTGTATAAAAACTATCGGGGCGAGGATGCGGCTGAAGATTTTGTCCGCAGCGTATTGCAATTTGTTCCGCAGGAAGGCGAACCGGACCGCCTCCTGACGGTCATCCTCGATGGGGAGAATGCCTGGGAATGGTACCGGTATGACAACGACGGAAAAATTTTCCAAAATGCGTTGTATCGAAAACTATCCCGGCTCTATGAAACGCAGCAGGTGATCACCACCACGGTGACCGAGTATATCAACGGGAACCCGCGCAGAAAAGTCCCGACACATCCCGTTGAAACATTTCCGAAAATAGACTGGCTTTATCCCGGTTCGTGGATCAATGCCAACTATGATACGTGGATCGGCGATGCGGAAGAAAACAAAGCGTGGGAGTATTTGCTCACCGCAAGGAAAGATCTTGAAGCCTCCGGGATTCTCCAGCCCGATCCCCGCAAACATGAACCGAAGCTCAATTCAAAATCATGGTATGCCTTCCGGGCATGGGAATCGATGTATGCCGCGGAGGGTTCAGATTGGTTCTGGTGGTATGGGACGGACCAGAATGCACCCGCCGGCGATAAACCGTTCGATCGTGCCTATATCACGCATCTTAAAAACATTTATAAATTTGCAAAACTTGCCGGCGGAAAAATGCCCAAGAGGGACTTTGAACCCATCACCATGCCGTCTCCGGAACAACCAAAGAAACCGGCGCAGGGGACTATGGCGCAGAGCCGGATCGACCTGGTCCCGGTGGTGTTCCATTGCGACACCCGCGGGATGTATGTGCGAACGTCGATGTATATCGCAGGAAATCATGAAGAATTAGGAAGCTGGGTACCGAATAAAGTAAGGCTGTTCAACGACGGTACTCACGGAGATTTCATTGCGGACGACAATATCTGGACCATGGAACTTCAATTGCCGGCCGGCACCGAGTTGGAATATAAATATACAAACAGCGGTGCCGAGGGAAACTGGAATCCCGGAGAAGAGTTTTCAACGATCAATCGAAGGATTACAATTGAAAAGCCGGAAACAGGCAAGATGATCGTAAAAGATATTTTTGGAATTATCTGATTTCGGGACGAACGCGACGAAGGCCTCAAGTGAATAGATGGAATTTTGTTTTTGCAACGATCATCCTCTCAGCGTGCTGTTCTCTCTTTCATTTCGGCTGCACTCCAAAGGATATCAGGTCGATGAACGCCCGGCCCAGCGCGGATTGGGTGAAGCAGTCGGTCATTTATGAAATCGATTTCCGGTCGGATTCAGCAAACAGATCGTTTCAAGCGCTGGAGTCACAAGTACCGGATTTGGAAAAACTTGGGATCACGGTTGTTTCACTCTTTTCCATTCATCCCATCGGCGAGCTGAACCGGAAAGGCCGGCTGGGAAATCCATATGCGGTAAAGGATTTTTATTCAGTCAATCCGGATTTCGGTTCTCTTGGAGATTTGAAATCTCTTATTCGCACCGCCCATCGGCATGGCTTGAAAATCATTATTCCTCTGGCGATGAGTCAGGCGGCGTGGGACAGTCGGCTGCTGATGGAACATCCTGAGTGGTTCGTGCAAAATGAGGAGGGTGCGATTGTCTCTCCCAATCTGGAAAGCAGTGATGTCGCGCAATTGGATTTTCATCAGCATGAACTGCGCAAGTATATGATTGTAATGATGAAATTCTGGATCCAGGAAATTGATGCCGACGGTTTCCGATGTCATGCAGCGGATCTCATCCCGACAGATTTCTGGGACGTCGCGAGAAGCGAACTGGACCGCACAAAACCGGTGATGCTGATTTCAGAGAGCATGGTCCCCGAATTTCATGTCCATGCATTCGATATCTCCTGCTCCTGGGATATGAACGGCGTCTGTTCCAATATCGGAGAAGGGAAGTCCTCCGCAGCGGTCATCAATGATTCATTAACCGCGGAATTTCACCGTTTCCCGAAAGGATCGCTTCACCTCCGCAGCATCACTCATATTGAGCCGCGCAGAGAGAATCTTCAGAAGTTTGCAGCCTCCGATCCGGAAATGATGAAAATGGTGACGGGGCTGGCGTTCACGCTGCCGGGAATTCCATTCCTTTCTGCCGGCCGAATTGCTGACCGTCCTGCCGCCGCCGTTCCATTTTCAACAATGAACGAAAACGTTATTGCCTTGAGGAGGAATCATCCGTCGCTGCAAAACGGCTCGTATCGAATAATGCCGAATTCAGATTCAACCCGATTATTTTCCTTTATTCGAACTTCAGGAGCGGATTCGGTTCTGATGGTTTTCAACTTTGCACGGAAGAACAATACGGCGAAAATTCAAATGCCTGCCGGAGTATCTGAAGTCTGGAAGGAGCAATTTTCAGAAGCGATGGTCCAGCTCAGTGATTCGGTGTTGAAGATCGATCTCGCACCGATGGAGATCATGGCGCTGGCACCAAATTCCATGAAGGGGAAATGATAAAGACGTTGACCGAGTATCTGTGGTTTAACACGAAGAAGCATCGCGAGTATATTAATATCACATCCGAGGTGGAGCAAATTCTTGAAAAGAGCGGAATTAAAGAAGGAATGATTCTTGTGTCGGCAATGCATATCACCGCGGGAGTGTATGTGAACGACGCTGAATCGGGTCTCATTCAGGATATTGACGCATGGCTGGAAACGCTCGCACCGTTTAATCCGGATTATCGCCATCATCGCACCGGAGAATCGAACGGCGATTCTCATCTCAAAAGTCTCCTCATTCATCATGAAGTGATTGTTCCGGTGACAAATGGAAAACTGGATTTTGGGCCATGGCAGCAAATCTATTATGCCGAATTCGACGGCCAGCGGCGGAAACGATTAATCGTAAAAGTAATGGGCGAATAATGTGAACCACCGGCCGCCGGTCAAAATAAAACACGTTATCGAATATGTGCTGTTCCGGATCATGGGATTCGTGATCAGGCTTCTGCCGTTGAGGATGGTGCACCGGACGGGGTTCGTACTTGCCCGTCTCGCTTTTCCCGTGTTAAAATCGCGACGGGAAGTCGCATTGAGAAATCTTCGCAATGCCTTTCCCGAAATGGATCCCGCGCGCCGGGAGCAAATCGCCCTTCAGTCATTTCAGAATATCAGTGCAACTTTTTTAGAATTGCTCTGGTTGAAGAAAATGACAAAAGAGGCAATCAGGAAACGGGTGCACATTGATAATTATGAATTGCTGGAACAGCTGCGGGAAAAGAAGAAGGGCATTGTTTTTCTGACCGCCCATTTCGGCAGCTGGGAACTCTCCATACAATCGATTGCCGTCTATACTCAAACCACGGTGTGTACGATCGCAAAACCCCAATCCAATCCGCTCGTGGACCGCATTCTCACGCGGTGGCGGGAGTTATTTGGATTGAAGATCGTTCCCATGGGGGTCAGTGTACGGGAAATACTCCGGACGCTTCAACAGGGAGGGATCGTCGCGCTGGCCGCCGATCAGACCGCTCCGAAGGAAAGCGTGTCGGTGGAATTTTTCGGGCGCCAGGTACCGACATTTCAAGGCCCCTCTGTTTTTAGCCTGAAGACCGGCGCTCCGATGGTCCTGGGATGCACCGTGCGTCAGGAAAATGGGGAGTATCACATGCATCTCGTCCATGTCCCGAGTGACGACCTGCAGGGATGTTCGGACGAAAATATTTTTACATTAACGGAGCGGCAGGTGCGCTTGACGGAGGAGATCATCCGCCAGTATCCCGCACAATGGATGTGGATGCATAAACGGTGGAAGCATGTCCCGGACCGGATGGAAGCCCTCGCGTGACGGACTCATATAAAAAAATCCTCGTGATTCAAACGGCATTCATCGGCGACGCCATACTCACGCTGCCGTTGATGCAGGTGCTGAAATCTCATTACCCAAACTCGCCTCTCGATGTCGTTGTCGTCCCGCGCACTGCGGACCTCTTCGCCCATCATCCCGCTCTCTCCAACATTATTCAATATGATAAACGTGGAATCGATAAAGGCGTCATGGGTTTCTGGCGGCTTCGAAATCGACTTCGTGCCGAGCACTATGATCTGATCATCGTTCCTCACCGCTCCTTGCGAAGTGCGCTCCTGACCTGGTCATTGAAGCCGGCGATGAGTATCGGGTTCGATAACAGCGAGGGTCGGAAGTTGTTCAAGAAGGCGGTTCATTACGACGCTTCGTCGCACGAAATTGAACGAAATTGTTCGCTGTTAGGCCCGCTGAATCTGCCGGTTCATTCAACGGAATTACCACGGCTCTATCCGTCAAGCGATGATAGACAAGTGGTCCAGACGGTGATAACCGAAACCGGGATGATCCGGTACAAAAATATTATTGGACTTGCTCCCGGCACGATCTGGAATACCAAACGGTGGCCTGCGGAGCGGTTCGCCCTCGTCTGCAGCCAGGCAGCATCTGAACGCACCGCGGTTGTCCTTCTCGGAGGGAAGGAAGACGAAGCCTTGTGCAGAGAAATTACGGCAGCGGCACATTCATTTCATGTCTTCAGCGTTGCAGGGCGGTTGAATCTTCTTCAATCTGCGGAAATGATTCGCCGCTGCAGCGTCGTTCTTACGAATGACAGCGCGCCCATGCATATGGCGGTGGCCATGCAAACTCCGGTCATTGCCATCTTTGGCGCGACGATCCCCGGATTTGGATTCGCCCCGCGGGGACCGCACGATATCGTCCTGGAAACGAACGGATTGCCGTGCCGTCCATGTTCCATTCATGGCGGAAATCGCTGTCCGATAAAAACATTTGACTGTATGCTTTCGATTACGCCTGAAGCGGTGTTGAAGAAATTGAATTTGCCCTGAACGGCGGGTATCGACTCCTGTACTCTTTTCGAGAAACATTTGAATCTCTTTGAAAACTTACCTACATTACAACTGTGAACCAGCATTCTTGCGCCCGTAGCTCAGCTGGATAGAGCGACAGCCTCCGGAGCTGTAGGCCAGGCGTTCGAATCGCCTCGGGCGCACAGATAATTGATTTATTCACTGAAACAGGGATCGACATGCTTAAACCGCAAAAGAAAATTTCAAAACGGGAAATCAAAGAAGATAAACTGGTCACGAAATATTTTGAAGTACGGCAATGGATCGATGCAAACACGAAGATACTTTCCTATGTCGGAATGGGTATTGCCGCATTGATCGTCATCGCGTTTCTTTGGAGTAAAAGCAGGGCCGATTCAAATGAAAAGGCAACAGCGATGCTCGCCAAAATAGCGCCGTATTTCGATGAGGGAAGATATGATCTTGCCATCAACGGTGTTCCGCAGGAAGGAACGCAGGGTCTGCAGGCGTTGGTCGATGAACATGGCAGCACCCACGCAGGTGAAATTGCAAAGTTGTACCTCGCAGACTCCTATTTTGCGCAGAAAAATTACGATAAAGCGCTGAGCACGTACGACGATATCAGCATTTCGGACAAGATGATCACTGCTTCGGCGTATGCAGGGATGGCGTCGTGTTACGAAGTAAAACACGATTTCAGTCATGCCGCATCGTATTTTGAAAAAGCAGCGTCAAAAAATATGACGGAGGTGCAGGCGCCGGAAAATTTGCAGAGAGCGGCAGCAAATTATGCTGCATCCGGGGACAAGGAAAAAGCGGTTGAACTTCTCCACACCTTAAAAAAAGAGTTTCCGAATTCACCGTATGCCCGCGATATCGACCGTTACATCGCTGAATACAGTGCTTAGATTTTCTTGAGAACAAACAGACCGCCAATGCGTTTCTATGAGAGCACGTCACTAGGAATCATTGGCGTTGTTTTTATATGATCGTTATTCCATGATGACCACGAACGGCCCCATATCATCCCGTGCGATGATCCAGATGACAGAACTTTCCATAGAGAACCCAATAATACCTCAAATTCATTGTTCAAAGGTTTCGTAACTTTTCAAGGATTATTACGAATAAGGAATAATATCGCGAATCTCCTCTCGTGCGGAAACGGTGTCGGGGTGTCTATGAACGTTCTGATGTTTTCATTTCCTGGACAATGAAGTACGATTAACGTGTCATGATGAATAGTTCCTCCATAAAAAGATTTGCATTGCTGGTCATCCCGGCCATTCTGATACCGCTGGTCTTTACGTTTGATGTCATACGATCGGCGGTGGAATTCGATAATGCCAGCAGCACCATCCTCCGTGAAATTTTTGTCATCGGTTCGTTCACCCTGATCGGTTTGTACATTGAAAAGCGCCGGAGCAGCATGCAGCATAACGCGCCGAGGGAAATCGGCCGTGTGTTTTTCGCGGTCCTGATTTCTTTATTCATCCTTGCAGTCTCGACCGTCATTCAACCGCATCAAGTCTCCGGCGGTAATTCATTCCGCATTCATCAGTCTGCACTTGTCCTTCTCGCTTCAACCCTGGTCACTCTGGTGCTCGGCGTCCTGACGTTGTACCTGCTCTTCGTTATTCATGACCTGGTCCTGTTTAAGCGCCGTAAAACAACCTGGCGGTACTATATCATCTATTTGTTGCTTCTCTTTGCGGCATGCGCCGCCGACTTCCCGTCCCTGTTGCCTGAAGAAAACATCCTGGCGTCGATCTTCTTTTCGCTGGCGATGCTCTTTATCGTCGTGAATTCCTTCAAGCAAAATTGGATCATGTATCTTTCAAGGCGCGAAAAAAAATATTCCATTATCTATTCCATCCTGCTCTTTATCGGTCTGGTGCTCATGGATATTTATCTCGTCAGCGGTTCCGCGAGCAACAATGCCCTCATCGCCTACAGCAGGCCGCTGCATACCTTCATCCGGCTGAATGCTTTTTTCGGCACCATCTATTTCGGTGTTACGTTTATCAGCACGCTGTTTCATCTGCCGACGGCAGAAGTGTTCGAACGGAAACAGTCTGAATTAATATCGCTCCATAACCTGAGCCGCCTGGTGACCCAGGTGTTCGATTTCAACGATCTGTTGAATACCGTGACGCAGATGACATCGGAAGTGTGCGGCGCGCGAAGTGTCTGGCTGGAATTATTCTCCATGGACGAGAACTCCGGCGAGATGACGGTGGAAGTTGCTGCAAAGCGGAATATTTCTCAGGAGGATATCGACCTCCTTGCAGCGGATGACGGAACACAACTGCAGCGGTATCTGATGGACTCGCACAAAGCACTGCTCATTGAAGATCTCTGGTCGGATCGCCGGACAAAACACCTCAAGAAAAGCGGCTTTGCCCGCGGCTCGCTGCTGACGGTTCCGCTGCTCTCCCATGGAAAACTTATAGGCGTGCTTCATGCGACCAAGGATTTTCAGAATGCATTTGATCAGGACGATATCGATGTGATGACCACGTTCGCCGATCATGTGAGTATCGCGATTGAAAATTCACGCCTCATTTCCAAATCCATTGAACGGGAGCGCCTTCATCAGGAAATGATGGTTGCCCAGAGGATGCAGAAGCGTCTCCTTCCTCAGAGCCTCCCCGATCTTCCCGAGGCAGAATTTGCCGCCGTATCCGAATCATCCCTGGAAGTAGGCGGGGATTATTACGATCTTATTGCCCTGCCTGATGACCGGATCGGTATTGTCGTCGGCGATGTCTCAGGGAAGGGGGTATCTGCAGCATTTTATATGGCAGAAGTAAAAGGGATTGTTATGACACTCAGTAAGATCTGCAAGACCCCGCATCAATTGCTGTCGCGCGCCAACGACACGCTCATGGAAACTTTGGAAAAGAATATGTTTATTAGTGCAATATACGGCGTCCTCGATGTTCGGAACGCGACGCTCACCATGGCACGTGCAGGGCATTGCCCCGTGATCTATATTTCACGCCAATCCGCCGAATTGATACGCTCCACCGGCATCGGTCTGGGGTTGACCGGCAGAGATCAATTCGAAAAGGCGACGGAGGAGCGCACCATCCATCTGCAGCCGGGCGATATTTGCATCTTTTATACCGACGGTATTACCGAATCGCGTAATGCCGACATGGAAGAATACGGATACGATCGGCTCGTGGAAATAGCGAAAACGTGCACAGGATGCACGGTACATGAAATGAAGGAAAAAATTTTACAAAGTGTTCGAACCTTTATCGGCCTGGGGACGTATAATGATGATGTAACGCTTATTGTATTGAAGTGGAATGGAACGAGGTAAGGCACCGCAGATGGAGATGGAGCAGATTGCAAGGAGAGAAGGAAAAGAAGGAGACCACCATGATTGATTTTAAAATCCACCAACGGGATAGCGAAGATGTCAGTGTGATAGAGCTCAAGGGCTACCTTGATGCGCACACGGCACCGGATCTCGAGACTGCATTTCAAAAACTCATCACCGAGAATAAATTTAATATCGTGGTCAACTGCCGCGATCTCTCGTATATCAGCAGCGCCGGATTAGGAGTGTTTATGGCGTATGTGGAAGATATCCGGAAGAATAAAGGGGATATCAAGCTGACCAATATGACCCCCAAAGTGTATAACGTTTTCGACCTGCTGGGTTTTCCTATCCTGTACGAAATATACAAGGACGAACAGGAAGCGGTCGTACGGTTTCATGAACCAAAGAAGTAAGAGCCAGGAATGAGACGGATTCTGAACTAACATTCGCAGATGAATACGCAGACGGGACATAAGTCGAAAAGAATTTTAAGCCGGACAGACCATCTCCTGGAAGTGAGAGAATTTGTCGGGGACGAAGCGCGTGCGTTCGGCTTTTCCGAAGAGGACGCATCGAACATCGTTCTCGCCGTCGATGAAGCGTGCACCAACATCATTAAACATGCCTATCAATATGCGACCGATAAAGAGATCGAAGTATCGATCGTCCCGCAACACCGGTCGTTTGAAATTCGAATTTTTGACAGCGGGAGATCGTTCGACCCATCGACCATCCGTCAGCCGGATCTGAAAGAGCACATCGGCCATCACAAACGCGGCGGACTTGGCGTGTATATGATGAAAAGACTGATGGATAAAGTCGAATACAATTTTCATAAGGGAAAGCGAAACGAAGTCCGTCTTATTAAGTTCCGATCGAATGCATCCACCGTTGCAGGGAGATAGCAACGAAAAGCCTGCCACTACAACCGGGCGTGTCCACGGATCGGAAACACAGTTCCGATCTTCTTCCGTTATTCGAATTCAGTAATATTATTAATTCTTCGCTGGAGCTCGATTTTATCCTCAGCACCGTTCTGCGGACCTTGATGGGCAAGATGCTCGTCACGCGCGGAATGATTCTCCTGAAGCGGGAAGGGAAACTCTTCCAGATCATCGCCGCCAAGGGACTCTCGGATTCGGTGATCCGGCAGAATATCCTCATCGAACATCCTTCACGCTCCATTCAACAGACCAAAAAAAATGTCCGGGGAAATCAGGACTGGATGGATTTTCTCGTCCTGCACCAGCAATCCCTGATCATCCCGATCCTCTCACAGAACCGGATCGTCGGAACCATTACCCTTGGTGAACGGTTGACGAAATCGCCGTTCTCCGCCCTCGATAAAAAAATCATTCAATCGCTGGTCAATTTATCCGGTTCAGCAATTGAGAAAGCGCTCATCATCGATCAGGTGAAGGAGGTCAATAGAAATCTCGACCGGAAAATCCAGGAACTCAATACGCTCTTCGATTTAAGCAAGGAATTCAATATCGGATTGGATGAAAAAAAAGTGGTCCGGCTGGTGACGTTTGCGCTTCTCGGACAAATCGGGGTAAAGAGCTATGCGATCTGTATCCGTAATGAGGATGAACTCAACGTCACCGCGTCCAAGTTGGAGGGAAGCGCCGCGCTGAAAAATATCCTTCCCGATTTATGCGATCTTTCCAAATCTGTGAAAACCCAGGATTTGTTAAAATTAAAAGCGTACCGCGTCGCGGCTGCCGAATTAATTAAAATGGGAATCACCGCGGTCGTCCCCATGCATATCCAGCAGAAAACGAACGGCATGATTCTTCTCGGCGAACGATTGCGCGGCGGCGTCTATTCGCAGGCCGACCTCGAATTTCTCTATTCCGTCGGCAACCTTGCGATTATCTCCATTGAAAACGCGCGTTTGTTTAAAACGGCAATCGAAAAACAGCGGATGGAGGATGAATTACAAATTGCACAGGAAATTCAGCAGGGCCTCCTTCCGGAAAAACTTCCCGCCATACCGCAATTCGATATCGCGGCGCTTACGATATCATCGAAGGAAGTGGGCGGCGATTATTACGACGTAATCACACGGAAACGGGATGAGTATATCCTGGCGATCGGCGATGTGTCGGGGAAGGGAACGCCGGCGGCATTGCTTATGGCAAATGTACAGGCGGCATTGCGGGCGCTCGCCCCGCTGTGTACGTCCGTTGCTGAAACGACAGGCCAGATCAACGATCTTACGTGCGCCAACACCCGGGGAGGCTCCAGGTTTATTACATTTTTCTGGGGAATCCTTGACGCTCAATCTCATCGATTCCTCTATACCAATGCCGGACATAATCCGCCTTTCTTGCTGCGGAAAAATGGAACCATGGAAAAATTAGAGGATGGCGGAATGATTCTGGGCATATTTAAAACCGCAGAACCGTATGCGGAGTCCTCGGTCACTCTTACGTCAGGCGACGTCCTGGTGATGTACACCGATGGGGTCAGTGAAGCGATGAATAAAGACAACGAACAATTTACCGAAGAACGCCTCGAAAATATTCTTAAAAAATCGACAACCCTTTCTGCAAAAGAAATTATTCACCAGATTCAAAAAGAGTTGGATCTCCATACTCAAGCAACTCCGCAATCAGACGACATTACCATGCTCGTTCTCAAGGCATTATAATAATCGTTTTCATAATCCCGTCTGAATTATCCTCCACAAGAGTTTTAACATTGAATGCCTTATAGAGATTTCTGAATAATCGGTTTTATTATGGTAGTCGCAATCTTCAGATTGCGTATTTCGATTATTTTCGCGAACTAAAGTTCGCGACTACCGTTCTTGACTACCGTTATTCAATTAATATTTCAGAGGTCTCTTATATTTAACGTCCTCCACGCGTTGGCCCGCTTGTGCATCTGTCATCTGTCCACCTCGTTCGTTGCGGAGTTCATCCCATAAGCATTCTGATCGGTGAATCTTCTGCTGGGAACCAATTTATTTTGACGGATGTTCATTTTCGTATAACATCATCAAAAAGATGTTCCAATCCCATCATTAAATTTCATCCCAAATCTTTACACAGGAGGATTCATATGAAACGTTCAATGGTATTGTTTGGAGTGCTGATGTTCCTCATTGTGGGAGTGGTTCATTCGCCCTCCGACGCACAGAAGAAAAAAGGACAAAGCGAAAAGAGACCATCTCAGGAAGAGATGATGGCGCGAATGACCGCAGCAATGACACCGGGAGATGCCCATAAGAAGCTCGAATATTTTTGCGGGAAGTGGAATGTTGAATCGAAAGCGTGGATGAACGGTCCGGACACTCCCCCTTCCGTATCGAAAGGCACCGCAGAGTATAAAATGGTATTCGGAGGAAGATTTGTCGAGCAGGATTATACCGGTGAAATGATGCAGGGGCCGTTTACGGGTGTCGGTTTCACGGGCTTCGACAATATGAAAAAGAAGTACGAAAGCTTCTGGATCGATAATATGGGTACTGCAATGTCCATCATGGAAGGAAAGATGGATCCGTCAGGTAAAACCCTGACATTTTTCGGTCGAATGGATGATCCCATGACCGGGCAAAAAAATAAGGAGTTCAAATATGTTCTCCAAATTGTCGATGACAACACGCATACCTTCGCTATGTACGATCCGGGAGCGAAGGGTGGGAAAAAACCGTCATTCCTTTTGACCTATACACGCGAAAAATAAGCGCCATTCTCTACACACATCACCTCATTACAGGAAGCCCGATGATCTCGGGCTTCTTTATTTTGTATGAAATGAGAACTGTCCGAATGGTTATCGTGATGGTGATTCTTCAAGTTATTCGAGCGATAACTTATTCGTCTTCAATATTAACGACCTCCCCGTGTCGGTCCGCTTGTACGTCTTTCATCTGATCTGCTCGGTGTTGGCGGAGTTTCATCCCTCTCTCCCCGCTGAATACCGGAATCCCGGGTAGGCTTCTGTACATTCTGTGCATTGTCATTTTGTATGGATCCCGCCGGAGGTAATGAACGATCGCGATGATCATCAATGGGCGGATTCCAAATAGGTCCTGGAGAGGGCTGCGGGACGGGGTAAGGAGGTTCAATGATAATTATTGGAGGAGGATGCACGATAATTATGGGCGTTGGTTCATATGCTGAATATTGATCTTCATCAACGATTGCCATCTGTGTATAACAGCCGCTTAATACGAACAGCAAAGCGATTGTCAACAGAGGGAGTAACAGAGACGCTTTGTTCGTTTTCATTTTAGTGACCTTTCCGATGACAACTATAGAAATTGCAAGAGTCGTGCCGCGATCCGGAGCGAGAATTCTATCAGAAATGAAGAGGGACTGTTCAGAAAAAACGACAGTGTGGATATTGATGGGGACACGGAGTGATCTCCATTACTGCAACAATCATTATGAATTCGTAATATCTCTCATCTTTTCCTGCGTAGCCGGACGGGAACATACTTGACAATTTTCGAAGGATAGAGTACGTTACACCAAGAGAATTTCCCGGGGGATGAATCATGAGGAAAATCATTTTCCTTTTTGCTCTACTTGCAGCGATCAATAGTGCTGCAGTTGCGCAGAACCATTTTGACGTCCAGGCATACATTACTTTTTTACAAAACTCTAAAAATCTTACGCCTGGAGAATTACGCTCCATGCATAATGCCGGGATATTCAGCGCGAAGATCCCGCAGGGAGCGAACCCTCCGTATTTCGACACCATAAATCATTATTATTCCCTGACCTCCTACGAACGATCGTTGTTGGAAAACCACGGATTCGTCGTTTCATCGAGGTTGTCGAAGCCGACATTTATGGCTGCGTTGACGGAGATTTTTCAGCGTGATCTGCCCGTCTACGTATCGAGCGATGCGATACTCCATGCCTTCCATATGTCCTATGATGCTCTCCTGATGGATGTGGAAGAACATAACATGATCCCATGGCTCGATACACTGTTGATGAAGATGCATGCACAGGTTCCTCTTCTCGCCGGCCGGTATGCTGCGGATACCGGAATGACAACCATGGTGAAGGACCTTGATGTGTATATCACCATTCCGCGAAAACTTCTTGATGTTTCCGTCCAACCAGTGTATCCGGAAAATGAGGCAACGATTACCGCACTGATGGATGATATTCATTCGTTGGCGCCAAAAGACGTTCAGTTGTTTTCCAGATCGACCCGCAAATATGATTTCAGCCAGTTTACCGTGCGCGGACATTATACGGTCAATCGAACACTCTCAGCATATTTCAAAGCCATGATATGGCTGGGAAGAACGGAAATTTATCTGATTCCCCCCAAAGAATCGGCTACGCCTGTCCCGGATGCAGATGTCCAGCGGCAAACGATTCTCGCAGCGTTGACTGCAGAAGCGATCACCGGTGCAACAGCGCAGCATCTCCTGGATACGCTGGATGCGGTCACGCAGTTTTTTGTCGGTGAATCCGATAATGTGACGTTAATAAATATACAGGACCTTCTCCTGGAAAACTCTCTTCCATCTGCTGCTGCGATGCTGGATACTGCTCTCTGGCGGCAGTTTCAAAATTCATTGCTCAACAAACCCTATACGTTCCAGCGGATTATGTCCCAGATGCTCTGGTCCGATCCGGGCTCCCCGGAAAAAATTCGTCCGGCATCGGCATTTCTGCTTCTCGGCCAACGGTTTATTATTGATTCTTATATCACGGGGAATGTCGTCTACGACCGTATCCCGGCACGGCGGATGCTGCCATCTTCGCTGGATGTGCTGTATGCTCTCGGAAACGATGCCGCGGAACATCTGCTTGACTCCGAACTGCAGGCGTACGGCTATGCACCGAATCTCGCTGCGCTCCGTTATTTAGTCGATTCGTATGACAATGAATTCTGGAACAGTACACTCTACAACGGTTGGCTGCACAGCATCCGGGCGCTGAATCCGCCGCAAGCGAGGGAATCACTCCCTGCCTTTATGCAGACTGCCGCCTGGTGGCAGCAAAAAATAAATTCCCAGCTTGGTTCATGGGCGGAATTGCGGCACGACAACCTTCTCTATGCGAAACAGTCGTATTCCGGTATGGTCATCTGTTCTTTTCCGGAAAGTTACGTAGAACCGGTCCCTGAGTTTTATGCACGATTAAAAACCGTTTCGGATATCGCACAAGCATATTTTGGAAAAATGAATATTACAAAAGCGGTCAGTTATTTTAAATTTTTCTCAGCGACCGCCGACACCCTGAGGAACATCGCGCAGAAAACACTCACACATACGCCGATCTCGCAAACAGAACATTTATTTCTTGAACATATGATCAACATTACTCAGTCCGGAGGGGGCTGCGGCGGCCCCGTAACGTCCACTACCGGCTGGTACCCACAACTTTACTATACCGGCAGTAACGGATATGATACGTATGACGCTCTCGTTGCAGATATCCATACGTCCCCCACGGATCAGGACGGCAACATGGTCGGCTGGGTGATGCATGTCGGAACGGGAAAAGTCGATATGCTGGTCCTCAACGCAGAAACGAATGACGGGCGCCCCATGTCGTATATCGGACCGGTATACCGGTACTATGAATATGTCAGCACCAATTTCAAACGGTTGACCGATGAAGAATGGAAGGCCATGGGGAATAATCCGCCGATCACACGGCCGAAATATGTTCATTTGTATCTCGCTGATTCAACCGGAAGTTCTCCGGGTTCGGCATCTTCCTTAATAACGACTCAAGTTCAAGAGAGGACACCTTCCAAAATTCCAGTGGAATTTCAACTTGGTCAGAATTTTCCAAATCCATTCAACAGTACAACGATCATACCGTTCTCCCTGCCGTCATCGCTCTCGCAACGCGCTGTTACGGTCAAGGTATACAATACAGCGGGACAGGAAATAGCAGTACTGCTTCATCAGGTTCTCCCTGAAGGATCATTCCTGGTACGGTGGGATGGAAACACACAAGGGGGAAATCACGCAGCAAGCGGAGTATATTATTACACCGTTTCCATCGGATCGCAGAAGCACACCGGGAAAATGATGCTGCTGAAGTAATATGCGTTACTTGAATGCTCCTCCACTCGGGGAATGCTTTACGGTGAAGGAGTATCGGCCTAACACTCGCCTGAGAATGCCGCAAAACGGTAT
>Ga0105104_10000348_pt1 | contig 35185 bp, 31 predicted proteins | sample PPLLaktember2015_3_FD_87034 | JGI IMG/M metagenome (GOLD analysis project Ga0105104, IMG submission 87034) | Freshwater sediment microbial communities from Prairie Pothole Lake near Jamestown, North Dakota, USA - PPLs Lake P7 Core (6) Depth... | ecosystem: Environmental > Aquatic > Freshwater >... | reverse complement strand
TTCAGAGACAGAAGATCTCTCTGTTGAAGGCCTGCTAAATCAGTGTAAAGAACGCCCCTACTACTCTGTGATTAACTTGCAGTTCCATCAGTCAGCCAAGCATATTGATGCGTTCAGGGCATTGGGGGCCAAGATTCTGTTTACCCCGATTGAGTCTCTTGCCAGGTGTTTTTTAATTGATGTCAAAGAAGCATTCTATCATGCACGTGGGATTCCCTTCAAGAATATTGTGGCTGGGGTGAGAAACACAATCGAGGAAGTAACGTATTGTCTCAAGGCTGACGAAGTGATATGTGTTTCGAAACCCGATGCAACTGTTTTGCGAACAATTAGCCTGTCTCGAAAAATAGGATATATGGAATCCGGGCTATCGAGTATAGAGTTTAAAGATGCGTTTTCAGAAAGTTCGATGGCGCTTACTCCCCGAAAAAAAGAAAATATAATAGTTTATGTCGCCTTTTTTGGATCCCAAACCAATATCCTTGCCTTGAAATGGTATCTGGACAAAGTGCACCCTCTGATCAAAAAAAAGGTCCCGGATTATATGTTGCATGTGGTGGGAAGAGGCGATCTTTCAGTTTTTGCTGGCTATCAGGATGAGGCGATCATTTTTGTTGGAGCCGTGCCCTCAGTAGGACCTTATATAAATGAGGCAAAGGTAGGTATAGCGCCTGCACTCGGCGGTTCGGGTTTGCGGGGTAAGATGAGTCAATACGGTCTTTATAGTGTACCGACCGTGGCATCGCCTATTGCAGTCAAGGGATCTGCTTATGAGGATGGAGTTGATATTTATATAACGGAAGTACCGGAAATATTCGCTGAGCGGTGTATTATGCTACTAAAGGATGAAGAAGCAAATAAAAGAATAGGGAACATGGCAAGACAGACAGCGCTTCGTCATTATACGTGGGAATCAAAGCTTGATATTATCAGGAAAGTCTACGCGTTGGATGAGGTGGTTCAATGAATAAACCCAGGGTGACTGCATTAGTGCCCTCCTATAACCACGCGCGTTATCTGAAGCAACGTATCGAGTCTATAATGCGGCAGACCTATTCTAATGTGGAACTTATAGTCATTGATGACTGTTCGGATGATGATTCGGATGAAATCATTAAGTCCCTGCAGGAGCAATATGATTTTATTTATTTCCGCAATCCATACAACTCACGAAGCCCGTTTGCCGCATGGGAACGCGGAATAAGCTTAGGGACCGGAGATTATATCTGGATTTGTGAAAGCGATGACTATGCCGAACCCGGGTTCCTCGAAGTTACAGTTGAAGCTTTAATGAACAATAAAGAAGCAGTAATGGCCTACTGTGATTCATGGGTTGTCAATGAGCACGACCAAAAGATCGATCATACAGATACCTATTTTCATGAAATCTGGCGCGAATTCCGCTGGGACCGAGGCTTTGTAAACGCCGGGGCGGATGAATTGAAAAATTTTCAATTTTGGGGACAGACAGTTCCAAACATGAGCTCCGCCTTATTTTCCATGAGTGCGTTCAAAAAGGCGTACAACCCTTTTCTGAAGAAATTCAAGCTGACCGGCGACTGGCTTTTTGTCGGCTGGGTTTTGCGTCATGGTTCGGTCGTGTTCTGTAAACAAACGCTCAGTAACTTTCGCAAACATGAATTCACGGCTAGGGTTAGGGTCAAAGATGCACGCTCCCAGGCAGAATACGTCGTGACTAAATATATTCTTTTTCGTGCTTCCGGGCGCGACTGGCATGAATTTTCTGTTATTATGAGCACAGACGTACTCAGGTTTTTATATTTATCCGCTGGATTGCTTGATGTGTTGCGCGTACTTCTCAGCATTTCATTTTTGAAGACAGTGCAGTGCGGAATTTTGTTTGCCGCATCTTTGACAATGAACGGCCATCTCATAAGAAAATTCTGGCAACGTCTAAAATTAATTAAAGAAATGGGAGGCGAATGAATGGAACTTAACCATCAAATCGACAAACAAGCGAGGATTCTGATTACCGGAGGTACCGGTCTGGTAGGCCATGCGCTTTTGCATGTGCTTGCCGATGAAGGATTCGGGAATGTAGTTGGCGTTGGGAGTGGCGATTGCGATCTTCGCAACGTGGATGCTGTACAAAAATTGTTTGCTGATATACGGCCGGATTATGTATTCCATCTGGCGGCACGGGTGTTCGGAATCGGTGGCAATAAGAAATATAAATCCGATGTTCTTTTTGACAATGTCCTGATCAATACCAACGTGATCGAGTTTGCACGGAGGTCCGGTGCAAAGAAGGTTGTGGCTATGGGCTCGATCTGTGTCTACCCGGAATTGCAAGGGCAGAAGCAGATGACAGAAGATCAAATATGGATGGGTCCGCCGCATCCTTCAGAAGATTCCTATGCGCATGCAAAGCGCCTTATGTTGGCACAATTGCAGGCAGCAAAGGAGCAATATGGTCTTGCATCAGCTTTTGTCATGAGCGCCAACCTGTATGGCCCTCATGACAATTTCGATGTTGAAAATGGACATGTTACACCCGCACTGGTTGCCAAATTCTTCAACGCCGCACAGACTGGTCAGCCCGTGAAAATATGGGGCAGTGGTGAGGCAATCAGGGACTTTTCATACTGCGATGATGCCGCTCGTGCTCTATATGAAATCTTATTGAAGATTGAAGGGCCGGTCAATCTGGGCAGCGGTTTCATTCATCCTATCACAGATATAGTCTCTGCTCTGCAGGGCATCTGCAGAGAGTCGGTTCGTGTTGAATGGGAACCCGGAAAGCCGGACGGGGAACTTTACCGATCGTATAATCTGGACAGATTGGCTGCCACCGGTTTTAAACCTAAAATCAATCTGAAGGAAGGGATTAGACGTACCTACGAATGGTATTCAGCAAACTGGAAAACTGCACGTCATCAGAGCCGGATTGCTATAGGGGCAGAGCGCGAGACTGCATATCCTGAGATGAAACGAGCGAAATCCTTGTAATGATAAACTGATTTTTTAATTTTATCCGCTGCTTCTCTTAAAGCAAAAATTTTTGAGCCAAGCAATGTGGAAAATTTGTACCTGATTGGTTATCTTGGGGGTGTGCAATTCATGAAAATTGCACGTAAGTAAATTTGTATAAACCAGTCAAGGCTTTTTTAAGGAGGTTTTATGTTAAGGCGTAATGTAGTTATATTCAGCTTCGTGATGGTTATTATAGTTATGTTTGGTTGTAGTCAAAGTCAACAAAAAAGCCCTGATTTCTCTTACACTCCCCCCAACGCAACTGACACAAACTGGATTAACGGTATCTTTATACATGAACCTGGATTTTTAATTGCAGGTCCGATTAAGGCGCAGACAAAGAGTGATTTTGCTGTCGGCAGAAAAGCGATTTTCTCCGATGGGACTGTGCGGACAATCATTAAGGTAAAGGAAATTACTGGCAACCTGATAGTGATTGTTGATGGTGCGAAGCTTGACGGAAACGTAGTCGGATATCCAAAAACGATAAAGATCACAGATGCTGGCAGGTAAACGCAATGTTCAGGGTGCCATTAGATTTCCTGGTAATAATGGAGATATGGTATGAAAAATGAAAAAGGGATTGACTTTGTCAACATTTGGAACGAGCGTTACAAAGATAAAAAACTGGCCTGCACTAAAAGAAGAAACGAAAATGATCCGATAGATTATACACAACATCCTTTTTTGTACAAACATTCGATTGCAAAGCGACTGACTGGTTCGTTGGATGGTAATGTGATGGAGACTATTGCTGCCCAGTTTATGACACCGCCTCTGGGCAAAGTTCTGGCGATAGGATCTGGAATGGCTTATGGAGAGGAGTTTCTTGTCACGCGTGGGTTTGTCCAGCATATTGTTGCTTACGAATCATCGTCCGTTGCAGTTGAGGCAGCTCGCTTACGTTTAGCCGAAGCGGGGCTCGGGGACAAGATCGAAATACGTTGCGATGATGTCATGAAAGCGGATATACCCTCATGCTCATTTGATGCAGTTTTTATCCAGGCAGCCATTCACCACTTTTTTGATATAGAAGCAATGTTCCAACTGTTTTACCGTGTACTCAAACCTGCCGGCCTTCTGATCTACAGCGAGTATATCGGTCCGGATCATCACTTATATGAACCTTTTATCATGAACATACTGGATGAAATCGACGAGTGCCTTTCTGATGATTTGCGCTGGGATGTCTTGAGACAAGAAACCCGCAGGTGCGTTCCTCGCGCGACACGGGAATGGATGTTGAATATGGATCCATCTGAAGGCGTTCATTCATCGCGCATCCTGCCCCTCACTTATAAATATTTCGATGTCGTATTCCGAGGTGATTGGGGTGGTACTATAATGCGTCCTTTTTGGACCGGGATACTCCCAAACTTTGATTTTTCTGAAAAAAAAGATGCAACAATCGCAAGACTTATTATTTTGATGGAAGATCTTCTGATTCGACATGGCATCATTCCGCATTACCATACCAACATAGTTGGGCGAAGACTCTCAACTCCTAACGATGACTTAACTCAAGAAGAAGAAAGTAGATTGAATTTCGCGGAGAAATCCGGGAATTCAGCAGGTTGTAATTCAGGGGCATGCGTCTTAACGAACTACACTGACGACAATTGGGTAAAGGGGATTGCCAAAAACTGGGCTACTGCATTTTTTGTCCAGGACTCGCTTAAAGCAAAAAGCGATTTTGCTATTGGCAGGAAAGTAACTTTTGCCGATGGTACTACTCGAAGCATTATTCAACTAAAAGAAAATGCCGGTTCCCTGATCGTGTATCTTGACGGTGCTCCACTGGATGGGAACACAATTGGATATCCAAAAGAGATCAAGGTTTCAGATATAACAAAATAAATATTAAGATCGTTTATAATATTGTGATTGTTGACATAGAGAATCCGGAATGAGGCAGATATGAATACTGATTTGCTTATTTTTACTGGGATAAACACCCATGATGCATATGTGCACTATAAGGAGCAAAATGTAGAGGAGCTCCGAAGAAGAGTAACTATTGAAAGAGCGTTAAGCGCCAGCAAAAACGCTTTTTCCGTACCAGGGTTTTGTTATATCTGTAACAAGGATGTCGAATTCCGTGTCGATTATTCTCATTCTTTCCAGTGGGAAGGCGAACTCACTCCTAACTATAGGGAGCATCTGACTTGTTCCGGATGCGGTTTTAACAATAGAATGCGAGCTTCTGTTCATGTTCTTGAACAGAAGATCAAGCCCAAAGGCAGTATTTATATTACGGAACAGATTACGCCCTTGTTCACATTATTAAGGAAAAGGATCGGCAATGTAGTGGGCAGTGAATACCTTGGTTCTAAAGTCAAGTATGGCCAATTCGACAAAAACGGTACAAGAAATGAGTCTATTACAAAACTATCTTTCCCGGATCGTTCCTTTGATGTCATAATGTCTTTCGATGTACTGGAGCATGTCCCTGATTATGCAAATGGATTCATAGAATGCTATAGGGTGCTTAATCCCGGTGGGCAGATGCAATTTACAGTACCTTTCACGGGGTTGAAGCACTCCATAACCAGGGCTGAAATTAATCAGGATGGTAAGATAACGCACATACAGCCGGCGGAATATCACGGTGACCCTGTTAAAAATGAAGGGTGCCTTTGTTTTCATCATTTTGGCTGGGATCTATTGGACTCTCTCCGGGCGATAGGGTTTGTCGATGTGTCTGCACTATTCTACTGGTCACAGCATTATGGTTACATGGGCAAGGGAGAGCAGATGCTATTTATTGCATCCAAGCCAAAGTGACTTCAGTTGTCCATCTTTAATGGACGGGCAGGAGATTGACAAGGGTAATTTGAGCTATCCGCGACAAAAGATCTGGCCGAAGGTGACGGTGGTCATCGTCAACTGGAACGGTGAGCGCTTCCTTGAACGATGCTTGTCTGCGGTGTTGACGCAGACAGTTGCGCCCCTTGAAACTATTGTGCTGGATAACGCGAGTTCTGATAAATCACTCGATATCGTGCGTGATTTTCCATCGGTGCGCCTGCTGGCGCAGGATAAAAACTTGGGGTTCGCGCGTGGCAACAATCTGGCCATCAAATCAGCTTCCGAGAATACGGAATGGATTGCTCTGCTTAATCCGGATGCATTCCCAGAGCCTGACTGGTTAGAGGCTTTGACGGATGCCGTAAGGATGCACCCGGAGTATAAATTTTTCGGCAGCCGGTTGATGAATGCAAATCAGCCCTCAATGATTGACGGCACAGGGGACATTAATCACATCAGTGGTCTCCTCTGGAGAGATGGCCATGAAAATGAGGCTAATGCTTCAATGTTCAAGACGAAAGAAATTTTTTCTCCCTGCGGTGCTGCGGCTTTATATAGCAAGGAGGCCTTTGTTGAAGCGAATGGTTTTGATGAAGACTATTTTTGCTATGTCGAAGATGTGGATTTAGGATTTCGGCTAAGGCTGCTTGGATATCGCTGTTTATATGTTCCGGAATCTGTCGTGTATCATATTGGCTCAGCAACAACTGGTGACGGCAGTGATTTCAGCATCTATCAAGGACACCGGAATCTTGTGTGGACTTATTTTAAAAACATGCCGGGAGCTTTTTTCTGGCTGTTTTTGCCCTTGCATATTCTTCTCAATTTCTTCAGTATAATATGGTTTGGTTTGCGCGGGAAGTTTTCAGTCATCTTACGATCAAAAGTTGATGCTTTCCGGGGTATCCCCTGCATGTGGAATAAACGGCGTGCTATTCAAAAAAAACGCAAGGCTTCTCTAAAGGATATTTGGCGAGCATTGGATAAAAGTATTCTTCCGCGTTTCACCAAAATCCGCAACAGATTTTCATAGTATGGAAAAATTATCTGTTATTATTGTTAACTACAATGCCGGTTCGTTTTTACTGGATACGGTGAATACTGTTTTGGATTTAGGGACCGCTGCCAAAATAATCGTCGTCGATAACGGCTCAGTGGATCATAGTATGGACAAGTTGGATCATCTGGCTGTATCACAGCCGCTTCTGACATGCATTCACAATAAAACAAATGTTGGATTTGCAAAAGCCTGTAATATGGGGATCTCTTTTACCGATGAAAATGACGACCTGCTTTTCTTGAATCCAGACTGTGTTATGAATCCCGATGCGCTGGATAAAATGCTGACCTGTCTGAGATCTAATCCACAAACAGCTATGGTTGGCCCGTTGCTGATGAACAATAACGGAACAGAGCAGGCCGGTGGTCGGCGCTCGATACCAACTCCCTGGCGCTCTTTTGTCCGGGTTTTTGGCTTATCGAAGTTATCTGAACGCTATCCGAAGCTTTTCTCTGATTTCCTTTTGCATCAACAGCCTCTTCCGGATGATATTGTCGAAGTTGAGGCTATTTCGGGTTCCTGCATGTTGGTACGACGAGCGGCCATAAGGGATATCGGGGTGCTGGATGAAGGTTATTTTATGCACTGCGAGGATCTGGATTGGTGTATGCGCTTTCGTCGGGCAAAGTGGAAAATTATGTTTGTCCCCGATGCGACGGTTGTTCATTACAGAGGGGTATGCAGTGAAAGTCGCCCGCTATTTGTGGAATGGCACAAGCACAAGGGCATGATGCGATTTTACCGGAAGTTTTTCCGGTATCAATACCCCGGTGTACTAATGTGGATTGTAGCACTGGCTGTATGGTTCCGTTTCGGAACGTTGGCAATCTGGCATTTATGCGCAAATAAGAAAGGATTAATTAGTACAGGGAATGAGTAAAAAAAAGGTTGGAGTACTGGGCGCCACAAGCCTTGTTGGCCGATGTCTGCTGCCGTTGTTGAAAAAAAACGGTTGGTCGGTCAGGGCGTATTCCCGCCGTAAGGTAACCAGCGCTGATCCGGACATCAAGTGGATCCAGATTCCACTATCTCCTGAGGAACTCCATGACCCGGCGGGCGAAAGTGATACAATTGGTTTCTGGATTTGCGTTGCATCCATCTGGGTATTGCCGGATTACTTTTCAATGTTGGAAAAACATGGCGCGAGGCGGATTGTTGCGGTGTCTTCAACCAGCATTTTTACCAAGAGCCGTTCGGGTTCCGCTGAAGAAAAATCAACTGCTCTGAAATTGTCCAGTGCGGAAACCCGTCTTGAACAATGGTCGGCAGACATGGGTGTTGAATGGATTGTCCTGCGACCGACCTTAATTTACGGGTGGGGAATGGATAAAAATATTTCAGAAATTGTACGGCTGATCCGCCGTCTTGGTTTCTTCCCTCTACTGGGGAGAGGCGATGGCCTTCGACAGCCTGTTCATGCCGAAGATGTCGCGACGGCCTGCCTGTCCGCGCTGGAAAAAACGGACGTTGCGAATCGTGCGTATAATCTGTCAGGGGGCGAGACACTCAGTTACCGGGAGATGATCAACTGCCTGTTTACGGCCCTTGGCCGTCGTCCGAGGCTGATTCATGTGCCGCTTGGGTTCTTTCGTTTGGCGGCTGCGATGCTTCGCTTGTTTCCCCGCTATCATCATTTGACGTCGCAAATGGCCGAGCGGATGAATACGGATTTGGTTTTTGATCATGCAGATGCGGGGCGTGACTTGAATTTTCAACCGCGACCGTTTCAACCAGGTTCAGAAGATCTACCTTCATAAAGGAGCGTTCATGGAACTGCCCGTGTTTAAAATGTTATCAATTGTTGTTCCTGTTTATAATGAAGAAAAATACATTGAAGAAGTGCTTCGCAGGGCTATTGAACAGTCCCTTCCTGGCGGACTGGACAGGGAATTGATTCTGGTGAATGACGCCTCGCAGGACAATACCTGGGACGTCATGCAATCCATGCCGGCAAAATTTCCTCAAACACGGTTTCAACTGATCAATAAAACAGTCAACGAAGGCAAAGGGGCTGCCCTGCGCGACGGTTTTGCGAAGGTTATTGGAGATATTGTCATCATTCAAGATGCGGATAATGAATACGATCCCGCTGACTACCCAAAGCTGTTGCAGCCCATTCTGGACGGCAAGGCCGATGTTGTCTTCGGCAGCCGCTTTATCGGTGAGCCGCACCGCGTTCTGTATTTCTGGCATCAGTTAGCCAACAACATACTCACGACGCTTTCAAACATGCTGACGAATCTTAATTTGACGGATATGGAAGTATGTTATAAGGCATTTAAGCGTGAGGTGATCGATCAGATTGAAATTAAAAGTCCAAGATTCGGAGTTGAACCGGAGATAACCGCCAAAGTCGCCCGCCTCCACTTAAACGGTAAACGGGTCAGGGTTTATGAGACCGGAATATCTTACGATGGCCGCACTTATGAGGAAGGCAAAAAGATAGGCTGGAAGGATGCCTTATCAGCCATTTTCCAGATTATACGCTTCCGGTTAATGGATTAGAGAAGTATAGAACAAACCTGGTTTACGCATCGTCCCGACTTATCGGGACTTTTCTAAAAGACGCGCACGGAATTACGTAAGGCTTTCATTTTTGTTGTCGCTCACCATCCATTACTGATAACTGACCCTCGATGAACAGGAGGTTGATTGTGAAAAAAGTACTTGTAACAGGCGGATGCGGTTTTATCGGATCCAACTTTGTCCGCTATACCCTGCAGCACCATTCTGATTATCGCATCATCAATCTGGATAAGCTGACTTACGCCGGAAATCCCGCTAACTTAAAAGACATTGAAAATAATCCACGTTACCGCTTTGTGAAAGGTGATATCTGCGATGCGGCTTTGGTCAGCCGGATTTTTACCGAAGAACAAATTGACACGGTTGTCCATTTTGCCGCAGAATCCCATGTGGACCGCAGCATCACAGGCCCTGCCGATTTTGTTCAGACCAACATCATGGGTACCTTCACTCTGCTGGAAGCGGCTCGGGAGATGTGGATGAAAGACGTCGCGTTGAATCAAGGTTGCCGTTTTCTGCACGTGAGCACCGATGAGGTTTACGGCTCGCTTGGTGAAACGGGCGCTTTTCAGGAAACCACCCCTTACGATCCGCGGTCGCCTTATTCAGCCAGCAAGGCATCATCCGATCATTTGGTCAGTGCGTATTATCACACTTACGGACTGCAGATTCTGATTACCAACTGCTCCAACAACTATGGTCCTTATCAGTTTCCGGAAAAGCTCATTCCCTTGGTTATTAACAACGCCCTTCAGGGAAAGTCTTTGCCGGTTTATGGCGATGGGAAAAACGTTCGCGACTGGCTTTATGTGGTTGACCACTGTGAAGCGATCCTTACCGTTTTGGAGCGCGGAAAAATCGGTGAGACATACAACGTTGGCGGAAACAGCGAAAAGCAGAACATCGAAGTCGTCCACACCATCTGTGATATTCTGGATGAAAAAGTCGGCCTGATGCCGGAAAGCAAGGACAGACGATCGCTTATCACTTACGTCAAAGACCGCGCGGGACACGACCGCCGCTACGCCATTGATGCTACGAAAATCCGCACGGAGCTGGGCTGGTCTCCCAAAGTGACCTTTGATGAGGGAATGAAAAAGACGGTTAGCTGGTATCTGGACAACAAGCCCTGGATCGCTTCCGTGACCGACGGCAGTTATCGCGAATATTATGAAAAAATGTATGGAAAGAGGTAAGTATATGTCGGGTATTAAAAAAGGGATCATTTTGGCCGGGGGTGCAGGAAGCCGTCTTTACCCCCTGACTCTGGTGGCCAGCAAACAGTTGCAGCCGGTTTACGACAAACCGATGATTTATTATCCTCTGGCAACACTCATGGTTGCCGGGATACGTGACATTCTCATCATTTCTACGCCGCAGGACACGCCACGCTTTGAAGCCCTGCTGGGTGACGGCAGCCGATGGGGAATAAAACTTTCGTATAAAGTGCAGCCCGAACCCAAAGGCATTGCCCAGGCGTTTCTGGTCGGTGAAGAGTTTGTCGGCGGCGATGCGGTATGCCTGATTTTAGGCGACAATATTTTTTACGGTAAAGTTGATCTCGACAAAATTATCGATGAGTTTGAAGAAGGCGCAGTTATCTTTGGTTATTACGTCAACGATCCGGAGCGCTACGGCGTTGTGGAATTTGACGCAACCGGGAAAGCCATCAGCATCGAAGAGAAACCGGCTAAACCTAAATCCAATTACGCCGTGCCGGGGCTTTATCTTTATGACAAAAATATCACGCATATTGTCAAGGCGATGAAACCGTCGGCACGTGGTGAACTGGAAATAACGGATGTCAATATGGAATATTTAAGGCAGGGAGGGCTGCAGGTGGTTCCTCTGGGACGCGGCATCGCCTGGCTGGATACGGGGACGCACACCAGCCTTCTGGAGGCCAGTCATTTTATCGGTACCCTGGAGGCGCGCCAGGGATTGAAAATTGCCTGCCTGGAAGAAATTGCTTTCCGAATGGGATTTGTGGACAAAAAGAAAATGAAGCAGGTAATCGAAGATACACCCCAATCGTCTTATCGGACCTATCTGGAAAGAATCCTCAAGGAAAAATCATACCATGAATATGATTAAAACCGATATCCCGGATATTCTGATCGTCGAGCCGCAGGTTTTTAGCGATGAGCGGGGTTTTTTCTATGAAAGCTTCAACCAGAAAGTCTGGCAGGAGAAGACAGGGCACCACGCGGTCTTTGTTCAGGACAATCATTCATATTCCGTAAAAAATGTTTTGCGGGGACTGCACTACCAGATTCAGCAACCGCAGGGAAAGCTTGTGCGGGTTATCCGGGGAGCCGTTTTTGATGTGGCTTTAGATATCCGCCGGTCATCCCCGTCATTCGGCCGGTGGGTGGGGGTGGAGCTTTCCGCAGACAACAAACGCATGCTGTGGATTCCCGAAGGCTTTGCCCACGGTTTTCTCGTGCTGTCGGACTTTGCCGAATTTCTTTATAAAACGACAGATTACTGGGCCCCTCAATACGAACGGACCATCATCTGGAATGACCCTGACCTTGCCATTGTCTGGCCTTTGCAAGACCGACCGATCCTTTCGGTAAAAGATGCTCAGGGTAAGCGTTTCAAAGAAGCGGAAGTGTTTTAAGTGTTCAAGAGTAAAAGAGCCGGGTGTGCAAAAAGCGCGGCAGAAACTCGACTGCTTACAGTTAATTTTATTATACGTTAGAACCTGCAGGCAAAGTTTCTGAATTTCGAGGAATCCCTAATGAGGCAGGAAAGTTTAACCCTTTAACCGTTAAAGCCTGCTTCGGTGATCACGATAACCAGTTTTCATAAAACTAAAATATCCTTCTGCCAAATTTGATGTTTTGGCAATCTTTGCATCATTTAAATATTTGAATGCATTAAGTAAGGAATTAAAAAGCATACTCCTTGTTCGTTTAAGATCGCTAAAAACCCTCCCTCTCTCCGCTCTGTCTTTTATCTTACACCCGTAACTATCCCCCCATTTTTTTAATTCGTAAAATAAGTCAAGTAGCGTCCCTGATGAATTATCCTTAAAATCATATACTCCGTTCTACTTCTTAGCTGACATTTGGCCAACGGGGCACTGATACGATATCAGCTGGGTGTTATGTGTGAAACTTGATTCGATTTGGCGGCTGTATGAAATTTTTCCATTTACAAAGTCTAGTGTACAGTCTCCTTAATTTGTGATAAAAATTGCTCACAACATATTGCGGTTGGTCTTATCAACACGAAGGTGATTTAAGCAGGTTCGATGTGAATTTGACAATCATCTACAGTGCATTTTTTTACAATGTTTCATCAGCATTCATACAGCAATAAATTGTAAAAAAGAGAAGGATGTATTGTTGTGAAAAGATTTGTACGCGCACTAGTGTTATTTTTTTTTCTATTGGTAATGTCTGTTGCTCCAGTTTATGCGGCTTCTGCACAGAATTTCACGAAGAAAACCCCTTTGGCACAAGGCCCACTAAAGCAGGTTAACGAACACTTCAGCACCCAAACCACAACTTACAGTGACGGAGCAGTTCTAAGACGGGATATAATCAGTGGCCCGCCGAAACCACCACCCGGCTATGAACTTGAGCGTTCAGCTGTTGCACTGCCGGAATCTGACAAGATGACGGCGACCAGGACACTGACGGTTCCCGCTTATGACTGGGTTTTCGGGTGCTCTTCGGTTTCCGGCGCGATGATTGCCGGCTATTATGATCGGAACGGGTATCCAAATATGTATACCGGACCCGCCAACGGGGGCGTTGCGCCCTTGAATAACAGTTCCTGGCCCACCTGGTCGGATGGGTACACCACGTATCCCAACCTCCCCTTGGCCGCCTCACATAATGGGGTTGATGGCAGGGTAACACGCGGTTCCATTGACGATTATTGGGTTTCGTATGGTAGTGGCGCCAGTGACCCATATGTTACAGGCAGTTGGACACAGCACACCTGGAATGATGCGATTGGTGATTATATGAAGACCAGTCAGTCCGCCTATGGCAACACCGATGGGTCAACAACATTCTACAATTATGTTTCATCATCAGCTCAGTTAGCCTGCAATGATATGGTTTCATATGACATTCATACCCTGGATGGAACTTACGGGAGAAAACTTTTTTACGAAGCCAGAGGGCACACGGTAACCACCTGTTATAGTCAGCAAACAGATAACACGATTGCAGGAGGGTTTTCATTTGCCCAGTACAAGGGGGAGATCGATGCCGGCCGGCCCGTGATGCTAAACCTGGAAGGTCATACTGTCGTTGGCGTTGGCTATGATGATGTTGGTAATACGGTCTATATCCATGACACTTGGGACTACAGTAACCATACCATGACCTGGGGAAGCAGTTATTCAGGGATGCAGCTTCTCTCTGTCAGTATTGTCAACTTCCAGGGAGCAATACCAATGCCTCTCGTTGAGAACGACTTCAACTCCGACGGTAAACCCGATATTCTCTGGAGATACACCACCACCGGCCAAAACCTTGTTTGGTATATGAACGGGGTTAACTATGTAAGTTATGAATGGATTATTTCTGCTACTGATCCCGCATGGACCATTGCGGGCACCGCTGATTTCAACAATGACGGTAACCCCGATATCCTCTGGAGACACGCCACCATCGGCCTAAACCTCGTTTGGTATATGAACGGGGTTAACTATGTGAGTAGTGGAATGATTGGATATGTTACTGATCCCGCATGGACCATAGCGGGTATCGCTGATTTCAACAATGACGGTAACCCCGATATCCTCTGGAGACACGCCACCATCGGCCTAAATCTCGTTTGGTATATGAACGGGGTTAACTATGTAAGTAGTGGAATGATTGGTTATGTTACTGATCCCGCGTGGATCATAGCGGGTACCGCTGATTTCAACAATGACGGTAAACCCGATATCCTCTGGAGACACAAGACCACCGGCCTAAACCTTGTATGGTATATGAACGGGGTTAACTATGTAAGTAGTGGAATGATTGGTTATGTTACTGATCCCGCATGGACCATAGCGGGTAACGCTGATTTCAACAATGACGGTAAGCCCGATATCCTCTGGAGACACAAGACCACCGGCCTAAACCTTGTATGGTATATGAACGGGGTTAACTATGTAAGTAGTGGAATGATTGGTTATGTTACTGATCTCGAATGGACCATTGCTGCACCTTAACAGCTCGCGCGTTTCTTTATTTCTTACAGTAACCCCGGTAATCTTCGAAGACATTGCTTTATTATCTGGTTTACCAAAACAAAGCCCATTTCCGGAATACCGTTTATCTGTGAATTGGACTCAAACTTCTCTGGAGATCACGCCGGTTTGAGTATCTTTGCAGCCATGATTCCTTCAAAGATTTAGAATTAAAGAGATTAGGCCTGAAAACCAGCTCGCGGTCAACGATATTATCAATAATATCAAAATATTATCTTTGTTTGGCTGCGAATTTGCAATAGAGAACCCACCGTAAGAAACTAACCCTGCAGGGATAACCGATTGAGTTGTGCAAAGGTTTCTTGACATTATTAAGAAATTTCATTATGTCTTTATACGTTCACGGCGTGAACACATAAATTATCATGGAAAATCCACATAAAACAAAGCTCGCAATCAAGGAATCTTTGATGCTGATGCGGGCAATAGACGCGAATCCGCAGATAACTCAGCGCGAATTATCTACCAGTCTGGGTTTGAGCCTTGGGAAAATTAATTTCCTGGTCAGGGCAATGGTTGAGAAAGGTTTTATTAAAGCAGATAATTTTAAGAACTCCAAAAACAAAATCGCCTATTTGTATTACCTGACTCCAAGGGGATTCGAAGAGAAGACGAAAATAACATACCGCTATATGAAACGGAAAATGGCGGAATATGAAAAACTGGAAGAAGAAATCCGGCAGTTGCAAAAAGAAGTAGATAACGAACATTCCCCTCGTTGAATGAGAGGGATGCTTAAAGTGTAACGGGTCATCATAAGCACATCTAATTGTGATGGCTTAACCTGTGGGTGAATCTTTTTGTAACCCAGAGGGCGGAGCTGTATATAGATATCGAAGCAACATTTTAAAAAATATGAAGATAAAAGGAGACGATTTTTTTAATGGAATTCATTGATTTGAAAACGCAGCAGCTTAAAATTGAGAGCGCTTTAAACAGCAATATCCGGAAAGTTTTAAATCATGGCAGTTACATTATGGGACCGGAAGTTAAACAGCTGGAGGCGAAACTCGCAGTCTATACAGGCGCAAAGCACGCGATTAGCTGTGCTTCGGGAACGGATGCCCTTTTAATGGCGCTCATGGCTTACGGCGTAAAACCCGGTGACGCAATATTTACAACACCTTTTACTTTTATTGCCACGGCTGAAGTTATCAGCCTGCTTGGTGCCACACCGGTGTTTGTCGACATTGATCCAAAGACTTTCAACATAGACAAGGATAAGCTGGCATTAGCCATTAAAGCCGTGATAAACAACGATCCGTCTATATACCCTTTACCCATTACCTCTACCCAAACACCCCTTACCCCCCGCGGCGTAATCCCCGTTGATTTGTTCGGCTTGCCTGCCGACTATGATGCTGTTTCCACCATAGCGAAAGAACATGGCTTATTTGTAATAGAAGACGCCGCGCAGTCGTTTGGCGCAAAATATAAAGATAAAACGGCCTGTTCATTTGGTGATATTGGTTGCACATCATTTTTCCCGGCCAAACCACTAGGCTGCTACGGCGATGGCGGTATGTGTTTTACAAATGACGGCCATCTGGCTGAGGTAATGGAATCCATCCGTGTGCATGGAAAGGGCGGTCATAAATATGACAACGTCCGTGTCGGTATCAATGGTCGTCTTGATACGCTTCAGGCTGCCATTCTACTGGCCAAGTTTGATATATTTCCAGAGGAAGTTGAGCTTCGCCAAATCGTCGCCCGACGTTACAATGAGTTGCTATCCACTATCCACCATTCACCATCCACTAAAGGCGATAGCCTTGCACTCATCACTCCTTATGTCCCTGAAGGATACAGGAGTGCCTGGGCCCAGTATTCGCTTTTGTCAAAGGATGAAGCGCATCGAACCGCCCTGCTGAAGAAACTTCAGGATAATAAGATTCCTACGGCTATTTATTATCCCAAACCCCTGCATATGCAAATGGCTTTCGAATATCTTAAATATAAGACAGGTGATTTTCCAGTAAGCGAGGACACCGCGAAAAGAATTTTCAGTCTGCCCATGCATCCCTATCTTACGGAAACAGAACAGACAAGCATTGCCAATGTTTTGAAAGACGGGTAGTCAATCCAATTGAATGCGATGAGCTTCATTACTCAAAACTTTAATCTTGAATTTAAATTATTATGAAAATTGTCACAATCATAGGCGCAAGACCTCAATTCATTAAAGCCGCTGCAGTTTCCCGGGCTATTGCCGGGCATAACGACAAAACCTCGAATTCTGAACATAGAACAATAACCGAGGTCATCATTCACACCGGCCAGCATTATGACGAAGGAATGTCTGCCGTTTTTTTCCGGGAACTGGAGATTCCCGAACCGCTTTATAATATCGGGATTGGTTCCGGGCCGCATGGCCAGCAGACAGGACGAATGATCGAGGCTATCGAAAAACTGCTGATGACGGAAAAGCCCGATTGGGTTCTGGTTTATGGCGACACGAATTCAACGCTGGCCGGAGCACTGGCCGCGGCGAAGCTCCATATTCCCGTCGCGCATGTCGAAGCAGGCTTGCGCAGTTTCAATCGCCGTATGCCCGAGGAAATCAACCGGGTCATGACGGATCATCTTTCGACACTTCTTTTCTGCCCCAGTCAGGTAGCTGTTGATAATCTTGCCGCGGAAGGCATTTCCTCAAAGCGAACTCCTGACTCCTCACCTATGACTTCTCAAATTCTGGTTGTCGGAGATGTCATGGCAGATGCCCTGCAATTTGCGGCAAACAAAGTAGATACGAATTCTGATATCTTGAATTGTTTGGACCTTAAACCACATCATTATCTTCTCGCTACGATTCATCGGGCAGAGAATACAGATAGTCCGGAGCGACTTGGAAATATTATGTCCGCTCTTTCAGAACTTGCCAAAAGGGAGCCTGTGGTTCTTCCGCTTCATCCCAGAACAAAAAAAATACTTACGGCCAGCCACCCTTCACTCCTGGTATCTGATTCCTTACTCCGCATCATCGAACCGGTCGGGTATTTTGACGTCATTGCTCTCGCGCAATCGTCGCGCGTGATTCTCACTGATTCCGGTGGAATGCAGAAAGAAGCTTACTGGCTGAAAGTTCCATGTGTTACCCTGCGCGATGAAACGGAGTGGGTGGAAACAGTGGAAACCGGTTGGAATGTTTTAACAGGTGCAGATAAGAAAAAAATCAGCAATACCGCGCAAAACTTTATACCGCCGGCAGAACATCCATCGCTATATGGTGATGGCCAGGCAGCAAAAAGAGTCATCGATATTTTAGTCGAGCCAATGGCTGAAATGAGAAAATGAGTTGAGTCTGTATCATCTGTCTATCAGCTCAGATATGAATTATAAGCTTAATTATCTCCCACGTGAAAGGAAAAACCAATGACATTAAAGTCTTCACCTCTGACTCCTTACATTGCCGTCATCGGCGCCGGCTACTGGGGTAAAAATCTCGTACGCAATTTTTACCAGCTTGGTGTTCTTAAAACGATTTGCGATGGAGCAAAGCACATTCGTGAAGAAATGACCAAAGCCTATCCGGATGTTGCCGTTACCGATGATATCAGTGGAATTCTGAAAGATGATGGCATCAAAGGCATCGTCATCGCTGCACCGGCTATACATCACCATGACATTGCAGAAAAAGCCCTCAAGGCCGGCAAGCACGTCTTTGTGGAAAAGCCACTGTCCCTGAATCATACCGATGGTGAAAAACTGGTTCGGCTGGCGTCGGATAAAGGGGAAATTCTGTTTGTCGGCCATATTCTGAATTACCATCCCGCAGTCATAAGACTGAAGGAGATGATCAGGATGGGGAAAATCGGGAGACTGCAATATATTTATTCACGTCGCCTTAGCCTGGGTAAAATCCGACGGGAAGAAAACATTCTTTGGTCCTTTGCACCTCATGATATATCTATCATTTTGAGTCTGACGGGCGAGGAGCCTTCGTATGTGGATTCCGTTGGCAGTAATTTCCTCCATGCCCGGATTGCCGATGTCACCATGACGAACCTTAAATTTCCTTCAGGCATCGGAGCGCATATTTTTGTGAGCTGGTTGAATCCCTACAAGGAACAAAAACTTGTTATTGTAGGCAGCAGCGGCATGTTCGTTTTTGACGATACGGAACCCGTGGAAACAAAACTGGTGCTTTATCCGCACACAATCAACTGGCAGAATGGTCTTCCGGTTCCGAACAAGGCGGAAAGCGTTCCCATAGACATCAAAGACATCTGGGAAGAGCCCTTGAAGGCTGAATGCAAAGCTTTTCTCGCCGCTGTCGAAACAGGCATCAAGCCTCTCACGTCCGGTGAAGAAGGCCTGAAGGTTTTAAAGGTATTGGAAATCAGCCAGCGATCCCTGGAGCAAAAAGAAAAAGGCTTGCACACTAATGCCATGCTTGACTCTGTTATTCCCGCGAATGCCCTGAAGGGCACGAGTGCGGGAATCCAGGAAAGTGATCAATTAAAAGATATACATCCCGAGGTCTTTATCCACGAGACCGCCATCGTCGATGACAACGTCGCCATTGGTGGAAAAACAAAAATCTGGCATTATTCACACATCCTGTCCAAATCGAAAATAGGCGCCAACTGCAACATCGGCCAGAACGTTGTGATTGGTCCCGATGCTGTGATCGGAAACAAGTGCAAGATACAAAACAATGTCAGTGTCTATAAAGGTGTGACTCTGGAAGATGGTGTTTTCTGCGGCCCGTCAATGGTTTTTACAAACATCTATAATCCTAGAGCGGAAATTGGAAAAATGGATCAGGTCCGTCCGACATGTGTTAAAAAAGGCGCGACACTCGGCGCCAACTGCACTATTGTCTGCGGCCATACCATCGGCAGTTATGCATTTATCGGCGCCGGCGCCGTGGTGACAAAGGATGTTGCGGATCACGCACTCATGGTTGGCAATCCGGCCAGACAAATCGGCTGGATGTGTATCTGTGGTGAGAAACTGGCTGAAAACCTAAGATGCCCTGCTTGTAATAAGCAGCACAAGAAAACGGATCAAGGATTAAGAGCAAATAATTGAGTTGTTATGCAATAACCCATTGCCGGCTTCTCTTTACACCTATGGCCCAGGAGATGCAAACTACAAGCCATGAGCCATAAACCGATTACCCAACGCCTGACTATCTATGCCTGATCAATTCGATATTACTATCATCGGGGCTGGAATCATCGGCCTGGCCATTGCCGCCAGGCTTTCCGAAGATCACCGGAATATTCTACTTGTGGAAAAAAACCAGGCATTCGGGCAGGAAACCAGTAGCCGCAACAGCGAAGTCATCCATGCAGGAATGTATTACCCCACTGGTTTCCTGAAAGCGAGTTTCTGTGTTGAGGGAAACAAACGCCTCTATGATTATTGCAAGAAACACAATGTTCCGCATAAAAGAGTCGGCAAACTCATTGTTGCGACCAATGATGAAGAAGTTGAGCAACTACATGAGATCAAAAAGCAGGGAGATAAAAATAACGTCGATAAGCTTTTCTTTTTGAGTCAGAGCGAAGTAACAAAAATGGAACCACTAATCAATGCCATCGAAGCACTCTCCTCCCCCGATACCGGAATTGTCGACAGCCATGCCCTGATGCGAAGCCTTGCCATCAGTACGGAAAGCAGAGGCGTGATTTGCGCCTATCGCACAGAGGTTACGTCTGTAAAATTCGACGGAAAGCAATATCGTATAGGAATCAACAAAGACGACTACTTTTTGTATACGAAGATTTTAATCAATGCTGCCGGACTCGCTTCCGACAGAATTGCCGAATACGCAGGCATTGATATCGATCGGGAAAACTGTCGGTTAAAATATTGCAAGGGTTCATATTTTACCGCAACCCCTTCACCGAAAATTAGCCATTTGATTTACCCTGTACCGACAAAAAACAAGGAGGGCTTGGGCATACACGCCACGATCGACCTCGGCGGACGGGTTCGTTTTGGTCCCGACATAGAATATGTGTCGAATATTGACTACACACCGGATAATTCCAAAAAGATGAGCTTCCATCATTCAATAAGCTGTTATCTGCCCTGCGTTGAAGTAGATGACCTTCAAGCGGACATGTGCGGCATCCGGCCTAAGCTTCAAGGTCCGGGTGAATCTTATAAAGACTTTATTATTCAGGAAGAAAGCAACAAGGGCTATCCTGGCTTGATTAACCTTATCGGCATCGAGTCGCCGGGATTAACGGCATGCCTTCCCATTGCAGATTATGTGGCAACGATTGTGGAGGCCTGCCATTAGGTGGAGGTGTTTTTGTTGACAACCAATTACAGTAATGTGGCAAAGGAGATCAAATAAATGGACATTAAAGGAGCGCGTATCCTCGTTATCGGCGGTGCCGGGCTTATTGGTTCCCATGCAGTGGAGGAATTGCTGAAGGAAGATGTAAAAGAGGTTATCGTCTATGATAATTTTTGTCGTGGTACTGTGGAAAATATAGAAACGGCTTTAAAGGATCCCCGTTGCCGTATCTTCGAAGCTGGCGGTGACGTTATGCAGACGGATATTCTGGATGAGGCGATGAGGGGAGTCGATGGAGTGATACACCTTGCCGCCCTGTGGCTCTATCAGTGTTACGAATATCCGCGGGCTGCTTTTGATGTAAATATCCGGGGGACATTCAATGTCCTTGAAGCCTGTGTCGCCCACAAGATCAAACGGCTTGTCTATTCCTCGTCCGCGTCGGTTTATGGGGATGCGGTTACAGATATTATGACCGAAGATCATCCTTACAACAACTGGACATTTTACGGCGCTACCAAGATTGCCGGAGAGCACATGCTTAAATCCTTTCACAAGCGTTATGGCCTCAACGGCGTCGGCCTCCGGTACATGAACGTTTATGGAGCGCGCCAGGACTATAAAGGTACCTACATTGCCGTTATGATGAAAATTCTGGATAACCTGGACAAAGGACTTCCGCCCGTTGTCTATGGGGATGGCAGCCAGGCGTATGATTTTATCTATGTCAGCGATGTGGGCAAGGCGAACGTCTGTGCTCTGAAAAGCGATGTGCCCTTTGGTTTTTACAATGTCGGACGCGGCATCAAGACATCGATCAAAGAATTAACTGAAATGATCTTGAAAATTGCCGGATCAAACCTGCCTATCCAGTACGAACCGGCAGGCCTGACTTTTGTCACCAACCGCGTAGGCGATCCTGTGGCTGCGGCGAAAGACCTCGGATTTACCTGGACCGTTGACCTGGAAGATGGCCTGAAACGTCTCGTAGAATGGCGGAAGAATAATATGGATGCGGTGGAACAACGGCGAAAAAAAGCCGGTAGAGGTTAGTCCAGGTCATGCGTCTCGGCCATACGAGGAGTTCATAATGCGCCATACTGTAGAAGATGAAATTCCCACAATGATCATGGTGCCTGTTCCCGGGAAACGTTTGGGGGAAAATAGATGTGCGGAATAGCAGGAATATTTAATTTAAACGGTGAATCCGTCTCCCAGGTTCTTCTTCGTAAGATGACTGACGCCATCGCCCATCGCGGGCCGGATGGAGAGGGATTCTATACAGACGGCTTCATCGGCTTGGGTCATCGCCGCCTGGCGATTATTGACTTGTCATCTGCGGGCCATCAACCGATGGCCACCGTCTCCAATCATCATGTCATCAGTTACAATGGCGAGGTTTATAATTTCCTGGAATTACGCATGGAGCTTGAAGCCTTGGGCCATCAATTTCGCTCTAAGACAGACACAGAAGTTGTCCTTTACGCCTATAAAGAATGGGGGGAGAAATGCCTGGATAAATTCAACGGTCACTTCGCCTTTGCCATCTGGGATAAGATTCGGCAAGAACTATTTCTTGCCCGCGACCGCTTCGGCGTCAAGCCTCTCTACTACGCCTTTGTCGGCCCCTATTTTATTTTCGCTTCTGAGCAAAAAGCCATTTTGACGCATCCATCCATCAAGAGAGAAATAGACCTGGAAGCCCTCCTTGAATACTTTACCTTCCAGAATATCTTCACTGACCGGACCCTGCTCAAGGGCATTAAGCTCTTTCCCGCAGGTTCTTATGCCCGTCTTTCACCGGCATCCACATGTCATGAGCTCTCATTTACCCGCTACTGGGATTACGACTTCCAGGAACCAGACCACCCCGCCACCCGCCAGGAATACATCGAAGAACTTGATCGCCTCTTTCTCCAGGCTGTGAATCGTCAACTGGTCAGTGACGTTGAGCTGGGGGCCTATCTCAGTGGCGGTATCGATTCGGGCACCATCACTGCCATAGTTGCCCGGCAGTTTCCTTTCCTGAAAACCTTTACCTGTGGTTTTGACCTCCATTCTGCCTCCGGTTTGGAACTTGGTTTCGACGAGCGGGAAAAGGCTGAATACATGTCTTATCTGTTCAAAACAGAGCATTACGAGATGGTCCTGAAGGCGGGGGACATGGAAAGAATCCTGCCCAAGCTCTCTTGGCATTTGGAGGAACCGCGGGTCGGTCAGAGCTATCCCAACTACTATGTTGCCCAACTGGCCTCCAAATTCGTCAAAGTCGTCCTTTCCGGCAGTGGAGGGGATGAGCTCTTTGGAGGCTATCCCTGGCGTTATTATCGGGCCGCTGGAAGTAGCAGCTTTGATGATTTCGTTGACAACTACTATGCATATTGGCAGAGACTTATTCCGAACAAAGCGATTCACGAATTATTCAGACCTGTTTGGAAGGATGTCCAAAACGTCTCGACTCGAGATATCTTTCGGAATGTGTTCAAGAGGCATGACCATAAACTGGAAATACCAGAACATTATATCAATCATTCTTTATACTTTGAGATTAAGACTTTTCTCCATGGCTTACTCATAGTGGAGGATAAACTTAGCATGGCACATGGCTTGGAAACGCGGCTTCCCTTTTTAGATAATGAACTCGTTGACTTCGCCATGCGGTTGCCGGTTAGTTTAAAATTGCGTAATTTGAGTGAAGTCATGAGATTGAACGAAAACGATCCGGGTTATAAAACGTCTGTTTATTATGAAAAAAACAATGACGGGAAATTAATTTTACGCGAGGTTATGGAAAGATATGTGCCGGAACAAATAACCAATGCAACCAAGCAGGGCTTCTCCGCGCCAGATTCATCCTGGTTTAAGGGAGAAAGTATAGATTATGTTAAGAACACTTTATACAATTCACAATCTCACATTTATGATTATTTAAATAAAAAAACAGTTACCAGCTTAATTGAAGAACACCTTCAAGGAAAACAGAACAGAAGATTGTTTATCTGGTCTTTGCTTAATTTCGAATCTTGGTTGAGGAATTACCTTCATTGAAAATTCTCATCACAGGCGCCAGGGGATTTATTGGACGGCATTTGGTTAGCGGATTGTCGCAGTGCTGTGATGCGCAGATTTTTGCTCTTGATATCAAGGGGGAGAATAAAAAAGAAAATCTATGCGAATCACTGAGCGCCGATATGGCCATTCCGGGATGGACAGAAATCATTCCTGGATCAATGGACGTGGTTGTTCATCTTGCACAGTCACTACGTTATCGTGATTTTCCTGAAGGTGCGGATGACATGGTGAGAATCAATATTAATGCAACGTTCGAACTTTTGGAGTGGTGTCGAAAAAATTATGTAAAAAAATTCATATTTTCATCGACAGGGAATGTTTACAGACCGAGCAAGAATCTGTTAGGGGAGGATCATCCCTGCGAGCCTGCCACCATGTATGCGGCTACGAAGCTCAGTGCGGAACATCTTGCGGCTCAGTACCGTTCGTTTTTTTATGTCCAAATTCTCCGTCTCTTCGGGGTTTACGGGCCGGGCCAGACCGGCATGACGATTTCGAACGTCATCGAGCGTATCAGGACGGGAGAGGAAATTACTCTGGCACAGGGCGCTGGGCTTTATTTTACTCCGCTTTATATAACTGATTGTGTGATGATGATCCTAAAGCTTTTAAATTTGGACGACAGTTGTCTGTTTAATCTGTCGGGTAATGAAAGGATCAACCTTGGTCAGGTTGTAAAGATTGCAGAGCTTGCTTTAAATCGACAGGCCAATATCAATTTGACGGATAATTCACCTGCTTATCTGCAAGGAAACAACAGTAAAATCTGTCAAGCGCTCCAGGTGCGACCGATGATTCCCTTTGACGAGGGGATGATGCAAACTATTCTGGCATATAAGGAGAAGGTTCCTTGAGTTCATCTAATACAAAAAAAACTTTTCAGGATAAATGGGAAAACAACGCCCGTTCCTTTTTTGCTGAAACACTCAATGAGCAATCTGAAATATGCAGGTGGATTCTTCAGCGCAATGGTTTTAATGATGGACAGGCACTCCGGGAATACCTGATGGACAAGAGGCGCATACTGGATGCAGGCTGTGGCAATGGCCGGGTAACCGCCCTGCTTAAGGAACATTCCGCCCCTGAGCGGACCGAGATTGTCGCCATTGATGTTGCCGCCGCTCATATTGCCGAGCAAAATCTCCGCCAATATGAGCGAATTACATGTCTGCAGCGGGATCTCCTGAATGATCTGACGGATCTGGGAAGCTTCGATTTTATCTACTGTCAGGAGGTGCTTCATCACACGCTCGATCCGCGGCAGGCGTTCTTGAATTTATGTGGGCTATTGTCGCCGGACGGTGAAATAGCAATCTACGTCTATAAGAAAAAAGCACCGGTTCGAGAGTTTGTCGATGATTATGTCAGAGAGAGACTCTCAATATTATCTTATCCGGAGGCGATGGCGTCTTGCAGGCAAATAACCGAACTGGGGAAAAAACTGTCGGAACTGAAAATAACCATTGATATCCCCCGAATCGACATTCTCGAGATTGAAGCAGGCGAATATGATTTGCAACGCTTTATCTATCATTTTTTTGCCAAGTGTTACTGGAACCCTGAATTGTCTTATCATGACAATACGGTTGTGAATTACGATTGGTACCATCCTCAGGAATGTTCCCGCCATGAGCTGCAAGAGGTGCGTGGCTGGTTTGAAGACGCGGGATTGCAGATACTTCACGAATACGTAGATTTTTATGGGATAACGTTAAGAGGGCGCAGGACCTGCCATGAAGAAAGAAAGTGACATCCCTCTGGACTGGTTCGTCTGTCCGGTAACAAAAGAGCGGCTTGTCTATAAAGATGACCGACTAATTTCATCCTTTGGCGCTTTTCCCCGCATTGCCGATTACGGCTACTGGGATTTCATCCCCTATGGTTTGCGTGATCTGAACAGACCTGAATGGCGAGCATGGGAAATATTGCAAAAAAACGCCATGGTACCTTATACATTACATCCTGAACGTAATCTGGGTGTGGGTAAACGGAAGGACTTTCTGGATTTTGCCGCGTTTGCAGGGTTTTCGGGTGTGGTGCTCGATGTGGGAGTAGGACCGCAGAAAATACCGACCCATATGGAATACTGTTCCCGTGACGATGTGTTTTTTGTCGGCATTGATCCCCTGGCCGGTGAACAGCCAAGGGAATTTGCCTTCGTCCAGGGTCTTGCTGAATTTCTGCCGTTTCGCGATCGATTGTTCGATCAAGTTCTTTTTGTAACTACCCTCGACCATTTTGTTGATCCACGGCCTGCTTTAAAGGATGCGAAACGTGTCGTAAAAAAAGGCGGCTTCATCTCTGTGTGGATAGGCGAAAAGGACAGAAATGCTCCACAGGGTGCCAGTGCCGACTGGTATGAAAAACTTATTGTGCCGGACGGGGCTGACGATCCGTTTCACTATAAACGACTGACTGCCCATGATTTTCTGGAACATTTAGCGGATACGGGGCTAATGGTTGCAGAACGGGAAACCATAACAATCGATCCCTGGCGGCAAAATCATTTTTTCCGCCTGTGCGAGGCAGAGGACCGATGACCAACGCCGATACCTATCATTTCGCCGACTTCACGAGAGACAATTATCGCCGACTTGTGAAGCTGGCGAAGGAGCATTACGTCGACCGAACGTATGATGACTATGTAGATGGCGAGCGGTTTGTCATCTGGCGTCACGATGTCGATTTCTCACCCCAGGCGGCCGTGAAGATGGCGCGCATTGAAGCGGAGGAAGGGATCAGGGCCACCTATTTTCTTTTGTTACACAGTCAGTTTTACAACGCATTGGAGAGGGATGTAACAGAGTGTTTCCGGACCATAACTAGCCTTGGGCACGATATTGGACTGCACTTTGATCCCACCTATTATAGTCTGGTCGAAGAGGCGGACATCGAAGGACCACTTCAGCTGGAAAAGACGATGATTGAGACGATATTGGCGCGCGAGGTCAGGACGTTCTGTTTTCATATGACCACACCGTTCGCGGTCCGATGTGCCCAGTCGTTCTATGCGGGCCTGCAAAACGCCAATTCAGAATTTTTCAGACATGACGTGGGGTATTGTTCCGATTCTAATGGGTATTGGCGATTCCGCAGATTGGAAGATGTGTTGCGGGAAGCCGGGGATTTCTGCCTGCAGGTCCTGACGCACCCAGAAATGTGGCAGGATACGGTCATGTCTCCCCGGGAAAGGGTGATGCGCTGCATATCAGGACGCGCTGACATGAGCAGATGTTGGTATGACACAATCCTTGCGGAAAACGGAAGAAAAAACATCGACTGGGAATAAATGCCGCAGTAAAGAGTTCTATGGAGATGAAAGATGCTTAAATCTACTAACATTGCGCTATCACCTATCCAGCTGGATGATTTACCCATCTTATACGACTGGATCAACGACCGGGATCATGTATTAATGAACAAGCCTTATGCCCCCATACATGAAGGTCAGCATAGGGATTGGTTTGATGCCATACACCAGCGAGATGATGTCATTCTTTTCGGCATCCGTCTGCTAAAAACAGCAGAGTCAATGCGTGACCCTGTTATCGGGCCGTTGATTGGTTCCTGTCAACTGCACAGCATCAACTATGTCCATCGCGCGGCCGAACTGCAGATACGCATTGGCGATGCAAGCGCTCAAGGCAAAGGACACGGGACAGAGGCTACACGCCTTTTGTTAAATTTTGCCTTTAGGGATTTAAATCTGCATCGCGTTTACCTGCATGTCTTTGCGAACAATGAACGGGCAATCAGGATGTACGAGAAGATAGGTTTTGTGCGGGAAGGTGTTATGAGAAAAATGGCTCATATAAATGGGGTATATATTGATGCGCTGCTTATGGGAATTTTGAGGGAAGAGTATCAAGATGTCTAAAATAGTCGCGATCCATCAACCGAATTTTCTACCATGGTTGGGTTTTTTCGATAAGATCGCTCACGCTGATGTTTTTGTTTTATTGGATAACGTCCAATTTCCCAAGAAAGGGGGTATCTGGACGAACAGGGTTCAGATCCTGATGAACGGAAAACCGCACTGGTTGACTGTGCCTGTTGATCGTTCTTTTCACGGAACAAAACCTATCAATGAAATTCTTATTAATAATAAAACCAACTGGAGAGAGAAGATGATCAAGTCCCTTCAGCAAAATTATATCAAGACCTCTTATTTTAAAGAAGTTATGCCCATTGTGGAATCGTTAATCAACTACTCCACGGAAAATTTGTCCGAATATAATATTAAATCCATTCGCACCCTGGCAGAACTAGTGGGCCTGCCGACGGATCATATTGTGTTAGCTTCAACTCTTGATACGGAAGGAACTTCTAATGACAGACTGATCTCCATTACGAAAAGAGTGGGAGGTGCGGTGTACATGTGCGGCGGTGGAGCTGAAGGGTATCAGGATGAAGAAAAATTTGTGTCTGCCGGACTGAAGCTCACTTACCAGCATTTCAGCCATCCGGTATATACCCAGGTAGGTACGGGCGAATTTGTCCCGGGCTTATCGATTATCGACACTCTTTTCAATGTCGGCAGTGACGCAGTTGCAAGGATGCTACGCGACAGGCTTGAATCATAATGTCCGAACAGATTGATATTGAGCTCTCTTCTGTACGCAAGGAATTTCTTATCGGATCGTTTAGCGACGTTGTTCGTGATATGTTTGGAATTTCAGTAAATCTCAAACGTTACCGAGCCCTTGATAATGTATCCTTCAAAGTGCCACGCGGTGAGTTACTTGGTGTGCTCGGAAGAAACGGTGCCGGCAAGAGTACATTGCTCAGAGTGGCGGGCGGGATATATTCTCCCGATTCCGGAAAGGTCTCACTCCGCACAAATCCCACGGCGCTTCTTGAAATGGGTTTGTATGGCAACCAGCATCTGACGGGACGAAAATTTTGCGAAGTGTTTTTTGCATTTCGTGATGTTCCCAAAAAGGAAGTGCCAAAACTGGTGGAAGATGTCCGCGAGTTCACAGAATTAGATGAATATTTTGATGAACCGATTCATACTTACTCTGCGGGCATGAATGCGCGGCTGATGTTCGGAGTCATTACGGCCGTTTCAGCGGAAATTGTGCTTTTGGATGAAATTCTTTCCGTTGGTGATCAGCATTTTCAAGGAAAGTCATACAAAAGACTCATGAATATGATTTCGCATGGGTCCTCGGGAATTTTGGCTACCCATGACTGGTTTACTGCCACACGCCTCTGTTCCAAAATCGTCATTTTAGACCGTGGATCTGTTGAATTCATGGGTTCATCACTAGAAGCTGTGCGGAAATATCTAAACCTGGCCCCTACTCTGACCCGGCGAGTATTTTTCCAAAACAGAGAACAATTAATACGCGAGCCTGTGACAATTATTCCCGGAACACCATTTGACCTGGTTTTTGAGGTGGAATCAACAATCGACACACCATTCTCCATTCGCATAGCGTTGGAAATACCCCGTATTGCCATGGTAGTGCTTATCAGTAATGAACACATCGTTTCCTGTGGTCAAGGACGATACCGTATTTCACTCCATATTCCGAAGTTCCCCATAAAACAGCGAGAGTGTTTTCTTTCTCTCTTCATACACGAACCACGCAGGCCTGGAGAAGCGGCAACCCGTGAAGGTTATGATCAAATTTCCTGGACATCGGGTGATAGCATCAGCCTTATACATGAAGATACATCATTTGTTTCCACAGGTATTATCCATCGCCGCCTGGCGTGGCGTCAACTGAAAGCAATGGAACCATGCACATAAAACTGAGCGATATCGTCATGGACTTCCCTGTGGCCACAGGTGTCAAACGGGCGGTGGACAATGTTTCCCTGTCCATTGAACACGGTGAACGACTTGGAATTATCGGTCGAAACGGAGCCGGCAAGACGACGCTTCTGCAAATTATGGCGGGACTGCTGCGACCGACCAGCGGACAACTGGATGTGTCCGGACGCGTGAATTGTGTCATGACTCTGGGAGTTGGTTTGCGGGAAGAAATGACCGGTCGTGAAAACATATATGTCGACGGTGAACTGAATGCCAAAACCCGGGACGAAATAGACGCCTTGCAGGATGACATCATTGCTTTTGCTGATATAGGTGAATTCATAGATCGTCCGGTTCGAACATACTCGACTGGTATGAAAGCACGGCTTGCTTTCGGCCTGATTACGTTTATTGAGCCGGAAATTCTGCTTATTGATGAAGCATTATCAGCCGGCGATGCCGAGTTCGGCAGGAAAGCATCAAAAAAAATCCGTGATCTCTGTGATCGCGGCAAGATTATGATTCTTGTCAGTCATTCCATGCAGGCAATTCGTGACATGTGCACCCGGTGCATCTGGATGGAGAATGGGCAAATTGTTATGGACGGTTCCTCTGAAGAGGTGACGGAAGCCTATCGAGAAGCTGTACGCAAAACGGATGAGGAAGAAATGCGGGTTCGTTTCCAAAGACGGGTGGGACCTCGTAGTTACCATCCCAACTGTAAAATTGAAAAACTGGAGTTTCTTGACACCACAGGTGCTTCCCGTTTGGTTTGGCGAACCGATGAAGAAATGCTGATTCGATTTGTAATCAGCACCCAGACTCCTATTCTCCAACCTGACCTGAAGCTGTCATTTGAGAAGCTGGATGGGAATATGATTCTCGAAAACACTGCAAGTGGCGATGGTTATCATCTCAGCACAATAAGCGGGCCCCAAAATATCTTTGAAATTGACTTCGGCAAACTGCAGTTCGGAGAAGACACCTATGAGGTGCAAATAGAACTATCTGGTATGCTATCAGAAGAAATAAAAGGATCTTTAGCGAGTTATTGTGAAGTCATCAAAATCGAAAAACCTTTCGACTGTCTTGATTCTCCAGCCTATTTTTGCCCGGTTGATATTCGGGCCGAAAAATTATCCGCTGCCTCAGGGGACATGTAATCATGCAACTGTTTGGTTTTAATACGGCCGATGGTCGCCTGATCATCAATCTGTTCAAAATGAGTATTCGTGATCATTATCTGGGGTCAGTTCTTGGCCTGGTTTGGGCCGTTCTCAATCCCTTATTTTTACTGGGTATGTATACTTTCGTCTTTGGGTTTGTCGTGAAGGCGAAGGTGCCGGGTGCGGAAACAACTTTTGCATTTGCCATTTGGCTGATAAGTGGTTTTGTCCCTTATATGGCCGTCGCGGAAGCCCTGAGTGCGACCGCCAATTCCGTCGTTGCTGGCTCAGGCATGGTGAAAAACGTAGTATTTAAATCTGAAACGCTTCCTTATGCTGCCGCGTTAACGGCTGTTGTCCCTTTTATTGTTGGAATGGGCTTTTTATTTATCCTGCTTTGTATTGACGGTAATTTCCCTACCTGGCATATAATATTTATTGTCCCTTTAATTATTATTCAGTTTGTCTTTCTTTGCGGCATCGGACTATTTCTCGCGGCAACAACAGTCTTTATCAGGGATATAACGCAGGTCATTTCGACATTAATCATGCTGTTAATGTTTTTTACCCCTATTTTTTACCCGATAGACATGCTGCCTCGACTGATTCAGAAAATCACTTTTTTTAATCCCCTGTACCAAATGACACAGCCATACAGGGATGTTATTCTCTATCATCGCTTACCGGATTTTGCCGGGTTTGTTTATCTCGCCGTGGTGGCATTACTGTTAAATATTTTCGGCCTGAAGTATTTTAGAAAACTTAAGGGCTATTTCGAGATGAAGATGTGAGAATAATAACATTCTTAAAAGGAGATCAACAAAGACGGATATTAGCATTGTCTGCTGCGATGGCCCGGTGTAAAAAGTGGCTTGGCGCATTATTGACGGCAGTGGTATCGATCACGCGTCAGACTCTCTTTGTTTGGCGTCTGAGAAAGCTTCGAAACAAGATATTCGAAGCTTTCTCCAGGAATGTCAATGCAAATACACATGAAACAGACGTAAACCGTTTTCGCGAAATGCTGAGGATTTTGGTGCGGGAAGGGGCAGGTCTGAATACGACTGTTTCAGCCTGCGAATCCGTTCAGGACCTGCTGATTGAAGTCGAGTATCTTCGCGGCAACAAAACACTTCTGCTGCCCGTATTCAATACTTTGACGGGTAAAAGGGTTTTGTTTGCCGGGCAAGCTTATTACAACGCATGGTATCTTTCTCGTGCTCTTCGTGAGCGCGGCTGGAAAGCAGATGTATTGAACTGGGATACGGACCCGACAAATCAAATCTACTACCACGGGGAGGACTACCGGTTTGACGGAACGGCGACAGATGAAGTCGCCTGGAATCTGAGTTTCTATGTTGCATCCCTTTATTCGTACGATGTGTTCCATTTCAGTAATGCACATGGCATCTGTTTTGGGTGGCCGTTACAGGGGCTTTTTGAACAACACTCCGGCAAATATTCAGAAATCAGGCTGCTGAAAGATCTTGGCAAAATAATAGTCTACAGTAATAATGGATGTTTGGATGGTGTATCGCAGACCTCGTTTGCACAGTGGGGGCCGGAGTCGGTATGTTCAATATGCCGCTGGCGGAATGAGCCTACGGTATGTAGTGATGAGCGGAATCTGGAATGGGGAAAGTTCCGTAATTCTGTGACGGATTATCAATGTCTCCTGGGTGGCAACCGGGTAGACTACAATGACGATCCACGGGTTCATGAGGTTCCCGAGTTTTATTGTCTTGATAAGAGTATCTGGCATCCCGATATAGAAATACCTGATGCGTTTCGCTTGCCCCCTGCTCCGGAGGGCACTGTCAGACTGTATCACGCTGTGGGCAATAGAGAAGACCGTACAACTGAGGACGGTGTCAACATTAAATCTTCTCACGTTTATCTGCCTCTAATAAAAAAATTAAAGGAGCAGGGGCTCTTGCTTGAATTGCTTTCACCAACGGGCATCCCCAGCATGGATGTGCGTTATCTGCAGGCTCAAGCGGATATCTTCTTGGACATGCTGACCTTTGGCTGGTTCGGGGCCAATGCTCGTGAAGCAATGATGCTGGGAAAACCGGTAATATGCTTTATCCGACCGGAATGGTTGGAAAGTGTGATGCAGGAAGTCCCGAATTATGCTGAAGAGTTGCCCATCATCAACGCCACACCTGACACGGTAGAAAATGTTTTGCGTGATCTTGTCGCCAATCCTGACAAACGCCGTGAAATCGGCCAAAGAGGCAGGAAATTTGCGGTGAAATGGCATTCTGGAGAAGTTGGTGGACGTTGCTTCGATGACATATACAGTAAGTTGTTGCAGGGCAATCCCTTGCTACGTGTCCCGGAGTGAACATCCCATCCACTCCAGACTGTCAACAGACGCCTGGCGGGTAAGAATCATTCAATGAAATGGTACAGCCTAAATGCCTGTGCAGAGCGGTATGAATATGAATGGGGTTTATGATCAACGCATTCTCAGGAGGTAAGCATGAGAAATCAAGATGTTTCTGATAAGAACTCAGAGTTCTGGGATGAACTTTGCGGTTCGCAACTGGCTCACGTTCTCGGCATTACCGACTCCAGTCCGGCGTCATTGAAGATATTTGACGATTGGTACTTTGACCTATACCCTTACCTTTACGATCACATCCCTTTTAACGAGCTTAAAGGAAAATCAGTCCTGGAAGTGGGGCTGGGCTATGGCACTGTATCACAAAAGTTAGCTGAAGCAGGAGCTGATTATCAGGGTTTGGATATTGCCGAGGGCCCGGTTTCGATGGTCAATCATCGGTTGCGACAATTGAATTTGTCTGGACATGCCACGAAAGGAAGCATCCTGGAACCTCCTTTTAATCCGAAGTCTTTTGATGCAATCGTGGCCATAGGTTGTTTGCATCATACGGGTAATCTGCGGATGGGAATCGAACGCTGTTGGGAATTGCTTCGTCCCGGCGGCACATTCATCTTCATGGTTTACTATGCCTATTCATGTCGCCGATGCAGAATTGCACTTAAAGTAACGCTGTCATATTTCTTCAGAGAGATGGGTGGTTACATCGGTGTTGTTGGAGACAGTGGACAGGGTGAGAGAGCGGCTTATGATTCTAATTCTTCGGGAGAATGTGCACCCTATACAGACTGGATTTCTGTTAGGTCACTAAAAAAACTATGTCATCGCTTTAGTAATTTTACTGCACGTCTTGAGAACATTGAACAGGAACCGCCTTTTTCCAAGAAAACAAGAGCCAGTTTGCTGAAAACAAGCTGGCCGCGGCTTATCGGGCTTGACATATATGCAAAGGCAACTAAATAGCCGTTAAAGTATGCCGTATCAAACATAATCAATGTAGCGATTTATACTCAAACATCCAATAAACGAATTGAAATACAAACGAGATGAAACCTTCCATACTTCTTATTTATCACCACGATTTTAATCCGATCGCATCAAATATGTTAGAGCACATCTCTTCTTTCTCTAACTACTCCCGTTTCAGAACGTGGGCTATTAATACCAATCTGGGTTTTCCGGAATTTCTCAAGGAATACGAGTTCCAGGTTATCATACTTCACTATTCCCTGTTCGCCTGGTCCCCTTTTGCACTCAATGAGGATTTCCTCTCCTATGTCGAGGGAAGTTCATCCAGTTACAAAATCGCATTTTTCCAGGACGAATACAGAGGGTGGCCGGAGCGAGCTTCCGTGCTCAATCGCTGTAAAGTCGATTGTGTCTATACCTGTGTTGAATCTCCCTACTACAAGGACACGTATCAGAAATATACAAAGGTACCGAAACTGCGCACATATATTCCCGGATATGTCAGCGACGAGATGCTTGCCTGGGCTGCGGAAGTTGTTAAACCGGAAAGCGAACGGACCGTAGATGTCGGATATCGAGGACGTCAGATGGGACGCAACATTTTTTACATTGGCAAGGCTGCCAGGGAAAAGCACGAGATAGGTGTGTTTTTCAAGGAGCGTGCCGACGGATTGGGTTTGGTCCTGGATATAGAAACAGAGGAAGGCAAGCGGATATACGGAAGACAATGGATCGAATTCTTGGCAAACTGCAGGGCAACCCTTGGTGTTGAGTCGGGTGTTTCCATCTTCGACACTGACGACACTGTGCTTTCTCAATACGAAAAACTCTTGGTTGAGAAGCCGGACATCACGTTTGATGAAGCTTATGAACAATTGCTTGTCCATTACGACGGTAAAGGTGTGCGTTACCGCACCATCAGCCCCCGGGTATTCGAAGCGGCCGCGGTGCGTACCTGCCAGATTCTTTATGAGGGCGATTACTCGGGGATTATTAAAC
>Ga0105104_10000347_pt1 | contig 35279 bp, 35 predicted proteins | sample PPLLaktember2015_3_FD_87034 | JGI IMG/M metagenome (GOLD analysis project Ga0105104, IMG submission 87034) | Freshwater sediment microbial communities from Prairie Pothole Lake near Jamestown, North Dakota, USA - PPLs Lake P7 Core (6) Depth... | ecosystem: Environmental > Aquatic > Freshwater >... | reverse complement strand
GGTTGGGATCGTCGAGCAGCTTCGAGAAATCGAGCTTGGACAGATTGTAGAACGGCCGTCCGGTGGTCCTCTCCAGCAGGCTGCGGACGACGTTCTCGGGTTTCTTCTTGATTGCCTGGTGTTCTTCGAGCACCTTCGCCTTCGTCGGCGCCAGGAGGCAGTCGAACCGCCGGAGCACAGTCAGCGGCAGGATCACCTTCCGATACTCGTTGCGCTTGTAAGGTCCACGGAGCAAGTTGCAGATGCTCCAGATGAAATTGGCCAGCTGCGAATGCGTTTCAGGCGTCATGGAATTCCGGACGGATTATGCACCGGGCAGGTACGCGCTTCAACCCGAACGGTCTACCGGCCCTCAAAGTGGCAACTGTCAAACACGTTGGCCTGAAGGCTCAATTGGAGGGTTTTCTGGAAGCGACGTTTGTTGCGAGCGCAGTATGACGCCTGGGCCTGGGAGCAACCCGAGCAACAGGAACAGATTCTCGAGTCACGCAAGGCGATCACACACACCGGACTCAATCACCTTGACGACGTCAGAAAGTGCCAAATCCTCTACGACCAGCCGAGCTGGTTCAAGATTAGGAACCCTCGGTACAGCCAGGTTGTAGGAAGACGCGAGAAGTTCGAAGGGCGGGAGCACGCACCTTCTTCGGTCAGGCGACTGGTCAATTCGAAGTAGCCAGCGTGCCGGGCGGATCTCGATGGTCCCGCTTTGGTCCTGACCGGTCTCAGCGACCAGTTCAAAAGAGAGGATCGATGTTGACAGAGTCTTGGTCATTTGGCTAAACTGCCAAGCTTGATAAACATGGAAAAGAAAGATCGTCTCCGCCTGGAAAGCCGTGCCCGGATTATGAAGGCTCTGGGGCATCCCACGCGGCTGTTTATCGTCGAGACGCTCGAGTCCCGGGAGCACTGTGTGTGCGAGCTGACGGCGATGATCGGCGCCGACATCTCCACCGTTTCCAAGCATCTCTCCATCCTGAAACAGGCGGGAGTGGTGCGGGACGAAAAACGCGGCTCCCAGGTCTTCTACGCACTTCGTGTCCCCTGCGTGCTCAGGCTTTTCGAGTGTGTCGAAAGCATCGTTAGGAACTCGGCGGAGGAGTACCTGGAGTTGTCGCAATAAGTCAGTGTGGCTTCCATTACCCAGAGAAAAATCGAATGAAAAAGAGAGCAATACTTCTGAGTGGTTTTGCTGTCCTGAGCCTGCTGACGGCCTTCGGTGTTCTGAACCTTTGCGGGTGCACGGGTTTCGATGGAGGAGCGGCCGTCGAAGCAGCCGCGCAGACCAATCAGGCGCCGACGGCTGATTCCAAGGTCGTCGCCTACTACTTTCACGGCACTACCCGATGCACGACGTGTCGGACGATCGAGGCGTACGCGCATGAGGCCGTGCAAACCGGGTTCGGCGACGCACTGAAGGCGGGAAAGATCGAGTGGCGGGCACTCAACGTCGAAGAGGCCGCCAACCGGCATTTCATCAAGGACTACCAGCTTTACACAAGATCGGTCGTCCTGGCGAGCTATCAGGGTGATAAGCAGTTGCGGTGGAAAAACCTGGACAAGGTCTGGGAACTGGTTGGAGACAAGGGACAATTCACCCGCTACGTGCAAGGCGAAGTGAAGACGTTCCTGGAGAGCCGGTAATCCGTTCCCCGCTTTTCGCGCTCGGATCTGCTCTGGTGACGGGCGATCCTCATTTGAGAAGGATGAGTCGATGACGCAATTTCCGTTCTTTTACGAAAATACCATCGTTTGGACAGGGGAAAAGAAGGGCGAAGTTTCAGGACTGAAACTCCCTTCCCTGCAAGTCGCAACGCCTCCTGATTTTGGCGGGCACGAAGGGTTCTGGTCCCCTGAGCAGTGCTTCGTGGCCGCAGTAAACGCCTGCGTGATGAGTACCTTCCTGGCGATTGCCCAACTTTCAAAACTCCCGTTTGAGAGTTATGAGGCCGAGGCGTCCGGCAAGCTTGACAAGCCTGAAGGCCAGGTCATGCAGTTTACCGAGATTACTATCCGGGCCAAGCTCGTCGTCACCCATAGCAAGGACTTGGAACGGGCGGGCCGGCTGCTCGAAAAAGCTGAAAAGCAGTGCCTGGTTTCAAATTCCATTAAGGCTGCGGTCCACCTGGAGCCACAAGTCACAGCAGCAGGCGATTGAGCGAACGCCGGCGTTTCGAGTCCACACAAGTTGGAGGTTCTATGCTCGAAGTCATGGTTGACAAGTTTATCTTCCGGGTCGAGGAGAATCGGTTCTATAGCCAGGAAGGCGTATGGGTGGCGCTAGAAGGCACGCATGCTCGAGTAGGCCTTACCGACTTTACCCAACAGTTGAACGGCGATTTGGCGTTCGCGAGCGTTAAGCCAGCCGGGACCGAGATCAAAGCCTCCGAAGGCTTCGCCGACATAGAGACAGTCAAAGCAATCATGGAGCTCTCCTCGCCGGTGACCGGCCGGATACTGGAAGTCAATCCGGAATTGGAAGCCTCCCCGGAACTTATCAACCAAGACCCTTACGGCAAGGGATGGCTGGCCGTGCTGGAACTCGAGCGTTGGGAGGAGGAGAAGGCCGTTCTCCTGGATGCGCCGCGCTACTTGGACTTAGTAAAACAGCAGGCCGAAATGGAGATGAAGAAATGAAACCCAAGGCATTGATCATCCCCTGCAGCGGTATTGGCAAGACCTTAGGGAGCGTCGCACGGGAAAGTGCCTTTAGAGTGACCGAAGATTTGCGCCCGGAGACAAGCCGGCTCATGCCTCTTTCACTTCTGGTGCTTGGAGAAGAAGACACGCGGAAGCTGCTCGCCAGCACCCCCGTCGTGGCCATTGATGGTTGCACGAAGTCTTGTGCCGCCAAAGTGGCCGCCGAACGGGGTGGCGCGGTGAGCCGGGCGCTGCAGGTATCGGACGCGTTCAAGCGTCACCGCGGACTGAAACCTGACGGGGTCGCACAGCTAAATGAGGGTGGCCTTCAACTCGCCCAGGCACTGGCCGAAGAAGTAGCCAATCTGGTGGATCAAATGGATGGAGAGGTGAATAATGCCTGAGCTGCCCGTAAGAAAAGTGGGGATCATCTCGTGCTCCGGGGAGGAAATGCCGGAAGGCACGATTTCCCGGCTCGCCACTCGGAGGGTCCTGGAAACCTTGCAGCCGGAACGAACTGTGACTATCTGTCTGCCCCTGTTTCTCGCAGGAGGTGAAGGGGAACGTGCTTTTGCCCGTCACTACCCGACGATCGCCATTGACGGGTGCGAGAAACGTTGTGCCGCCCGCGGGACGGAAATGTACAGCGCCATGCCGGCAGCCAGCATTGTCGTCTCTGAATTGTCCTCTCGTTCAAGTGATGAGTTGGGAACGGCACGACGGCTTTCTGACCAGGGACGCGAGTTGATGCAGGCCACTGCCGTTGCTACCAGCGAGATCGTTGACCGGCTGCTTGGAACCAGAGCTCCAATTCAGATCAAAACCTCAGACTCTTCTGCTTCTCCTGCAAAGACCGTTGTCTCCTGCTCCTGTGGCGCGGGAATTCCTGTAAAACAACTGACAATCGCCGGACGAGAAACCGAAGTGGCTGCCCTTCCCGTGATCTACCAGTCGTGGCAGAGCGCCTGCAGGATGCCCCATCAAGGAATCTCAGCCGAGATGCTGAAAATCGTGAAGGTCTACAACCCGATTCCGGAAGACGACGAGGATGCCTGGAAGCAGGCGATCGCTCTCGACTATGCCCGGTTCTGTTCGGAGAAAGAGTAATGCCGCGCACCGCAACTTACAATGCGACCGTCACCTGGAAGGGTGAGCACTGGGGCCATCTGCGTCTGGGGAATGGTCCAGAGATGGATTTCTCTGCCCCGCCTGACGCCCATGGGCATGAGGGCGTTTTGACTCCCGAGGATGCATTCGTTGCAGCGGTCAACACCTGCATCATGATGATGTTCATCTGGACGGCCGAGCGCTTCAAGCTTGACCTCGTGTCCTATGAATGCAGGGCCGACGGAACCAAGCTTATCGAACTGGACCGAACGGAAATCTTCACGGACGTCGTACTCCGCCCCACGATCGTGGTGCGCTGCGAATCGACGCAAAAGGAGATCACCGAAAAGCGGATCAGTCGAGCACTGGAGACGGCGCAAAAATACAGCCTGGTCGCTAATTCGGTCAAATCGCGAATTGCCGTTGAACCGGATGTAAAACTGCTGCTGAAGGAAACCCGAGCGGAGGCATCCCGTGAATGAATTTATGGTGGCTCTCGGGGCCGCCCTATGGCTTGGCATTCTGACCTCGATCAGCCCGTGCCCCCTGGCCACGAATATTGCGGCTATTTCGTTTCTCAGCCGGCATATTGAAAAGCCTTGGCGGACCTTCGTCTTAGGGCTGCTGTATACGGTCGGACGGATCCTCAGTTACGTCGCCGTCGGGCTGATTGTCATGGTCAGCCTGGTCTCAATACCCTCGCTTTCCCTGGGACTGCAGACGTGGATGAATCGACTGATCGGTCCGCTCCTGGTCATCATCGGGCTCTTTCTGCTCAACATTCTGAAACTGAATATCCCCGGCCTGGGATTCGGTCCGGGAGGACGAATCGAGCGGTTGGCGAACCGCGGAGGGTATCTCGGGTCGGCCCTCCTGGGAGCCGCATTTGCCCTCTCGTTCTGCCCGGTGTCCGCCGCCTTGTTTTTCGGCAGCCTCGTCCCGCTGGCTCTCGCTAACCAACCGGGCACGGCGATGTTCTCCATATACGGAGTCGGAACGGCGGTCCCGGTCCTCGGGTTTGCCACCCTGCTCGCTTTTGCCAGCCACTGGGTGACGAGGGCCATGGCTGTGACGGCGAGCGTTGAGCGCTGGGCGAAAGCGATCACCGGCGTGGTGTTCCTCGTGATCGGGATTTATTACATCTGGATGTATACCTTTTCGCCGGCCACCTTCTAGACGGCCGACAGCTTTAAGCGGAGGACTTATGAAAATTCAAGTTGTCGGGTCAGGGTGCTCGCGATGCCACAAGACGGAAGAGAACGTCGTGAACGCTTGTGCCGAGCTCGAGCTCAATGCTGATTTTGAGCATGTCAGGGACGTTACCCGATTCGCCCAGCTCGGGATCATGTTTACACCAGGCGTCGTGGTCGACGGCGAGGTCGTCTTCTCGGGCCGGATCCCGAGCGTGGAGGAGATCAAGACGGCCCTCTCCCAGCGCGCGGGTCGATGACCGTACCTGGCTCCCGCGAAGTCCTTACCACAGCCCGGCTCAGGCGGGGCGGCGGTTTTCCCCGCCTGCCCTCAGATCAGTTAGAAGGAGATAAGCATGTCGACGAGAGCCGGTCTACGTTTAGGCACCGTCTGTTCGCTCGTGGTGATGTTCCTGACCGCGTACTTGGCGCTCGCACAGCAGCCGTCGGGCGTCTGCCCGCCGTTTTTCCTGCGGGATGAAAGCGGCGCCGTTATTGACCCCGTTCATGGGAAGAACTTAAACGTCCCTTACAGCCCGAGGCAGACGTGCGGCGCGTGCCACGACTACAACAAGATCACCGAGGGGTTCCATTTCCAGCAGGGTCGAGGCGAGAAGCCGGCTGCTGAGATGGCCGAGCGTTACCGGTGGGTTTCCTCTCCGGGAAATTACGGCGGAACCTGGTGTAGTCCAGCCCCGATCTACCGCCAGCTGGCCGCGAAGAAGAACAGCAATCCCCGCATGATCGACATGACCTCCTTCGATTTCGTGACGGCCACCTGCGGCAACTGTCACCCGGGCGGAGGTCCCCTGGAATATGACCGGCAAGGCAAGCGCTACGACCGGTGGATGCTCGATCCTTCGTCCGGGCTCGCGCCCGGCCGAGAGAATAATCTCGACGGAGACTACTTCAAGGCACGCTGGTCCGAGACCGGCATCATAGAAGCCGATTGCCTGCTCTGCCACCTGCCCGAATACGACTACAAAGTGCGCAACCAGCAGCTTGCCGCTCTGAACTTCCGGTGGGCAGCGACCGCGGGCGCGCGTCTCGGCCGGGTCGACGGATCCGTCAAAGACTCCAAGAGCCCGAGCGTGGTTTATGACGCGGCGATATTCGACGCCGAAGGTAAGGTGTCACTGCATATCGTCGCGCAGCCCCGCAACGAAACCTGCGAACACTGCCACGCCAAGCCCGGCTGGAAAAAGCGAGGCGCTTCCTTCAGCGCAAGGAGCGACGTGCACATGCGCGCCGGGTTGCGGTGCGTGGATTGCCACGCGTCCGGCTCCCGCGCCTTCGACGCCCGCATCCGGGGTAAGGAGATCCACCAGGTCGGTAAAGGTGACGATCCCTCCGGACACGTTCGCGACGACCTGGACAACACGATGCGCGATTGCGCCGACTGCCATGACAGTGGTTACCTGGGAGCGCCGATCGCCAAACACGTTGACTTCCCTCCGCACCATATCGAGAAGATCGCCTGCCAGACCTGCCATATTCCCGAACGTCATGTGAAGTCCGCGCAGGTCCAGGTGAGTGACGTCTTCAACAAGGGGCCCAAGATCGATCCGCCGGGCAAGCACATCTGGACCTTCTACGACGCCGGCATGAAGTACTGGAATCACTACGGCGAGCTCACCATGTTCACGGCCGAGGACCAGCCGACCGACGCTTTCCGGCCGGCCCTGGCCCGCTACAAGGGCAAGATCTACCCGGTCAATCGCGTACACAGTGCCTGGCCGGGACTTAAGATCGACGGCCAACCCGGTCTTGGCCAGCCATTCATGAAGGATGTCTTCATACTTTGAGAAGTTCGACTACTGGGCGGCCCTCTGGGGTTGCGCGATCATGATCGGCACAGGACTGGTCCTCTGGCGGCCGGACTTGATCCTGCCCTCAGCGTTGCGGGCATCCGGGTTTGAGACGGCGCTGGAGGCGCACGGCGACGAGGCGATACTGGCCTCGGTCACCCTGTTCACGTGGCACATCTACAACGTGCATCTGAAGCCCGGCCGCTTTCCAGGCAGCCTGGTCTGGCTGCACGGCAAGATCAGCGAAGCCGAGCTGCGGAGTCATCACACGCGGGAATGGGAGGAAGGAGCAAAAGCGAGCGAATGAGGACCGCTGTGTCGCGTGCGATAGCTGTCACGGTCATCGGAGTATGCGCTTTCGCCCCGGTGTGGGCGGATGACGACAGTGAAGAGCAACAGGCTGCGCCGGCGCAAAAACCGCTTCACGACATTCCTCTCGGCCCGTTTCGGGTCGACTTGAGCGGCGATCTCCGACTGCGTGACGAGTACCAGGAGGGTTTCGACGTGCGCGGCTACCGATCGGGTGTCACGGACAATTTTCTGCTGTCCCGGATCATGCTCAATCTTGACCTGAGGTTCGATCCTGACCGGCACATCTCCAGTTTCGGGACGCTCACTCCTTTGGCAGCGGACTACGGCGTGACGATTTCAAAAGAAGCAACCCGCTCGACGATGTGATGGACATCCGGCAGGCCTATTTCGAGTGGCGACAAGTCGGCGGCGCTCCTCTTGACCTGAAAGTCGGTCGCCAGCAGATCTCCTACGGCGACCAGCGGGTCTTCGGTCCGGGACTGTGGGGCAATACGGGACGGTACGCGTGGGACGCCGGCAAGCTACACCTTGACACCTCTCGGGCATGGATAGACCTGTGGGCCGGCCGGCCGATCGAAAATCGCCCAGAACGGTGGCCCAACCGCGAATTTGCAGCCCCGACGGCATTCGTCGTTTACGGCGGCCTGAAGAAATTACCTTGCCGGTTCGACCTGTTTTATGCGGGCAAATTTGACGGGCGGAAATTGACGGACGGCGAGTCCGGCCGGGGCGACCTCCAGTCTCACTCGGTCGGCTTTCAACTGCAGGGGCAAGCGCGGGAGAGGTTTGACTACACCGCCACCGGCATCCGGCAGTTTGGGCATTACGGACAGGACCGCCTTGACGCTTTCGGCTTTAACGGGGCGGCGGGAGTGACCGCGCCTATCCCCTGGCGTCCCCGGCTGGCCGGCCAGTTTACCTGGGGCTCCGGCGACCGGGATCCGGCTGACGGCCGTCATGGCACGTTTGACGGCGTCTTCGGAGGCGCGGACATCAATTTTTACGGGGACATGAACCTCTTCTACTGGGCGAACCTCCGTGACTATGAGTGGGATGTCCACTTGCGGCCGGCCGAGACGGTGCGCCTTGCGGTCGAACACCACACTTACAGCCTGGACCAGGCGCGTGATGCCTGGTACTCGACCAGTCTGGCCGTCGTTCGCCGCGATCCCACCGGTCTTACCGGCAAAGCGCTTGGGCACGAATTGAACCTCCGGATTTACTGGCAACCACGCAAGGGCGTGGAGTTGATGCCAGGTTGGGGCCACTTCTTCCCCGGCCCGTTTGCGAAGGCGAACGGCGCGGGAGATGCGGCAACCGGGTATTTCTTTCAGGCGTCCTGGGCTCTCAACTGAGGGGAGCGTATTCAGACCTGAAGACCAAGGCATTTCAGAGACGCGGGGTTTCGATACAGTCCGCCACGCGCCCCGGCCGCGCACCCGGTAACGCATGAAAAGGTGGCAGGGCCTTTATTGTGGCCGGACTCTCCAGAGTCCGGTGCCGGGCTCGTCGAGAGCCCGGCCGTAAAGAGGCCGGGCGCCGGACTCTGGAGAGTCCGGCCACAATAAACTGCCCGCCTACATATCCGCTGTGTTTTCGGAACAGCGCAAAAAGCGAGCGCCACTCAACCGACGCTGAACAAAGGGGGAGAGGATGAGCCCTTACAGAGTCGTATACGGGGTCGTCAGTGCCGTAGGACCGGCACGTTTATAGAAACCGGATATCGGGACGATCCGAGGTCCGTAGGACTGACACGTGTCGGTCCTGACGGACCTGGGTACCGTGGGTGTCCGGTTTCTATAAACGTGCCGGCCCTAACGGAAGTGAAACGGCAGGACGACCGGAGAAATTGATGCTGCTTACGACATTTCCCCGTCGCAAAGACTTTGAGCGCTCGACCGAGGTCCTTAACACAATCGGCCTCTCGTACCAGGTCGTTGACCCGAGCCCGGGCTACCGCCTCGTGGGGGTGCCAGCGATTGTTCTCGAAGAAGAGGCGCTGAGGCAACTGACGTGCAGCGAGACAGGGGAGTTCTACTGTTCAGGTTGGGTCAACTTCCAGCCCGCGACTCAGAGTATCCCTCTGGAGGAACCGGAACTTTTCCCCGAGGATCGCTTGGGGACCGTGGCCATCATGGTGCTCGGCCCTTGTGTGGCCGACCTTAAAAAGATACGGCTCATTGCGCACATCTCATGCGACCTCAGCGAAATCTTTCCTTATCTTAACGCCGAGATGACATCCGCTTGTTTCAATGCCGGCGGGCCGAGCCTGGTCTTCATGGAGGGCTACCGGATGATCTCGCTGTTGCCCGACCGGATCGCCGTGGCAAAGGCCGACGATATTGTCGATGCGTGGCGAGTGCTCGAGAGGGTCCGTCGCCTGGTCAACCGTTGCTGGGAGCGCCGTTCTGCCCTGACGCCGTGTTACGAGCGTCGTAGGAAGCCGCCGGCCATCGAGATCTACAAACGGCTGCCGGCGACCAATTGCCGTGCCTGTGGTGAGGCAACCTGCCTGGCGTTTGCCTTGCGACTCTGGAGCGGGGAGGTTGCGGTCAGCCAGTGCTCAGCCGTATTTGACGGCCAGTATGCTCATTTAAAAGACGCACTTCTGCAGTTGTGCTCCGGTATGGGCATGAGGATCGAGGAGGGACAGGAAGAGCTATGACGGAAAACTCAGCTGTGACTCATTTGCGAGGATGATGGAGGGGGACGGCCCGCTCGGGGCCCCCGGTTGAAATTTCAACCAAAAACCCGAAAAACGACTGAATATTCCCGATTTTTATACAGTGAAGGAGCGGTGAAACCTCAGACAGAGCCTGGCTTTCCGGTGATGGCCGATTTCACGGGTTCGACTCCCATCATCTGCACCACCTTAGTAATCAACCCATTATCACTCGCTACAAACGGTGGATCGTCAGCCATCACTCAACCGGCAAGAAGTTTCCGTAACAGAACCAGTTGTCCCAGGTGGTACGCATTGTGATCCGCCATGAGCATCGCTTCCTGGAGGATCGTCTGGCCGGTCCCGTGAGGGATTTTTGAAAACAGGTCGGTCTCCGGGCTTTCTACGAGCTTGCGCATCGCTTCGAGGTCCTTCTTGAACCGGCTCACACTCTCATCCCAGCCGGAGTTGCTGACGGGTGCTTCGGTCTGGGGCCAATAGCCGGACGGCCAATCGGGCGATACGTGCTTGGGATCTCGGCTGAATTCCAGGATGTCCCACTGCGCGATCCGCATATGCTCCAAAAGCTGCCACGCTGTATACGGGATCCCCTGCGTTTTGTTTCCGCGCAGGTCAGGCGGAAAGTCGGCGACCGCTTTGTCGAATTCCATGTGCGCCCACGCACCAGACAACAGGTTCAACAGATGTTCGCGTAGACTCTCTATCTGATTCTTGTCCATTGTCTTCTCCTCGCCGTTAAGGCTTCTTCCCCGCCTCGATCTGACCGGACAACCAGTCTGCAGCTTGCGAAATCGACGACTTCTTCAAGTCGACCAACATGTTCGCCTGCCTCATCTCCTCGTCACTGATCCGGCCGATCACCGGCTGGAAAGCCCGTTTCAATCTCGTATTCCGCGCTGCCGCCGGCGACAGCAGTAGAACCGCATCGTAGGGCGGCAGTATTTGCCGGTCGTCACGAAGAAGCACGAGCCCGAAGGCCGGGATCCGCCCGTCCGTCGTGAATGCGGAGATGACGTCAACCACGCCTCTTTGAACCGCGGGGTACATCAACGTCGGGTCGAAACTCCTTCTAGCCGCAAACTTCAGCTGGTACTGTTCCCTCAAAGCCTCCCACTCCGGACGAGCGAAGAACTCATAGTCGCCGCCGATGGACAGGGTCGGCGTCCGGGACGCCAGATCGCTGATTGTCCGAACGCCGAGCGAGCTCGCGCGGTCCTTACGCATGGCCAAGGCATAGGCGTTCTCGAAGCCGAGGCTGCCCAGGCAAACGATTCCGTGTTCTTTGAGCAGCCAGGCAGACATGATCTTCAGGACCGATTGCCGCCCGGGCTGGTCCCGCCGTTTCATGTAATTGGCCCAGATGGTGCCGGAGTAATCGACATAGCAGTCGAGACGGCTCGCCTTCAATGCATCGAACACGACCGTGGAACCAAGACTTTGCAGATTGGATACTCTATATCCGCTGTCGTCCGCCCGCCGCCTGAGAAGCTCCGCGATGATGTACTGCTCGGTGAACGTCTTGGCGCCAATCACGACTGAGCGTTCCCCGACTCTTCCCTCCGCCGTAGCGAGGATGGGCACCAATGCGGGGATCGCGAGAAGCGCGAGGCCCAAGGCACCGGTCATCCCCAGCGCCAGGTTCCGGCGGGAGACGGCAATCTCAATCAGACGGATGAGGAGGTCAAGGACCATCGCCAGCGCTGCAGCCGCGACAACACCCACCAGCACCGCCGTGAAGTTCTGCGTTTGCAGACCGCTGAAGATGTAGTTTCCCAGGCTCGGCGATCCCACCGGGGTCGAGAGAGTGGCAATCCCGACGACCCAGACAGAGGCGATTCGAATGCCGGCAACAATAACCGGCGCGGCCAGGGGCAATTGGACGCGCCACAACAACTGCCCGTCGGTCATACCTAGGGCGCGAGCCGCCTCAACATAGGCCGGGTCCACACCCTTGATGCCCGTGACCGTGTTCCGGAGCACGGGAAACATGCTGTAAAGGACGAGGCCGGCGAGAGCAGGAGCAAAGCCGATACGCCCGAGCAGTGGAACCATCAGGGCGAGCAGAGCCAATGCCGGCACCGTCTGCATCACACCGGCGAAGGCCAGCACCGGCCACTCCAGCCACCCGACCCTCGTTGCCAACAACGCAACAGGTATGCTGATCGAAATCCCGATCGCCAAGGCGCACAGGGTCAGGATCATGTGATTTCCCAAGTACTCAGGCAGCAGGGCGAGTTGTTCTGCCAGCCGGGATGTGATCATGACTTGTCGTCTTCGGAAGCGATTGCTTCCAGCCGAATGAGCTGAGTCCGGGGCGTCTCCAGCAGACTCTCCACGTAGCCGTCGGCCGGGCGACGCAGAAGTTTCCCCGGCGCATCGCACTGCAGCAGCCTTCCGTCCTTCATCACTGCAACCCGGTCACCGAGGAAAAACGCCTCCATGATGTCGTGAGTGACCATCAGCGTCGTCAATCCGAGCGACTTGTGCAGGCGGAGGTATTCTTTCTGGAGGCGGGAACGGGTGATGGCATCGAGCGCCCCGAAAGGTTCATCCATGAGGACGACGGCCGGCTTGGCCACCAGCGCCCTGGCCACGCCAACACGCTGGCGCTGGCCACCGGAAAGCTCGTTCGGGTAGCGATGCCGATACCGCTCCGGCTCCAGTCCAACCACCTCCAAGAGCTCGTCAACGCGCCGGTTGACTGCTGCCTTGTCCTTCCAACCGAGAAGTGCGGGGACAATCGACACGTTCCGGGCAACGGTCATATGCGGAAACAGGCCGATCTTTTGAAACACGTAGCCGATGCTCCGCCTCAACAGGACAGGGTCCTGGTCCCCGGTATCACGACCGGCCACAAAGATGCGGCCGCCGCTTGGATCGATCAGGCGGTTGATCATCTTCAAGGTCGTCGTCTTGCCGCTTCCTGACTCCCCTACCAGGACCATTAACTCGCCCTGGTCGACGACGAGGGAGAAACGATCCACCGCCCGGAAACCCTCGAAAATCTTGGTGACGCCTTCGAGACGGATCATCTGTCTGCCTTTGTTCGACGGGTCTACGCGCCTTTAAAGCGCAGCGGTTGGATGCAGATTGTAGCTCCGGACCTCCGGGACGGAGAAGCAATTTCGACGGTGTCTCCGTCCCGGAGGTCCGGAGCTACAATCTGCATCCAACCGCTGTGCTTCAGAGGGGGGTGAGCCCCGCACGTGTGCCCCGTTTTTGCACCTCCTCGCTCGCCTTTCCGGCTAGTCCCACTTCCCTATCCCGGCACACGCCAGACCCAATCGACGAAGTACTTCCGGGAGTCGTAGAAGCTCGCTTCCATGACGAATCCGGTCTGCCTGGCAAGGCGCTGGATCTCGGTCTCGGAGTACTTATGCGAGTGCTCGGTGTAGATCGGTTCCCCGGGCTCGAAATCAAAGGTGGCGCACAATTCGCGAATGAAGACTGATTGGCGGCGGAGGCTGATCAGAAAACTGTCGATTCCCCCGTTTTGGGGATTGTAAGTCGAGTAGTAGCGAAAGTTACTCGGATAAAAATTCCCGCCCAGCTGCCGGTTAATCCTCCGCAGAAGGTTCAGATTGAACTCGGCGGTCACTCCCTCCGAATCGTTGTAGGCCCGCACCATCGTTTCGATGTCTTTCCTGAGATCGAGCCCGATAACCAGCAGGTCTCCAGGCGAGAGTCCCTCGCGTACTTCGGTGAGGAATGCCTGGGCCGCTGCTTGATCGAAGTTACCCAGATTGGACCCGAGAAACAGCACCATCGTGGGGCCTTCCAGGTGGCTCTTAATCCACTGCAGTCCCGGAGAGTACTCGGCCACGATGCATCGGACATCAAGGTTCGGAGAGCGCCGGCACAAGAAGCCGGTGAGCGCCTCCAGGGCAGACGCGGAAAGATCGATCGGGAGGTAGGTCAGCCGCCGGTTTTCAGCAAGCACTGGATCTATGAGGTGAATCACTTTGCTGCCGTCTCCCGAACCAAGCTCTACCAGGTTGAACTGCCTCTCGCCAACCAGCGACACGATCTTTCTTCCGGACTTTCGGAGGATCTCCAGCTCGCAGTCGGTCAGATAGTACTCAGGCAGCCGGGTAATCGAGCGGAAGAGATCGCTGCCCTCTTTGTCGTAGAAGAACCTGGAGTGAAGCCGCTTCGGCGAGGCGGAGAGGCCAGCGGACACCTCCGCCTTGAACGTCTTCAGTTCGTCCTGATCTTCGGCCAAAACGAGACAGTCGGTGCAGGCTCTGTCCATAAAGCGCGTCTTCTACCGATCGTCGGCCAAACGAATCCCCATGAACTGCCAGCGTTTGTCCGGTTGAAAGAAATTCCGATAAGTGATGCGAAAATGGTCTTTAGGCGTGGCACAGGAACCGCCGCGCAAGACCATCTGATTGACCATGAATTTGCCGTTGTATTCGCCTAAAGGTCCTTCTTCATGCCTGTAGCCGGGATAGGGCAGGTACGCGCTCTGAGTCCATTCCCAAACGTCGCCGAAGAGTTGTCCCACCTGTCGCGAACCGGCCGCAGGTCCGAGGGGCAACGGCTGGAACAATTCACTGTCCAAGAAGTTACCATCCTCGACCGCAGCCGCGTTCAGGTTGGCGGCAACCTCCCACTCCTCTTCGGTCGGCAGCCGTTTACCCGCCCAGCTCGCGAAGGCCTCCGCCTCGTAGTAACTGACGTGACAGACCGGCTGCTGCGGCTGGAGCTTGAGCAGTCCCTGCAACGTGATCTCGTACCAGTCGCCGTCGATCTGCTTCCAGAAAAGAGGCGATGTCCAGCCATTCGCCTGAACGGCATCCCAGCCATCCGACAGCCAATGCCGAAAGTCCGAATAGCCGCCAGCGCGCACGAACTCCAGGTATTCGGCGTTGGTGACCAAGCGGTTTGCGAGCAAAAAATCCTGGAGGAAAACCTTGTGGCGGGGCTGTTCATTGTCATAGCAGAACCCGGCCTCGTCGAAGCCGATCTCGTGAAGTCCGCCCGGGATTTGGACATAGCGACAGTCGCCGGCACCAGCCGGGTTGGAACCGCCCGAGCGCCCGGATGGCGCCTCTGCCCCTTTGGCACGGTAGGCCGGGTGCAGCGGGTTCGCGCCCAGGATGTACTTGATATCCCCGACCAGGAGTTCCTGATGCTGTTGTTCGTGGTTAACTGCCAGCACAATCAGTCTTGAAACCTTGTCCCAGTCGGGTTCGGGGATTTCATCGATAAGCGCGAGCATCGATTGGTCCACGGCCGCACGGTATTTGTACACCTCCGAGACAGTTGGCCTCGACAAGACACCTCGTTGCGGGCGGTTCCACCGGTCCCCGAGCGAGTGATAGTAGGAGTTGAACAGAAAGGCGTATTGGGGATGGTAAGCCTGATAGTTCGACTTCAGGCGTTCGAGAAACATCGTTTCAAAAAACCAAGTTGTGTGGGCCAGGTGCCACTTGGGTGGGCTCACGTCTGCAATCGGCTGCACGACATAGTCTTCGGTCGCTAGCGGTGCGCACAGGGCCTCGGTCGTGCGGCGGATCCTCTTGAAATAGTCCGCCAGGTCGGACCTGTCAAGGCGCGAGCCTTTCCGCTCGGCAGCAATCGGCGGGGTTAATTCCTGCACAAATGCACCTCCTGCTAAGCTTGGCTGGGATATTGTCTTTCAGTATACAGAACGAACGGCGGTGGGGTCGATTGCAGGGGAGCATTCCGCATACAGCGCGCGTGAGGATGCCGAAGCGCCCACTGGGAGCGCAGGCGTCTCGCCTGCGCTCCCAGCGAGAGGCCTGCGCGGCTCAATGCCTTTCAACCTTAGCTTCGTACTCGGTAAAGGCGTCGTCCGGGTAGCAGTACAGCCAATACTCGCCAGGCTCCGCTGAGGCAATTACAGGATGCTGCGTCGCGCGGGCGTGCTTCGTGGCGTGACGGTTTGGCGAGTTGTCGCAGCAGAGCGTAGTGCCGCATTCCTGACAAGTGCGAAGGTGGACCCACTGAGCCCCGATCTTCACGCATTCGTCACACTGCCGACGCTTGGCCTGTTTGAGGGTTTCTATCGCTTTCATATGAGAGCACGATCCCTTAAGCATGGTTTTCAGTCTCCTTTGATTCCGCGGTTGCCTCGAGAGAATCTCGATCCCACTTCGCGAGATTTGCGGCGTTTTCGTACGTCGTTTGAAGAAACTCTAGCAAGACATTATCCGACGAATTCGCCTCGCGGACGTAGTCGTAGGGCAGGATGAACTCTCGAAACTCCGAGCTGTAAAACGCCGCGTCGGGCTTAACAGCGGCATTAGCGAAGCCTGCTGGCTCTGGATAGGCATAGGAGTAAAACGCGGGATAGGCGACCGAGCCGCCCCCGGGCCAGAAGCCGCAGCTGCTGACCTCATGCGAGTAGGCGTCCCGCGTAATCCTATCCGGCAGATTCGGAATCCCTCCGGGGTGCTCGGGTGCCCGTCGGCCCGAGAAGCGCGTCACCGCCAGGTCAGGAGCGCCCCAGAAATAATGCACCGGACTGCATTTGCCGATGAATCCACTCCGAAACCGTTTGAATACACGGTCCGCTTGCGTCAAGACTCTCCAATACCGGGTTGCATATTCGGGGTCGTAAGCGCGGTGGATCTCATCCTCGTCGAAGCGGACCGGATCCGGAACTTCATTGGGTTTCGGATGAATCTTAACGCGCAAGCCTAGTCTTCCCAGTTCCTCGTTCAACCGTCGGTAGAACTTAGCGACGGACTGCGGCTGGAGGGGCAGCGAGGCCACTTGTCCATCACTGGATTGGATAACCACCCGGTGGTCGATAAAGTCAAAATCGATCTGAAACACTCGGGTTCCGTGTGGAATCGTGGTCGTTGTCAGCCCTCGGGACGTCACGTAAAGCGTGCCGTGCCACGTATGATTGATCCAGGGAGTCTGTGTGAGGCGGATTTTGCCGACGATCTGCGTCCACAGGTGCAAAGTCGTGCACGTGTCGATCCATTCATCAAGCGGAAGGCTCGGCCAGTCCTCGCGTAAGGCAGTCGAGTTGAGCATAAGTCCTCCTTTGCTGCAGGCGGGTTGGTAAGTCCATCATACAGCGTATCGTTGGTCCGAGGGGGGCTAAACTGGTGACACGCTCCTAATACAACCGCAAGCTGTTGAAAGTACACACTGATTAAGCAGGTCTGGCACCTATTTCAAGTACCCTTGCGAAGGCCAGGATCCGGTCAACGGGTCTGAAGAACCCAAGCCGCGGGCGTGGCTGGAAGATGAGTAACCCAGGAGACAAAACGATACACCCGGCAGTCCCGCGGCCCCCCGGCTTGAAAGCTACTTCACCACCTTGCCGTCCACGGCGACCCGGAACTCGTATTTGTCGTCGCCGGTCCAGACCTGAAAACCATTGATCAGTGCCATCCAGGTACCTGCGGCCGGGTTATTGACCAGTACTCGTTCCGGATTGCTCAGCGTCGCCCCGCCGAAGTTGACCGCTCCGTCCGGTGCAATCAGGAAAAGGTCGACGTCGCTGGTCGGGTAGTTGCCCCAATCCTCACGAAAACTGAGCCGGAAATCCGCGACTGAAATGCCGGCTGGGACATTCACCGGGATGGCGATCATCTCACCGTTCGCTACTCTTCCCTGGGAAGTGAACTGGGGAATAGCTTCGGCCGTCGAGAAGACCGTGACTTTCGCCGACACAGGTCCGGCATTCGTCCGGCTGCCATTCACGGTAATACGGAGGATTCCGGTTTCGGGGTTGTCCACGACGAAAGTGCCACCGGACGTGAATGTAAAGTGTGAGTAGTCGCCCGCGCTGCCTATGGCGGAAGTTTTGGCGCTGTGAACAGCCAGAAAGAGGTCATCTCCGAAAAGCTGGTTTTGCCCTGATGGAGGCAGAGCGGGTGCCACATCGCTCAGTACGAGAACAACCTGCTTCGTATTCGCTCCAACGCGGTACAGGATTTCGCGGCGTTCCCCCGGTTTCAGGTTGGTAAAGGCCTCGGTGACGAGACCTTGGCTCACGTTGAGAAACGACCCTTTTTCGATATTCACCTTGACGCTATTCGACGGTTTGCCACCGGAAGCAACCGCAGTGGGCACCTGACCGCTCGCCAGCAGGTTGTATGCCGCAGCCGCGTCGACGTACCCCGATCCCCGGTCCAGGGAAGTGGAGCCGTCGTTCAAGAGGGCAGGATTGCCCGCCGCGACAATGGCATTCCTGATCTGACTCGCCGTCGCGCTCGGGAAAGTTTGACGCATCAAAGCGGCGATGCCGGCTACGCTCGGTGTGCTGAAACTGGTTCCGTCTGCGAACGTGATTCCGAGTGGCGACGCCGCGTATCCCTGGCCGAAGCAGGCGACACCGTTGGCCGTTACGTCCGGGTCTCCCCGGCCGTCCGCGTTGGGGCCACGCGAGCTGAAATCCGCCGTTTGGGTTCCCATGAACGGCCGGTAAAGTGCCCCAACGACCGGGCCATACTGGAGCCTTCGGAAAATGCGTTCGTTGCGAGCCAGGCTCGCCGCTCCGACAGTCAGCGCGCCAACAGCACTACCCGGGCTGGAGACGGTCAGGGATGAGGGCCCGGTGTTGCCCACCGCCACAACGGGGACGATGTTCTTTGACAACATGTAGTCGACTTCCTGGTCGAACAGGTCGCGGCCGGCGTTGACGGTGGAGCCGCCCAGGCTCAAATTGACGACTTGAATGTTGCGGCCGAGGAGTTTGCCGGCATCATAGAGCTCACGTAATTCGATTGCCCGCTCCATTGCGGCGATAATAGTGGAGGTCGATCCGCCCACCGTCGGGCCGAAGACCCGGAGGGCGTAAATTTCTGCCAGCGGTGCAGTGCCGAGCATCGGGATGAGGGTGTTCGTCGGCGGATTGAGGAAACAACCCGGGCATTCGGCGAGGACAGCGTTCCGGAAAGAATGGGTCGGCGGAAAAACGAAAGTGGCGTTGGCTGAAATCATGCCGGCCACGAACGTCCCGTGACCGTCGTTAGCCGGATTCGAACACCCGAGTCCGTCCGAAACGAAATCCTCACACCCGACCACTGAACCATCCAGGGTCAGATGCGGGAAGCCAGGCCGAATACCGGAGTCGATCACCGCGACCACGACGCCCTGCCCGGCGATCCCTTGGGCATGCAAAGCTGCGGCGCCGTTGAGAACATCGTTAAACAGGTAAGCATTGGGGTTTTCAACCGCAGTCGCGGCAAGTTCCGACACGGTCAGCGCTTGAACCGCGGCCCCGATGATCTGGCTCTCATCGCCGGTCGGAATGAGCCCGGAACGCCCGCGGGCTGCGTCGACCGGAGCGGGTGCTGCCACGATCAGGTCTTTTGAAACCGCGCCGGGCGCTACCATCGCCGCTATCGCGCCGAGCTCCCCAGCCGAAATCTCCGCCGCTATCGCATTGACGTATTTGTACTGATAGGTCACTTTCCCGCCCCGCGCCTGGATCGCGTCGACCAGGTTTTTATAGGGTTTCGGGGTGCGGATCATAACGGGCTCGAGCTGGCCGAAGAGGAGTGAAGTCGTGAGCAGGCCAACCAGAACCGAGAGTTCCGTCAAGAACCGGAGCGACCGCCTTGCGTTGATTATTGGTGGATTCATTGAGTTCTTCTCCTTTTGTCTGCACAGTCCTCAAACTCGGGCGCTATGACGCTGCGTTCGCGTTTGCGGGAAACAGCCAGGGGTCATGACAGAGTAAGACACCGAAAAGCAGAGGTAATTGGAATTGCCCAACGCCAGGGACCTCCTCCTTCCGCGAAGACAGGAACCTAGCCGGCCCGCAAAATGATGACCAGTCGAATGTTCTGAAAGCAGCTGTCGCCGCAGCGGCGTATTTTACCCCGCAGTCGACTCACGCCATTGTTGGTGCAGTCACAAATACCGACTTTTTTGACACATCGACCTGATCTCCACCTCATCTCGAGGACATTGAGCGCAGCTTCAGGCGCCATGACCTTCGTGTACCTCCCTGGAGCCGAAAGCGGGAATTGTTGATTCGTCATCCAACCAACCGTCAGAATTCGGGGGATTTGAAGGCTGTTTGGGAGGCTCAACCTATGACCGACCCGGCCCGAATCCGCATGGTTTTCCCAAGTACCCCTGGACGGCTGCTGGCACTGCTCGGCGCCGGTTCACTCTTGTTTCTCATGAGCTGTGAATCCGGTGAGACGCCCTTCATACCTCGATCCCAAGCTACGCAGAGTCGCCAGGACCCCGATACTCCACGACAGGCGCGGACCACCACCCGGCCGGAAGTCGGCGAACCTCCACTCAACTGGGCCAAACTGGCTTTTCCGGCCAGCACGATGGTTCGCCTGGAGGCGCCTGAACCGCTCTTCGCCCCGATTTCCTTGCCAGGGGACGAAGAAGATGGGCACACCTTCAGCTTCGACAGAATCGGTGTACAAATGACTTCACCGATTCGAAGAGTGTAAGAATCGTGTCAGACCGTGTTCGTCCCAACACACTGTGTCAGAAAAACGTGTTCGCCCTTTTTCCGCGGACTCGCATCTTTCACTGGAGGACACGTCGATGGCGCGATGTTGGAAGCCGAGGGAGTTTGGCACCGGCGGTGCTCTGAAGCTTTGCGAGGAGGAATCATCCCATGTTAAGGCAATCGATCCTGCTGCGAATGGCTCTGGTAGCCGTTCTTGGACTGTTCATGCTCATCCCGATCGTGATGGTTCAGGGCCTGGTTCACGAGAGGCACAACCGGCGGGATGAAGCGGTTAAGGAAATCAGCGAGAAATGGGGCCAGGCCCAGACGTTGACGGGTCCCGTACTGACTGTGCCGGTCCGATCCACGATCCGCGGGGAGAAAGGCATCAAAACGTTCCGTACCGATTACCTGCATTGCCTCCCCGGGCGTCTCGACGTCCGGGCCGAACTGATCCCCGAGATCCGGCACCGCGGCATCTACCGCGCAGTTCTCTACTCGGCTCGGCTGAACTGTAAGGCAAGTCTCGATTACGGAGAGCTTGACGCCTACGAAAACTCCGATCGCGAGGTCCTCTGGAACGAGGCTTTCTTGACAATCGGGATCAGCGACTTGAAAGGGATCAGGTCGATCTCCGAATTGAAATGGGATGGCGCAGATCTGACTCCGCAGCCGGGACTTCGCACGAAAGATCTCGGGCCGGCCGGCTTCACCGCATTTCCCAAGATCGATCGACGGGCAAGATCATCAGACTTTTCGATGAGCGCCGAAATCAACGGGAGTGAAGAGATTCAAGTGGTCCCGGTCGGTAAGACGACGGACCTCTCCGTTTCGTCAGCCTGGACAGCACCCAGCTTTATCGGAGCGTTCCTCCCCGTCGCACGGAACATAACCGATCGATCTTTCTCCGCCACCTGGAGAGTCCTTCACCTCAATCGGAACTACCCCCAGATGTGGTGGAATCAGGAGCACTCGGTCGCTTCGTCAGCTTTCGGCATCAGGCTCCTTTTGCCCGTTGATGAGTACCAGAAGAATTCGCGGTCGATCAAATATGCAGCGCTATTCATACTGCTCATCTTCGTCGCCTTCCTGATGACCGACATTCTGACCGGGATAGCCCTCCATCCGGTTCAGTACGCGCTGGTCAGCTTCGCTCTGGTCCTGTTTTACGCGCTGCTGCTTTCGCTTTCTGAACACGTCTCCTTCAATACCTCGTACCTCCTGGCCAGTCTCGTCGTTGTGACAACCATTTCCCTGTACACCAAGGCGATAACGGGAAGAGTCGCGGTGTCAGCTCTGATCGGAGGGCTTCTGAGCATTCAGTACGCCTTCCTGTTTCTGCTGATGCAGTTGGAAGACTGGGCTCTGTTGCTGGGGAGTGTGGGACTGTTCGTAATCCTCGCTCTGATCATGTATTTGACCCGCAGGATTGACTGGTTCAACGCCGGGCGCCGGACGGAGGGCGGCTTGTGAAAGGAGGACCACGCCACGAGTCACCCGTTTGCTAACACGCGATGGTGCTTAGGCTGTCCTTAGCTCCAGAAGAGGGTAGCAGTTCCTCCGCCCGACGCCTAAGATAAGACCAGGCATGGATGACCTCGGACTGCTCAGAGACTTTGTAGTCGTTTATGGCGCAGGTTTAGTCGTCGTCTTTCTTCTTCACAAGGTCTCCGTCTCTCCGATTGTGGGATTCCTGATAACGGGGTTGCTGGTGGGACCTCACGGGCTGGGAATCGTGGGTCGGCCCGAAAGTGTCAACACGATGGCCGACCTGGGGGTCATGCTGCTCCTTTTCTCGCTAGGCCTCGAGTTCTCTCTCAGAAAAATGGCGGCGATCCAGCACATCGTTCTGGGCGGTGGAACTCTACAGGTCGGCGGCACTATCCTGGCGGTGCTCCTCGTCGGCTGGTTGGCCGGCATCCCGACTCCCGCGGCCATTTTCATCGGTTTTGTGGCAGCGATCAGCAGCACGGCCCTGGCGCTCAATGTGCTGGACGGCCGCGGCGAACGCAGCTCGATGCACGCCCGGGTGGCCTTGGGCATCTGCATCTTCCAGGACCTGTGCATTGTCCCCATGATTGTTTTGGTGCCGCTATTGGCTCACCGTGCTTCAAACCAGCCGATAGTCTGGCTGTTACTCCAAGCGTTTGGAGTGGTCGCGGCCACCGTCGCCATCGCTCGGTATGTCTTTCCTCCGGTCCTCGAGTTGATCGTCGCGACCCAGAGTAAAGAACTGTTCGTGATCAGCGCCGTTTTCACCTTCCTGGCGATCGCCTGGCTCACGAGCAGTTTCGGGTTTTCCCTCGCACTGGGCGCCTTTCTTGCGGGTCTGATCCTGTCGGAGTCCGAATACAGCTACCAGATCTTCGCGGACCTGAGGCCGGTGCGCGACAGTCTGAACAGCCTCTTCTTCGTCTCGATCGGAATGCTCGTAAACCCCTCCCAGGTTTTCGCCAACCCCGGCTTGCTGCTGCTGATTGTTTTATCGCTGATCATCGGGAAGTTCTTGATTACCGGCGGTTCGTTGTTGGCCGTAGGTCTGCCTATCCAAGTGTCTTTCCTGGCTGCTGCTGTCCTGGCGCAGGTCGGTGAATTCTCCTTCATTCTGCTGCGTGTTGGGGACCGGCTGGACCTGATCAGTGACGTATGGTTCCAGCGGCTGATCTCTGCGACTGTCGGCAGCATGGTCCTCTGTCCGTTCCTTTATTGGGCTGTCCAGAAGGTCCAGACGACGTGGAGAGAAGTCAACGAACAGCCTCATGGGGAATCGGGCGAATCCTTCGTGCCTGGCCTGACGGATCACGTGATTATCTGCGGGTTCGGTGAAAGCGGGCGCAATCTGGCCCGGGTGCTGAAACAGAACGACATCCCCTATGTCGTGCTCGACATGAACGCGCGGCGAGTCAAAGAAGCGCGCTACGAGGGAGAACCGATCTTCTTTGGCGACTGCAGCCGCTCCAGCATCCTTCTCAGGGCCGGCATCCGCGTCGCTCGAGTCGTAGTGCTGGCCATTTCCGACCCCTTCTCCACGAGGCGGGCGGTCCACGTCGCGCACGCGATCAACCCGGCTGGCGTCATCCTCACACGCACCAAGTACCTGGCCGAGATCGAAGAGCTGTACCGCCTCGGCTCCCATGAGGTGATCGCGGAAGAGTTCGAGGCCTCGATCGAGATTGTCACTCGAATTCTGCGCGTCTACCACCTGCCTCGAGCCGCCGTTGCCGCCGAGATCAAGTCCATCCGGGACACGCATTTCGGCATCTTCCTCGCAGATCGGCATATCACCGTTCCGAGACTGCGCCTGAGCGATCGGATGGAGCTCCTCATCGAGACGATTCAGGTTCCGGAACACTCGTCTTTTGCCGGTCTTTCCGTTGCGGAGACTCAGTTGCGAAAGAGATCGGGCGCTTCCATTCTCGGAATCGGGCGCGGAGCGCAGACCTGGGTCAATCCCGATCCACGCGAGAAGATTCTCCCAGGGGACTTCCTTGTCCTCAGCGGGACAAAACAGCAGTTGAAACAGGCGATCCTGATCCTCGGCGAGGGCGAGGACGACCGGGGAACGAGGACAGCGGACATGAGCGAGCCCGACCAGACAGTTTCCTAAAGCCTGGAGTCCGCCCAGCGCCCGCGCACGGCCGCTATCGTAATCGCGCCGCTTGCCTTTTCCTGTGCCGTTTGCTTATAGTCCCGCTCGCGGCCCGTCGCCTTTTCAACGCCACATTCGGGCCCGGTCTGGAGCAGCATGTCAACGACACTGGAAAAGACAGCGTCCACGGTTTCCCCATCCGATTTCGCGCGATTTTTCCGAGGCGTCCGCCTGCCGGCGAATCGAACGGGCCCGTTCTACTGGTCAGGACTCGTGGTCGTCACCATCGCAATGGTCCTGCTGCCCGTCCTTTACTGCGCGCTCATTGTTCTCGCCGGACTGGCCGTTTACTACCATGCGGTCTATAACGCCGTCATCTGGAGCGGAAGTGGAGGGTGGCAGGTGAAATTCATCCTCTATTTCGGGCCGCTGGCCGCAGGTCTGGCGGTGGTCTTCTTCATGGTCAAGCCTCTCCTTGCCTCGCCAGCCAGGCCTCCCGCCAACGTCACACTCGATCCGCAGGAAGAGCCCGGTCTCTTTGCGTTTGTCCGGCATCTTGCGGCCGCCGTCGGCGCACCGAATCCCAAACGGATCGACGTCGACTGCGAAGTGAACGCCTCGGCTTCATTCCGCAAGGGCATTGTGAGTTTTTTGGGAAATGACCTGGTCCTGACGATAGGACTGCCCTTGGCGGCCGGGCTCGACGTCAGCCAACTGGCCGGCATATTGGCCCATGAGCTTGGACACTTCAGGCAAGGCGTTGGCATGCGCCTGACCTATATCATCCGGACTGTCAATCATTGGTTCTACCGGGTGGTCTACGAACGGGACGAGTGGGATGAATGGCTTTCGGACGCCTCCCGGAACTCTGATTGGCGGTTGAGAATACTGCTGCTCGCCTGTCGTGGCTCCGTCTGGCTGTCCAGAAAGATCCTGTTGGGCTTGATGATCGTCGGCAATGCGATCAGTTGCTTCATGATGCGCCAGATGGAATACGATGCCGACAGCTATGAAATCAAAGTAGCCGGCAGTCACGGGTTTACCCGAACCGCGTATCGACTTGAAGAGCTCTCCGTTTCCTCACATGTTGCCCACTCCGGGCTCTCGCGATGTTGGGCCGATCGACGCCTCCCCGCTGATCTCCCCTTGTATGTCCTCGGCCACGAGATCAAGGAAGAAACGCGGCAAGCGCTGCAGGAGAGCTGTGGAAAAAGCAAAACCGGGCTCTTCGACACCCATCCGGCTTTCGGCGACCGCATAAGGGCTGCGGAAAAGGCAGCTTGCTCCCCTTTGATTGATGATCAAACCCCGGCTCGGGGCCTGTTCCTTGATTTCGGAGCGGTCAGCAAGAAGGTGACGGAGCACCAATACCGCGTCAATTTCGGACTGAACATCAGTCAGGAGAACCTCATCGAAACGGCCCAGCTCCTGGCCGAAAACCAAGCGGAGTCGGACAGCCAGGAGAGGCTGCGGAGCTTCTTTCGCGGAACGGCCAGTGTGGCTCGTCCTTTAACGGTTGGTCCGGATGACCTGGTCCGTTTCGAGACAGCCGAGGATGCGCTGGGTGCTTTCTGTGCGGCACGCAAGCGGATGAAAGACGAGCATCCGAACATCGAAGAGGTCTTCGTGCGATTCGACAACGCGGACACTAAGCTGATCGGCTCACAGTGCGCGGCGGCGCTGCTCAAAGCCGCCATCCCCGTTGATGCAGCCGCGTTCGGCCTCGAGGAGGCGACGCCCGAACACGCCCGCCAGGCAGAAGAGACGGCCACGGTCGAGCGGCAGGAATGCCTCCCCGCTTTGGCCGCATTTGATGATGATGTCCGCGCCTGTCTCATCGCGGCCGTTGCGCTCCTGGATCTGGCCATTCGTCCGGAGGAATCCCCGGGTAACGAGGCCAGGCAACTGGTCCAGGTTCTCGCAGCCTTTCGCGGAGTTCATGAGCCGTTCCTGGATCTACGGAAAGATCAGGCTATTCTCCATCAGCTTTTTTCGAACGGCCGCGACACGCGCAGCGAGGAGCGCTTCGGGAAATGCGTGATCGACACGTCGGATCGGCTGGATGCGCACATCCGGCGAATTCAAGAGGGACTCGATAAAACCGCCTACCCGTTTCCGCATTCCGGCGATCCGATGACACTCGCCCACTATTGCCGTAGCGGGATGCCCCTGGCGAGCAACCAGATAGAGGGGATCTACAACGATTCGGGTCATCACCTGGACAAGCTGTCCGACGTCTATTTTCGAGTTCTGGCGCGACTTGTGGCGATCGCCGAACGGGTGGAGGCGCCAGTCGAACAGAACAAAGAAGCGGCCCATTGACCTCATGCGATAAGTGGGCACCCAGGCCGAAAGGAGAAAAAGTCCGATGAAGATCTTACAATGCGTCATCCCGGTTTCCCTGGTCTGGTTCCTCCTGGTCCCGGTCCAGGCCTTTCAAGACAGCCCGCCCGAGTTAACAGATGAGCAGTTGCGTAAAGGAACCACAGTCTACCCGCTCAAGGGCCAGCGGGAGGAAGACCCGATGCCACTCGTCAAACAGTATGAAGGCCTGCGTGTCACCGATGTTCTGGACGCGATGCAAGCGATCGGCCTTCAGGATATCGGGGTGATGGACAAGACCATTCGACCGCTCTGGCGCGATACAACCGACAAGTTGTCTCATCGGATTTGCGGTGTGGCGGTCACGTATCAGTACCTTCCGACCAATAAGCCCCAGCCCGCGAAGATGGCTTACGAAGAGTTTAGAAAATGGCACAGCTACTGGTATCAGACGTACGCGCCAGAGCTGTTCAAGAGAGTTCTGCGGCCGGGCACAGTCCTCGTGATCGACGCTCAGGGGATCGAGGACACGGGATTTATCGGGTCGAACAATGCTCTGAGCTGGAAGTCCAAGGGGGCGGCCGGGGTCATCACGAACGGCAGCTGCCGGGATACCGATGAAATCATCCTGGAGAAGATTCCGGTCTATTCGAAATACCAGGGAGGCGGGACCAGACCCGGCCGAATCGAAGCGGGCTCCATCAATCTTCCGGTGACCGTAGGGGGAGTGCTGGTGCGCCCGGGAGACATGGTCGTTGCGGATGGGGACGGAGTCGTAGTGGTCCCGCAGGAGCATGCACAAGAAGTGGCCCGGATCGCCTGGGATATCGCCGGGGGTGACAAGAAAGGGCGCCGCAGTCTCTACGACCGTATGGGCATGCCCGCCGACTCAACGGTCAAAGATCAGCCAATCCCATGAAATTCGTGACACGCTCGTAGTACGACTGCAAATCATTGACAACAAAGGGCGGAAATGTACGTCTGGCACCAATTTCTCGAGAGTCCGATCTACGACTGTGAGAAAGGGTGCCAGACGTACAAAAGGGATAATCCCGGCCAGGATTTGCGACCGAGTTGGAAGCGTGTCACATTTGATGCGCGCCCCGGCGGATATTGACGCGCATGTTATGAAGGGCGAATATCTGCAGTCGGGAAAGGCCCGAGTTTCTGACGGGGAAAGCGGCAATGAGCGATTTCACACTGACGATCGGCAGAATCACAGACAGGTCCAGAGAAATTGCCTGCGTGACACACCTTGCCTCACTGGGCCTCGTTCGCAAGAGGCTCTTTCGGAAGCCAGCAGGTGAGTACCTGGAGTGGATGGAAGCCGCCCCCGACATTGATGAGCTATGCCTGTTGAACTTGGCTTCCGTCGTTTGTTTCCTCGAGCACGTTGCGCGTCTTGAGGGCTTCCCAGATGTAGGAGTAGCCACGGAGAAGACTCGTTTCAAGCATCTCCCGTGGTATATGGACTCAATCTGGTTGCCCGTGCCGATGGAGATGCCCAAAGTTCCCCTGATGCTCGACGGGGGTTGGCCGGTCTTCCTTGGCAGCGCGGTCTCTTTACACAGCGCGCTCACCCGTATTCGGGAGATGTCAGATGCGGGTTTGGGATCGACGCCCGAGGGTTACGACTTGATGCGGACCAACGTTAAGAGTTTTTACAGGACCGGCATCTCAGTAGTGCCTGAAAGAGCGGTATTGCAGTGGGTTTGGAAAGGCCTCCACGACGGAGTTGAATGCGCCCTGGAACACCATGCGCCTATGGCAGGATTGGGGTTGTAGCGGACTCCGTGCGACCGAGTTTTGCGCCAGGCTGAGGGTGCTTGTATGCGCAGGCAAGGACATGTTGTGCGATATCGCACGTTGCTTTTTTGCCTCTGCGGGCTAGCAGTGCTACTCGCACTTATGGCTCAGATCGCGGTCTCAAATTGGTATGAACCAATCAGGCATGAAGGCATGTCAATGCTGCCCACCATCGGTGACGGGGATCGTCTTCTTGTGAACACGCACTCAGGTCCTGCCGTCAGAGGCGACCTTATCCTCTTCCTCTACCCCCGAGACCAGAGCAAGAGCTTCGTGAAACGCATCGTCGGTTTGCCAGGCGAAAAACTGCGAATTGACGCTGCCGGGCGGGTATATGTCAACGGCAGGCAGCTGAATGAACGCTACACAAGACCCGAGTTCAACCGAACGCCAACCGAGGTCCGTGAGCAACTGATTCCGTCGGGAACCTGTTTCGTTATCGGAGACGATCGGGACTGGTCCAATGACAGCCGTTTCTTCGGACCCCTGCCTCTACGCTTGATCCGCGGGAGAGTGATCGCCCGATACTGGCCGCTTGGCAAGCCGCTGGAGAAAGCCCCTCAGTAGCCCAAGTGACTCGGTGACGCGCTGGGTATACGACTGCAAATCGTTGTCCACAAAGGGCTGAAACGCAAGTCTGACGCCAATTCCAGTGAGAGTCCGAGCCATTGCGTTTGCTGCCCGAATCGAGTCCCGGAGGGACGATTGCGCCTCGTAGCCCCGGGATTCGGTCGACCCCCGGTTTCCGTCACTCACGTACAGGCCGTCGTCCCGGGACTCGATTCGGGCAACACGCCCCACAACCGTGGCACCAGTCACCAGCAAGTCCCCGCCCCAACTACTGCGAGATATGGTGCCAGACCTGAACAAAAAGGCAGTCCTTGCCAGCATTTACGCTCGAATTAGGAGCGTGTCACCATTTAGCCTATTCAGGACAACAGTTGCAACAGCCCGCTCGACTGCTCTAACATGGGGACAATCACGAGTTCAGGATCCGCTCCCAGGCCTACGACAATTCGGACCCACTCGTAGTTCCGATCTCGACATCTGCGTCGACAATTTGACAAGTAACCTGCGGCGGTCACGGTCCGTCTAATCGATGCCGGGCTTGCTCCGGCCCTTGGGCGGCGCGTCACGGCCTCGGCGCGGGTGGTCAGCACGAAAAGGACCATCCATCGCGAAAGCAGGTCTTTGTTTTGTTCTGAAGTCACTGGAGGAAGTATGAAAAAGGAACTGACTAGTGTCTGGTTGGCGGTTTTTTTGGGGCTGGTAGGCACGGCTTCGGCCCAAGTTTTTGACATTCCTTTAAGCGCCCGACAGGAGCCTGGGAATATCACTAGTGATGCCACCGGTCAATGCCTTGGCCGGCTCAACGGAAACGAGTTCGAGGTCATCTGCAGGCATACGGTGCAAAATGTGACAGCGGCACACATCCATCGGGCCGCGCCGGGAGTGGATGGGCCCATCATTCACCCCTTCGCTTCGGCCGCTTCACCATTCAGTGCGGTCTTCCAGTTTAGTGCCGCCGACCTGACGGATCTCCAGGCGGGGAACCTGTACGTCAATGTCCATTCGACCCCCAACCCCGGAGGGGAGATCCGCGGACAGATCGGGCCCCGAGCGGACTCCGCCGTCTCGTTCGCAATCGAGCCGGGACAGGAAACCGGAAACGTTACGAGCACGCGAACCGGGCGCTGTATGGCGGTCCTCAATCCTCAGGGCACGGCTTTCACGGTAGCCTGTTCGCACACGGTCACGGATGCGTCCGCCGCTCACATCCACGCGGCCCCGGCCGGGACGGACGGCTCCATCGTCTTCGGCTTCCCTACCCCCACCTTGATCTTCGACCAGGCGACGGCAGCGGACACCCGGTTTACCGAAACCTATCGCTTTAGCGATTTCATGGAAGACCTCCGGGCCGGAGGTTTGTACGTGAACGTTCATTCGCCGGCCTTCCCTGCTGGGGAGCTGCGGGGCCAGATTCCCAAGCCGGGAGTCGTTCAGTACTTTCCGCAGTTCGGCAACGGCGGCGCCACAGCGGGGCAAGGGGGCGTTACCTCGTCCATTGTGCTTACTAACGCATCTCCGACGGCGGCGGCCGAAGGAACCCTGTATTTCTTTGACGGGAACGGACAGCCGCTGACGGTCGGTCTGACCGGGACCGGCGCCGGCGCTCCTGCCTCGGAAGTAGATTTTTCAATCGAGCCGTTAGGCAGCGCCACGTTCACCACAAACGGAGAGGGAGATCTGACTAACGGTTCCACCGAGGCCGTCTCCAACGAAGCCATTGGAGGCATCATTCGCTTCCAGCTACCGGTCGGCATTGCCGGATTCGGGTCGGCGGTACCGCTGCAGCGCGCCATCGTTCCGGCGCGGCGCAACTCCGAAATCAACACGGCGATCGCCATCCGTAACCTCGAGAGCTTCCCCATCACGGTCAGGTTGCAGATGAGAGGGGAGGACGGCGCATCCCTGGGCAATGATGCGCAGGTGGAGCGGCAGATCCCGGCCAACGGCCGGATCGCTCAGTTCATCAATGAGCTGTTCGAGAATCTGGACACAAACGATCGGGCCGGCACAGTGGAGATCTCGACCCAGGAGGGCTCCTTCTCAGCCATTTCTCTGGAGCTCGGTTCCGACGCAGGTCAGTTCACATCTCTTCCCGTGACACCGGTGCAGTAGCCCCGGCGAAGCGTGTGTCGTCGTTGTCGGCGCGATTCAAGCTGCTTTTGCCCGTTTGAGTCGCGCCTTGAGCAAGGCCTGGGAACTTCAAGTCAACGGGCGCCCCAATGTTTAGACTCAAGAAAATCTCGATTGTCTTCGCGTTGCTCGCGATGATCTCGGGTGCGGACGTTCGAGCAGACCAATTGCAACTGACCCCGGTCAAAGACAACACCCTGTACCAAAAATCCGACTCGCTCAGTAACGCCAAGGGGATTGGCGTGTTCTCCGGCCGAACCGGAGATGGAAGTATCGTTCGCTGCGTGATGGCTTTCGACCTGTCCGCTATCCCTCCGGGATCAATAATTCAGGAAGTCAGCCTCACTCTCCGTCAGACCAATACCAACAACAACGCCCCCCAGGCGCGAACAGTCTCATTGTACCGAGTTACGAAGGACTGGGGAGAGGCGACCTCCCAGGCGACGCTCGGCGGCGGAGGAGGTGGCGGCGGGGGACCAGCAACCGCCGGCGATGCAACCTGGCTGCACACCTTCTTCAACACCAGCTTTTGGGAGAACCCCGGCGGGGATTTTGCGCCGGACGTCTCGGGCTCCATCCAGGTCGCTGCCAACGGCGACTACGTCTGGCGGTCAGCCGGCATGACCGCCGATGTTCAGCGCTGGGTCGACAATCGCGAGTCGAACTTCGGCTGGTTGCTGCGCGGCGATGAGGACAACCTTTCCACCGCGAAGCGGTTTGGCAGCCGGGAGTCCGTTTCACCCCCCGTTCTGCTGGTTCAATTCTCGCCGGGATCTTCCCGAGGACGGAGCGACCGTCGCGCTGGAGCTCCTCGACTCGGAAGGGGTCGTCTGCGCGGAAACGCAGCTCCAGATTCCCGGCCTTAATCAGGGGTCGGCCTTCGTCTCCAATTCGACTGCCCCCCTGCTTTGCAGCCAGCGGGCTACCACCAGGCAGGAAAGCGCCCAGACGAGTCCTCCCGTCCACCCCGCCAGTACATCCGTCGGATAGTGAACACCAAGGTAGACGCGGCTCAACCCGATCAGGAACGTCAACACGAGTGATACAAACAGGATATACAGCTTCAGCCGCCGGCGAGGGAGGACAGCCGTGAGCAGGCTGCCCAGGGTCAGGTAGACGACAGCCGACATGAAGGCATGACCGCTGGGAAAGCTGGCGGTCGAGACCACGGCCAGGTGAGGGACAGCCGAGGGGCGTGGACGGGCGATCAAACCCTTCAGGCCAAAGCTCAGCAAAACACCGCCGACAATGGAAACGAGAACCAGCACTAGCATGCCGCGCTTCCTGTTGAGCCAGAGAAAGCCGGCTACTGCCAGGGTAAAGAGGCTGAGCGGAGCGATCCCTCCGAGCGAAGTGATGTCCTCGGCCGCCTGCTCGAGCCAGTCGGGGCCGATTGGATCCTTCAGATTCCCCGGTTCTCGCAAAGTGAGGAGAACCCGTTCATCCAGCTTGTGCGTATCGGCTTCGAGAACCTCCTCGGTGATCGCGACGAACGCCCATATGCCGACCACGATCAGGAGAATGGTGAGGAGGACAATCGGCCCCGACGGGGAAAGGAGCCACTGGGTTCCGTATTCAATCTTTCGATGTAGGGTCTTGAGGCGCATTTTTAACGACCGTAACTGAGACGCGAAAAAGGTCCTAAGGCCTGAAAGGCCGCCACATATTAGCCCAGGGCGGAGCGTTTTTCGCGAAGCCCTGGGTTACCAGGTCCCCGGAATGACCAGCCCTCCCAAGGAAGTGGCAGCCAAAGGGGACGGCCGCTGGGAGCGCAGGCGTCTCGCCTGCGCTCCCAGCGGCCGTCCCCTTCGGCTGCCACTTCCTTGGCCTGACTGGCGGACCGTCCGGCGGTCCAGCCCATGCTGAAAGGGCGTAACAAATTGCACAATCGAGACCTGTACCGCCCCCGTCAGGGCTGCACATCCTTTACCCCACTCACCCAGGGCTGCGCAGAAAACGCTCCGCCCTGGGCTAATATGTACCGGCCTTTCAGGCCTTAGGACGCGTTTCCAACACCCTCCGGCTGCGTGCGCGGCTTGTAACGCTTTCTAGTGCCCAATGCGAGTACTGCTCCCGTGATCCGTCAGCTCGGTGTGCTCGTGCATGTATCCGTTCTGATGGAGCCGGTTGTGCAAATCCCGATAAGTACTCGTGAGCACGAGCCGCATCCTCTTGCAGGCGACCGTGTCAGCGCGCGTGCCGAGCACGTCGAGGTAGACGAGCGCGCCCTCGATCTGTTCCAGGATGGTCAGCGCATCGGCCGCTGCAAAAAAAGGTGAACCTTTGACTTCTATCATCACCGGCGAGGAGTGCGCAGCCACGATCTCAGGCTTGTCGGGATAGTGCCCCCGAATCAGCAGGGCGAGCCACGAGCTCTTTTCCACTTTGACAGACCAGTGCCCCCGGTCCTCCCTTGGATCAACCGACTGGCTCTCGCGGATCACGCCGTTGACCACCAGTTCGATCCGCGACATGGGGACGGTGACACTCGCGGCCTGCCACTCCACCTCGACGGTTCCGCCCGACCGGCTCATGGTGATGCGAGATCCCGCCGGCTTTCCGTCCACCGAGAATTCCAGCAGCGGCCCATACGTCACGAAGGTGTTCCCCGACCGCACCGAAGTCTTCCACGCCTCGTAGCTGAACGGTCGGTCGGCGGGAATCCTGGCATATGTGCGCACGGTGCCCACTGCCGTGGACGACGCCATCTTGTCCGTGCCTCCGACCGCGGCCACGAAGTATCCGTTGTTGAGATAACGGTACCAATCGGACAGCGAGTACGGACTGATGCCCCCGTAGAGGTTTTCCCAGGAAGTCATCTCGACCGCGTCGACTTCCCCACTGATGATCGTCGCGGCGTGCTCCGCTCGAGGATGCGGAAAATGTGGAAGAACTACCAGGCCTCCCTGCCGGTGACACTGCCTGGCCCACTCGGTCAGGAGAAAGTCAACCGGGTCCCCAAGAGCCGCTTCGTCCGGGCCACCCCGGGTCATCGGGGAAATGATGCGCCCCTCGTAACCCAGGAGCGAAATGTGACCGAGCACATGCTGGCGATTCTCGGTACCCACTCGAACGAGGTACTCGCCATCTCCGCCTGCTTCACTCGAACCGAACGTGGTCTTCCCGTCGAAATCGCCCACGTTGGTCATCATCTCGCCCCATTGACTGGCGAGCAGATTGACCACATTCACGCCCTCGCCCGCGCCTTCTAGATGCGCGCTGGGAGGCGAGAGGAAGTGTACGTGTGTGTCGGCCGAAACCCAGCCTCGGCGCCGCCAATCGAGGACGCGATCCAGGGTGAACACAAGTTCTGTGGTCTTTTCGTCGATTTCGACGACCCGGCGAAGGGGCGCGATCTCAAAACCCTTGCTGATCTCGATGTAGACCTTGCCGAGCGGCAGGTCGATGGTCGTTTCGCCGGGGATGTACGTGCAGTCATGGGCGCCGTTGACATAGTCCACGCTCCAGTCTTCGTACCAGGACGCATTCGGGAGGCGATTTCGGTCTGCAGGGGCCAAATACTCGCCCGCTTCCCCGTGGACGTGCAGTTTCACTGCAACGGGCTTACTCGATCCCTTCTCGATCACCCGCAGGGTCACGCGCTGAGTGGCTGGCGCCACTGGCCGGATGCGCTCGGTTACTGGTTTCTCGACGTCGGCAACCGGGATTCGAGTCCCGTCCCGGAGGTGAAAGGAGGCCTCCGGGTGGGCCGTATACTCGATCAGTATCTCGCTGTTCGAAATCTCCGGGGCTCTGTTGTTATAGGTCCTTGGCCAGTCCGGGCCCGGGTAAAGTGTGCGAGGGCGGGCCGAGATCACTTGTCCCAAGTCCAGCTGTACCTGTTCTAATAATCCCTGATCGGTCAATTTGGATCGGAAGGGTTCACTGCCTACATGAAGGATTGCTTTCCGTCGCGTCTCCCACCGCAACGGCATCGAGGAAACCCGCCCTGCGGTGACGGCCGAGAGCACAATCGCCCCGGCTTTCGGTTCGATGCGCAGGGCTGAGATCGCCTTCTCCGGATGCGGGTTGCGCCATGCCCAGAGCCAGTTGGTCCAGTCGAGCAGATCGGGTTGAACGACCCGCGTTTGCGATCCTCCCCATCCGATCCCCTCACGCGGCTGGTCAGACAGGGTGAGCGTGGGACAAGGTTTACGGTGCGCGACGGCCTCGAAGCACGGCATTCCCCAAGACCGGCTCACCGTTCCGATCTGATACTGACGCCTGATCGGGACGCGGACCTCGGTTCCGTCTTCGTAACGTAACACGTACTCGGCAATCGTCTCCCCCAGCTGGTGGTCGCCACGCGGGGTGGCGGGAAAGCCGTCGGAGTTCCTCTCGGGCGCGACCACATCCGAAGTGTGCATGAAGATAAGCCAAGGTGCCGGAACGGGACTCCACTTCAATTCAACGGGCACATCCCGAACAAGAATCACCTTGTCGATAAGGAATGGAATCCCCCAACCCACGCAGTTGCCGGACGGCGCCTTATTCCACTGCGAACGCAGTGCTTCCGACAGCTCGGCTCTGACAAGGTCCGGCAATGTCGTATTACCCGGGAGGACCAGCGGTGTGAATAACGACGAAGCAGGCCCATCCTTCGCGCCCGGTTTTTCCGGGGCGCCATCGTCGGCACCTGAGATCCCTGCCGGGCCGGCTTTCGCGTCCCCGGCACCCGCACCAGCACGCAAAGCAACAACGCCGGCAGATT
>Ga0105104_10000346_pt1 | contig 35291 bp, 31 predicted proteins | sample PPLLaktember2015_3_FD_87034 | JGI IMG/M metagenome (GOLD analysis project Ga0105104, IMG submission 87034) | Freshwater sediment microbial communities from Prairie Pothole Lake near Jamestown, North Dakota, USA - PPLs Lake P7 Core (6) Depth... | ecosystem: Environmental > Aquatic > Freshwater >... | reverse complement strand
CTCAGTTTGGCCCGCGGGCACGGCTGGAAGGAACCGCAGATGACGCGGATGTCACACGGATAGCGCGGATAAAGGCGCCGCCCTTAGGGTGTGGGCGGCGCCTTTATCCGCGCTATCCGTGTGACATCCGCGTCATCTGCGGTTCCTTCCAGCCGTGCCCGCGGGCCAAACTGAGCCACTACTGCGCGATGGACTATAATGACACGCGATGACGCGCCGGAAACGTCTGTTGCTGCTCGTGTTGCTGGTTTTGCTGTTACTCCAGCTCCCGTTTTTGTTCTCGCTGTATCGGACTTACCGGCTCCACAGGTACCTGACTTCGCTCGCTGTAATCCCTGTTCCCACACCTCCGTTTCAGGATATTCGGGGCGGGATCCATGTCCACAGCGCCGCAGGCGGACACAGCCGCGGGACGTATGAGGACATCGTGCGGGGAGCGAAGGAAGCAGGCTACAAGTATGTGTTCATCACGGAGCATCCCAAGCCCCGGCCTCTTTTTCAGAAGCTGTCTGATCCTGACGTTGTGGTTATATACGGATGGGATGAGCGGCAAGGGGCGGCTGGGGAGATGCTGTGTACCGAAGACCGCTCGATCTGCTTCCAGTCGGGTGACGACCGGCCCGTCGCCTCGCATGCGAAAGGCCTGGAAGTCTTCAATCTCGACCACAGCGCCAGCAGCAACGATTCCTGGTTCGTTCGGATCAGCTTTTTCTATCACCGGCTGCTGCGTCCCGAACTCTTCTTTTTCAAGCTCTGGACCGTCGACCGTTCGTACCTCGCCACCTGGGATAGAGAGCTGCGCAAGAGGCCGTTGACGGGGATTGGCGGCTGTGACGCGCACCAGAACATCGGTATCGTCCTCGAGACTACTGCCGGAGACGAGATTTTTTCCCTGATGCTCGACCCTTACCGGGAGAGCTTCAGGGCGGTCACAACGCACGTGATACTGCTCCCCAATGAAGCCCTTTCTGCTGAGACGGTGCTTGCCGGTCTGATCCGGGGCTCGGCTTATGTTGCATTTGAAACAGTGGCGGACCCGACGGGATTTTCGTTTCACGCCCTGGAGAATGATCGTGCCAGGCCCATGGGATCGACCGTTAGGCGGGGGGCGATTCTAGTTGCGCAATCGCCGCACAACGCGGTTTTTCGTGTCTTTCAGAATGGAGAATTGTGGCAGACAGCCGCCGGTGCAACCGCTCAATTCCCCGCAACGGAACCCGGATTCTACCGCCTCGAAGTTTACCTTCCCGATTCGCCCCCGGAGCTGGTGCGGAACCCCTGGATTATCAGTAATCCGATTTACGTGAAGTAGGGCCGGTCACCGAACCGCACGGACGTAACACGGACAAACGCGGACGGACACGGACATTAGGCTGGTCCGTGTTTGTCCGTGTCGGTCCGTGTTTGTCCGTGTCTAGCGCCACTCGGGCACCGCTCCGAAAGATGCGCAACCGCCCACACTACCGGGGGGTGGTATACTTTTCGGCTTTATGGGCCAACCGGACCGGAGTTGGCGAGTTAAGATATAATCACTGCTGTCCGAAGGGGCTTCGAGCTAAACCATGCAGCAACAGGAACTTCGACTTTTTGAGGAACGGCGGATACTGTCTGTTTCCCAGCTTGTTAACGAGGTTAAGCGTGAGCTCGAAGTCCGGTTTCGGGACATCTGGGTCAAGGGAGAGATCAGCAACCTCAAGCTCCCTCCGTCCGGTCACATCTATTTCACGATGAAAGACGGCGACGCCCAGCTCAAGGCCGTCTGCTTCCGGATGCAAAGCCGTTACCTGAAGTTTCAGCCCGAGGACGGGATGGACGTAATAGCGAGAGGCTCGCTCTCGGTCTACCCGCCCAGAGGCGAGTTCCAGCTTGTTATCGAGGTGCTGGAACCGGCCGGCCGCGGCGCCCTTCAAGTCGCCTTCGAGCAGCTGAAGGTCAAGCTTCAAGGCCAGGGATTGTTCGACCCCGCGCGAAAGAAGCCGTTGCCTCTAGTGCCTGCCAAGATAGGGATCGTCACATCTCCTTCGGGCGCAGCCGTCCAGGACATTCTGCGAATTTTGAACCGGCGCAATAACAGGCTTGACGTCCTGATTTTTCCGGCCAGGGTCCAAGGCGCGGGTGCAGCCGAAGAGGTGGCACGCGGCATTCAGTACCTGAACACGAGAAGCGATCTGGACGTGATCATAGTCGCCCGGGGTGGCGGGTCTCTCGAGGATCTGTGGGCGTTCAACGAAGAGGTGGTGGCCCGTGCCATTTTTGCCTCGCGCCTGCCGATAATTTCCGCGGTCGGACACGAAATCGATTTCACGATTGCCGACTTTGTCGCCGATTTGCGTGCCCCGACTCCTTCGGCCGCTGCCGAGATTGTGTCGGCTGCGCGGGACGAGATGTGCAAGCGGGTGGATACGTTCGCTGCTCGAGCCATGCAGGGAATGCGATCGCTGTTACGCGACAAACGCCACCGACTCGAGCACCTGGCCGCCAACCGCGCCTTCGTCGATGCGCACAGTCGCCTCCGCTTCTATCTGCAACGGCTGGACGACCTTAACGGACGACTGGCGCGCGTGTTGCCGTCTCGACTGGAACCCCTGCATCACAAGCTTGCCAACAACGACCGCGAGCTTTCTCGTCAGATGCAGACCTATCTCCACACTTTGAGGGCGCGAGTTCAGGGGGGAGAGCAGCAGCTACGCGCCTATTCGCCGCTGGCGGTGCTCGAACGAGGATATGCGATCGTAACCACCGAGGAGGGGTCAGTCGTTCGCGATCCCCTGCAACTGGCGGATGACCAACGTGTCGAGGTCCGCGTGGCCAAAGGGGAGTTTAAAGCGAGGAAGGAACCCGATAATGGAATATAAGGATTTTGAGAACGCGCTGTCCCGGCTGGAAGCTATTGTCGGGCAGCTGGAAAAGGGAGAACTGCCGCTCGAGCAGGCGCTTCAACTCTTTGAGGAAGGGATGAACATTTCCCGTTTCTGCAACGACAAGTTGTCGGAGGCCGAGCGGAAAGTCGAAATCCTGATGAAGAACAAGGAAGGCAGGCTCGTCGAGCAGCCGTTTCAGCCACCCGAGGGGGGCAACTGACGAACTGACAAACTGACAGACTGACAAACTGACAGACTGACACACAGTGTCCGGTTTTCCACACACCGGGGTTTACACAAGTCAGGCTTTCGGTGTCAGCCGTCAGCCGTCAGCTGTCAGCTGTCAGCTGTCAGTCTGTTCAGTTTGTCAGTCTGTCAGTTTGTCAGTTTGTCAGTTTGTCAGTTTGTCAGTTCAGCATTATGCATTCACCGCAGCATCCACCGTTTAACATCGAGCAGCACATGCGCCAGCAGAAGGAGTTGGTTGACGCTGATCTGGACAAACTGTTGCCGCGGGCGGATGCCTATCCTGAGATCATTCATCGGGCCATGCGCTACAGCATATTCGCCGGGGGGAAACGACTCCGGCCGCTGCTGGCCCTCGCTACGGGAGAAGCACTGGGCGGCGACACTCGGCGCCTCCTCCCGATGGCCTGTGCCCTGGAGATGATTCACACCTATTCGCTGATCCATGATGACTTGCCGGCCATGGACAACGACGACTTCCGGCGCGGACAGCCGACTCTGCACAGGAAGTACGGAGAGGGTATTGCCATTCTGGCGGGCGACGCGCTCGTGACTTTGGCATTCCAGGTGCTCGCTGCCATCCCGATGAGGGCAGATCAGGCTGAGACCAAGGTCAAGGTGATCGAGCGAATCGCGAGGGCCGCCGGAACATCGTGCGGCATGCTTGGAGGCCAGGTGGTTGATCTGACGACCGAGGGCAAGGCTTTTACTCGGAAAGAACTCGATTACATCCATTCCTCGAAAACGGGCGCTCTCATCCAGGCTTCGGTTGAGTCCGCAGCCCTGATGTGCGATTCCCATCCGGACGTCCGCGAGCGGATCGCCCGATTTGGCGCGAAGACCGGGCTCGCTTTCCAAGTCGTGGACGACATTCTCGATGTGGAGGCTTCATCTGCAGAACTCGGGAAAACAGCCGGCAAGGACCGCGCTGGGGGAAAAGCAACGTTCCCGGCTCTGCTCGGCATCGAAGCCAGTAAAGAAGTAGCCAGGAAGTTGGTCGCCGAGGCTGTGGATGAGCTCGATTTCCTAGGCGAAAAGGCCGAGGTTCTGAAGGAGTTGGCGCGCTTCATTTCGATTAGAAGGTTCTAGATCACGGTTACAGGCTACAGGTTGCAGGTTGCAGGTTGCAGGTTGCCGACTCGGGATTGTGCAAGGACACCCGTAACTCGCAACCTGCAACGTTAACCTGGCCAAGGAGAAAGTGCCCGATGAGTTATCGCTATCTAGGCGACATCAATAGTCCCGAGGACTTGCGCAAACTGCCGGTTGAAGAGCTGAGCGAGGTGGCGGATGAAATCCGTTCGCACATCATCAACTGCATCAGCAAGACCGGCGGACATTTAGGCGCCAGCCTCGGTATGGTGGAGTTGTGTATAGCGTTGCACTATGTATTCGATACTCCGCGCGACAAACTGGTTTTTGACGTCGGCCATCAGGCCTACGCTCACAAGATACTCACCGGACGCCGCGATCGCTTCCACAGCATCAGGCAGTACGGAGGGCTGGCGCCGTTCCTGAAGCGCGAAGAAAGCGCGTACGACGCGTTTAACGCTGGGCACGCCTGCACTTCCATTTCGGCGGCCCTCGGCTTTGCAACGGCCCGCGATCTGAAGAAGGAAGACTTCCGGGTAGTCGCCGTCATTGGAGACGCCGGACTCACGGGCGGGATGGCGTTGGAAGGGTTTAACCTGGCGGGATATGAGAAACGGGATCTGATTATCATCTTGAACGACAACGAGATGTCGATTTCTCCTAACGTCGGGGCACTGGCTGGGTACTTGAAACGCATCGTAGCCGGGCAAGCCTATCAAAGGGTCAAAAAAGACATTGAATCGTTCATGCACCATATCCCCGGAGTGGGCGATCGCCTGTTTCGAACCACAAAGGAGATCGTGGACGCGATCAAGACCTACGCCATTCCGGGGCTGTTGCTTGAGGAGCTGGGATTCCAATACTGCGGCCCGTTCCACGGTCACGAGTTGCCGGCGCTGGTGGCCGAGCTCAGAGAGGTTAAGAAACGCAAAGGCCCGATTCTCGTTCACATTCTCACGACCAAAGGCAAGGGATTTGAGGCTGCCGAGAAGGACCAGGTGAAGTGGCATGGTCCGAGCGCCTTTGACCCAAGGACGGCCACCTTCGTCGCATCACCAGCGAAGACTCCGACTTACACTTCGGTGTTCGGTCAGACCATGGTGAAGCTGGCTCAGCAGGATGAGAAGATCGTGGCCATTACGGCAGCAATGGCGTCGGGTACCGGGCTGGATAAGTTCGCCGCCAACTTCCCCGACCGCTTCTTCGACGTCGGCATCGCGGAGCAGCACGCGGTGACTTTCGGGGCCGGACTGGCGGCCGAGGGGTTCAAACCGGTTTGCGCCATTTATTCAACGTTTCTCCAGCGCGCTTACGATCAGGTTGTCCACGATACCTGCCTGATGGACCTGCCGGTGACGTTTTGCCTTGACCGCGGCGGCCTCGCCGGCGCGGACGGCCCGACACATCACGGGTTACTGGATTGCGCCTATTTGCGCTGTGTACCGAACATCGCGGTGATGGCGCCAGAGGACGAGAACGAGCTGCAGCACATGCTCAAGACCGCCATTGAGCATCCGCATCCAGCCGCTGTCCGTTACCCACGAGGCGAAGCGGTCGGAGTTCCGATGGACCCGGAGCCTCACTGCCTGCCAATCGGCAAGGGCGAAGTCCTCCGCGAAGGCAGCGACTTTGCGATCATCGCGATCGGCTCGATGGTGCATCCAAGCCTTCAAGCAGCTGACCTGTTGGATCGAGACGGGTACTCTGCGCACGTCATCAACGCGCGCTTTGTCAAGCCCATCGACGAGGCTCTGTTATGCCAGGCCGCAAAACAGTTCCAGTTCCTTGTCCTGGTGGAGGAGGCGAGCGAGTTGGGCGGGTTTGCGAGCGCCTGCTGGGAAGCCCTTGAAAAGAACCGGGTCCATGGGAACACCTTCCTTCGTATCGCGCTTCCGGACGTCCTGATCCCCCATGGCGCCCCGTCTCTGTTGCTCGCCAAGTACGGACTTGACGTCGACGGCCTCTATAACCGGATCAAACAGGCTCTCAAGGAGACCCGATGGCGAAAGCGAGGCTCGACGACCTCCTCGTCCAAAAAGGGTTTGCTCAAGATCGTAAAGAAGCCCTAGCGCTGGTTCTAAGCGGTCGAATCCTGATCGGTGAGCAGCGGGCTGAAGCAGCGGGCAGCCTGGTCGACAATGACGCGGAGATCAGGATCAAGGGCGAGCGCCAGACTTATGTCTCCCGGGGAGGCCTCAAGCTGGAAGCTGCGTTACGCGAGTTTCACGTACCGGTCACCGGGAAGGTTTGCGCCGATCTGGGAGCCTCCACCGGCGGTTTTACCGACTGCCTGCTCAAGCACGGGGCAGCCAGGGTCCACGCGTTCGACGTCGGAAAAGGTCTCCTTGACTGGCGCTTGCGCCAGGATCCTCGGGTTGTGGTCCATGACGACTTCAACGTCCGCCATCTCACGCCCGGGGACGTCGGAGAGCCTGTGGCCCTCATTACCCTTGACCTGTCCTTCATTTCTCTGACCAAGGTACTGCCTGCCCTTCGGGCTTTTGCCCCGGTGCTGATCATTGCGCTCGTAAAACCGCAATTTGAGGCGAAACGTGAGGAAGTGGGCGCTGGCGGGATCATCCAGCAGCCCGAGCTCCAGGGGGAAATCGTCTGTCGTGTGAAACGCTTTGCCGCTGACGAGGGTTTTGAGCTGTCAGGCGAGACTCCCTCCCCCATCCCCGGCCAAAAAGGCAACCGGGAGTTTCTGATTCTGCTGCAAACCTGAGTTACAGGCCTGCTGCGCTACAATGACCCCATGCGCGCGCGGTACAACGCCTACGGCCCCTGGCTGAAGCAGCGATTCGGCACCCGGGTGTACAAGGTATCGGTGGACGGCGGCTTCACGTGCCCGAACCGTGACGGCATGGTCGCCCGCGGCGGCTGCACCTACTGCAACAACGACAGCTTCAGGGCCGGAGGAGTGACCGCCCGGGACCCTATCGAAAAGCAGATCCAGAAGGGGATAGCGTTTCTGTCGGAACGTTACCAGGCAGGCAAATTCCTCGTCTACTGGCAGCATTACAGCAATACTTACGCTCCCGTCGATCGCCTGCGCGACCTGTTTGCGCGCTCGCTCGACGCAGACCCGCGCGTCGTAGGCCTGTCGATCGGAACTCGAGCCGACTGCGTTGAGGACGAGAAACTGGATATGCTGCAGGAACTGGCCCAAACGCATTTCATCGGGCTCGAATATGGGCTGGAATCGATCTACGATTCAACGCTCCAGCGGCTCAATCGCGGGCATGACCGAGCCTGCTTTGAGGACGCGGTCAGGCGAACCCGCGCGCGCGGTTTTCCGATCTGCACGCACGTCATTCTCGGCTTCCCGTGGGAAACCCCGGCGGAGATGCTCGCGTACGCGGACTACTTGAATGGACTTGCGATCGACTTTTTGAAGATTCACCATCTGCACGTCGTCCGGCACACGGCGCTCGGGCGCGAGTACCTGGCGAGTCCTTTCAAGACATTCAGTTATCTCGAATGGATAGAATTCGTCTCCGATTTTCTCGAACGCCTTTCACCTGAGATCGTCGTGCAACGCCTTTATGGTTGGGCACCCGACAAGGACCTGATAGCGCCGCGCTGGGACAAAAGCAAGGCCGCGATTCTGCGCGACATCCAAGCCGAGTTGGAGAGGCGGGATTCCTGGCAGGGGAAGAAGTCTGGGCCAACGAATAACACGAATAGCACGGATCAATTCGTGTGATCCGTGTTATACGTTGGCCCGCTGCGACACGACCAACATTACTTCCTCCAGATCCTTGACCAGCCTCTGCAAATACACGCCCAGCTCGTTCAGATTCCGGTTCAGGTTCCGGTAGAAATCGATGAACGTGCAGTCGCCGCTGTCCGAGACCACCTTGGCGGCGAGAGCGGGGATGTCAAGAGACTCGGCTACCTGCAAGGCGGCGCCCGCCTCCATGTCGCAGATCGGCGCCCCCGTCTGCCGGAACAACTGCAACCGGGATGAAGCGCGCAGAACCGGCAAGGAGACAGTAAGTCCGGAGCCTGCGATGGCCCAACCCCGGGCGCGCAAGGGCACCAGTAACGTCTCGGAAACGCGCGTAGAGCCCCGATCCTCAATCATCCACGTCTCCGGGCAGACGACAGTTCCCATGGGGCAGGACGGGTCCAGTTGGCCGGCCGTGCCGGTAAAGAGGAGGACCGAAGGGCGAACGCGTTGGAGACGACGGCTCAGGACCTTGTAGGCCTGGCGGCTTCCGATCCCCGTCGTGAGAAAATCAAGGGAAGCGGGCAAGACGGCCCGCACGGCATCCGTTTCTCGTCTGAGTGCGCAAGCCACGAGAATCCGGCCGTCCGTCTGGACGGCCGGCTGTTCAAGTGCATCGGGTTCTAGAGCCACTTCAGTTCCACGCCACCGATTCCAGCCGAAATCCGCAAGCGGAGGACTTTGCTCACGCGGTCGACGTTATAACTCACGTAGGTGTCGCCCTTTTTTTCGAATTCCGGCAGGTCTACTCCAGACATGAAACTCTTGCTGGCCGTCACCTCCGCTCCAACGGAACGGGGCACGCGCAGTTCGACGCCGCCGACACCGACCTCAATTTGGATGTCCCCTTCTTCTCGCCAATCGCCCGAGAAGTCGAGCTCCGAGCCGCCCACGCCTCCCTGAAACCGGAGCTGCTTGCAGGCCAGATTCCCCAAGCCGATCATCTTCAGGGCGCCGACTCCGTTCTGAATGTCGACACGGTCACAGCTGATCTTGTTGGGAGTTAGCATCGAGATACTCGTCTCTCCGACGCCGTTTTCGAGGCTGAGCTCTCGAATCCGCATTCCCCCGAGGTCAATCTGGCTTTCGCCCACGCCGTTTTTGATTCGAAGCACGACTGGGACATCCGGATTCAACCGCAAATTCAGGCGATTCTTGCCCATTCGCCTGACGTGCTTGCCTTCCCCACTGAGACGGAAAGTCAGCATGCCGGTGCTGCCCCGCTTTTGAAAGTTGACCTCCGGTGTGAACGCCCTTTCGTTGTAGTCCAAGTCGAACTCATAAAGATCGGTCGAGGTCCCGGCTTCAATCTCCAACTTGCCGATTGGCACATCGACATCGACCTCCAAAAGCTCTTCTCCGGCGACCGGCACGGACTTATGCAGGCTGGTGGTCTGGCCTTCGAAGTCGCCGATGTGGCATGCCGACAAAAACAGGCTGAAAAATGCTACGCAAGAGAGTGATTTGTACATGGCTTTTCTCTCTCAATCAGTCGGATTTTCTTATCCGAATCCGGGAATAGGTCGTTTGCAGTCGGACTTCGCTTTTGCCGCCTCCGATGGTTTGCTCGAACATCGGTGACTTCTCAGCTCGTTCGGCTTGGCCGAACTCAGACTCGACCTCTCCACCCGGGGCTTGGGCCGACAAGCGGCAACTGGCTTCCGGGGGAAGGGAGAGTGTGATCTCTCCGTTGCGGTTACTCGCAACCAGGGAACCGGTCAGTGGTGCGTCGGGAGTCAGTACGATTTCCCCGTACTCATTCTGCACCTCAGCCGGACCTGTGAATCTCTCCACGGCTACTCTTTTCAGCGAGGTTGCAATTTTGACCGGTCCCTCGACCCCGGCTAGCGCGACCTTCGATCCGCTCCCCTGGATGGTGATTCCCTTCCGGATATCCTTGGCACTGATATCCGAGGATGACGCACGTACGATAACGGCGCCGTCAATACGCGACAGGCTAACGCCGCCATAAGAAGTGTCGAGCTCCAGGGTATCGGCCAACTCGGCGACTCGAACTCCTTTGTGAGAGTTCTCGATGTAAACGGATTTCTTGATGCTGCTGACATCCACGCCGGAGCCAGGACTCTTGATCGTCACCGGACCTTCCGCGGTCCGCACGCGCACGTCTCCGAAATGGTTGACGACCTCTAAAGGCCCATTGATCTGCTCGGCATCGACTCTTTCATAGTCAGTGGCGGCTTTGACGTTACCCGTGATCTCTTCGAGACGAATTTGGCCTCTTCGGTTCTCGATCGTCACATCGCCCTTGATGTTTCGCACCGTAATGGCGGCGTAACGGTTTTTCGCATCGACCGAGCCGGTAATAGACTCGATCGTCAGAGGACCGTAGGAGTTGCTGATTTGCAGGGCGCCGTTGATCCCCTGCACCGTCACGCTGCCGTTCTCGTTACCGATTTTCACCTGGGCCTGCTTGGGAACCAGCACGCGTAAATGAGTCGACAAGGGATAGTTGCGGTCCTGGGTCTCGGCTCGATTGGTGCCAATCTTGACCAGCTTCCCTTCCCGCTGCAGGGATAGCTCGACCTTCCGGCCGATCTCCTGGGCCCGGCGCTCTGATTCTCCCCGAACGACAGCGGTCAGCCCGACGTCGATCTTGTCCTCCAGTCCGGTTTCGACTTGGATATCGCCAAAGCGGTTGTCAATCTGGACGGCTTCAATGCCGGCCGCAGAGGTTTCCTGGTGGCTTTCGATGCGTGCCCTGACACGATTCTCCTCCTCGAAAACCCAGCCGTGAGGCCAGTCGGCAAAAGCCCTGAAACCGGGGTCTATAGCCCCGATCTTGCCCGCCACAAAACCGAGGAGCATAAGGGCCAGAACGCCCACCACTTCGCTGGCACGAAACTGAAGTCCTCCTGAGAAGCGATAGAAGTCAATGATCTTACCGATGCCGAAAAGGATGAGTAGACCGGGCCAGTAAGACCCGAAGAACGAGAAGAAATTAAGAGCTCCGAAGAAATCCAGCAGGCCAATCGTACCGACCGCAGCCCAGAAAAGTCCGCCCAGCAGACTCGACTTGGCATGATTCTCCTGCAGCTTGGCCGCGTCCCACGTAAAATGCCGGACGAGCTTCGCTACGCCGAGAAAGAGGAGAAAGGCGGGAATCCCGAAGCGGATGACCTGCAACCAGTTGAGGTCGACCCGGAAGACGTTGATCGCCAGAAAAAGCCCGCCCAGCACAACCAGCAGGACTCCGATCACGAGCGGAACAATGCTTCGCTGATTCGACATTACAGTCTCTCCTCAGGATTCACTGAGTCATCCTCGATCCGTCCGGTCACCGGCAAAGGAGGCGGCTGCAATTCCGTTGCTTGCTGTCGTCGTCGCCCGGCCAGGTAGTAATCAACCACCAGGTAGACACCGAGGGCAACAAAGAACAGGGGCCAGAGGAACTCCGTCATTTCAGCCAGGCTGAAAACCCCCATATTGTTCAGGAAGAAGAGCACTCCCAAAAGCACGAGGACGCCACCCCAGACGGGGACGTTGATGTCCTCTGATTCCTCTTCGAGCAGCCTCGGGTTGGCCACTACATTTCGGAGTATGGCTTGGGCGGACCGATAGGCGTCTATGATCGTAAAAATGTAAAAGGCGAAAGCGGCGACTGAGAACACACCCGGGCCGTTGTTGGCAATAATGCTCAGGCCGGCGAAGATGGCAAAATGGAGCACCGCCTTCACGTACTGACGATTGTAGACAGCCCCGATACCGGGGATAATGGCAAAAAGGGCCGCACGGCCCGGCGAGTAGGTGGCCAACCGGGGGGTGGCCGCAAGCCCCGCGAGTTCGGCGCCTGCCACCAGACAGTCCTGGCAGTAAATCTTTCCTTTAATGGAGTGGGCACAGGCGGCGCACAGAAACTTGCGACAGGTTGAACAACTGTGGACCGATTCCACATCCGAGTGGTAATAGCATCTCATCTCTTCTTATCTCCCTTGGCCTGTTTCTTAGCTCCCTGTTCATCGACTGACTGCTGATAGCTGCGGAACAGCATGTTGATCAGGTGGTAGTCCAGCCGGCCATACAGATCTTCCTTGAGCCTCCACACCTCGCCCACGATGCGCGACTGGGTGTTCCGGATCTGGAACCAGGTCTTTTGCACCTGGCCCGAGAAGCGATCTGCCCGCTCAACCAAGGCGGACGGTCGGAAATCGGAGAAGCTCAAGGCAGAAAAATCGGGCCCGATGACGTTGCCAATGAGTAACAGGAGTAAAAACATTATGGCGGTTGCGAAAGCAAACCTCTGGGTCAGAAACGGCCGCAGCGTGGGAACGATCAGGTCGACCCACAAAGAGCGGACCCGGAATCGACCGGTCGTCTTCTCGATGATCGCCTCGATCAACTGTTCCGAAGGCTCCAAGGTTGGGAAATCGGCAAGCTGCGAGCGAATAGACTGTACCTCTTCAACGAGAGCGGTACAGCCTGAGCACACACGAAGATGCTGCTCCAGTGCCTCACTCACCCGTGGGTCGAGCGTTTTATCGATATAGTCGCTCAGCAGGGTCTCGAATCTAGCGCAGTTCATACGCCGCCGAACCTTTCATCACGTCACCGCAAATCCTTCCGGGTTGCTGCCTTTCCGTAACACCTTGGCCAACTCAATCCGACCGCGGTTGATCCGCGATTTTACCGTTCCTTCCGGGATCTCCAGCATGTCGGCGATCTCCTGATACGAGAGACCCTGAATGTCCCTGAGTAGCACCGCCTCCTTCAGTTCGGGTGTCAGCATCGACAGCCCCCGCATCACGTAGTGGGCCTTCTCCTTCAGGTACAGGTTCTCGAACGGACTAGCCGACTGGCTATCTTGCTCAAAATCCAGGACCTCCAGTTCCTCGCTTCCAGCCACCTGTTTCTCGTGGCGCGTGGCGCGGTAGTGATCGATAATCAGGTTCCGCGCGACCCGCATCATCCAATTCTGAAGCGACCCGGTCGAGGCGCTGTAACTCCTCAGGTTCTGATAAACCTTCAGGAATATCTCCTGCGTCAACTCCTCGGCCACATCCAGGCGCCCCGTGTAGTGGTAGGCGAGGTTCAATATTCTTCTGCTGTAGAGCTGGACGAGGGTTTCCCACGATCGCGGGTCCCCACCCAGGCATCGTTCCACCAGTTTGGCGTCTGAATGCTGCAATTCGCTTCCTCTACAACATTTCCCGCCTGTAGGTTCAAACGGAAACTCTGTACAAAAAGTTCAACTGCCGGCCCGCAGGGGATGACAGAGTGACAGAGTGACAGGGTGACAGGGTGACAAGGTGACAAGGTGACAGGGTGACTCAGCGGCGGTTGAGTGACTCGCCACAAAACGGCGAGTCACTCAACCGCCGCTGAGTCACCCTGTCACCTTGTCACCTTGTCACCTTGTCACCTTGTCACCTTGCCATCCGGTCCCCCCGGCCGCACCAACCTTAAACCGAACATTTTTATAGCATCATTCACCGGCTGAATGATATCTATCTATCATGCGCTGTCCATTCTGTACTTGCACCGAGGATCGGGTTATCGACTCTCGTGAGGGCAAGGAGGGCCGGGTGATCCGGCGACGGCGCGAGTGTCTGAAATGCCACCGGCGCTTCACCAGCTACGAGCGAATCGAGGACATCCCCTTCATGGTGGTGAAGAAGCGGGGCTATCGGGAGCCCTATGACCGAGCCAAGGTGCTGGGTGGTCTGCTGAAAGCCTGCGAGAAAAGACCGGTCTCCAGCCAACAGTTGGAGGACCTGGTTGAATTGATCGAACAGAAAATCACCACGGCCGAGAACCGCGAGGTCCACTCCCACGAAATCGGCCGCCTGGTTATGGCCGAGCTGAAGAAGATCGACAAGGTGGCCTACGTCCGTTTCGCCTCGGTTTACCTCGACTTTCAAGATGTCAGGCAATTCGCCGATCAGGTTGACTCGCTCGCCCCTTAGTCTGCCTCTGCTTCACTCCATCGCCAGCGTGTTATTAACAGTTTGTCCTTTTTTTATTACTATTTTATATAAGCGTTACAAAGTTATACATGAGGAGCGTGTTTTCTCCAGTCTCTCCGAGACAGTCTCCGAACTTTTCTAAAGGAGCAAGATGGCCGGCCAAGAGCGGAGCCCACTCGATTATTCTGTGGAAGGTTCTGACGATTCGCAGATCCCACATACCCTGCCGGTCCTGGCTTTAAAAGACCTGGTCGCCTTTCCTTTCATGATCGCGCCTCTTTTCGTCACTCGGGACAGCTCCATCGCTGCCATTGAAGAAGCGATCGACCGGGACCGAACCATTCTGCTGGTCGCCCAGAAGCGGGCGAGCATAGAAGACCCCACTCAAGAGGACCTGCACCAGATCGGGACGGTTGGCGTCCTGATGCGCATGTTCAAACTGCCTGACCAACGAATCCGTATTCTGGTCCAGGGGTTGAGCCGGGCGCGCGTGAAGGCGTGCGAGAAGAAGGGGAGTTTCCTGGTTGCTCAAATCGAGCCGATCGAGGAGCCCGAGGCGAACGAAGACGATCCCGAAATCGCCGCCCTGGTGGGGGAGGTCAAGGAGAAAGTCAAATCAGCGAACGAACTGGGCCGGACCTTCCCGCCGGAGGTGCTGGTGGTTTTGGAGAACCTGGAGGATCCGGGCCGGCTGGCGGATTTGGTCGCCTCCAACTTGGATCTCGATGTCCCGCACAGTCAATCCGTGCTCGACATCGTTCATCCGGTGCGCCGTCTCTCCCGCATACACCAGATTCTCACGAACCAGGTAGAGCTGCTGAATGTCCGAGAGAAGATAAACTCCAGGGCCAAAGTCGAGATCGACCGCAGCCAGCGCGAGTACTTTTTGCGGCAACAGCTTAAGGCCATCCAGAACGAGCTAGGCGAAACCGACGATTTTTCCGAGGAAATCAACCAATACCGGGACCAGCTTGAGACGACCCTGCTGTCGGCGGAGGCACGGCAGGAGACGCTTCGGCAAATCCAGCGACTGGAGCGGATGCAAAGCGATTCTGCCGAAGCCGCCATCGTGCGCAACTACGTCGATTGGATGCTGTCTCTCCCCTGGGCTAAGAGCACACCGGACACGCTGGACCTCCGTAAGGCAAGAACTATCCTGGACAGGGAACACTACGACCTGGAGGATGTGAAAACGCGGATCGTGGAGTACCTGGCAGTCCTCAAACTGAAGCAGAACCTGAAGGGGCCGATCCTCTGCTTTGTCGGGCCTCCAGGAGTTGGCAAGACGTCGCTCGGTCGGGCGATTGCCACAGCCCTCGGTCGAAAGTTCGCCCGCATTTCCCTGGGAGGTGTGCACGACGAGGCCGAGATTCGCGGCCATCGGCGCACCTATGTGGGGGCCATGCCAGGCAAGATCATCCAGACGCTGCGTTATGCGGAGAGCGACAACCCGGTCTTTATGCTGGACGAAGTTGATAAAACCGGCGCCGATTCACGCGGCGACCCCGCGGCCGCGCTCCTGGAAGTGCTTGATCCCGAGCAAAACTATACCTTTCGCGACAACTTCCTGGGGGTTCCGTTTGATCTTTCCCGTGTGTTGTTTATCGCGACGGCGAACATGCTCGACACCATCCGGCCCGCCTTTCGCGATCGCATGGAAATCCTGACTCTCCCTGGATATACCGAGCACGAGAAGCTGAAGATCGCGCGCCGCTTTCTGGTGCCACGGCAACTTTCGGCACACGGCTTGTCTACCAGGCACCTGAGGATCACAGACGCCGCCGTAAAGACCATCATTGACAGCTATACGAACGAAGCAGGCGTGCGCAATCTCGAGCGGGCCATTGCTTCCATCTGCAGAAAAACAGCCCGACGGGTCGCGGAGGGAGAAACGTTGCGCCAGTCTCGGGTGGCGACCAAAGAACTCCAGGATTTCCTCGGAGCTCCGCGCAAGACCAGAAGCCGGCTCCTCCGTCAAGATACGGTCGGGGTTGCGACTGCGCTCGCCTGGACGCCAACTGGAGGCGAGATCTTCTTCGTCGAGTCGATCGGGATGCAGGGACGAGGCAAGCTGATCATGACGGGGCAGCTGGGCGACGTCATGAAAGAATCGGCACGCGCGGCCATGAGCTACGCGCGAAGCCGGGCCGCGCAGCTCGGGATTGACCTGTCGATGTTCGGGCATACGGATTTCCACATCCATGTTCCGGAAGGCGCAATCCCTAAAGATGGCCCATCGGGCGGCGTCGCGCTGGCGATCTCCCTGATTTCCACGTGTACGCGAACGCCGGTACGCCAGGATATCGCGTTCACGGGGGAAATCACTCTTCGGGGTAGAATTCTCGCTGTCGGCGGGATTAAGGAGAAGGTGCTGGCTGCCCAAAGGAGCCGTGTCCGGCTCATCGTCGTTCCGAAAGACAATCAACCGGATCTGCGCGAGATCCCGGAAACCGTGCGCGACAAAGTCGAGTTTCAGCTGGTCGAAGACATGGACGAGGTCGTCCGCGTGGCGTTTCGGGAGAGCCTTACCGGGCGCCGGTCCGTCACGACGGTCAGGCAGGATGCGGCCAACCCGCCTCTCAGCCCCCTTCCGATGAAGCCGAGAAGGTGAGGAAGACCAGGGACAAAAGGGACAGAAGAGACAGAAGGGACAGAAGGGACATAAGTAACTGCAGCGTCCCTTGTGTCCCTTGTGTCCCTTGTGTCCCTTCTGTCCCTTCTGTCCCTTCTGTCCCTTCTGTCCCTTGATCGCTTCTTCCCCCCGCCTCTGTCATACAATGTGCACCATGCCCAGTCGAACGGAGTTCGAGTTGATCAGCCGGATTCGCGGCCGCAAGCCGCCGAACAATTCGGCCGTCAGGCTGGGCATCGGAGACGACTGTGCGATCCTAAGCACCCTTCCAGGCAACGAGTTGACGGTAACGACCGACATGCTGATCGAAGACGTGGATTTCCGGAAGGCCTGGATGGCGCCTGCCTTTCTGGGCTGGAAATCCCTGGCAGTCTCCTTGAGCGACATCGCTGCGATGGGTGCCACTCCGACCGCCTGCCTGCTCGCTCTCGCGCTTCCGCCGGAGCTCACCGGCCGCTATTTCGACCAGCTGATCGACGGATTTCTTGACGCGTGCGACTTTTGGGCTGTCCCGCTCGCCGGGGGCGATATCTCCTCAAGCGAGAAGGTCTGCCTAACGGTAACGGCTTTCGGGACTGTGCCGAAAGGCAAGGCCCTCAGGCGCTCCGGTGCGCGACCGGGCGATCTGGTAGCCGTTATGGGAGAGTTGGGACTGTCGCGACGAGGTCTGCAGATACTCGAGGAGGAACAACCAGCAATAGCGGAACTCGCGTCTTCTGAGGAGTTGGAGGAGTGGGCTCAGACGCCTGATCGGGCGCGTGCCCTTCGCGCGCATCTCTTGCCGAGGCCACTCGTTGCCGAGGCGATCTGGCTTGGCGAGAACGGGCTGGCTCACTCGATGATCGACGTGAGCGATGGGCTGTTGGCCGATTTGCAGCATATACTGGAAGAAAGCGGAGTCGCAGCCGAGATTGATGCGGACAGTCTGCAACCTCTTCAGTCAACCGCACAACCGCTCTTGGATCTTGACTTGGTTCTCAACGGGGGCGAGGATTACTGTCTCCTGCTGACGCTGTCGCCGGAGCAATTCGCGAGCGTCCGTGCAAGTCGTGCTCCGGGTTTTCCGAGTTTTTTTTCAATTGGACGCATCCTTCAGGGGTCCCCTTCTATCTCCCTCCTAGAGGGCGGAACTCGGAGGAACTACAGAATTAAAGGATTTGAGCATTTTCGGTGAGACTCATAAGGCGCACTCTTCAGTTACTTGCCCTGATTCAAGACAGCCCTCGCCGCACGGCGGTGGCTTTTTCCCTTGGTGTTTTCCTGGGCTTTTCGCCGCTGATTGGTATTCATACATTTCTGGGTCTGTTCCTGGCTTACGCCTTCCGACTCAGCAAGGTTGGCGTCCTGGTTGGCGTTTACATGAACAGCCCCTGGCTGATCGTGCCCTACTACGGCTTTGCCACCTGGTTTGGCGTGAAGATAACTGGCATGCCCGAGGGGACTCGCCTTCCACACATGAGCCTCAGCCAAATGTTCGCCTGGGAGTTCTGGCAGAATCTGTTCGAGCAGTACCATCTGCTGTTTCCCGCTGCACTCGGGTCGACGATTCTGGCCATCCTGTTCGCTCTGCTCTCCTACCCCATCGCACTGCACGCGCTCCGCAAGTTAATGTCCAGCCGGCGTCACAGTGCGGCGACGGCTAAGTAGGTCCGGGAGCGCCCGCGCTCCCGGTGGAGATGCCTGGGCAGTGGGTCAGCCTGGTCATGAAGTCGCGTTAAGAGCCGCGCACGGAGCAGAGGGTGTTGAAAAAGGGTCGGAAAAGCCGATTACGAGCACGAGCACGAGCACGAAAAGCAAAACCGTCTAAATGATTGCACCCGATTCGCTTTCCGACTGAGGCTTTTGGTGCTCGTGCTCGTGCTCGTGCTCGTAATCGGCTTTTCCGACCCTTTTTCAACACCTCCACTCCGTGCGCGGCTCTGTAACGCGACTTCATGACCAGGCTGACCCACTATAGATGCCTGGACTCCCTTCCGTGAGCGTCGGCCCGAGTGCTAAGATAGGCACTCCCAAATCGGGTCGGGATGGCTTATGCGCTTTTTATGCAAACGTCGGCGGGGAAAGGGAGCTGAACACCTGCTCCTGGTCCTCGTCCTTGGTTTCGTTCCAGCGTCCGCTGAGGCCCTTGCATCAGTGCAGGCTCAGACTCCACCGGCTACAGTCGAAAACCTCGCGAATGTAAGTTTCAACGCCGACATTCGGGTCTTTGCAGTCATGGCCGCGCTAAACGCAGCCGGATACGATTACGAGACCTCCGATCGTCAGATGTCGGCTGCCCGTCAGCTTGTGCGCCAGGAGGTAAGGAAGGCAGACCCAAAACTCCTGGGACGCCTCCAGGCGTTCTACATCGAGCACCGCCAGAACATGGACGCTGTCCGTCAGGCAGCGGCTTTCGTCTCGTTGGCGCTGCTGATCGAGGCTCCGCCCGAATTCCGGCTGAGCGTCAGCAAGAAGGATCTTCCGGAGGACGTGCTCCAGGTTGCAGGTTTTGAAGAATTAGTCCGCGAGCTGTTTCAGCAGATCGATCTGAATCGTCTCTGGAACGCCGTGCAGGGTCACTACACCGCAGAGTTGGCCGCCTACCGGCCGGTTTTCTTGGATCTGATCCGTCAGACGCTGGCCTATTTCCGAATACCGCCGAGGATCGTGCTTGATCGCCAGATTGTCGTCATACCCGAACTGATCGGGCCCTCGCGGCTCGTGAACGCCCGCAACCTCGAAAAAACCTACTACATCATTCCCGGACCAGTGAATCAGCCAGGCGAAAACCGCGCGCAGCTGCAGCATGAATACCTCCATTTCCTCCTGGATCCACTGATCGAGAAGTTCGGATCCTCCCTCACCAAGTACGAGAGGCTGCTGGACGTGGCTCAGAATCAGCCGCACGTCCGTTCGGAGTATCAAAATCGTTTCATGATGGTGGTTGCCGAATCTCTGGTTGACACCCTGATTCTGCGGATGACCCCGACTGCCGACCCGAACCGGGATCTTGTCGCACTTTTCCGGCGAGGCCTGATTTTCTCGCCCTACTTCTATCGGGCTTTGGCGTCGTATGAGGCGGATCAGGGCCAGACCATGCCTGCCTACGTGGAGACTCTATTTGCCGGCGTCACCGAGAAAATCGTTCGCGAAGATGAAGCGGCCATAGCTCAGTTGGAGCTCGAGTACAGCCGGCAGGAAGAGGTCAAGAGACAGGCTGAACGAGAAGAACAGCAGCTCCGGCTGCGAGCGTCCCGCCTGAATACACTACTGCTTGAGGCACAAGAGGCTGTGCGACAGCAGCAGTACGAGGTCGCCCGCACCAAACTTCAGGAGGTTTTGCAGCAGGACCCCGACAATGCGACCGCTTATTTCTACCTGGCGCAGGTCGCCTCCCAACAAAAAGACCACGCAACCGCCTTTTCACTTTATCAACGGGCGGATCAGTCGAAAACCGCTACACCTGTTATTCATGCCTGGTCGAAGCTGCGGATGGCCCGTTACCTCGCTTCCGAAGGCAATTTCACTCAGGCTCGAACGTATTTCAACGAAGTGGCGCAGATGCAGGGGGAGCTCGATGGGGCCCGGGAACAGGCTCAAAGTGCGCTAGCTGAGCTGCCAAAGGAATAACGAATTGACGATTTATGATTGACGATTGACGACTAGAAAGGCGTGCAAATCGTCAATCGTAAATCGTGAATGGATGGACGGAGGAGACAATGAAAAGTTTAACCTGTGCGGCGCTGCTTCTCGCGCTCAACCTGGCCTGTCCGGTTTGGGCGCAGGATCAGCAGCCGGCCCCCCAGACGCCGCAAACCCAACCGCAGCAACCGGGGGTTGCGCCTACCACCCCGCCGCAGGGCACGCAGCCCGGTCAGGCTACCCAGCCGCCGCCCGCCAAGCCTCCGCGCGTCGTCGGCCAGCCGCAAAGCCAGGACGAGTTGAACGCCTGGGTGGCCATCGAACAGGCCGCGACCATCGAGGAGAAGGGAAAACTGGCCGAAGACTTCCTGACGAAATTCCCGGAGAGCGGGCTGACGCCTTTTGCTCATCAGCTTTTAGCCTTCCATTACCAGCAACAGAACAACTTCGACAAGTTCGCGTTCCACGCCGAGAAGACCCTGGAAGAGGTACCCCAGAACCCGATCATGCTCTCGGCGTTATCCGCCGCTTACGCTCAGAAGGGGCAGGCGGATAAGGCCATCGACAAGGCGCAGAAGTGCCTCCAGGCCTTGCAGCAAGTGCCAAAGCCGGCGCAGATCGGCGAGGGCGAATGGATGCTGCAAAAGGATCAGCTTACGGCCGACGCTCACTATGCGCTGGGTGTAGCCCACGTTACCAAGTATCAGCAGGCCCCGGCTCCAAGCGGCCAAACGGACACCAATCTGATAAAGGCAGGGGAGGAACTGAGCAAAGCCATCGAACTTGATCCCTCGCACGATCGCGCTTACTACCACCTCGGCTTCGTTTTTGCCAAGCAAAACAATGGTGAAAAGGCGATTGAAAACTACGCGCGGGCGGTAGCTCTTGGCGGACCCGCCCAGAGCCTGGCCAGAGATCAGTTGCAGAGGGTTTATCAGTTTGTGTACAAGAATACCGATGGACTGGAGCAAGCCATCACCAATCAGCGCGCATATGTCGAGAAGCAGGTGGCGGACAAACGCGCTCGAGCTCAGAGCCTCCAGCCGCAACAGCCGGCGCCGGCTCAGCCGGGGGCCGGCACGCAGGCGACTCCACCGCCCCAGCCCTGATTTCGTATGCGATCCATTCTGGAAACTCTGATCGGTGATTGGGGTGCGCGGGTGGTCAGGAGGTTGAGAGCCCCGGCCCCCATCCCGCCGGAGCGGATGGACAAGCTGCGGGAGCTACAAGACCGTCTCGGTTATACGTTCAGGGATCCGGCTCTTCTGAACGCCGCCCTCACGCATCGGTCGTTCCTTCATGAACAGCACCTTTCCGAGGAAGAGAAGTCGCAAGTACAGGACTACGAAGCCCTGGAATTTCTTGGGGACTCGGTGCTCGGGCTGATCATCAGCGAGTATCTTTTCCGAAATTACCCCGGTCATTCCGAGGGCGAGTTGTCCAAGATGAAGTCCTTCCTGGTTTCCACCGCCCATCTCTACAAGCTCTCGAAGAACCTGGGGCTGGGAGAGTTCATGCGCTTGAGCCACGGCGAAGAAAAGACCGGCGGCAGAAGCAAAAGAGCCATCCTGGCAGACCTTGTGGAGAGCATGACCGCTGCCCTGTATATTGACGCCGGTCTGGAAAGGGCTCGGCATTTCCTCATGACACAATTCGAGGTCTCACTGACCCGCCTGGCCGACAAGGACCTGGAATTCCGCGACAACAAATCCCAGTTACAGGAGCGTCTGCATCAGTTGGGATTTGGCGAGCCCGAGTATGAAGTCGTAAACGAAGCCGGCCCGCCCCACCGCCGCGAGTTCCGCGTGGCCGTTTCGGTTGACGGCCGTTCCCTCGCAAGTGCCGTAGGCCGCTCCAAAAAGGAGGCGCAACAAAGCGCCGCTCGGGTGGCCTTGGTTCAACTCGCCGAAGTGGAAGCGGAAGTCGAGCAAGCAAGTCCAGCGAGCCCACCGCCCGAGGGCTGACCGTCCAAGGGGCGCCAAATCGCGTTGGAGAGCCGCGCACGCAGTGGAGGGCGCGCGTAGCGTTTTGTGCGGAGCGAGTCCCGGAGCGAAGTAAGCGGGACCACCCAACGTGCCTTTATTGTTCGTTGGGTGGTCCCGCTTACTTCGCTCCGGGACTCGCTCCGCACAAAACGCTACGCGCGCCCTCCACTGCGTGTGTGGCTCTCTAACGCGACTGGGGCTCGTTAGAACTTCCCTCATCGATTCCGCAACAGGCTCCAGAAGAGCAGGAGTGTCGTGACATCGTAAAGGGCATGGGAGACGATCGGCGAAGTGAGTTTGCGTCGCCAGATGAAAAGCAGACCAAAAAAGAGCCCAAGGACGCCTGCTCCGAAAGCCTTGTCTACGCCTTGGACGTAATGCAGTGCGCCAAATAAGGGAGTCCAGACCAGAAGTCCCACCCAGATGCCTCCCAAATCACGCTCGAACCGCTTCAGGATAAAGGCTCGCTGAATCTCCTCCTTGAATCCGCCGACAAAGATACTGCTGATGAGAAACAACGCCAAATCCTGCCTGGTCCGGATCATGTCGAGCAGATCGTTTCTCTCGGAAACGTACTGCGGCCAGAGGGTGTGAAACAGGTACCCGACTATGATCGTAACGGCAAACAAGCCGGGCAGAACCAGGAGGCCTATCCGGGATTCCCGGTGGAACCCCTCCGACGTCCAGCCCAGAGTTTTCCACCCCTCGCCGCGAACCCGGAGCAGGACGGTCAAAATCACCACGGTCAGCACCGCTTCCGACCACATGAAGGCCGCCAGTTCGGGGGCGCCAGTCATGGGAGAGAGGCCAGCTCCGGCGAGCACCCCCTGAACAATGAACGAACCGAGAAACGCCACCAGGACGACCTCGAACAGCGAGGACAGCCGCTCCAAAATGCGTCCGAAGCCAGTCAGAGGAGAGGGCGGCGGCGGGCCGGGCAAGGGTAGCATGAAGGGCTCATTTTAGACGGAAAACAGCTCGGACTGCAAAGCACCAAACAATGCAGAACAGGCAAGTTTTGCGCGCGAAAACCAAGCTGCACTAGGACTTTAGGCCGGACAAAAAGCAGTTGAACTGACTTCCTCAGTCCAGTAATATGACGCCTCAGGAGGGTCTATGATTCCTGATGTCCGTTTCCAAGATGACTTTGAGGATGCAGACGATTTCGAGGATTTCGACGAGGACGAAGACTTCGAGGATGAGGATCTAGAGGACGAAGAGTTTGAAGACGAGGATTTCGAGGACGAAGACTTAGAAGACTTTGAGGATGAAGAGGATACGGACGATTTTGAGGATGAGGAGGACGAAGAGGTCGAAGAGGACGAGAAAGATTACTACCAATAGAAACCTGGCCTCAGACTGATTTTCCCTGCCCCCCGCGCGCGACCCATCGGTTGCCCGCGACTAAAGCCTGATCACATTCGATTCTTTGTTCCAGCTGAGCGCTGTGTTGCCGGCTGCCCCCCTGTCCAGCCGACGGCGAGGACGGCCAGTCCAGTGCCGGTCTCTGTTGCGCGGATTGTTTGTTGCCGGCGTTTTCGCCTGGGCGCAAACGCCGGGCGGGCGGCGTCCGCAGGCCTGGTTGCAGTCTCAAACCTAGGCGCAAATTATGTTTACAATCGAGTGTCGGCCTGTATAATGAAGGTTGAGGCTTCTCGGTCCTCATCGGGCTTTCACCGAGATCAGGACGAGTATAACGTCGCAGCGGACTTATTCACGTTATTGAGGAGGAGAGAGTTATGCTTCGGCCAAGACACTTAGCCGCGCCCGTCATGTTTGTGATTTTTCTGAGTACACTCGCTTTGGCGCAGGACAAGGAAAAAATCAAGTACCTCACACCTACCTGGAAAGGATCGACGGGGTTGTTCAACCTGTACCTCGCCGACACTCTACGGCAGGGGGAGTGGAGCATTGGTGTAAACAGCCTGAAGTTCCACCGCGAGCCGGGGGACATCGATTTCACGATCTTCCCCGTTTCCTTCACCCTCGGTCTTCATGATCGCGTTGAGATCTTCGGTTCTTACGAGGCCTACAAACGGGTTAACGCCGACCAGATCCTGGTTCACAAGGTGAATAACCCGAACTTTCCCCAACTACCCGCACAACTCAGCAGCGGGATTACCGCGTGGTACAACGACGCTCCTTTCATGGATGTCGGATTCGGTGATGGCGTCGGCGACCTGTGGACTGGCTTGAAGTTCAATCTCATGTCTGAGAGAAGGGGCAGCCCGTTCGGCCTCGCACTTCAGCCCATAGCGCGGTTTCACCTGACGGACAGCCGTGAGCATCTGGCCCGGGGCTTGACCGCCGGGGCGACCGATGCCGGCGGTGATGTAATCCTCTCCAAAAACCTGAGAGGTGGGGGATACATTACCGGCAACGCGGGCTTCCTCCTCGCTCAAGACGTCAGGAACCTGGACCGGCAGAACCGGTTTAACTACGGGGTCGGCTTCGACGCCCCCTTGGGTAGCCTGAAGGCCCACCTGATCGGCGAATTGGTCGGGAGTACTTTCTACTGCACGGATAATCCTCCTCTTGGAAACCCGGTCTCACCGCTGGATCTTTACGCGGGACTCCGGCTGCATCCGACCAAGTGGTTGGCCGTATCCGGCGCCTACAATTTCAACTTCCGGACCATCGACGAGAGCCGCTACGGCATTGATGCGACCGATCGTCATGGCTGGTATGCTCAGTTGGCCTTCCAGCGGAAAGTCAATCGGCCGCCCACGGTAGAGTGCACGGTGGACAAGAATACGATCACCGGCTCGGCGGGGAACGTCGAGGGCGACAAGGCCACTGTCCGTGTGACGGTCAATGATGAAGATGACGATACGCTGACGGTGAACTGGAGAACGAGCGGCGGCAAGTTAACGCAACAGGAAAACGCCGCGGTCTTCGATTCCACCGGCGTGGCACCCGGCCGCTATACCGTGACCGCGGAAGTCACCGACGGTGAGAACACCGCCACGTGCACCTCCGATATTACGGTCGAAAAACGCAAGCTGCCTCCCACGATCAGCTGCCAGCCGGGAACCGCGACGATCATCGAAAATGAATCGACCACGTTGCGTGCCACCGCTTCGGACCCGAACAATGATGCTCTGACCTACACCTGGACGGTAGACGGCCAGCCGGTCACCAACAATCAACCCGAGTTCGTGTTCGGAGCGACTGGACGGACTATCGGCAATCACACCGTCGCAGTAACAGTCACCGATGTGGATGGTATGACGGCCAACTGCTCCTTCACGGTCACCATCAACCGCAGGCCGAACCGCAATCCGACGGTCACGCTGTCACTCGATAAGTCGGAAGTCTACGCCGGCGACACGATTACCGGCACCGCGCAGGGCAGCGATCCGGACAATGACCCGTTGACCTATAGCTGGACTGTAGACGGGCAGCAGAGGCCGGAGACCGGAAGCTCGATCACGATCAACACGGCCGGCATGACCGGTGGCAGCCACACGGTCACGGTCACCGTGCGTGATGATCGAGACGGCACCGCAACAGCTACACAGTCTTTCTCGCTGAGAGAGAAGGTCATCATCCCGATCGACCGCTTCAGGCCCGACAATGTGGCGAAGGCGAGACTGGATGAGATCGCTCTGAAGCTGCAGCAGGATCCGCGGCTGAGAGCGTCGATCACCGGTTATAACGACGACCGCGGCTCTGACAGAGTGGCCGAGAGAAACGGCCTGCGCAGGGCTGAAGAAGTCAGGAACTACCTGGTGAGACAGCACAAGATCGACGCCGCCAGGATCGACGTGAAGAGCGGCGGAAAGACCAACCCGATTGCCGACAACGCGACCGCCGAAGGCCGTAAGCAGAATCGCCGCGTCGAGATCGAGTTGTTCGTGCCCTAGTCGTGAAACAAACATCCGAGCCGGCGCCGATGGTTCGGGTCCCGCTTGCCGGGAATCGAAACGCGGCGCCTCCGCGGATGTGCTTTCGCTTACAGGTTCACTATGTTGTAATAAGGGCGGTGGCGTTTAGGCCACCGCCTTTTTTTATGCGCTGACGTTGCTTTTCCTATGCGCCTACGTTTGATCATCGTTGCCTACATTGTCGTTGTTCTTGCAGCTATCGTCCCGCTTTGCGCGGAGCCTGCTATTGTCACCCTGGGACCGTTCGGCGGAGATGTCCGCTCACTGGCCGTTCACCCCGCAAAGCCGGACCGATTTTTTCTCGGGACTGCCGATGGACAGGTCTACGTTTCCGAGAACCGCGGCGGGGAGTGGAAGAGACTGAGTCCTGGCTTGAGTCGTCGGGACCTGGTCGTCGACAATCTCGTTTTTCAGCCCGACAACCCGGACGTCCTGTATGCGGCCACCTGGGAGCTGAAGAACAGCCAGGGATGGCTCTTCCGGACCAGGGATGGCGGACAAAAGTGGGAGAGTCTACCCCTCGGGTCGTACCACAGTTCAATTCGCGCCATCGCTATTGCCCCGTCCGAGCCTGAGGTTGTAGCCATCGGCATCTCTGAGGGAGTGCTCCTCAGCACCAACGGCGGCAAGGACTGGGAACGAATTTCGCGCGGTTATCGCAGTCTCTACAACGTTGAATCCATGGCGTTCGATCCTCGTGACTCGAACACGCTGTATGTCGGAACGTGGCATTTGGGGTTTAAGACCACCAACCGCGGGAAAAAATGGGACGCCATCCATGACGGCATGGTGACCGACAGCGATATGTTCTCGCTGCTGGTGAACCCTCAAGACCCTGAGAACCTTTACGCGAGCGCTTGTACCGGCATCTACCGGTCCGACAACGGGGGAAGCAAGTGGAGCAAGTTGAAGAACGGTCTCCCGAAGGACGCTAACCGAACCCGGACTCTGTTGATCGATCCGCTCGATCCATCGATCGTCTACGCCGGAACCACCGTCGGGTTATTTGTGAGCCGTAACGGAGGGGCGAACTGGAAAGTGCTGGTCCCCAGCATTGTCGTTAATACTATTGCAGTCCAGCCGGTCGAGAACGGAGTGATTCTCGTTGGTACGGATGATGCCGGCGTTCTGAGGAGCACGGACGGGGGACAATCCTTCGAGCCCGTAAATAGCGGCTTCATATATCGTCAGATCCCAGATCTGGCAGTCGCTTCTGACGCCTCTGGACGAGTCTACGCAGTCGTCGCCTCTGATCACACTTACGGCGGGTTTTTCTTTTCGGGAGACCGCGGCCGGACTTGGAACAGTTACAACGAGGGACTTAACAAAGCCGTCGACTCCATTACTTCAGTCCTGGCTGCGCACAGCACTCCCACGGTGCTTCTTGGTACGAAGGAGGGGGTTTACGTTGGCGTCCCGGGCGAGAAACCGTGGGAGCAGGTCGGACTGACGCGTCAGCTTCGAGTCCTGGACCTGGCTGCCGGTCCGGGTAAAGACATCACCTATATAGCGGCGGAATCAGGCGCCTTCGAGCTGAATCTTAGACTTAAGACGCTGCAGAAACTCGTGATTCCTGTCTATAAAGGCAGGATCAACACCATTCTCTTTGACTCTGCTTCCGGGCAGCTGTTCGCGGGTGGCGAAACCGGCCTTTTCCGTTCGAAAGATGCAGGCGAAAACTGGTCCATGAAGGTGCGTGGATTGCCCTACACTCCAGTCCACTCACTGGAGAAAAGCGGGACACGGATTCTGTGCGGCACCAGGCAAGGGCTTTTCTACACCGAGAACTACGGAGAGCTGTGGGCGCAGGGTAAAGGCGTGTTTCCGCTGGATATCATGACGATCAGTGCTAATCCGTCCCGGGAATCCGAGGTTTTTGCGGCAGATTTCCTCGTCGGGTATCTCTTTATGAGCCACGATGGAGGCGTTACTTGGGACGTCCTTAATCCGTTGAGCCCGCGATCAAGAATCTCGAGCCTGGCATTTGGTCCCGCAGGCGAACTGCTCGCCGGGACTCTTTCCGAGGGCGTCTACCTTATCGAGGAACTTCCTGCGCCGGTTCTGGCGGGGGCGGGGGGGACGGACAGTGATTGACGCGCCGGACACTACATAGGGTTGGTTCATGAATATTCCGTTCTCATACGGGTATCTGCTCGGGGCAACGCTGGCGGCCGGAGCCATCATTCTCCTCGTGGTCTTCCTGCGCCACAAGCTCGCTGTCCGAGTCACCGAATGTCCTTTTCCACCGGATGCGCACCAAATTCGCGAGCACGAGTTTTACACGGAATACCTGATGCCGCTGCTGGTGTTCGAGCGAGACTATCCCTCCTTCATCGCGATCCTCAGCCTCGTGATCTCTCGCTTCCCCATATCTCGCTTTACCGCCCACGAGGAAGTCCGCTCGGCCTTGGCGTTCCTTCGGGAGGCGAGTTTCAATGGCGGCGAGCCGAAGGAGATTTCCAGCGTGATGTGCGTTGTCGTAAACGCCTTCGTCAATGATCCGGACGTGGAGTACGAATTCCGCCTGAAGCTCCCAGAGTTGCTCAACAAGTTTCTGGATGAAGTGTCAAGCACGAGCAGTCGCGTGGCGGTGTAGGAGGGACAGGAGGGACACAACGGACGACAGGGCGAACGTACGCTCCGGTCCCGGTCTCTTCGGTCGCTTCTGTCCCTGAAGTCCCTTAACTGCTAACCCGGCGGTCACCCTTATCCCGAGATGATTCTCGTCTTCGACAACCGATCGTGGAGAGCCCGACATTCCGAGTCAAAGAGCGCCAGAACCAGGCCCACGACTGTGGCGACAACAGGAAGGAAGAGCAAGATTCGGAGCACCACCGAGATAAACGGCGCATCCTCTGAATCTTCTCCGGTTAGCTGAAGGTCGGTGATGGACATGCCGGGCGTTCGGCCCGCACTCCAGAAGAAGTAGAGCGAGTTGAAAAAATAAAACCCCAGAGCCAGCAAAAGCCACGAGTAGGTGGCCGAGGGCGAGAAGAAATCAAGTCTCAGGAACCAGCAAGCGGCAAATACAAACACAACCGCCGTTCCGACGGGTACGAGCAGATCCAGGATACCTGCCAGCACTCTAGAGAAGAGAATCTCTTTCGATACCGTCTGTCTCGCGTCTTCTTCCGGCCGCACCCTGGATTTCACTTCTGCTATGAGTGGCTCGAGTGTCAAAGCCTGTTGCGAGGGCCGCCTGGGCATCAGAGGTTCAGTCGAGTCCGCCGGCACAGCCCCACCCCCCGCCGGCCGATCCAATATATCAACGGCGGCAGTCTCGACCCTTTCAAGCTGCCCGGAGTCGGATTCCCCCGTGTCCTCTGTTAGACCCGGAATTTCAGGGCGGAACATGTCATCGACCAGGCGCTGCGCCTCTTCCATGTCCGGGAGTTTCTCTCGGGCCGGCTCGAACTTCCTCTCCAGCTGCGATCTCCACTTCGCCGTTTCGCTTTCGCTGGCGCTATTGTAGAACTCGGCCGTGATAACCGGTCCGTCCGGACGGGGATCTGCGCTCCGAAACGTCGCCCGGGTTTCATACCCGCACGGGCAGCGGCGGGTAACCATCACTTTTCCGCAACGAGGACAAATCACGGGAAGTCATGTTAGCATAGCCCGACTGAAGTCGACCAGACGCTTCTGATTTCATGGAGTTTCACATGTCTGAGAACCCTGAATTGCTCTCCGCCTCGTTGATCGCCGTCCGGGATTGCATGGGCGCAAAGCCGGGCGAGCAAATCCTCATCGTCACCGACGAGGCGATGCGTTCGATTGCCGATTCCCTGAAAGAGGCAGCCCAGCAACTGGGCCACGAGGTTCTTCTCGCTGAAATGCTCCCGCGGAAAACGAACGGCGAGGAGCCTCCCCAGCCGGTGGCACATCTGATGCAGCAATTCGATATTGTCTTTTGCCCTACCTCGAAATCCCTGACCCATACGGATGCCCGTAGAGCGGCTTCTGAAACCGGTGTGCGCATTGCCACGCTTCCAGGAGTCGACCCGGCGATCATGATCAGGGGTATGAACGCCGATTACCGGGCAATTGCCCGGCGCACCTACGCCCTGTGCCGGTTGATGGAAAAAACGAGCGTCATACGCGTCACCGCGCCGGCCGGGACTGATGTCGTTCTCCCCATGGCCGGCAGAACCGCTCACGCCAGTTCGGGACTCTTTACCGAGCGCGGCCAATGGGGGAATTTGCCGACCGGGGAAGCCTACCTCGCGCCGTTGGAGGAACAATCAGAGGGCCTGGTTGTCGTCGACGGTTCCATGGCCGGGGTGGGGATGGTCCGTAGACCGATAAGCATTCGAGTCGAGGCAGGTTATGCGACCGCCATTACCGGTGGAGAAGAGGCGGAGAAACTGAAGCAACTCCTCGAGCCTCACGGCCGCCTCGGCCGAACAGTCGCAGAGTTCGGTATCGGTACGAACGACAAGGCGATTCTCTCCGGAAATATCCTGGAGGACGAGAAAGTCCAAGGGACGATACACATTGCCTTCGGCGACAATAAATCGATGGGGGGAACCGTGCGGGTGGCGAGTCACCTGGACGGCCTCGTCAAACAGCCAACCGTCTGGTTCGACAGCCGCAAAATCATGGAAGACGGAAGACTGCTTATTGACGAATGAACGATTGACGATTGACGATTGACGATTAAAGTCCCGTCGTCTGCACGTCTGATCGTCGATCCTTTTAATCGTCAATCGCTCAATCGTCAATCGTCGATCGCTTTGATGGAGGTGCAGATGCGCTATTTCTTCATTGCTGCTCTTATTCTTGTAACTTGTCTGGCTGTGGTCTCGTACGCGCAGGAAAAGCCTGGATTTGACGGCCTCGACATGGGCCTGGGTAACTTGTCGCGGCTCTCTCACGCTCAGACCCGGTCGATCAGCCCCGAGAATTTCACCGGCGAAAAAGGAAAGGCCGGAATGGCGATCGAGGGGACCGGCAAGAATGCGGGGCGAGATCTGGGTCAGGGCTGGAAGGTCTCTCCGTCCATCCACATCGAGCCCAAACAGACCTTTACCCTCGCCGAAATCCAAGGCCCGGGAGCTATTCAGCATATCTGGATGACGCCAACCGGGAATTGGCGTTTCTCGATCCTCAGGATCTACTGGGACGGAGAGACCGCGCCGTCCGTCGAGGCGCCGGTCGGCGATTTCTTCGCTTCGGCCTGGGGGAAATACGCTCAGCTCTCGTCGCTTGCCGTCTGCGTTAACCCGGGAAGCGCGTTCAACTGCTATTGGCAGATGCCCTTCCGGAAATCCTGCAAGATCACGATGGAGAATATCGACACTCAACGCATGACGCTTTACTATCAGGTCGATTACGCCCTGACTCCTGTCCCGGAAGATACCGGGTATTTCCACGCCCGCTTTAATCGAATTAATCCCGTGCCCTACAAGTCCGACTACCTGATTCTCGATGGGGTAAAGGGATGGGGGCATTACGTCGGTACTTACCTGGCTTGGGGCGTGAACAACACCGGGTGGTGGGGCGAAGGGGAAATCAAGTTTTTCATCGACGGCGATGACAAGTTCCCGACAATCTGCGGAACCGGCACCGAAGACTACTTCTGCGGCTCCTATAACTTCGAGAACCGCGACACCAAGCAGTACCAGGAATTCACGACACCCTACTCGGGCCTGTCCCAGGTGATCCGACCGGATGGCGTGTACAACTCCCAGCAGAGGTTCGGCCTCTATCGCTGGCACATCACCGACCCGATTCGCTTTGAAAAGGACCTGAAGGTCACGATTCAGGCGCTCGGCTGGCGCTCGGACGGCCGCTATCTTCCGCTGCAGGATGATATTGCCTCGGTCGCCTATTGGTATCAGGCCGAGCCGCATAATGCCTTCCCCAAGCTGCTCGAAAAGGATTATCTCGAAATTCGCTGACGGGTGATGAAGGGGCAAAGGGGCAAAGGGGCAAAGGGAGAGGGAATTTGAGCGGCGGTTGAGTGATTCGCACAATGCGCGAATCACTCAACCGCCGCTCAAATTCCCTCTCCCTTCGCCCCTTCGTCCCTTCGCCCCTTCGCCCCTTGTCCCTTCGCCCCTTCCCAGCCGTTTTGTCACGCCAATCACCAGAAATCGCGCTATTTCCATGGCATATAAAAGGAACCGGTTTCCGCCCAAGATAAGCAGGAGGGCTAATGATGGGTTCCTTTCCTTGCCGGATTGAGCTGATCGCAGCCGAAGCAGAGGACATACCAACTCTTCCAGAAGTCGCCTGGAAGCTTCTGAAAACGGTTTCGGACCACGGCACTCAACTTCAGGATCTCGAACGACTGATCCGTCGGGATCAGCCCCTCACCGCCAAGGTTCTCCGCATCGCTAATTCAAGTTGGCTGGGCGGGCGGCAATCGGCCTCGACGCTTCGGCAGGCGATCACCGTCCTCGGTGCCCGGCGGCTGCGGTCGTTGGTTCTGGCCGCTTCGATTGATGGGGTCGTTCGTTCCCGGGCCATGAAGAACCGATACATGTGGGAACACGCACTGGCGGTGGGCGTCGCCTCCGAACTGTTGGCCGACCAGACTCGATACCCCGATCGTCAGGAAGCATTTGTATGCGGCCTCCTCCACGACCTCGGAAAAGCCGTCCTCGAGCGGAGCCTCACGAGCGAGTACCAGGCGGTCCTGGACCGGGTTTATAACGAGCGTATTTGGGCGGTTGATGCCGAACGCTCAGTCCTCGGCTTTGATCATGCGGCAGTGGGAGGATTGGTCGCTCAAAAATGGAATCTTCCGGCCGTGGTGCAGGAGGTGGTCAGGGAACACCACAACCCCGCTTCCGCCACGCTGGATCCTTATCTTTGCGCAATTGTCAGTTTCGCTGACGGGCTGTGCGTCAAAGAGGGTATCGGGCCCTCACAACGACCCGACATCGACCTGTCTTCTCTGACAGCCGCTTCCATCCTCGGGATGAAAGCTGATTCTCTGGAGAGAATGTCCCAAGCGGTTGCGGCCCGTTTCCGAGAGGACAAACGTCTGTTTGGAATGAACTAAACGGCGCTGAGTCCCGGTCGGTTCAAATCCCCAGTCTGAATGGTGCCGTCCTTGATACTGAAGATCCCCGGGAATCGCGATTCCCAGGCCTTGTTTGCCGCTGGGACATACTGTCGCGAATTCGCCTCAATTGCTGCAACACCCGGCACATGGGCGGCTAGACCGGCCGAATGAATCAGCGAAGCGCCGGGGCAAGTGAGATCCTGCACGCACAGGAACAGCTTCAACTTTTGCGCCGCAGCCGCCATGAGCAACGCCTGGCTTTGTCCCTTGCAGGCCTTTAGCGCGGCCCCTGTATAGCCCATTTCTTTGGCGAGCAGCAGGCTCTCTTGATCGGTCAGGGATTCGTCGATCACGACCGGTCGCAGCTTCGACGCCTGGTGCATGACATTAGCGCGGTCGCTCTTCAGATCTCGCTTGGTTGGCTGCTCGATGTACTGAATACGCTCAAAGCCAGCCGGCGTCAGGGCTTGCACGCGTTTCAGGAACTCCATCAAATAGTCAACGTCCCGGCACTTTTCGTTGAAGTCGAGCGAGTAAACCCAACGCTCCACGCCGCGTTTCTTCTGGGTTTCAGCCGATGCCTGATCGACCCGGACGACGCGATTGACATCCCAGTCGAGGTTATCGCCGTTGAGCTTGATCTTGATATGCGTGAGACCGTTGTAGTTGATCCACTCGGGAAGAGTCTCGGGTAAGCCGTCATTCACACGGGTCTTGATGTCTTCCTCGAGAATCGGGTCCACCGCGCCGACGAGGTGATAAAGCGGCATGCGCGGCTTGGGAGCGCGCAGAACATACTTCTCGAGCGATTCCCCTTTAAATTCGGGTCCCAGGTAATGAGACAGGTCGTTCGGCATCGAATCGGAGCCGTACGTCAGGTAAGAGCTGACCTTCTTGAGCTTGCCGAAAGCATCATGCAGGGCCGCATCAAATGGGCTTGCAGTGACAAGCGTGCAGAGCTTCGGAATGGGATGAGCCAGGCCGAGCTTCTTGGACAGATCCGCAGCCTCGGCCAGGAACAACGGCTCGGCGGTCAGGCTCAAATCGATCGGATGGCCATACTGGCGCAAGCGCGACATCACCTTGGCAAGCCGGCTGGCCAAGACCTTCATTGCGTTCAAGGTGGTTTCGTAACTCATCTGCTGTGACGGGAACGACCAAACGTTGCCGAGCGGCATGGAGCCAAATCCCTTGGCAGTCGTGCCCCAGGCGCTTTCCACCGTGCAGTCGACGTTCAGTAGCGTGACGCGATCGACAACCGTTCCTCCAAATTTGATCGGGGTGCGGTATTGGTAGTCCTCGAAGTTGAAGTCGATATCGGCAACGGCAATCCCAGCGCTCTTCATTTTCGACTGGAGGAGGTTAAGCGCAGGAGCTCCAGCTGAAACCTGAAGCATTCGACGACGACTCATTTTGCTCATTTTATCCCCTCTCGCACATCAAGACTTGTACGCTGCCGCAAGGCACTTGCGAATAAAGTCGAGGTCACGTTTGGCTGCAACGAGCGTGTTGTCCTGTTTCTGCGTCTTAGTGGCACCTGGTATCCCGTACTCCAGGTGAAGAGAGACCGGCCCCTGAAAATCGGCGTCTGCCAGCATTCCGCAAAAACCCGGCCAGTCCACCATTCCCTGACCGAGGGGGCAGTTGATCTGCTGCCAGCCCTTCCCCGGTATCTTGTCCCAGTAGAAATCTTTCACGGCAATCATCTTAAGACGCGGCGATACCAGGCGGGTGGAGACCTTCCAGCCGACACCGCCTCCCTCAACCACGGCATGGCGGATGTCATAATAGTAGCCGACCCATTTGGGATCCAGCTTCTCGATGATGCCCGCCACATCCCAAACCGGCCCGCCGACGTATCCCGCATGATTGTGGTAGCCAACCTGGACGCCGTGTCGACCAGCCAGCTCTACCAGTTGGCTTAGCTGTTGGCGGACGGATTCCAGTTCTGCTCGCACGTCTTTGAACTGATACCGGTAGTACCCCGGCTTGATGAAGGGAACCTTCACCCTGCCTGCCACGGAAAGGATCGGTTCGGCAGTTGGTTCATCGGACGATAGCAGTGCGGTGGTCAGCATCGGGACCTGCACGCCTGCCGCACGGAGGGCCTGAACCGCCGGCTCGAGTTCCTCCTGGGCGCGCTCCGGCAAGACATGGCCAGCCGGACGGACGGTCAGATCGACACCGTCGAAACCCGCCTGTTTCACCACCGGCCCGAGGTCTTTCCAATGGAGATCGGGAAGATGCTTGGAGAAAAAGCAAATCGGCCCCTGAAATGCGCCTTGGGCGGCAGCCTGGATCACAGTT
>Ga0105104_10000345_pt1 | contig 35305 bp, 29 predicted proteins | sample PPLLaktember2015_3_FD_87034 | JGI IMG/M metagenome (GOLD analysis project Ga0105104, IMG submission 87034) | Freshwater sediment microbial communities from Prairie Pothole Lake near Jamestown, North Dakota, USA - PPLs Lake P7 Core (6) Depth... | ecosystem: Environmental > Aquatic > Freshwater >... | reverse complement strand
GGCAAACAGGAAATACAGCCCCGCCAGCAGCCCAAAATTATACGGGAAGGCCAGCGGCCCGTCCGGATCCAGCAGCCAGCGCACCAGCAGGCTGCCTCCCACGCCCAGCAGCCCGCCCAGGCCAAACCGCCAGGCAAAGAATTCCCCCCGCCGGCGGGGCGGGACCGTCTTGCTGACCACTTCCAGAAAAGACAGCCCGCTCAGCCCGGAGACCAGCGAAGCCAGGGTAAACACCACAAAGAAGACCACCAGCTGCACGTCCGGCTGGCGGACCAGGTTGATGGTCAGCGCCAGGATGAGCCACAAGACGATGCGCACCCAGGTGACGCGCCGGTAGATCTCGAGCTTGCGCGGCAGGCTCTGCAGGGTCGCGGAAACCCACAGCTGCGGCAGCGCCCAGGCGCCATCGCGCAGCGGGATGACCAGCCCAAGCAGAACGGGGGAGTGAGTCAGGTGAGAGACATACGCGACCAGCACCAGGGTCGGGTCGAGCAGCGATTCGGCCAGGATGAACAGGATGCCGTTGACCACGCCCAGCCGGAAATTGCGCGGGCCGTGCTGCCGCCAGGTTTCGGCCTGTTCGGGGGAGTCGGCGAAGGGGAGCGTGGTGTCTGTCACGGTGATGATCGGATTATATCGTATGCTCGTGGAACCTTTTAGGCCAGTCATTACGTCTTTATCCAGGGAAGAAGATTCTGAAGTACAATCAGCTTTGGTAGAAAAGGAATTGATCATCTTATGACCTGGCAAGACCCTTACCAACCCTATAGACCCGACCCGGAAGGCGAGACACAGCCATTTCCGGCCAACCCCAACGAAGAGACTCAGGCAATGCCGGCGGATGCGCCGTCCGGGCAGCGTCCCGTGGAATGGGTCGACCCGCTGGAGCCCATCCAGCCGATCCCCTACCAGCCGCAGGGGTATCCCCCACCACCCCCGCCGCCTCCCCCCGTATACTATGCCCCGGTGCGCCGCAAGAGCCGTTTTAACTGCCTGTCGTGCTGTTCGATCGCCTTCTTACCCCTGCTGGTCCTGGTGCTGGTCTACTTCCTGGCCCCACTGCGCACCAACCTGCTCCTGCTGGGGATCGACCGCACCCCGGACGGCACCGCCTTGGGGCGCAGCGACACGATCATCCTGGTCAGCGTGGTGCCCCTGGTCCCCAACGTCAACATGCTCTCCATCCCGCGCGACCTGTGGGTCAACGTGCCCGGGCGCGGCGAGAACCGCATCAACACGGCCCACTTCTTTGCCGAAGCCGACCTCCCGGGCAGCGGCCCGGAGGCCACGGCGGAGACCATCCGCGAGAACTTCGGCGTCCCGGTGCATTACTATGTGCGCGTGCGGTTTGACGGCTTTATCGAGATCATCCGCGCCATGGGTGGGGTGACGGTGGATCTGCCCGCTCCGATGGCGGGTTTGCCCCCCGGGCAGCATTTCCTCGACCCCGACCAGGCCCTGGCCTTTGTCCGCGAGCGCCGGGGAGCGGACGATTTCTTCCGTATGGAAAATACCCAGTTTTTGATCCTGTCTGCCGCCCGCCAGATGCTCAACCCGGTCAGCTGGCCGAGCATCCCGGCGGTGGCTGCCGCCACTTTCCAGGCGGTGGATACCAACCTGCCGGTCTGGCAGTGGCCGCGCCTGGCCCTGGCCTTCCTGCGCGCCGGCCCGGATGGGATCAACCACCAGACCCTCAACCGCGAGATGGTCAACCCGTTTACCACCGACCAGGGCGCCCAGGTGCTGGGCCCCAACTGGGAGCGCATCAACCCGCTGGTCGATCAAATGTTTGGGCAGTAGTCCTGTGAAGACAGATCCCCGGCCGAAGCTTCCGAACCCTTCGGCCGGGCGCCTCAAATCCCACCTGCGGTTACCAGACCGGCCTGCGCCGTCTAAAAAAGCCCCGCTCGATTTCGACTGAGCCGGCGCAGCCGGCTTTGTACGGGTAGAGGGTGGCTTCAGCCGCCCTCGCTTCGGTCGGGTGTCTTGTGAACGGTTACACTTCCCCCTCGGTTCCCATTTCCTTTTCTAAGATATCTACCCACCCGGGCGCCAGGCGCTGGACGGACTGGATGGGGATGCCCAGGTCGCGGATGCGGGCCAGCAGGCCGAGCAGGGCGGCCTGGTCTGGGAGCGCGCCGCTGAGCAGGGTGTCCGCTCCATCGCACTCCAGCTTGAGACCCGGGAACCACGCCGAGCGGTTTGCGTCCAGCCGGCCGTTGATCCGGATCTGGTAGCCGGTGTCGGGCGCGGCCGGCGATGGATGGGAATTCATGTGAACCGAAACCAGCCGGCCGCGGCGCAGGACGAGCACCTGGTCGGCCAGGGCAGCGGCAGCTCGCGGGCAGCGGGTGGAAAACACCAGCGTGCGCTCCTGCGCGTGGATCCAATCGGGCAGCCAATCCTGCAGGGCTTCGGCGGTCCGCAGGTCCAGCCCGGGCAGATCGTCGAGTATTTGGATGGGTAAAGCATCCAAATCGTAGGGGCGAAGCATTCGGGAGGAGACTGAACATTGACCACCTAAGTTGTTCTCCGAATGCTTCGCCCCCCCTGGTGTGCACTCCCCGCCGGGTGGTTGGAGCAATGCGCAAGCCAGGGCCAGGCGGTTCCGCATGGTCTGCGGTAGAGCTTCGACCAGAGATAGAGAAAAGGATTCCAGGCCCAGCAGGCTCATAACCTGGCAGGTATCCGCCGGAGCTGCCTCCAGGCGGTTGAGATGATCTGAGACGGACAACCCGGCTTCCAGGAGCGGCGAAGCATCCGAAAATTGGACGGTCTTTGTGAAACCCGTTTGTTCTCCGGAGGTTTCACCATTAATCCGGATCTGCCCGGATGTGGGCTCGATCTGGCCGGAGACCAGCCGGAGTAAAGTGGTCTTTCCCGCCCCGCTGTGGCCGAGGAGCGCCGCGATCTGCCCGGCGTCGAATGAAAAATTGATCTCCTGGAGGGCAGGCTTGCTCGTGCCCGGGTAAACCAGGGACAGATCAACGGCGTGAATAGCGGGGGTGGAGGGGGAGGGTGTGTTCATTGAAGGGTCAGGGAATGTTGGGTTGATGGCATTTGGACGTAGACGGATCGGGGTTCAACCAGCCAACGGTGTATTATGAGAGCCATCAACCCAACCTACGAGGAGAACTTTTAGGAGATGCAGACCACGAAGGCATTTTGTATCATTTTCTTTGTGCTCTTCGTGGTCTTCGTGGTTAAGATTTTTTTGCGATCAGTTACCCAACCAGGACTGCGGCGAGGGCGTAGGGGACCAGGGTGAGCAGGGCCAGGAGGGGCGAGCGGCCGCGGCTGTTCTGGCTGTCCCATTGGAAGAGGAAGACCGACAGCCCGAAGGTAATCAGGGTGCTGGCTGCCAGGATGGCGATAGAGATCATCGGATCGAAGACCGCCGGCAGGTCCATTGAAAGCCCGCGGAAGGCATTCATGATGTGGGTGGAGGGCAGGAGCATGGCTACCCTGGCCAGGCTTTGGGGGAGCATCTCGGTCGGCATCATCAAACCGCCCAGCATCATCGAAGGGAGAAAGACTATCTGGGCCAGCAGGACGGTGGCCCGGCTGTTGCGAGCTACTACACCGATCAAGAGGCCAATCCCGGCCGTGGCGAGAGTCGACAGGAGCGCGATCCCGATAAACCAGGCAACGTTAGTGGGCAGGCGGCCGTCGAAAAATGGGTGCGCGGTAAACGTGATCAGCGCATACACCACGGCCATGTGCAGAGCGGTGCCGATCACCGGGATGGAGAGGATCGAGAGGGCCGGGACGCCGTTGATCTTGTAGCTGCGGAAGATCCCGGCTTCACGGGCGGCCACCAGCGGGTTGGGGAAACCCAGCAGCAGCGAAGACATCATCGCCAGCACGAGCATGGCGGGGATCATGGTGTCCTTGAAGTTCGGGTTGATGCCCGTCATCAGCAGCCCCATGAGCACATAGAAAAACAGCGGGAAGAGGTAGTTCAACAGCAGCAGGCTGCGGTCGCGCAGGCCGGTGCGGAAATCGTAGGTGAGATGGTGGAAAAAGGCGGTCATGATAGCCCTCCAATCAGGTGATCGTTATTCGTGATTTCAAGGAAACGTTCTTCGAGCGATGGGCGCTCGACGCGCAGGTCGACCAGTTTATCGGCGTGAGTGTCTAGGTAGGCGATCAGCGAAGTGACCGTCTGGCCGGGGTTGTTGGTAAAGTACAGGACGTAGTCGTCTTTGACCTGGCGCTGGGTTACCCCGGGGAAGCCGTCGCAGCCGTCGCACAGGCTTTTTGCTTCGGACAGGACGGTGACCTTGGTCAGTCCCTGGCCGGCGGCAGTGATCTGGTTGGGAGTGCCAAGCGCGGCGATCTTGCCCTTGAGCAGGATGGCGACCCGGTTGGACAATTTTTCGGCTTCGGCCATGTCGTGGGTGGCCAGCAGGATGGTGGTGCCCTGGGCTTGCAGCTCGCGCATCAGCTCGTGGAGCTCGATCCGGGAGGGTACGTCCAGCCCGGCGGTGGGCTCATCCAGGAAGATGACCGGCGGGTTGTGGGCGATGGCCAGGGCCAGCGCCAGGCGGCGCTGCTGCCCGATCGAGAGATCTTGGAAAGGGGTTTTCTTCTTTTCGGCCAGGCCGAGCCGGTCGAGCAGGTCGAGGCGGGGGGCGGCCTGGTGGTAGGAGCAGAAGAAATAGATCGCCTCTTCGGGCGTCATCATCCCGGGCAGCCCCGAGGACTGGAGCTGGACCCCGATCAGGTTGCGCAGCTGTTTGGGTTGGCGGGTCGGGTCGACGCCCAGGATGCGCAGGCTGCCGCCGTCCGGGAGACGCAAACCCTCCAGGCTTTCCAGCGTGCTGGTCTTGCCGGCGCCGTTCGGCCCGAGCAGCCCGAAAATCTCCCCGCGCTGTACCTCGAAGCTGATATTGTCGACGGCCACAAAACTGCCGTAGGTCTTGCGGAACTGGTTGACTTGGATTGCTGCTTGACTGTTCATGTCTTTCTCCTTGCGAAAATGGACCAATTGAATGCAGTGCTAATATACCGGTCAACCGGGTACATTGTCATGTACCCGGGGATACAATCGGTGGTTGATTTTTCAGGCAAGCTTACAATTCTGCAAACTCCAAAACAGCCACTTTTTGACCTGTCATCCGTTCTACTAAGCAGGTCTATCCGATAATTTTTTATTCCATAATTAGGTTCGGAACCAGACAACCACCTACGACCTTTTTATAACCTGATACGACCGCCGGGAGCATCAACGATGACAATGAAGCCGCGATCCCATCCGTCGTTTCCACTTTTCAATGGGTTCTCAAAACCACCCAAGGCGCAAGGGATGGTGGAGTTCGCCTTGGTCTTACCCGTACTTCTCTTGCTGAGTATGGGGATCGTGGAATTTGGCCGGCTGCTCTTTATTTACAGTGCGATTTCTTCCTCCAGCCGGGAAGCAGCTCGCTATGGATCGGCTGCCGGGGATGTCGTGCTTGGAACCCCGCGGTATACCGACTGCGCTGGGATGATCGCGGCAGCCAAACGGGTAAGCAGTATCGCCGGGCTCGACTCCGATAGAATTCTCATCACATACGATCACGGTCCGGGTACACCCATTTTTGCGGGCTGCCAGCCACCCTATTCCCCGGTCAGCACAGTTCAAGTGGGCGACCGGGTGATCGTTAATGTGACGATTGATTTCCAACCGTCTGTGCCCCTGGTAAATATTTCCCCACTTACCTTGCACTCCGTGAATACCCATACGATATTAAAAGACGTACAGGTAATGGGAACCATGGCAGCAACCTGGACTCCATGGCCGACTCACACCGTCATCCCCACCCATACACCCACACCAACCAATACCCATACGCCAACAAATACCCCAACGCCGACGAATACCCCAACATCCACAAACACCCCTACACCCACTCAAACCCCGACAGTCACCCAAACTCCAACGGCGGGTCCGTCTCCCACACCCACCTATACACCCACTCCCACCCAGACCTATACACCTACCCCGACCCCCACACCCACCGATACCCTGGCGCCGACCCCTACCCCGCGTCCCAGCTGCAGTGATATCAATATCTTCCCGATTATGGAATATATCGATCAAGACAATAAAGGCGGGATCGAAGAAGTAAAAATAAAAATCACCAATTCGGGAGATATCCCGGTGAACTTGACTTCTCTGAGCGTGGAATGGTCGGTGGAAGTGCCACGCGCAAAACTCCAATATGTGGGAATCTCCGGGGCAACCTTGTTTAGCGATCTGAGCAACGGGGAACTACCACCCTATTTCAGCCTGTGTGGCGAAGGCTGCACGGACCTCATGTCCGGAACCCCGGGTACGCTTGCCATCCCGGGGGACACCACGAAGATCATGGTCTTTAGCTTCTCTCGGAATTTACCCAACCTGGATGATTTTATGGTGAACCTGGAATTTAATGGTCAAAATACATGCGGCTTGCGCTGAATGAGGTGATGCGATGAAACTGATCTTACCGTGGAAAATATTGATCTACCTCTCGATCATTTCTACCTGCATTGGCTGGCAGCCAGTTCGAGCAGAGACGGATAGCGGTGCGGCGATCACCGTGAATACAACTGAAGATTCCCTGGTCGTAAACGAAAACTGTTCCCTGCGGGAAGCCATCCAGGCTGCAAATTCAAATTCCCCGGTGGATGCCTGCCCGCCCGGAACTACAGGTACGGATGTGATCGTGCTTGCCAGCTCGATCTATTCAATCGCAAGCTCGCCAGCCGCACCGGATGAGAACAGCGGTGATTTCGATATCGCATCGAATCTAATCATCCAGGGCCAGGGGACCCAGACCATTATCGATGGGACTGCAAAAGATCGTATTTTTCAAATCTTCCCCGGCGCGACCGTCACAATTCAAAATTTAAGGATAAGCGGAGGCTTCTCACGCTACAGTGCGAGCAGTATCGGAGGAGGTGCAATATACAATCAGGGAAATCTAACGATTAAGAATGTATCGGTCTATCAAAACACCACGGACTATACCGGTGGGGGGATCGACAACCGCGGCGTTTTAAATCTTGATAATGTATCACTAAAGGAGAATTATGCTACTTTGACCGGTGGTGGGATTTTTAATTCCGGCACTCAATTAACCATTACCAATACCACTTTCGACAAGAATAATGCGGTTTCCAATGGCGGCGCCTTGGATAACAGCGGTACAGCCGTCCTGATCAACGTCACCATCAACGATAACACCTCTGCAAGTGGGGGTGGGATCTACAACGACGATTCCATTTCTCTCACCAATGTCACCCTGGCCGAGAACAACTATATCCCCGCCGCGAACTTTGTCAACCGCGGCACAGCCACGATTGTAAATACCCTTTTCCAGACTGTCTCGGGGAACGCAAATTGCGCAAATACCGGTACGGTGACTTCCCTTGGTTATAACCTGAGTAATGATGGCCCCGGTGATAATTCCTGTGGTCTGACTCAACCCACCGATCAGGTCAATAAAAATGCTAACCTGGGTCCATTGATGGATAACGGTGGATCGACTCAAACCCGGCTGATCGACTCCAACAGCCCGGCCGTGGACAGGGGCGACAACAGCCTGTGTCCTGCCGCCGACCAGCGCGGCATAGCCCGGCCCTTCGATGGCAACAGCGATGGGATAGTCACCTGTGATATTGGCGCCGTAGAGCTGCCTTCCCAGAATCGCGTTTTCTTACCCCTTGTTAAAAAATAAATTATATCTTTTATATCTTTCTCAATGGACCAAAGCAATGAAAACTCAACTTCATTCGAAACATCATTCGGAACGAGGGCAAAGCCTCGTAGAAGTCGCGTTGGGCCTCACTTTTCTTTTGCTTCTGCTCGCCGGAGTGGTTGACCTGGGGCGGGTGTTTTTCTCCTTTATCGCCCTGCGTGACGCGGCTCAGGAAGGGGCTATATTCGGTTCTATAGCTCCCCACGATTTAATGGGGATCGAAGCCCGCGTTCGGTCCTCTTCCAGCACTCCAGTAGAGCTGACCGATACGGATAATATTCACGTCGCCACTCAATTCAGCGGCCAACCCTGCGGCGGGACCGATCCACTCACAGGCAAGACAAATGGCGTAACCGTCACCGTTACCTACGATTTCGACCTGACCATGCCATTGATCGGGTCTGTGATTGGCAGCCAGCATTTCCCGCTCAATGCCGTGGTTACAAACACGATTCTCCGCCCGCCTTGCTAATAATCTCCATCATCTGAGCAAGCTGAATTCATCTAACCTGATCATTGTAACAACGCAAACACAGAGGCCTGCTATGAAAAAATCTCAATCTCATAACTCCGAATCGGGTCAGGCGGTAGTTCTTTTAGCGCTCGGTCTGATCGTTCTAATGGGGTTTGCAGCTTTGGCAATCGATGGGGGTATGATCTTTTTTGACCGGCGCCAGGCACAGAATGCTGCCGATACCAGCGCATTAGCCGGAGCCCTGGCAAAAATTAATAGACAGGACTGGCATGCAGCGTCTATGGACCGTGCAAAGACGAATGGGTACGATGATAACCAGACGACCAATTGGGTAACCGCCTACAATCCACCCCAAAGCGGTATCTATCAAGGGAACTCGGAATATATCCAGGTCATTATTCGATCCAGGGTCAACACCAGTTTTGTCCAATTGGTTTTCAGTGGAGCTTTGGAAAACACAGTAGAAGCCGTCGCCAGGGCGAAGCCTGGATCGGTAGGGCCAATCTTCTATGGAGATGCCATCGTCAGCCTGGCTCCGCATGGTTGTAAGATGTTTAAATATGGGGGTGATGCAAAAACTTACGTCACCGGCTCGGGGGTATTTGTCAATTCAGACGACCCGGACTGCGCCCTGTTTCAATCGGACAATAAACCCGGTATCCTGGATGTACCCGATGGTGGGGTCAATGTGGTCGGCGGCGCAAACCGGACCGTGGGAGTTGCGCCTGCCGGTTCTATCGCTACCGGTCAGTCTCAACTTTCCATCCCGTACCCCCCAAACCCCGATATCCCCATACCTACCTGTAACGGTCCGGCTCAGGTCAGTGGGAACCAGATGACCGAAGGCACCTATTCTGGAGCTTTTCCGCCGAGTGGGGTAGACACTTTACTCCCGGGGATTTACTGCATCGTGGGTGATTTCAAAGTCAATGGCGGCGATACGCTCAGCGGGAGTGAGGTCTTGATCTATATCGATGGAAAAATCGATTGGAACGGCGGCGCAACCATCAATTTATCCGCGCCGACCTCGGGCACCTACAAAGGCCTACTGATCTATGTTGACCCGCACAATTATCCCTCCTGCGTGGTCAGCGGTTCCTGCACGGTCAACGATATGACCATCAATGGCAATTCCGACTCGCACTTTACCGGGACCTTTTATGCTCCCGCGTCCACGATAAGCATCACCGGGACCGGCGCCGTAGATGGATTCAACAGCCAGGTGATCGGGAATACCATTGTCCTCGACGGAACAGCCGATACTTATGTTCACTACGATGCGGGCCATAACTATGAGATGCAAAACCCGGCAACCATCGATGTAGCCCAGTAAGTCGACATCCGGGCAGTTAAAGGATCCCCAGCTCGCGGGCTTTGTGGACGGCCTGGGGCCGGCTGGCGGCGTCTAGCTTTTCGAAGATATTGTGGATGTGGCGTTTAACCGTGCCCGGTGAGAGGGTGAGCCGATGGGCGATCTCCTGGTTGGAGAGACCCCGTTCGACCAGCTGCAGCACTTCGATCTCGCGAGAGCTCAAAGGACTTTGGATTGTAGATTTCTGAGTGTAAATTGTAGAGTGAGGAGCGTCCCGGTGGGATTGTGGTTCTTGAAAAGCAGCCGCTTGCGCGGTTGAAGGCGAACCCTCTCGCGCAAACAGGCTGATCAGGCGTTCCGCAAATGCAGAGACGGCCGGCTGATCGTCTGCTTCGATCTTCATTCTACAATCTTCGATCAACAACCCCATCGCTTTACCCTGGTCCAGGAAGGGCCGCAGGATATTTTCGGGCTGCGCCAGGCGAAGGGCGGCGAGCAGGGCTGCCGCTGCCCGCTCAGGCCGGCCAAGCGCATTCAAAGCCAGGGCCAGGTGAGCGGAAGCGTCGATGACCCGGTTGAACACCCCGGCGGTCTGGAATGCCGGGATGAGACCCTCGAGGGTGGAGCAGGCCTGCTCGAGCAGGGCCGCATCCTTGCGCGCCAGCCCATCGCTGACCCATATTCCAGACTGGCACAGATCCAATAACTGCTGGAGGGCTTCCATCCCGGGCCCCGCCTTGGATACCCGTTCCTGGAGCGCGCTCCAATCCGGCTTCTCACCCCCCAAACGAGTATGGAAATAGGCTTCCTCTGTGGCCAGGAAAATGGCGACGTGCGGGGAGAGCGGCTGGCGCAAGTCGGTTTCGCGGGCCTGGCGCAGGGCTGCTATGGCTCCGGCCGGCTCCCCGGTTGCCAGCAGGATGCGGGCCAGGCGGGTCAGGTTGGAGACGTGGATGTCCTGGTTCCCCCAGGTGGTATCCAGATCCAAAGCTTGCCGGACGGTCTCCAGGGCGGCCGGCAGGTCGTTCTGCTCGTAGTAGATTTCTGACAAACTGCCATAGGCCAGGCTGGCAGATGGTTGGGGAGAAGCAGGGTCCTGGTTGGCAAGCTGCAGGGCCTGGCGTAAAACTTCGCCTGCCCGGCGGATCTGCCCCTGCTCGACCAGCGCATCCGCCTGGTTGCACAGCGCAGCGATGGCTACCATGCTTTGGTGGCTTTGGATGGCGGAATGGGCCGATTCGGCGAAGGCGGTTTCGGCCAGACGGATCTCGCCGGTCATCCGGTAGGCCACGCCCAGCCCGATCAGGATGCTGCTGCGCATGGATTGGTCTTCGGGCAGGTCTGCAAGAGCCTGGTTCGAAAGCTGGATGGTGCGGATCAGATCGCCCTGCATCGAGGAGAGGATCGCTCGCGTGGCGGCAATCTCCGTCAGCGCGGTTTTCCAATAGGGGCCTCTGGCCTCGCGTTCAGCGGCCGGTAAGGCCTGGATGCCCGCCTCCGCGGCGGAGAGCTGCGGCTCGATGCGGGCGAACTCGCTAAGAGACAACAAACTCCAGGCGTACATCAAATGCAGTCGCGGATTGGCGGCCAGGATCTCGCCTGGCAGGGTGTCCAGCCAGCCGAGGAAGCGGTTCACCTGGCCCTGGTTGAGCAGGATCTCACCGGTCTCGCTGCAGAGCTTCCCGGCCTTGCTGAAATCCCCGGCCGAGGCGTAATGACCAACCGCCTCGAAAGGCAGGCCCCGCTCTTCAAACCATGACGCTGCGCGCCGGTGGAGGACGGGTACGAGCTCTGGGTGCGCCTGCTCCAGACGGAAGCGCAGCAGGTCGGCGAAGAGGGTGTGATAGCGGTACCAGGTCCGCTCGTCGTCGAGGGGGATGAGGAAGAGGTTGGAGCGCTCTAATAATTCAAGGATGAAGGATGAATCTAAAGATGAGGGATGTGGGATGAAGGATGAAGAACCTGTCTGGATGAGAGGGTTTACTTCCGCCCAGTAGGTCCTTCCGCCCCGAAGGTCCTGGCTGCTCTCTCCAGGATCATCCTTATCAATAAGTGCCTCGCAAAGCGAAGCGGTTAACCTCTCCAATACTGCGGTGCGCAGCAAGAACTCTTGAACTTCTTCGCTCTGGGAGTGGAGGACTTCTTCGACCAGGTAATCGAGGATGTAGCGGTGGCTGCCGGTGAAGACTTTGATAAAGCGGCCGGTATCCTCCCGGTCGCGCATGGAAAGTGCTGCCAATTGGAGACCGGCGATCCAGCCCTCGGTGCGCGTTTCGAGGGCTTCGATCTGTTCGGGGGAGAGGGTCAGCCCCATCACCTGGTTCAGAAATACAGCCGCCTCCTGGGTGCTGAAACGCAGGTCCGTGCCGCGTAGTTCGTTGAGCTCTCCGCACGCGCGCAGGCGGGCCAGCGAGAGCGGCGGGTCGGAGCGCCCGGAGAGAACCAGATGGAGTGAATCGGGGAGATGATCGAGGAGGGCATCGATCAGGTGGAAGATATCCTGATTCTCCAGGATATGGATGTCATCCAGCACCAGGATCGTTAGCTGGCTCTGCTGCTCCAGGTCGTTGATCAGGCTGGCGAGGATCTGCGCCGGCTGGAGGGTAACCGGTGTCTGCAGCATCGTTAGGGCGCCAGCGCCCACGCCTGGAAGAGCCTTTTGCAAGGCAGACACCAGGTAGCGTAGAAAACGCTCCATGGAGTTGTCGGCCTCGTCCAGGCTTAGCCAGGCTATCGGGTCAAGCGATGAATGGGCCCAGGCGGCTAGCAGGGTGGTTTTCCCAAACCCCGCCGGGGCCGATACCAGGGTAAGCCGCTGCGAGGTCCCCCCTTTCAGGCGGCTGAGCAGGTGCGGTCGTTCCACCCACTGCGGTTTAATTCGGGGTAGACGGATCTTGGTCTGTAAGAGCAGATCTGCGGAAGGCTGCACTGGGATGTCCTGGAGACCGGGGTTTCTATGAGTGTAACATAAAACCGGTGCTTTTCCTCATTAATTATCATGCTATGATTAAAGCCATGAACACCGACTGCGAGCGCATCCTGATCGTCGAAAGTGATCCAAACATCGCGGATTTCCTGGCCCACCAGGCGCTCGAGCCGCTCGGCTACCAGGTGCGCGTGGCCGGAGAAGCCGGGTCGGCCATCCGCAGCGTGCTCGATTACAAACCGGATATTATCATCGCGGACCTCAACCTGCCCGGTTTGAGCGGTAAAGACCTGCTGGTGGCTCTGACCGCCCAGGGGCTGCATACCCCGGTGATCGGCCTTTCGGCGAGGGGGACGGATAAAGATATCGTGCAGGCCTTCCGGCTGGGAGCAGTCGATTACCTGGCCTGGCCGGTCCGCGAAGCTGAGGTGGTCTCTACCGTGGAGCGGGTGATCCGCCAGATGTGCGGCGGTAAGGAGCGCGACGAATTTACCCGCCAGCTGCGCCAGGTCAACCAGGAGTTGGAACGGCGCGTGCGCGAATTTACCACCATCTTCGCGGTGGGCAAGATGGTGACTTCGATCACCGAACCGGGCGTGCTGTTCAACCGCATCGTCGAGGCGGCGCTGCGCTTGAGCGAGGCGGATATGGGCTGGTTCTTGCTCCAGGTGAAGAACCAGAATGGCTTTATCCTGGCCGCGCAGCGTAACCTGCCCGAGGAGCTGCATGCCAACCTCAACCGGGTTTGGCAAGATGGGGTGAGCACCTATTCGATCGTCTCGGGGGAGGCGGTAGTTTTACACGGCGAACAGCTAAAAACCTTTCCGGTGGCCCGTTTGGGCCAGGCGGCGCTGGTCGTCCCGGTTAAGATCCAGAAACAGGCGGCCGGGGTGCTGGTGTGTATGCGCCAAAAGGACCACCCGTTTACGACTCGCGAGCAGAACCTGGTCGAAGCGGTGGCCGATTACGCCGCGATTGCCCTGACCAATACACGCCTGGTCCAGGCGCTGGAGGGACAGGCCCAATCGCTCAAACAGAATATGGAGAAATCCCAGGCGGGGGAGAAGGCCCGGAAAGACCTGCTCGTCGAGCTGAACCACAGCCTGCGCGAGCCCCTGGATACATCCAACGAGCTTCTTGAGCGGTTAATTTCAGAGCAGGCGGGCGGGCTGACCGCCGAGCAGCGCCAGTACCTGGTGCAGATCCAGAACCAGATGGGCAAGGTCCGCCGCATGACAGCATCCATCAGCGTGCAGGAAGGCGAGCCGCAGCAAAAAATGACCGTCTGCGATCTGAACGAGCTGGCCACGCAGGCGGTCTCGCGTTTTCAGCGCGACTCGCAGCAGACCCGCGTGGCGCTGGTGTTGGTGCTCCCACCCGCGCCGGTCAGGGCTATGGGCGACCCGGTGCATATCGACCTGATCTTCGATGGGCTGCTCTCGAACGCCATCCGCTTCAGTCCGCAGGGCGGGCAGGTGCGGTTAAAGGTGGAGAACGCCTCGAACCGGACGGCCCATGTCACCATCCAGGACAATGGGCGGGGGATCAACCCCAACCAGCTGCAGCACCTGTTCGACCAATTTTATGAAAAGAAAGACCAGAAAAGCCCCCAGGTGCCCAGCGGGTACCCCAACCTGCGCCGCGTGCGCCAGATGGTGCGGGCCCTGGGTGGAGACCTGTGGGCAGAGAGCAAGCAAAACGAGGGCTCGGTCTTCCATTTTACCCTCAGGACAGAAGATAGTGGGTAGTGGAGAGTGGGCAGTGGGCAGGGATTACGCCTGGGGTGCCTTTTAGCCGGCGCAGGCCCTGGACCGCAGCGCTGCGACCATCCTCAAAGACAATATCACCTGGCACTTTCCCATGCCCGGGGCCAACACCACCCCCTGGCAGCTCGAAGGGACTACCCTGGCGCTGCGCCAGGCCGGGTTCGAGGATTTGGTGTGCGTCCAGAACCAGACCGTGGTCACCAATGCCTTCAAGGGAGAGGACCTGAATGGGTACGTCCCCATCTTCCGCGGCCATTCCATCCCTGTGCGTTACAACTTCCGCCCGCAGGATATGACCTGGATCGAGTACCGGCCCAAAGCGCGCATGCTGGCGCTGGACCACATCTATCCGGAAGGCATCCGCATCCCGGATTATTTTATCGGGAAGAATATCGTCCACCTGCCTACCGTCAAAACCCATATGTATACCACCACCACGGGTGCGATGAAGAACGCTTTTGGCGGGCTGCTCAGCAAGTACCGCCATTACACCCACACCTGGATCCACCAGACATTGGTCGACCTGCTGGCGATCCAGAAAGAGATCCACCCCGGGATTCTGGCGGTCATGGACGGCACCACGGCTGGAAACGGGGCCGGGCCGCGCATGATCGTGCCGCTGGTCAAGAACGTGATCCTGGCTTCCACCGACCAGGTAGCTATCGATGCCGTCGCAGCGCGGTTGATGGGTTTTGACCCGCTCTCCATCGACTACATCCGGCTGGCCCACGAGCAGGGCCTGGGGGTGGGCGACCCGCGCGAGATCGAGCTGGTTGGGGATGACGTTTCGGGGGAAAGCTGGGGGTTCAAGGTCGGGCGCAATTCGCACAGTTTCCTGGCCTGGCTGGCCTGGTACGGACCGACCCGCATCCTCCAGAAAGCCGTCCTGCGCACTCCCTTTGTAGTTGTGCCGACCTTTATCGGCGAGTTCGAGCAGGATGCGCTCTACTGGCCCGTGAAATACAAAGCCATCGCCGAACGCTGGCGCGAGACCACAGAGTGGGGGCATCTGTTCCAGGCTACCAGCGGGAGGGCTGTTTAGCGCGACGACACCCCACTCCAACAGGATGACCAGACCCAAAAAGGTGAGCAGCGGGTAGCGGCGCATGATTTTCGGTTTTACGGGGCGACATACCAGGCGGCCACGTAACCCTGGTTCCCGGTGATATCCTGCACTTGCAGCCACTGGCCCACGCAGCCAATCTTGGCAAGGGCCGTTTCGGGGTCTTCCTGGACGAGGAGCTGGCTGCCCAAAGCCAGGCGCGTGACCAGGTTGGCAGGGGAGATGTGCGGGGCGCTGCGCAGCGCCAGCATCTCGACCGTGGTGCGTACGACCGGCGGGCCTGTGGGCGGTCTAAAGCTGAGACCCGCCGGGGGCTTTTTGTGAGCACCCAGGGCAGTCAGGCCGCTCAAGGGTTCGGTCACAAACCAGGCGGCGATAAACCCGCTGGCGCCCTGGATGTCCATGACCCGGATCCACTCGCCTTCCACCCCAATCCTGGCCCGTGCGGCGGCTTCATCTTCGATGACTTTTAACTCGCTTTCGAGGGGCAGGCGCTTGATCAGGTTGGCGGTGGTGACCCCCGGGGAGCGGCGTAAGGCCACCAGGGCCTGGGTGGTGCGCACCACCATTCCGGCGGGCAGGCTGAAGGGCGGGGAAGGAGCGGCCGGATCGGCCGGCGGCTGGGGAGCGTCGCTCAAATACCAGGCGGCGGCATACCCCTTTTGCCCGGCGGGATCGCGGACAGGAAGCCACATGTTCAGCACTCCCAGCTTCGCGCGTACATCCGCGTCGGAGGCGAGCGCCTCCAGGCGGGTGTTGACCGCCAGGCGTTTGATCAAGGTGGCGTCGGAGACATACGGCTCGGAGCGCAGGGCCAGGCCGTCTGCGCTATATAATGGGAAGCTGGCGACGACATCACCGGGCAGGTCCGGTTCCCTGGGCTGAACGGGTTGGCCGGAGCCGTCCATCCACAGCACGGATTGGATGGCCTGCGCGGGCGGCATGCCAAACCCATAACGGGTCATCAACCCCACCTCCGCGCCCTCGACCGGGATGGGCCACGGGTCGCGGATCAGGTAATCGGCGACTTTTTGTTGGTAGAGGACGACCCAGTGGTTCTGCAGCCCGCGCGCAGGGGAGAAATCGATCTCGACGATCACAGGTTTCCCGGCCTGCAGCGCGGCGTCGATCTCGGTGATGGGGGCGGGGAAGTCGCGGCAGCGCACAAAATTGACATACCGCATCCCCGGAACGGCCGCCGGCATCAGGGAAGGGATCACCAGTGCGCCCTGGAAGCCGGAGGCGGCGCGCATTTTCTGGTTGAGGGTCAGAGGCGTCTCGTCGAAACCGTAGGAACGGGCGACGATCACCAGGCAGGTCAGCAGGCAGCCGTATTTGCCGATGGTGAGGGTGTTGTCGGCCCCGAGCAGCTGGGCTTTCCAGAGTGGATCGCGTTGTGAGAGAGGACGGACATCCAACATTGAATTCTCCCTATTTGGAGCAGTCCGAGTGAATTTAGTTGTATTTTAGCACGAAGAAAAAAATGAAGGATGAGTCCAGGCGGACATGCTATAATCAGGATCCCACAGCTGTGGACGATGTCATCCCGGCAAAATCAGGCTGATCTATCATCTCGAAAACCGTAAAAGTTTTCAATATTTCGGCCGATAACAATACCGGGTTTATATTTTGCGGGTCAGATGGGATTGGACGGCAGGCGGTCCCCATTTATCGATGCGTGTCCTGTGAGGAATTGGATGTTCAAAGCTGTACGGCGAAAAACATGGATCACCGGCGGGCTGGCTCTTGCGGCGCTTTTGTTGGGCTGTAACCTGGTCATCATCTTCCTGGTGCGGGATGAAAACCTGCGCCTGGTCCTTTCCGATATCATCTATCCGCTGGAAAATCTCCTGGCAACCGCGGCATTATCCCTGGCCGCAGTCGCGACCTGGCGCCGGTCAAAACGGACCGGGCTGGCGTGGGGATTTCTGGCGCTGGCGCAGTTGAGCTATGCCCTGGGGGATGTCATCTGGGGGATCCTCGAGGCTGGATTGGGCCTGACTCCTTTCCCTTCCATTTCGGATGGGTTTTACCTGGCATATTATCCGCTGTTCCTGGCAGGCATCCTGCTGCTGCCCCGGCCGCGAGTTTCAAAGGAAGAACAGCTCAAGAAGTGGCTGGATATCGGCATCGTGATGATCGGGGCGAGCCTGGCGTTCTGGATTTATTTGATCGGGCCGCTGGTCGCGGCCGGGTCTGAAGAACCGCTGCTCTCTCAGGCGCTTACCCTGGCCTACCCGGTCTGCGACCTGGTGCTCCTCTGGGCGCTGGTTATGCTGATTTATACCCGCGCCGACGAGCGAGGCGAAACCCCCGTCTTGGTCCTGGCGTTTGGCCTGGCTTTAATGATCTTCACAGACTGCGTGTTTGGTTACCAGACCCTGGTGGGCACCTATACCACCGGCGGTATCGTGGATTTGGGCTGGGTGGCAGTCTATTTTCTGACTGCCTGGGCCGCTATCCTTCAGGCGCTGTCGGGATCACCTGCCGCCAGCGACCGGCTGCCCAACCCAAACCAGGTGACCGCCTGGAAGCGCGTCAAACCGCTGCTGGCCTACACCCCATATGCTGTCATCACCATTGCCTTTGCGATCCTGGTGCGCAGTCATTATTTCCCGATGCCAATGGACCATTTCTTGCTGGCATCCGGCGTGGAGACATTGATCGGCCTGGCGATCATACGCCAGGTTTTGATGCTAAAGGAGAACGCGCATCTGGTCGGCCAGCTCAACAGCACCCTGGAGCAGGTCCAGCACCAGGCGGCTGAGCTCAAGGAAACTAACCAGGAACTGCAGGTGGAGATCCTGGAGCGCAAACGCGCGGAGAACCAGCTGGCTTATGATGCGCTCCACGACGGGCTGACCGGGCTGCCCAACCGGGTGTTATTTTTGGATCGCCTTGAGCGAGCGATTGCCTACACACAGCGGCGCTCCGACTATCCTTTCTCGGTGCTCTTTCTGGATCTGGACCAGTTCAAAGTGATTAATGACAGCCTGGGACATGCGGCCGGCGACCAACTGTTGGTATCCATCGCGGGGCGTTTGAGAGACTGCCTGCGCTCCAGCGACACCGTGGCGCGGCTCGGCGGGGATGAGTTTGTCCTGCTGCTGGAGAATACCACAGACGAGTTTGGCGTTCACCGCGTGACCCGGCGCATCGAGGAGGCCTTGCGCGCATCCCACAACCTGGAGGGCCATGAAGTCTATATCACCGCCAGCATCGGGATCGTGCTCAGCCTGCAGGGGTACACCAACCCGAACGATGTGCTCCGCGACGCGGATATCGCGATGTACCGCGCCAAAGCGCTTGGGAAAGCCCGTTGTGAGATCTTCAACCTTGAACTGAGGACCGAGGCAATCTCCCGCCTGGAGCTGGAAAATGATTTGCGCCGCGCGGTCGAGCGCCAGGAATTCCAGCTCTATTACCAGCCGATCTTCTCGCTCGACCCGCCGGTTCTGATGGGGTTCGAGGCGTTGATCCGCTGGAACCATCCGGAACGCGGGCTGCTGCTGCCGGGTGAGTTTATCCACGTAGCCGAAGAATCGGGCATCATCCTGCAGATGGGGGAGTGGGTGCTCAACGAAGCCTGCGGGCAGATGAAAAAATGGCGCGAGGAGTTCCCCGACCAGTCCAGGCTGGCGATAAACGTGAATATTTCCGGAAGACAATTTATTCAGCCGGATTTTGTGGACCAGATCCAAAAGACCCTCGAACGGGTTGGACTGGATGCGGGCGCCTTAAAGTTGGAGATCACCGAAAGCGTCCTGATCGACAGCCAGGCGCGGGCCGGAGAGGTCTTCACGCGCTTGTGCGAGCTGGGTGTCCAGCTTCAGATCGACGATTTTGGCACTGGATATTCCTCCCTGGGATACCTGCAGCACTACCCGGTGCACACCATCAAAATCGACAAGTCTTTCGTCCAGGAGATGGGGCATGGGAAGAAAGGCACGGAGCTGATCCGCGCAATCGTCACCATGGCGCGCGACCTGGGGATGGAGACCATTGCCGAGGGTGTAGAGACCCGGGACCAGCTCGACGAGCTAAAGTCCTTGAGCTGCCAATATGGACAGGGATTCCTCCTGTCGAGACCGCTGGACCGCATGGCAGCGGAGGGGGTGATTGCTGGGATCGCAGGTTTGCGGACCCGCGTGCCCTGGAAATTGGGCGTAGATAGCTTTGGAACTATTTAGGGGGTGGCGGCGTATAGTATCATGAGCCAGGTGGGGTTGGGATCCTGACCGGGAGCGGCCTGCTCGGCCAGGGCTCGCTGGTTGGGGGTGTCCTTGATCCGGTTCCATCGGTCCTGCTGAAAATTTCCTGCTGGAAAGGTTAAAAAATGAAAATCATTGTTGCTACGATAGGCTCGCGGGGTGACGTCCAGCCCTATATCAATCTTGCCCAGGGGTTGCAGGCGGCCGGTCATGCGGTGACCCTGGCGACCAACCCCACCCTGTGCCCGCTGGCGGCCGAACACGGGGTCAACAGCGCCCCGGTGGGGCCGGCGGTGGATATGGGCGCGGAAGGGGCGCGCTTGTTGGAGCAGTCTTTCAACAATATGTGGATCGGGCTGATCCGCGTGATGCAGCTCGGGGCGCGGCTGGTAGAAGCGGCTTACCCGGATGTGCTCGAGCTGTGCCGGGGCGCGGACCTGGTGGTGACTACCGATTCGGCCAGCGGGAATGCCGAGGCGAGCAAACTGGGTGTGCCATGGATCAGCGTTACCCTCCAACCCGGGCGCATCCCGATCCCCAAAACCCAGCCGACGTTGGTGGACCGCACGATCTGGCCGCTGTTGAGCGGCATGATGACCGGACCGACCAACCGTTTCAGGAAGCGGGTGGGCGCACCGCAGGTAACCGATATTTCGGATTTGATGTCCAAACGGATGATCGTTCTGCCGGTCAGCCGGCATGTCGCGCCGCTCGACCCGCGCTGGCCCCGGCATGTGGCCCAAACCGGGTACTGGTTTGCGCGCGAAGCGGAGGATTGGGCTCCACCCGCCGGCCTGGTCGATTTCGTTCGGGATGGGGAGAAGCCCATCGCGGTCAGCCTGGGAGTGATGAGCAAAGCGGGCAAACAGGCGCGCGAAGGGGCGCGCATCGTCCTGGAGGCCATCCGCCAGGCGGGCGTGCGTGCCATCATCCAGGGGTGGGACGAAGCACTGCGGGTCGGGGAGTTATCCGAGACGATCTATCACGCCGGATCGCTGCCGCACGGCTGGCTGTTCCAACACGTGGGCGCGGTGATCCATCACGGCGGGTTTGGCACCACGGCGGCGGTGCTGCGCTCAGGAGCGCCTGGGATCGTGGTGCCGCATATAATCGACCAGTTCTACTGGGGCCAGCGCGTTTATGAGCTGGGGGTGGGGCCGAAATATATCCCGCGCGGGCAGCTGTCCGCGCGCAAACTGGCCGAGGCGATCCGCCAGGCGCTGCAGGATGAGCCTATGCGCCACAAGGCGGCGGAGTTGGGGGAGTTGATCCAGGCAGAACCGGACGGGGTGACCACGGCCGTCGCGGTGATCGAGAAGTATATGCGCGAGTGTGTCTAAATCGTCAGGTAACCTTCGGCCGGTGTCTGAAGGTTCAAAAAGCAGAATCCACAAAGACACACAAAGAAACTCAAAGAAAAACCGTCTCTACTCTTTGTGGCTTTATGTATACCTTAATGATGGGATTATAATAAGGCTACCGGATTTTGGGAGGGAGCATGGAAGACCCAACGTTGAAAAATGGAGCAGGCGCCGGGACGGCGCGCGGGATCGCGCGCTGGGTAGGGCAGATGCTGGGCGGGGTGGTGCTCTATGGAGCCCTGCTGTTCTTGTTTGCCGGGAGGCTGAACTGGACCGCGGGCTGGGCCTTTCTGGGCGTGAACACCCTGATCCAGGTGCTGAGCGCGGTGGTTTTGATTCCCCGGCAGCCCGGCCTGATCGCCGACCGGTCGATGGCGAGCCAGGGCACGAAGAGCTGGGACCGTTATTTTGTCCTGGGGATCCTCCTGTTCGGCACGCTGGGGATCGCCGCCACGGCGGGGCTGGACGCCCGGTTTGGGTTAAGCGCCACGGTCGGCAGGGAGATGTGGATCTTTGGGTTGGTGCTAGTATTGGGCAGTGGTTTGTTCACCCTGTGGGCGATGGCCTCGAACCCCTTCTTTACCACCACCGTGCGCATCCAGAGGGAGCGCGGGCACAGCGTGGTGAACAGCGGCCCGTATTATCTCGTACGTCACCCGGGTTACCTGGGTTCCCTGTTTTTCAACCTGGCCGCCCCGCTGGCCCTGGACTCGCTCCTCACCTACCTGCCGGCCCTGATCACCATCGTACTGATCTTTGTGCGCACCCGCTTTGAAGACCGCACGCTGATGGTCGAGCTGCAAGGCTACCGCGATTACGCGTCGGTCGTGATCTACCGGCTGATCCCCGGGGTGTGGTAAGGGATAGAGTCCCACTGGGTCGCCCCAGCCGGCCAACCTGCCCAATCCAGGCCGACTCCCATTTTTGATATGCCCCTCCAGCTCGGATATAATGGACACAAATGGTCATTTATTGGTTGCTTTGGAGGTATGCGCGCGCGATGAAACTGACTCGAAATCTAAACTGGGGGATCCTATGCATCCTCATCTGGCTGGCGGCTGCCTGCTCGGGTGGGGGGACGCAGACACAGGAACAGCCAGGTCTTCCTTCACAAACCCCGGCCAGCTCCGTTCAGGGCGGGTACCCGATCCCGCCAACCGGGGCGACCGAGATAGTAAGCCCAGGCGCCACACCGGCCGCGCCGACTGAGGCAGCCACCGTCACCCAGGCGCCGACCCTGGCGGTGGTAGACTGTTCGCCGACCAACTCCGATTCTCTGGGTCCGTTCTATACGCCCGGCGCGCCCGTGCGGGATAAGGTAGGAGAAGGCTACGTCCTCCACGGAACCGTGCGCTCCAGTGTGGGCTGCGGCCCGATCCCCGATGCGCAGGTTGAAGTGTGGATGGCCAACCCACAGGGGGTCTACACGGACGATTTCCGCGCCACGCTGATCGCCAGCCCGTCCGGTGAATACCGCTTCGAGACCACTGTCCCCGTGGCATATGGCGGCCGGCCCCCGCACATCCATGTCAAGGTCAGCGCAGCGGGGTTCCAGGATCTGGTGACCCAGCACTACCCGCAGCAAGGCCAGAGCGAGGCCAGCTTCGACCTGGTCTTAACCCCGGAATGAACACCCCGCCGGGGTTAGTTGTCTATTTTCAGATTTGCTTCTATTCCCAGCGGAATGTCTTCGCCGAGACGATGATCCCCAACAGGAGCATCCCCGCCAGTATGCCAACATTCAGCAGGTGATCTCCCCAGGCTTCGCCGGTCCACAGGCCGCGCAGCAGGTTGACCACGTAGGTCAGCGGCACGAACGCCGAGATCTTCTGGACGGCCGCGGGCATCAGTTCGCGTGGCCAGGCGGCCCCGGAGAGGATCAACATCGGATACAGCAGCACCATCGCGACGATCTGGGCAGTGCGAGCGGTGGGCATGGTACCCGCCAGGATGAATCCGATCCCAAAGAAACTCAGGCTGCTCAGGATAAATCCACCCAGCATGCTGAAGGCGTTGCCCTCGAAGCGCACGTGGTAGACCAGCTTCCCGGCGGTAACGAGCAGCAGCATGCCCAGGCCCGTCATGGTGAAGACCACGACGACCTGTGCAGCCAGGACGACCAGCGGGCTGACCGGCGTGGTCCGCAGGCGGCGCAGGACGCCGTTCTCCCGGTAGGTGGCCATGGTGAGGGTGACGGACATCAATCCAGTCATTCCGATGACCATGGCGGTAAAGGCCGGTATTAATGTGTCGATCGCTCCCTGACCGCCGGACCCCGGTGGGGGGTTGTTGCCATAGATCGTGCCGAACAGAAACAGCATCATCAAGGGGAACACCAGCGTGAAAAAGGCGCCCACCGGCTCGCGCAGGAACAGCTTGGCTTCCATCCAGGTCATTTTTAACAGGCTTTTCATCTCAGATCTCACTCTCTCATCTCGCGGCCGGTCAGGCTCAAGAAGACATCTTCAAGGGTCGGCTGCTCGGTGCGCAGGTCGCGGAACGCGACCCCCTGTCCGGTCAGCAGGCTGACCACCTCGCTCACCAGCGGGACCTTGCGGCCGTTCTTCGCGTGGACGACCACCCGCTCTCCCTGGACTTCAAGCTGGACCGCGCCGGGAAGGGCTTTTTCGAAGCCGGCCGGCAGTGACCCGCCCAGGTTGAAGACGACCCGTTCTTCCATCCCCAGGCAGCGGATCAAGGCCGCCGGGGTGTCCAGCGCCACGATCCGGCCGTGGTCGAGGATGGCTACCCGGTCGCACAGGCGCTCGGCCTCTTCCATGAAATGGGTGGTCAGCAGGACTGTCTTGCCCCTGGCGCGCACGTTGCGCACCAGGTCCCAGATGGCGTGCCGCGCCTGGGGGTCGAGACCGGTGGTCAGCTCGTCCAGGAAGATGAGCTGCGGGTCCGGAAGGAGTGCCAGAGCGATGAACAGGCGCTGCTTCTGTCCGCCGGACAGTTTCGAGAAGGGGGCAATGCGTTTCTCCTCCAGCCCCAGCAGCGATAGCAGCTCATTCCAATCGACCGCTTTGGGGTAGAACGAGGCGTACAGGTCCAGCGCCTCCCAAACGCGCATCCGGTCTGGCAGGTTGGACTGCTGCAGCTGTATCCCGGTGCGTTCCCGCAGGATCTGGCTCTCGCGCTGTGGGTCCAGGCCCAGGACGCGGACCGTTCCCTGATCAGGTTTGCGCAGGCCTTCCAGGCATTCGATGGTGGTGGTCTTGCCGGCGCCATTCGGGCCGACCATCCCAAAGATCTCGCCTTCGCGGACCTCGAACGAGATCCCATCCACCGCGACGGTTGCCCCGTAAATCTTGCGCAGTCCTTCAACTTGTACGATGGTGTCCATATCTTTCTCACTTCCTTTTCAAGATCGATTCCAATGCTGCCACGTGCTCCTGGAAGACTTTGCGTCCTGCGGCGGTGGCGGAGACGAAGGTGCGCGGCTTGCGTTCGATGAAGGTCTTGTTGACGGCGATGTAGCCGGCCTCTTCCAGTTTGCGCAGGTGGGCGCCCAGGTTGCCGTCGGTGACCTCGAGCAGGTTGCGCAGGTAGGTGAAATCCACCTCGCTGCCCGCTTCCAGGGTTACCAGGGCGGCCATGATGCGCAGGCGGACCGGCTGGTGGATGGTTTCATTCAACTCGGCCATGGCCTACCACCTCAAGCGGATATACAGGCCGAGGCCGATCATCCCGCCGCCAACCAGGCTGGCCATCCAGCGATAGAAAATATCCGGCAGAAGGAAGTAGCCGGCCAGCGCCAGGGCGGTGATCGGCAGCGCCCACCAGGTTGAGTAGAAAGAGAACAGCAGGCCCATGGCCAGCTGGCCGACCATGATGAACAGGATGATGAACATGGTCAGCTGCTTCCCGTCGTTGGGCCGGGCTATGGCGATGGCGGCAATGCAGTAGAAGACCAGGAGCAGCCAGAAGATGCCGATTCGTTTTGCGTAAGCGGCTGTGGATGGCCCGCGGACGCGCCTGCCCATCCGGGTGCCGAGCAGGAGGGATAGAGCGCTGCCAAGCAGGCTCATCCCTATCCAGATATATACGACGATTTCACCGGACAGGAACTGGGTGGACAGAAATCCGACCAGCCAGATGGCGCCCGTGAGGATCAAGAAAATGTAGGCGCCGCTGCTGGCAATCGATTGGCGGGTCCTCTGCGTCACCCTTTGGATATCCGCCAGCGCTTCTTCGGCTTCGTTTGGGGAAATGTTCATTGGGTCAATCCTTATAGAGAACTCTGTACTACAGAGTATTCTATACTATAATTCTAGCGTTGTCAAGACGAGAATTTTGAGAAAGTAAGCTCCCCACTATAAAGCCATGTAAAATGGGGGCATGGAGAATGACATCTACGACCTGGCGGTCATCGGCGGCGGCGCAGCCGGGTTCTTTGGGGCCATCGCCTGCGCTGAGACGCGCGCCGGGCAGCGCATCTGCATCCTGGAGAAGGGCAGCGCGCTGCTGGGCAAGGTGCGCGTCTCGGGTGGGGGCCGCTGCAACGTAACCCACGCCTGCTACGACCCGGCCAAACTGGTCAGCTTTTATCCGCGTGGAGGAAAGGCGCTGCGCGGACCATTTACCCGCTTCCAGCCGCGCGACACGGTCGCCTGGTTTGAAAGCCGCGGCGCGGCCTTGAAGACCGAAGCCGATGGGCGGATCTTCCCGGTTAGCGATTCATCCGAGACGATTGTCAACCTGCTGGTGGAAACGGCGCGTCATCACGGGATTGAGATCCGCACCCGCGCGCCTGTGGCTCAGCTTGGCAAACAGGGTGAGTGTTTCCGCATCCAGTTCAGGGACGGCTCCGTCCTGCAGGCCCGGTCGGTGCTGCTGGCGACGGGCGGCGACCGGGCAGCCCTGGAGCTGGCAGCCGGGTTGGGACATGGGATCGTCCCACCGGTGCCCAGCCTGTTTACCTTTACCATATCCGACCCGCGCCTGGATGGACTGGCCGGCATCTCGGTGCCGGAGGTGCGGTTGAAGCTGGAGGACGGCGAGCGCGCTATCGAGCAGAGTGGAGCACTGCTGGTCACCCACTGGGGCTTGAGCGGGCCGGCAGTGTTGAGACTGTCGGCCTGGGGAGCGCGCCCCCTCCACGAGGCAGGCTACCGTGCGCACCTGGAGGTGAGCTGGCTGCCGGATCTCAACCAGGCCGAAATTCATACCTGCCTGCTGGATGTCAAAGCGGATTCAAGACGGCGCAAGGCCGCCGGACACGACCCATTTGGCCGCTTGCCGCAGCGCCTCTGGGAGCGGCTGGCGCTGCACGCCGGGATGCGCGCGGAGCAGACCTGGGGCGACACCTCGCGCGAGCAGCTGCTGCGCCTTTCGGGCGAGCTGGCCCGCGGGCGCTACCACATCCAGGGCAAGGGGGAGTTCAAAGAGGAGTTCGTCACCTGCGGGGGTATCCGGCTGAGTGAAGTCGATTTCCGGGACATGCAGAGCAAGGTCTGCCCGGGTCTCTACCTGGCCGGGGAAGCCCTGGACATCGATGGGATCACCGGGGGGTTCAATTTTCAGAGCGCCTGGACGACGGCCTGGCTGGCAGGGAGGTCGGTGGGGATCAGTGGGTAGTGGGTGGTGGGTAGGGGCGAAGCATTTGGGAGAATGACTATCTCCGAGGATCCAAGGAGTTCTCCAAATGCTTCACCCTGCCAGGCAAAGTGGTTTCGAGACAAGTGTTGGAGGACACCGCGCCTTCCCACCCTTGATGTTGTGATCATGGGTGCGTGAGATTCTTATCAACTGAATTGAAAGTACCTCAATTCGTGCCCGCTGCCTTCGACGCACAGCGCGGCCTGGTAGCCGGGATCCGTGGGGAGGTCGTACAGCGACCAGGCCTGTGGGTCTGCAGGAGCCTCCGCCACCCAGACCAGGCGGGGCGCTTCGCCGGGGTGGAAGACAACCTCGAAGCTGTTGAGTGGGCGTGAGAAGCCTTCGCCGACCGCTTTGATAAAGGCTTCTTTACAGGTCCATCCGCGGAAGAAAGCCGGCAGGCGCTGCTCTTCGCTGACGGAGAGCAGCGCGGCGGTTTCGCCGGGGGATAGGAAACGGCCTGCCAGGATCTCCATTTCAGGGATGGGGTGGATCTGTTCCAGGTCCACCCCCACGCTCCGTTGGAGGGTGAGGGCGATCAGACCCAGGCCGGCCGAATGGGCCAGGTTGAACTGCAGCCCGGAGCCGGCCTGTGAGGGATCGAGGGAAGGCTTGCCGCGCGGGCCGTAATGGAAGATTACATCCGCGGGAGGGATGGCGAGGTAGCCGCCGAGCAGCTCGCGCAGCGTCCCCCGGGCAGCCATAAAATGGTCGCGTACGTGGGGAAACTGGTAGCGCGCGGCTCGCTCGCGCTCGTCCGGGGAAAGGCTGGCAGCCAGCTCTTCCAGGCGCTCGCGGGGCAGGTCGAGCGCCGCCCGCCACAGGTGAACCTGGTTGGGCAGGAGTGGAAACGGGGGGTGGTTCGGGTCAGGGCGCATTTCGTTTCTATTATAGTGGGTAAATATGATGCTAAAAACTTTGCCAACGCACTATAATAAACAGAAACAACCCCCGGCAATTTCGAGATTCAGAAAGGAGAGCGGCGTATGTCCTACCTGTTCCCGAGCGATGCATGGGTGAAAGCCTGCATGGAGGACTTGAACCAGAGTGCCGCTTACGAGGATTCGGCCAAAAACTGGGAGGGTGATTTCTACTTCGTCATTGAGCCGGGTGGAAAGATGGAGAAACCGGTGATCTTGTATATGGACCTGTGGCACGGCAAGTGCCGGGATGCATTCGAGGTGACCGAGGACGGCGCGAAAGAACCGGCCTACCGGCTGAGCGCGCCGGTGGCGACCTGGAAGAAGGTGCTCAACCGCCAGCTCGACCCCATCCAGGGGATGATGACCGGCCAGCTCAGGCTGAAGGGCAACCTGGTCATGGTGATGAAGAACGTCAATGCCGCCAAAGAACTCGTCAACGCCTGTACCCGCATCCCGACTGAATTCCCATTATAAATTTTTCAACACGAAGAGACAAAGACCACGAAGATAAATAGCTCCTGTGTGCTCCGCGTGGTCATCGGTTTGAATTTCTGAGGGCTGACAGCTGGTGGCTGGCTGCTCGGCTTGAAAAGCGAGGATAGTATGTTTGGTCGTATGCTGCGGGTGGATTTGACGAGTGGCGAAATGCGGGATGAACGCATCCCCGATGATTTCATTCGCGACTATATCGGGGCCAGCGCGCTGGCAGCCCGCCTGCTGTGGGATGAGCTCGACCCCGTGCGGGATGCGTTTGACCCGGCCAGCCCGCTGCTTTGGATCACCGGGCCGCTAACCGGAACCTGCGGGCCGACGACCGGGCGCTTTACCATCTGCGCGCGCAGCCCGCAGACCGGCATCTGGGGCGAGGCCAACATCGGCGGGTTTGTCGGCCCGGAGCTGCGCTTTGCCGGGTACGACGCGCTGTGGATCCAGGGGAGGTCCAGGCGGCCGGTAACCCTGTGGGTCCACGCTGGACAGGCCGAGCTTCTCCCGGCGGACCATCTTTGGGGGCAGACGGACACCTACGTGACCCAGCAGCGCATCCGCGAGGAGCTGGACGAGCCCCGGGCAAAAGTTGCCTGTATCGGCCTGGCGGGCGAGAACAGGGTGACTTTCGCGGGGATTTTCACGGACCACGGGCGCTCGGCGGCGCGTACCGGGATGGGCGCGGTAATGGGCTCTAAGAACCTGAAGGCGGTGGCGGTGCGCGGGACGGGAAAGATCCCCCTGGCCCGCCCCGAGGATTACAAAGTCCTGCGGGTGGCGGCCAACAAGGCTCTGGTAGAAGAGAACCTGACCGCGGTATTCCGCGAGACGGGCACCTCCGGGTCGTTGGATTACCTGCAGCTGCTGGGCGATATGCCCCAGCGCTTCTGGACGCAGGCCGTCTTTGAGAATGCCAGCGCGATCGGCGGCGCCACCATGGCCGAGACCATCCTGACCGGGACGAGCGCCTGCCAGGGGTGCGTGATCTCCTGCGGGCGTGTGGTTACCATCTCGGACGGCCCCTACGCGCTTGGCAAGACCAAAGGCCCCGAGTACGAGACGATCTGCTCGTTCGGGTCGCAGCTCCTGGTGGACGACCTGGCGCTGGTCACCGCCTTGGGGAAACGCTGCGACGAGCTGGGCATGGACACCATCAGCGCGGGTAACATCATCGCGCAGGCCTACCTGATGTACGAGCGCGGCTACCTGACAGACGCCGATACCGGCGGCCTGGCGCTCCATTTTGGGGATGGGCAGCCGTGTTTTCGCCTGCTCGACCAGATGGCGCGCTGTGAAGGCTTTGGATCGCTCCTGGCGCAGGGCAGCCGCGCGCTGGCCCGCCGTTACGGGGCAGACGAGCTGGCCGTGGAGGTCGCCAACCTGGAAGTACCGATGCACGATCCGCGCGCCAATACCGGCCAGGCGCTCTCGTATGTCACCTCGCCGCGCGGCGCCTGCCACAACCAGAGCGATTATTTTATGGTCGAGATGGGTAGCTCGGTCGAAGAGCTTGGCATCCCCATGACCGAGCGCTTTGTAGACAGCGGGAAGGCCCACTTTGTGGCCCGCCACCAGGATTACCGCACGGTGTGCAACGCGCTGGTGGTGTGCTTCTTTGCCGCCACCCCGCCTTCAACCCTGGTCGAGCTGTTGAGCGCGGCCAGCGGTCTGGATTGGACGCTGGATGAGATGATGAAGGCGGGCGAGCGGGCCTGGAACCTCAAGCGGCTGATCAACCTGCGCCTGGGCTGGATGCGGGATCAGGAGAAGCTGCCCCCGCTGCTGCTACAACCACTTCCGGATGGCGGGCAGATGGGCACGGTTCCGGATATGCAGGTGCTGCTGGAAGAGTATTACGCGGCGCGCGGCTGGGACCCGGCCACGGGTGGCCCGCTGGCAGATAAGCTGCGCGAGCTGGGTCTGGAGTTTACCAAGGCGGTAGAAGGTAGACGGTAGACGAGATCCGATTTATTCCTATGATCAATCTCCATGACGGTCACTTTACGGATGAGTTCGGCCGCAGGCTGGTCCTTCGCGGGGTCAACCTGTCTGGCAGCTCGAAGATCCCGGCCGCACCAGATGGAGCCACCTGGAAACGGGAAGGGTTCTACGACCACCGCCATGTCTCGTTTGTGGGCCGGCCGTTCCCCCTCGCGCAAGCCGATGAGCATTTTCAACGGCTGCGCGCCTGGGGATTTACCCTGCTGCGCTTCCTGATCACCTGGGAGGCCATCGAGCATGCCGGCCCGGGAATCTACGACCAGGCTTACCTGGATTATCTCTACCAGGTCATCCGCAAGGCCGCGCAGTACGACCTGGAGGTTTTTATCGACCCGCACCAGGATGTGTGGAGCCGCTTTACCGGGGGGGATGGCGCGCCGGGTTGGACGGTTGAGCTCGTTGGGATGGACCTGGCCAGGCTGAACGCCGCGGGGGCGGCCCTCCTGCACCAGGAGCACGGCGACCCGCTGCCGCGCATGGTCTGGCCGACCAACTACGGCAAGCTGGCGGCGGCTACCCTGTTTACCCTGTTCTTTGGCGGGTGCGATTTTGCCCCTCGCCTGCAGGTCGAGGGTGTCCCGATCCAGGAGTACCTGCAGAGCCACTATATCAACGCCGTCAAACAGGTGGCCGGGCGGTTGAAAGATTTACCAAACGTGGTCGGATACGAGACGCTCAACGAACCATCCGCCGGATGGATCGGGCTCGGAAATATTTCCGCGCTCCCCAACAGCCCCCTTTTGCTCGGCGAAACCCCCACCGTTTTCCAGAGCATGCTGCTGGGAAGCGGTTTTCCCCAGGAAGTGGGCGTATACAGGCTGGGTCTGAGCGGGTTCAAGAAGCGAGGCGCGCGCTGGGCCAACCCGCACGGGTTGAGCATCTGGCGGGATGGGTTTGAAGATGTGTGGAAGCAGCACGGTGTGTGGGACGTGGACGCCGGCGGCCGGCCCAGGCAGCTCATCCCGGATTATTTTTCGCGGGTGGGCGGGCGCAGGGTCGATTTTACCCGGGATTATTTCAAACCGTTTGCCAACCGCTTCGCCTGTGAAATCCGCTCGATCGTCCCGCAGGCGGCCATTTTCGTGGCGGGCGTCCCCAACCAGCCAGAGCTGACCTGGGGGCCAGGCGATGCGCCCAATATCGTGCATGCCCCGCACTGGTATGATGGCATCACCCTGATCAACAAATCTTTCAACCGCTGGCTGACGGTCGACCCGCGCACCCGCAGGCTCATTCTCGGGCAAAAATCCGTGCGCCGCAGCTTTGCGGACCAGGTTGCCGGCCTGCTGCGCCGGTCGGACGAGCGCATGAACCACGCGCCCACCCTGATCGGCGAGGTGGGCATCCCGTTCGATCTGCAGGGGAAACGCGCCTACCGGACGGGCGACTTTTCGATGCAGATCCGCGCGCTGGATGCGACCCTGTCGGCCCTGGAGAGCAATTTTGCCAGCTTTACCCTGTGGAACTACACCCCCGATAACACCAACGCGCGCGGTGACCGGTGGAACGATGAAGACCTATCGATATTCTCGCGCGACCAGATGACCGGCTCGGAGAGCATCCACGATGGCGGGCGCGCCCTGAAGGCGCTCGTGCGCCCCTACCCGCGCAAGATCGCCGGAAGCCCCGTGCGCCTGTCATTTGAGCTCGAAACGGCCGTTTTCGAATTTGAGTTCCGCCCTACCCCCGGCCTCGAGGCCGCGACCGAAATCCTTATCCCGGGCTTCCGGTATCCGCACGGCTGTCGGATTGAGATATCGGATGGGACTTTCGAGATGGACGGCGCCCGGCAGATCCTGTCCTACCGGCATACCCATCAACAGGATCTGCATACCATCCGGGTCACCCCGGCCGGAAGATAAACTGGCTCTCTATTTCTTTAATCCTCTCAAAAGAATTTGCGGCAGCCTGGGGCTGTATCTTGGAGCGAGTTTTATGGGTTTCCTGGGAGCGCCTTCCTCTTTGGGGATTTTGATGTACAGCATCCCCGCCTCGTAAGTGGCAGCGATCTGGGATACTTTTACCTGAGCAGGGATCGCGACACTGCGGGAGAACTGTCCCTGGGGCTGCTCGCGCAGCAGGTAATATTCTTGTTTTTCCTCGATGGTTTTGGGTTCTTTGAAGTCGCCCCGGATGGTCAATATTCCATCGTTAACCGTGATCTCCAAATCCTCTGGCCTGACCCCCGGTACCCCGGCTTTCACCAAGAAATCGTGATCGGTTTCTGCGACGTCGATCGGGAAGCCGGCGCCTGGGTACTGCCAACCGGTCGCCGGTATGGGGATGGGAGGGGTGACCGGGGAAAAGCCGCCAAATGCAAGGCCTTGGGGAGGTATTTGCAGGGATGCGTGCGTTACGCCGGTCAATTCATTTTGAAGCGCCTCGATGACGCACTGGTTCATGCTGATACCCCTGGCTTTGGCCAGGGTGGATATTTCCCGATGAAGCTCAGGGCTGGTCCTGACCACAAACTGGCCTGAAAAAGGTTTCTCCGGCTCTCGACCTCGCTCCTCGCAAAATGCTAAATAGGCGTCCACTGCATCTTTAAGAGATTGTTTCAACTCCTCCACGGATTTCCCTTTGAAGGTAATCGGGTCCTGCATGTTGACAACTTCGCCATGGAGAAGGTTCTCTTCATTATCAAATTCAACTCTACCGATATACCCTTTGTAGTTGATCGTATTTTGATTTTCCATATCTCACATCCTCTTTGGTTACTGCATGCCCCAAAGGTTTGCTTCCACGACTAACCCACGGATTACTTTCAAGTTCCCTTTATCGACGAATTGGTTCGACAAGGAGTATCGGTGAAGAACAGTCGGCTTATCGTCTAGCTCGATCACGTAGATAATGCCTTGCGTTGCTCTGGTTTCTTTAATAAAGCACGCGTGTCCGTTATTGCCATCTAACTCCGCGAAAAAGTTCAATAGATCATTCCACTTGACCCGGCGAGCAGGATCATTGGAGAGAATTGCGTTTAAAGTTTCTCGCATGTCCATGATATCACTTAATGATACTAGGGTCAATAGAGTCGAATTAAATCGACTTTGAGAAGGGAATGGGTGCAAACTGAGTTATGGTTGGACCAATTTTTGACCCGGATTGATATCACCATTGGGCAGGACCGTTTTGAACAAAGAATGGGCCTTTTCTAGCTGGTGGTATTCCACTTTGCAATTTTTCAGAACGGCTCGATCCAGGTCTGCACCCGATAAATCCGCACCGGTTAAATCGGCGCCCGAGAAATCGGCGCAAATCAGTTTTGCATCAACCAGGCGGGCTTCTTTGAGCACAGCCTGGGTTAAGGCTGCGTTGTTCAGGAGAGAACCATTCAAGTGTGATCCGGAGAGATTGGCCTTTTCCAATTTGACACCAGCCAGGTAAGAGTTGATCAGAATGGCATTTGAGAAATTGGCTCCCTGGCAGTTAGCATAGCAAAGGTTGATGCGAGTTAAATCAGTCTTGCTGAGAGCCACATCTTGAATATCTACGTTATCCAGAGGAATGATGGGCGAGTCTCCCAGCACCAGCTCCGCCTCAAATAAAAAACGCAGAAGCAGCTTCCTTCGCTCCGGATCGAGCCTGCGAAATACTCTCAGAGTATGGGCTGTCGCCAGCTTCCTTATTTCAGAATCTGGTCTGGAGCGCAGCAGGCGTTTCGTAAGAATGAGATCGGTCAACTTTTCCAAATAAAATTGAAACTCTGTCTCTTTTACATTTTCTGAAGCGATTTTTTGATTTCCCGCGTTTTGACGCCAGGTAAACCAAGCGGCGACCAGGGCTAAAGAAAGTGGTACAAAGGCCAGGTCCAACCAATCCCAGAGGGTCTTCTGATTGAACCCGGTTCCGGGTATCCAAACATAGCCTGCGAAGCTGACAAGAACCACATCGCGGAGGATTACCGCGGCAGCTATCAATCCGGCTGTAATCAGCACGTATAGAAGAGATCGTGTCATTTTGAAAAAACGTTCATACCCCAATATGTACCTGAAACGGATCGCGAGCAGAGTACATTTATATCTTAGATAAAATAATTGGATTGTCAATCATTTGTGATAATCTACAAGGATTCCAGGATGCGCGTAATTTGCCGGCCTAATGTACTTTTTAAATCGCTCAAATCAACAGTCGTGTCTATAATTAATAGACTTATTTGAATTGCTGAGACGGTATTGCAGTTTAGGAGAGGTCGCGGATGGACAACTACACCTTGATCGTTGAGCTGGTAAAAGCGCTGGCCTGGCCGGTGACGGCGTTAATCATCTTTTTAGCGCTGCGCAAACCGCTGGTGGGGATCATCCCATACCTCCAGCGCGTAAAAATTAAAGACGTGGAGCTGGATTGGAGCCGCCAGGTGCGCGAGGTAGCGGAGGAGCTGGAACGGGCCCTGCCGGTATCCGCGCCGCTTTCCGAGGCGGGCCGCGAATTCCACCAGCGCCTGGCGCGGCTGGCCCCCCAGTCGCCGCGGGCGGTGATCCTGGAAGCCTGGCTGCAGTTGGAGGACGCGGCGATCGCGGCGGCCAAAAAGGCTGGGCTGCAGCTCTCCAGCCAGGAGCTGCGCACCCCGCAGCTCCTCGGAAAGGCGCTGGAGGGAGCGGGGATCCTCACCGGCGAGAAGCTGGATGTTTACAACGAGCTGCGCAACCTGAGGAATGCCGCGGCGCATGCTTCTGAGCTGGTCGTGGAACCGGATACGGCCCTGGAATATGCCGACGCGGCCATCCGCCTGGCGGAATACCTGTTGTCCTATACATAGGAGATGAAAATCAAGAGCAGTTCACAGGCTATACAGGATAATCAGGATACCAGGAAGATCATTGCATTTATCCTGAAAATCCTGCCGAAGGTCCCGTTTGGTTTTTATGCAAGACACAAAGAGTGCGAAGGAATCCACCTGTGTCTACAGAAAACTCGAAAAATAACCTCCTGCGCCTGACCGAGAGCGGGTTCTACTGCGCGGCCGGGGACTTTTTTATCGACCCCTGGCAGCCGGTAGCGCGCGCGGTGGTGACGCACGCCCACGGCGACCACCTGGCGCGCGGGTGCAGCGAATACCTGGTGGCTGAAGAAGGCGCGCGCCTGTTCCGCGCCCGCCTGGGCGATGAGGCCTCGATCCAGACCCTCCCGTACCGGGAGGCGCTGAACCTCAATGGGGTGAGTGTTTCGCTGCACCCGGCCGGGCATATCCTGGGTTCGGCGCAGGTGCGCGTCGAACGGGATAGCCGGGTGTGGGTGGCGAGCGGAGATTACAAGCTCGACCCAGACCCAACCTGCGCGCCTTTCGAGCTGGTACAGTGCGACACCTTTATTACCGAATCGACTTTCGGGCTGCCGATCTACCGCTGGCCTGAGCCGGACGAAGTGTTTGCCGGGATCAATGCCTGGTGGCGCGCCAACCAGGCGGCGGGTAAGGCCAGCCTGGTGTACGCCTACGTGCTGGGCAAGGCGCAGCG